>Ga0213881_10000697_pt1 | contig 19089 bp, 20 predicted proteins | sample BarmaccoBMER_R08_FD_160104 | JGI IMG/M metagenome (GOLD analysis project Ga0213881, IMG submission 160104) | Barbacenia macrantha exposed rock microbial communities from rupestrian grasslands, the National Park of Serra do Cipo, Brazil - ER_R08 ... | reverse complement strand
TAGCTAATAACCCGCCACCAAACAATCCCTGGATGATGCGGGAAATCACCAAAATCTGGAAACTTGGTGCAAAACCGCAGGCGAACGAGGCAGCAGTAAAACCAATTAGGGAAAACACAAAGTATCTTTTGCGACCAAACCGTTCTCCCAGCCAAGCTGATAGCGGTAGAATAATGACTGCCGCAATGGTATAACCAGTAGCAACCCAACCAACTTCAGTTGTCGTGACGCCGAGGTTACCCTCAATATAAACTAGAGCGACGTTGACAATACTGACGTCTATCACTTCTAAGATCGCTCCCAAAGAAGCAGTAAGGGCGATTACCCATTTCAGGGGTCCGTAGACGTAATAGTTATTTTCTGCTTCGGGAGCTTGGTTTGGCTCGGCAGTATTATCTTGGCTTTCAACAGTTCTTGACATACTCCCGAGCGACCCTCTTTACCTCACCCATTGTCTCGTCTGAGATTGATATGCGTTATACCTGGTTGCAGCTGCTCTATGACCAGCCATTGGACGCAGTCCGAGCGAATCCAGTCGAGCAGTGATCTTGTTAGGCTGGCAAGTTTTGGGAACTACAACTCGTTGATTGTAAGGGTATTCGTAGTAGATACTGGGGCAAGGGTTAAGTGGGTAGGGAAGAGCTGTAGCTACTCTAATTTGCGATAATGGAAGCACGGATTCAAACCCAGTGGAAGGAATTACTTGGGTTCTGGCCATACCAGAGCGCTGCATGGGACGTGGGACAACGGGGGCGGCTGAAGCAGGAAAGGGAATCATTGGAAGACTCACTAGTAAGCTTCCTAATGTTGTGGCAATGAGTTTGCCATGTCTTGCAAGTAATTTGGAGCAAGTCATAAAAACCTCCTATTGTTAGACGTAGCTAAATTGACTGTAAATCAGGGCAATTACAGAGGTATTTCACAGCAACCGTTACTTGATCGTTGGTGAACAAGCAAACATGTGTTCTTCTGGAAATCTTCTGTTTTACTTGAAGTCAAACGATTTTGAATCTAACGTTAGCTAGTTTTAGATGTGAATACTTCTTTCTAACGAGAGAAGGTTAATTTACTTCTAATGGTCGAGAAAAGTTTCATTTCTATCTGATTTTCAGCCAGTACTGATTATTAGAAATGCCTTCACTATCCAGCTTCAAAAAATTGACACAAAATCTTCATAAATATGACACAGTCGAGAATTGATGACCCTTTCAAGAAAAAGTTGATTTGAAGGAAGATACTATTTCCTCCATCAAAATGTCAAACGATTTCCACGAGTTCTTCATAATAACGAGCTGTAATTAGATTAAGCAGAAGGCAAAAACAGGAATGAATCCAGTCGGATTTATCTCATGAATGCAGTTTTTCTTTGTCTGAATCACTATGGATACAGCAATTACTAGCTCCAAACAAGCCTTAGAATCCCGACCTAATGACTACAAGATCTGGTACGACCAAGGCTGTACGCTAACTCATGAAGGCTGTTACGAAAAAGCGCTTGCCAAGTTTGACCAAGCTCTGGCAATTCAACCTGAAGACTGTGCAACCTGGCGATTTCGAGCGGTTGTGTTGATTCAGCTAGAACGTTACTCCCAAGCACTTGCAAGTTGTGAAAAAGCGTTAGAAATTCAACCTAATGACAAGCAATCCTGGATCTGCCGAGGAGCCGCGTTAAACTACTTGAGTCGTTACAAAGAATCATACAAGAGTTACGAGCAAGCTTTGGGAATTCAGCGGCGACCGGAACGGGGTATTAGTCTGCTAAAGGGTGATATATCTAGAGTCTTACCCTCCATACTTCGCAGGTTAACTCGACAAACTCTGTATTTTTTAATACCCAGAAAGAATAAGCTTTTCAGCCATTGAACAGTTGTGAAAGCTGCTTAACCGCCCCTTAATCGCTCAATTGAAATAGTAACTTGCAATCGTCGCTTAGCTGATGGTTGTCTCATCAAATACCTGTATCATGCCGGACAACAAGTGTTGCTGGATGGTCTTGCGTTCCCCTTAACAATGGGATACTTCTTCAAAGGCGAAGATGGTCGTTACTGTAGGCGTTATGTCTTGTCCACTAGGCAATTGAAGGCTTCCACCTGATAATGGTGGGGACGACGCAGGTGGCAAATTGGAACTTTTTTCAAGGTTATCAAGCACCACTTTGGGTTGCATCGCTTTGGACAGCGTACTCAGTTAGGAGTTTATCGTTGATTGCTCTTAGTCTTGTTGGCTTTTGTCTTGGCGCTGTAGAGTCATCTGGCGCTTACCAACCGAACAAATTGACTGGGTGCCAGCTGCCGAGCTTGCCGTCAGACTCCTGATGCCGCAGGTTGTGATTATCTCCTTGCTCAAGGAACTCGACCGCTGGCGGGATGAGGCTCCGAAGCTCGGTATCCCTATCCCTGCGTCTAGGTAAGAGATTTCAGTTGGCTTTAAAATCTTAAAATAAAGCAGAATTAGTGATGCTAATTTAGCAAATAAGTAATTGCTGAATCATTTAACCACACCAACTTTTTGGGTTGGACTCTCCAACAACAATTGATATAAGAAATTTAGTAAGTTGTAGCTATTTGAACTTACTCAAAGTCAAGAAAATTCCCCTTTATTATAACAGAAAATATCTATACAAGAGTACTAATGAAATCAAGATGAAATTATTCTATTCCTTGAGGAATAAATGAGTCTAGCGCTGTGTAGGATAACTACCTGCATAATCAAACTAAAACAAGAGTTTTCTTATCTTTTTTTCATTACTTTTATAAATTCTTTGAGCAGTATGAATATAAAGAAGTTACGGCTTGTAGTCACTCTGACGGCGTTGCTAATGAAAGATTTAACAGATGAAGAAGTTTAAGTACCACTTGGTTTTGGGTCGTTCGCTCAATTTAGAGAATATCGCCCGAGATGCTCAAGCTAATAAGTGTCCTAGACATGTAATGTGGCAAGTAAGCCAGCATCTGGGTGGAGCTGCGATCCATAGACCAGGCAAGGAACCAATTCAACCCATAGACAGGGTATGTGCTCAGATTATTGGTCGTCCTGAGCATTGGGCGTTGGCGCGTGCCTTATCTTCACAGCTCAATAGTGAAGACATCGTTTTCTGCACAGGTGAAGACATCGGCATACCTGTAGCGACTCTCTGCGGTAGCAATCGGGAGCGACCAAAGATGGTTGTTTTCATTCACAGTCTAGACCGATCGCGTGGTTGGATGTCGTTGCAACTATTTCCTGTCTCAAACCAGATTGACCTGTTTGTTACCAACACCCGGACTCAGGTAGATTTCCTCCGTCGTTACCTACGTCTGCCCGCAACTCGTATCTGTCTGTTGCTAGAACAGACAGATACAAAGTTCTTTACTCCTGGTCCAGTCTCATTAGGTAAGTCGAGGCGGATAATCGCCAGCGTTGGATTGGAGTATCGGGACTACCGGACACTCGCTGCTGTCACTCAAGATTTGGATGTTGATGTCAAGATTAGCGGTTTTTCTCAAGACGCGCAAACCTTAGCGAAGTCATTTCCTAAAACTCTACCGGAAAACATGACTTGTCGATTTTATGAATGGCCAGAACTGGTCCAGCTCTATCGTGATGCCGACCTAGTTGTAATTAGCTTATTCGACAATAATGCTACTGCTGGTGCTACCACTCTGATGGAAGCTATGTCCTGCTGCCGACCAGTGATAGTCAGTCAGACTAAGGGTTTAATCGATTACCTCGAAACCCCAGGTGCAGTTACCTCAGTTAAACCAGGGGACCCCACCCAATTGCGGCAAGCCATCATCAGTTTATTGCAAAATCCAGAGAAAGCCGAAGCGCAGGCTCAATGCGGATACGAACTTATCCTCAATCAACACAACAGCGAGCAATATGCTCAGAGGCTTGCCACACGGCTAAAAGAAGAAGCGGAAAAGGGATGTGTACAGTGTGGGTCTGGGTCGGGTCATAGTTTCTCCTCTGGGTGTGAATAACGTTGCCATCGAGAGTTCGACCAAATGTGTTCCCCTTCGCTCCGTGGGCGTTACCCCACTTCCTCACTACTATGGGAACATCTGACTTCCGATGCACCGTTGGGCTTCCTTCTAGTTTGCCAAAAGTCAGCTTTATAAATATCTCATCCTTGGAAGGCAAGGTGAAAGATTTCAGATGTAGAAGAACTTTCAAAGATTCTCTAAGCCAAAATGCGACATACGGGCGGATTAATTGCAAAATGGAGGCAGTTCGTCATTGTTGCTGCCTCCCATGCCGACATTTCTGGCTGACGCCAAAAACTTACTCTCTGATCTCATCTCCCGTTATGGCTCCCAAGTGGATTATTTGGTTATTAGACTTGAAGAAGCAGAAGGAACTGATATCTTATTGCGTGGCGATAAGGTAGAAACTCTGAGCGAAGGCATCTCGATTGGCGGACAAATTCGAGTCTGTCATCGAGGTGGTTGGGGACTGAGCAGTTTTAACCAACTTGCAACCATTACTGAACGGGTAGAAGAAGCGATCGCTGCCTCGAAAATGGTTGGCGATGAGGAAACCCAACTTGCTCCAGTAGAGGCAGTACAGATCAGCTGTCAGGTGCCCTTTTCTGGTAGCGATCCTTGCCAAATTCCTCTGGCGCGGAAGAAAGAGCTGTGCGATCATTACACCGAAATTCTGAAAAGTGTTGACGATCAAATCACCACAACCTCTGTGCGTTATGGCGACAGTGTCCAACGAGTTATCCTTGCAAGTTCAGAAGGTACGCTCATTGAGCAGTCTTGGATGGACTTAGAAATGCGCTTTGCTGCTACCGCCAGAAATGGCGACACTGTTCAAACGGGACGAGAAACCACTGGCTCCCGTAAAGCCTATGAGGATTTAATAGGTTTAGACGAACAAGTCCGCAGTGCCGCTAGCCGAGCTGTGGCTGCCTTATCTCTTCCAGCAGTTAAAGGTAATACTTACAGTGTGGTTATAGACCCAATTCTTACTGGTTTATTTGTTCACGAAGCCTTTGGGCATCTATCGGAAGCAGATATGGCATATGAAAATCCAGAACTGCTAGAAGTCATGAGTATTGGTCGTCGGTTTGGTCCCAAAGAACTGCAAATATTTGATGGTGCCGCTCTTAAAGGTCATCGTGGTAGCTACTTCTACGACGATGAAGGTACACCCGCCACCACAACCCAACTTATAAAAGATGGCATTTTAGTGGGACGCCTCCACTCTCGTGAAACTGCTGGAAGGTTGGGGGAAGCACCGACAGGTAATGCCCGCTGTCTCAACTACCACTACGCCCCAATTGTCCGCATGACGAATACTTGGATTGCGTCGGGGACAACGCCAGTATCTGACCTATTCACCGATATTAAAGAAGGAGTGTATGCCCGCAATTGGTTAGGAGGAATGACAAATGGGGAAATGTTCACCTTCTCAGCTGCAGAAGCCTGGATGATTCGCAATGGGAAAATTGCTGAACCCGTCCGCGATGTGACCCTTTCCGGTAATGTCTTTCAAACTCTAGCCGATATTGAAGCGATTGGTGATGATTTCTACTGGGATGAATCGGGTGGTTGTGGTAAGGGGGGACAAAACGGGTTACCTGTCGGTTGTGGTGGTCCAAGTCTGCGGATTCGGGACGTGGTAGTTGGTGGAGAAGCTGTGTAGCTGCTTCCTACAAGATCAAAATCGTTATGACTATGATATAGTTGTAACAGTTCGTAACCAAAGTTACTGTGTGCAGGCAACCACCAGATGGTTCCTAATCGCACGTAGTTGTGCATAAATCCAATAAGGAGAAGCAGTTAATGTCTCTAACTTACGCAGCAGAAGGATGCCTCCGCGTTGGTCAACCAGCCCCTGACTTTACGGCAACAGCTGTCGTTGACCAAGAATTTAAAACCGTCAAACTGTCCGACTATCGCGGCAAGTATGTCGTTCTGTTCTTCTACCCACTAGACTTTACCTTTGTTTGCCCGACTGAAATCATAGCTTTCAGCGATCGCTATGACGAATTCAAGTCGATCAACACTGAAATTCTTGGTGCCTCCGTTGACAGCGAGTTTTCTCACCTTGCCTGGATTCAGACTGATCGCAAGTCGGGAGGTGTTGGCGACCTTAACTATCCTCTAGTTTCCGATATCAGGAAAGAAATTAGCGCTGCATACAACGTTCTCGATCCAGAAGCTGGTGTTGCTCTCCGAGGGTTGTTCATCATTGACAAGGATGGTGTTATTCAGCACGCAACCATCAATAATCTGTCCTTTGGACGCAGCGTTGAGGAAACCTTGAGAACGTTGAAAGCGATCCAATACGTTCAGGCTCACCCCGATGAAGTCTGCCCAGCTGGTTGGCAACCGGGTGATAAGACGATGAACCCTGACCCAGTGAAGTCGAAAGTCTTCTTTGCAAGCGTCTAAAGTAGAGCCTGCAATGGGGCTAGTAGCCAGTAGATAATTACTAGCCCTAACGCTTTTTCTGGAATGAAAAAAACGAAGTAAAACCAATGCTCTATGCTAACCTCCAACGATTTTAGCGGTTTGTTGAATGAGCGCTTCTTCCGCAACTTTCTACCCATCCCAGCTACCAATGAATTGCAGTTGGGAAGTCTGACACCAGAATTTCTACTGCCAGATATTACTAATGGTCGAGTAGTAAAGTTATCAGATTATAAAGGGAAGCAACCAGTTATTCTCGCCTTTACTCGTATCTTTACAGAGAAGCAGTACTGCCCTCTATGCTTTCCTCATATCAAAGCTTTGAATGAAAGCTACGAGCAATTTGTCAGCCGGGGCGTAGAAGTTTTGCTGATTACGAGTACTGACGAACGACAAAGTCAAATAGTCGTTAATGACTTGAAGCTAAAAATGCCCTTGCTTAGTGACTCTAAGTGCCGAATTTTCCATACTTACAATGTAGGTCAAGCATTAGGCGCACCTCTTCCTGCTCAGTTTGTGCTAGATGTCGAGGGTAAACTCCTCTACAAACATTTATTTTCCTTCCTGTCCAACAACGCCAGCATTGAGACTCTGCTAGAGATAGTTAGCTAATTAATACGTCCTCATAACCTAACCTGTTGTAAATGACTGCGAGGGTTAAAGCTACGGACAGCACGAATTTTTTCGTAGTACTCCCGCTCTTCTGAGCTAAGAGGCTTCGGCGGTACAATAGCAATTCTCACTAGCTGATCGCTACGCCCACCTTTAGGCTGAGGCCAGCCTTTACCGCGCAGTCGTAGTGATTGTCCAGAGCGAATACCAGCAGGAACATTGATGTTAACCATGCCATCCGGTGTTGGCACCTCAATTAAGGCTCCTAGAGCAGCTTCATCTGGCGCAATTGTCACCTCACAAACTATATTGTCTCCCTCAAACTGAAAGAACGAGTGAGGTAGGATTTCTACCTTCAGGTACAAATCGCTCCGTTGTTGAGTATAAGGGTTGAGCTGACCTTTTCCCCGAATGCGGACGCGACCACCAGGCTTCACCCCACGGGGAATGTTGACATCGATGACTTCTGTCCCTAAATTTATTCGCTTCTGCACACCCCCAAACGCCTCGGCAAAACTTAGAGAAATAGCCGCTTCACTATCAGGAATAGAGCTTGTTGCTCGCTCAGCACCAGCGAAATTGCCGAAGTCATCAAAACCACTAAATCCAGTAGGACCATTGGTAGAAGTGCGGTATGTATAGCTCTGTCGTCGCCCATTCCCAGCAGTGCCAGCACTAGGACCACCAAAGCGACCTAGAAGTTCGTTGATGAAATCATCAAAACTGCTATACTTACCGAACTCAATATTTTCAAAGCCCATGTTGGCACCGCCACCTGACGGCCATCCTTGCCCAACCTGTTTCCAGTACTGACCAAATTGGTCATACTTTTGTCGCTTTTCTGGATCTGAAAGGACTTCATAAGCTTCGCTCACTTCCTTAAAGCGAGTTTCAGCTTGTTTGTTTCCAGGGTTCATATCTGGGTGATACTTCCGTGCCAGTCGGCGGTATTCCTTTTTAATCTCGTCCAGACTTGCAGTTTTACTGACCCCTAGAATAGCGTAATAGTCTTTAAAGTCAGTTGTGGCCATTAACTTTCCTCCTAATCAAGATTTCATTTAGGTTTTTTCATTATTGTGCAAATTATCTTGGCATCATATAAGTCGGACTGACTCTGACCTTAACCTATCAAACGCTCAAATAGGGGCTAGTTCGGTTCTTGCTCAAAGCGCGATCGCGATTTCCGTACTGATGCTAGTTGAATTTTGGCGGATCAGGCGATCTAAACCCTCTTGCAGAGTCGGAGGGGCGTCCCGAAGTTGGCGATGCATCCGAAAGATAACGTCCTCTGGCACTCGGCGAGTCCGCTTACGATTTCGTGCCAGACATTGCCAAACTGGAATATCTAACCACAGCCCAGTGATGTAGGTAAATCCAGTATTACGAGCAAGGGCAATAACCTCTCTACGGTGCCGCCTTTGGGTATTGGTGGCATCGTAGATTGCCTCTGAGGCTTCGGCACAGAGCAATATTTGCTCAACAGCATACTGGAATTGGCGCTCTACTTCCCGCCAAATCAGAAACCAAGGTCCTTGGATGGCTTCGTCTCCAAACAATTGAGATCTGATCGCATCAGTAGAGATGACTAGCTGCCCTGGATCGGCGGCTAGCAGTTGTTGCGTCAGAGTCGATTTACCACTACCAGGTAGCCCAATCAGCAAAATTAGTTCAGCCAACGCTCCTAAATAATAGTTCCATCTGGAATCACCGCATTTTTTAGTACAACAGTGATGCCACTACGGATGTAGAAGCCCTGACTTTCGCGATCGGCTTCGTCTATTCTATCTTTGTTGATTATTTGTACGTTACGACCAATATGGGCGTTCTTATCGATAATTGCTCGACGAATTCTGCTATCGGCACCGATCCCCAAGGGAACAACACCTTTATCCCAGCTAGCTTGACGTTCTGCAAAGGGTTGGTAGTAGTCGGCACCCATAAGGAGTGTATCTTCAATTACGCAACCTGATTCGACTCGTGATCTGATTCCTAGTACAGAATGAGATATCCGGCAATCTTTCAAAATACATCCCTCCCCTACAATTGACTCTGTCACCTGGCAATCCAGAAGCTTACTGGGAGGCAAGTAACGAGCGCGAGTGTAAATTGGGGCATTCTCCTCATAAAAGCTGAAAGGTGGATAGGGTTGCTTAGTCAAAGCCAAGTTTGCTTCATAGAAAGACTCAATCGTCCCAATGTCTTCCCAATAGTCATTAAAGAGGTATGCTTGGACGTTGTGGTCAGCTGCGGCATTGGGAATAATTTCCTTGCCAAAATCAGGTTGTTCTGATTCCTGCAATAGCTTAATCAAAACATCTCTTTTAAAGACGTAGATACCCATTGAGGCAATATATGGCTTGAGTTCCGCCTGTTCAGGCGTTAGCCCCAAAACGGTCGTATCGACGCGCATCTTATGTAAAGCCTCACCTTTCGGTTTCTCACTGAAGTCAATGACGCGTCCAGCATCATCAATTTTCATCAAACCAAAGCTGGAAGCAGGTTTCTCAGAAACAGGAACAACCGAGAGAGTGATATCAGCTTCCGTGTCGCGGTGGCGCTGTACAAATAGACGATAGTCCATCCGGTAGAGATGGTCTCCAGAAAGAATCAAGAAATCTTCTACTTCCCATTCTTTCATTAGCCATAGATACTGGCGCACGGCATCAGCTGTACCTTGAAACCAGTTAGGGTTTTCAGCTGTTTGCTGAGCAGCTAGCACTTCCACAAATCCATCTGTGAAGCCAGAAAAATTGTAAGCCCGAGCAATGTGGCGATTGAGAGAAGCTGAGTTGTATTGGGTTAGAACATAAATTTTGAAGATTTCTGAGTTGATGCAATTACTAACGGGAATATCAATGAGACGATACTTGCCTGCTAATGGTACAGCTGGTTTAGCTCGTAGCTTAGTCAGTGGATATAGGCGGGTACCTGCACCGCCTCCAAGAATAATCCCTAATACGTTTTTCATTAAAAAACCTCCCGACTGCCAGTCATCTCCCAAAACCAGTGTGGGACTGTATGGGGCACTTGGCAAGGGGGGAAAGACAGAAATACAAGAGGCGATGTTGGGCGCTATACACTTGCAACTGATAACCGCTCAGCGGCAACCCTTCACAAGGAGCATTCAATGCGTTTCATGCAAGTGTTCTGCCACTTCTCGATACAGATTTATTACATGGCTATCTGCAAGGCTGTAGTAAACATTCCGCCCTTCTTTGCGGTACTTCACTAATCGCATTGCCCGTAGAAGGCGAAGCTGATGAGACACTGCCGATTCTCCCATTTTTAGCCCTGCTGCCAAATCGCACACACACAACTCCTGATTTGCCAGGGCTGACAATAACCGCAAGCGAGTCGGATCAGCCAGCACTCCGAAAAACTCTGCCATCTGCTGCGCTTCCAGCAATGGCAAAATTTCTGGCTGCACCTGTCGCACCTGATCGAGATGCACCAATCGGGCTTCACAACTGGGTGCATCAGACTCTGGGTTCTGCTGTGGTTCTATCGAGTTGCGTTTGTTCATAAACAGAAAGTGGGGTGCGATCAAAGTCGTCTCTACCTCAGTCTAATAAATCAGAAGCTTTCTCGTCCCATATATGAATAGCTATTCAATTGTTTAAAGTTCTGTTTTAGAATAACAGAATTCAATGTTGTCTTTTTACAAACTGCCATGACTCAAACTCCGGCACTCAAAACTCAGCAAATGCTGGTGGGTGGAATGGACTGCACCAGTTGTGCCCTCAAAATCGAATCTAGTTTGCAGAAGTTGTCAGGTGTGACTGAAGTATCGGTCAGTGTAGCAACAGAGCGGCTAAGGGTATCCTACGATCCTCAGCAAGTGAGTGAGTCGGAGATCAAGAGTCGAGTCACAGCACTGGGCTATAGCGTTGAAGTAGAAGCTCCATCTCAGAATCATGCCGCAGCAAAGAGCGTTGCTGCTTCTGGAAACCATAAGGAGAATGTTGACCACAGTCACGATCGCTTCAGCATCAAACGCAAACTTCCTTCAATACTGCTAGTTATCTTTCTATTTGCCATTGGAACCCTCCTGGAACAATCCCTACACAACACTCCTTACCACCTGGGTGAATATGCCGTTTTCATTCCCGCCTACCTAATTAGTGGTTGGAGTGTCTTAATTACCGCAGGACGTAACATTCTGCGCGGACAGATTTTTGACGAAACATTTTTGATGACAGTGGCAACGGTTGGAGCGATCGCCATTCACAGACTTCCAGAAGCTGTTGGCGTGATGTTGTTTTACAAAGTGGGCGAACTGTTTCAGGAATCGGCTATTAGTCGTTCTCGTCGCTCTATTCAATCCCTGCTGGCAATTCGCCCCAATACTGCCAATTTGAAAACGAGAAACGGCATTCAAATCGTTTCTCCAGAGGCTGTACAAGTTGCCGATCTGATTTTGGTCAAACCTGGCGAACGAATTCCGCTCGATGGAGAAGTGGTAGAGGGAACCTCTCAAGTTGATACCTCTGCCCTAACCGGGGAGTCCGTTCCGCGCACTGTTAGACCTGGCAAAGCTGTGTTAGCAGGCACAATTAACCAAGCAGGTGTTCTAACTGTCAGAGTCACCAAGCAATTTGGTGAATCATCCATCTCCCGAATTTTAGATCTAGTCGAAAACGCCAGTGACAAAAAGGCAACCACCGAGAAATTCATCACCCGCTTTGCCCAACGCTATACCCCAGTTGTGGTGTTTCTCTCACTGGTGATCGCTCTCTTGCCGCCACTCTTGATTCCTGGTGCCACCTCAGCAGAATGGGTATATCGGGCACTTATCCTTCTTGTTATTTCCTGTCCCTGTGGGCTGGTGATTAGCATTCCACTAGGCTACTTCGGTGGAATTGGAGGAGCTGCAAAACGCGGCATTCTTATCAAAGGCTCTACCTTTCTAGACATCCTGGCTGGTGTGAAAACAGTCGTGTTTGACAAAACTGGAACCTTGACCAAAGGCGTGTTCAAAGTTACTGAGATTATTCCTGTCAATGGCTTTACGCCAGGTCAATTACTGGAACTAGCAGCAAAAGTCGAAGCCTACTCAAACCACCCTATTGCTCAATCCATTCGCACTGCCTATGGTCAATCAACTGATGACTCTCAAGGGTTCGCCGGAGCCGCCTCCGGCGACTTCCTTGAGCAAGCTCAAGTGCAGGGTTATGTAGAAATGACCGGATATGGGGTCCAAGCTCAAATCAACGGCCAAACTGTGATTGCTGGCAACGATCGCTTGCTGCACCGCGAAGCCATTGAACATGATGTTTGTCATACTGATGGCACCGTTGTCCATTTAGCAATCAATGGGAGATACTCCGGACGCATCACCATTGCTGATGAACTGAAAGATGATGCAGTCCAAGCAATTCGAGCGTTAAAGGCAAACGGTATCCAGAAAACAATTATGCTGACTGGAGACAATCAAGCGACTGCGAAGAGCATTGCTAATCAACTTGGGCTAGATAGCTTTCTTGCGGAGTTACTACCTGAAGGAAAAGTCGCAGCCATTGAAACTATCTTGAGCCGAGAGCGTAACGGCAATAGAGTTGCCTTTGTCGGTGATGGCATTAATGATGCCCCGGTGATTGCTAGAGCTGATGTGGGGATAGCCATGGGAGCCTTGGGGTCGGACGCCGCCATAGAAACAGCAGATATTGTGCTGATGACCGACGCACCCTCCAAAGTGGCAGAAGCAGTTCAGGTTGCTCGAAAGACACTACAAATTGTCTGGCAAAACATCATCTTTGCCATGGGGATTAAAGGACTATTCATCATCCTGGGAGTCTTTGGCTATGCAACGATGTGGGAAGCTGTGTTTGCAGATATAGGCGTGGCACTGATTGCGATCTTGAACGCGACGCGAGTGCTGAGATAGATACATTAACCAGAAAAGTGCTGGAATAAATGCGTTCAACTTCTGCCACTGAAGCGTTAACAGGTTCTGCCCTACGAACCAAGTGTAAGGTTGGTCGATTGAAGCTAGCCAGACAGTGTAAATAGTAAACCCCACCCAAATCACGAAAAGGATAAGTGTTCTCAACATAGCCTTGTCGCTCTACTAGCTTACATCTAGTGTTAATACAGCAAATAAGGTTCACCTCTATCTCAGGGCTAGCAGTGAAGTTAGGTAGGGAAGCATCTGTCTTAGAGTTAGCCAATATCTCTACTTAACAAGAAAGCCTAGCCGCTTTCATATGCTCCTATTACGGATTTCATCTAAGGGAGACACAAACTCACCAGATGTTTTATTGATTTCTAGCCCGTCGGGAATGAAGTCAAAAACTAAACGTAAGCGAATCTTTCCCGTTACCCATTTCTTTTCAGGCTCAAGTATTTCAACTTTTGTTCCTTGTTGAAAAAGCTCTAGTGAGTTAATGTATTTACAAATGGGAGCAGCTATTTTGTTAACAAATTCCTTGGTAGGAATGTGTAGGGGAAACTGAGAAGCATCAATAACTGCCGTATTACCCAGAGAGATTCGTGTACCTTGAGGCAGTTTAGCAATAATACTGTCATCTCTAGGGAATGGCTTGGAAGATTGTTTTGGCTCGCTCATAAATTCAATTAAAGGGTATAATTCTAGATATAGCTGCTGAGAAGGCAGAGGGTTTAGTTAGATTGCTCGACAGCTGTCATAAATTCCCACATTTTACTATACATCAAGAAATAAACATTTCAATTCTTTTTTAATCTTTAGTTATCCTAAGAACATCAGAGTAATCACTTAAAAGTTTTGCGAAAGAAAGCATTTACTACTTTCACCATTTAAGATAACCCCTATTCGTACAATGGCAATAGGAGCTACTGCTCATTACACCTCCAGACAAAGAACTCTAAAGATGAAATTGACGCCTGAAGCGGGGATCGAGGCGGTGTTGTTTCTGCTGGTTACAGATGCGGCAAAGGGTTTGTAGGTTGCTGATGTCATTTTGACCACCGGCAGCAAGCGGGATGATGTGATCGACATTAAGTTCAGTTTCTTGGTGAGTTCTACCACAACTCTGGCATTGGTAGTGGTTGCGCTCAAACACATATTTTCTGACTTCAGGTGGAATGTGAATCCGGGATGTTTTACTCATTAATCTCCTTGCTAATTATTCTTAGGCATCATCTGACGAATATCATCAAGAGGGGAGCTACTTTTGCTAGCTGATGATTCATCATTTTCCGTTGTTTCTACATCTTCAAGAGCTTCAGGAGTAAACTCTAGGCTCAATCTAACTTGTCCTCTTTGCCATCTCTTAGCACCAGGCTTCAGGATTTTACATTCTACTCCTTCAGCAAACCACTTTTCTTTTTCTTCCGTTAATGCTCCACCTTTCTCACGTATAAGTGACATCATCACTAAGATAAATTCACTGACCGTAAACGTGCGGTTGTTAACTAAAATTTGACCAGAATAAACAGATATAACATCTTCACGGTCTATTCTCTCAAATTTGTTATTCATTTTCATCCCTTATTCCTTTAAAATCTCTCGATTATCTTCTGGTATTCTCTCTAAAGAAATATTAGCGAATAAACTACTCTGAGTTAACCGCATATATACGCAAGCTTACGGCATGTTTATTGCTATATACCAGGTAGATGATACCAAATCCTGCTTAGCTAGGCTACCAAAAATTAAGCAAGACTCCCTTTGTACAAAAGAATTATCAAAATTGTTAGTAGTCTATGGTAACCGGATTTGGTATGATAAGCTAATCTATCTGTGTGAATACCGTATATATACGGTTTTGTTTAGACCTTGACTTCTACAAGATCTACCATCCTACTTGAGTCAAAAATCCCAACATTAGCTGTACTGAGAGTACAAGTATCTGGTTCAGAAGAGATTGGAATGAAGTTAGAGTCACTAAGGTCAGGTAATAGATGCTTAGACAATTGCATCACCTGTAAACAGCTATTGATACCGGAAACCGCCTGCTTATAAGCCTCAATTTTTTGTTTAACTGCATTTTGCAACTGCCAATTGCTGGTAATTTTATCTTCTGCCTCTCTTTCTAGCGTTTGTTCCAAATAAGCACGGGCATGATTGTATTGCTGCAAAATTTCATCTGCCTGTTGCTCAACATTTGGTAGGAGATGAGCTTTGAGCGTTTCGTTGATAGTTTGGCGGAAAGTGCGTCGAATAGTTTGAGAGACTTTGGGCTCAAAATCTAGCTTCAGCAGTTGCCTAATGGCTGGTTCCGCTTCCAGCATACTTTCACAGTCATAACTTTGGGAAGTTTGCTGCAAGGTTTGTCGGAATTGATAAATAGAGAACGTACCTTCATCATAAAATCGGGGGCTCTCCCGTACGAAGCGATCACATTCCACTTGAGCCGCACTTTTTAAAACATGCTTTACCTGCTCCTCTAGCATCTTGAGCTGTTCCTCAATCCCGCTATCATTACCTAGCAATCGAAAAAGCTGACGGTAATAGTCTGACTTACGCACCTGCTCCACCAAGCGCCGGAAAAAGCTACTAGTAACTTCTTGGCAAGACTCCACCAAAATATCCTCCAGTTGATTCGCTAAGTAATAAAGCGCCTCTACTAAAACAGCAATTAAAGGAGCCGTGGCATTGCGAGGATGACTGAGTGTAGAGCGCCTGTAAGCACTGGCAACAGAGAATGTATCGAGTAGCTCATCTAGGCGACGAATCATCTTCGCTTGAAGTTTACGAAAATCATCTTCAAACGCTGGGCAACCGTTCGTCACCACCTGGTTAACTTCTTTAGCAATATGATGTTGATAGTCCTGTCCAATTTGCTGTAGCTGCTGGCTGAGTCGTTCCAGTTCCCGCGCCTTCATCGCCTCAATTTCGCGGGGCTGACTATCTAAGTCTTGCTGCACAGCCATGTAATATTTCTGTAAACTGATGCACAATGGTTGGAGGTCATCAGCTAGATTGGCAAACAGCTGAGGTCGCTTTTCTTCTGTAAGATAGCGAGTGATAGCAGAGCGAAACTCCTCAACTCCACTATCTTCTATCAGCTGTTCAATCAGTGGCATCCCTTGCTCAGCTAAAATCCGTACATAGTTTTCATTTGGTGTCTCATAGCTGTTAACCGAAATCCGAAATTTGCTGAGTTTGCCGGACGTACAATAGCGATTAAATTCGTTTACGAACTGTGGCGTTTCCTCGCGTCCATCCATACCTTTGACGCTCTCGGCAAAGACGGAATCAAGACCAAAGCGATCGCGTCCACTTGTTTGTTTGATCTGACTTCCATAAAATCCCAGTAGACCGCTCGTTTTATATGCTCTGGTTGTATCCCGAAACTGGGAATTCATCAAATCATCCAGTCGTTGTCTTAGTTGAGTGTTATACCAAGTTTCGTCAATTCTGTTAAATACATAAAAAACGCGATCGCGGATGCCTGGATTAGACCGAATCTTCTCCAGCAGTTCCGTTTCTTCTTTCGTCATGTCACCTGCTGAGGCAGGTTTGAGAACGCAAACAACTGCTGATGTATCGGGATGTTCAATCTTACGATACGTTAGTTCAGCATCTTTTTGGACTGGTGCATCAATTCCTGGTGTATCAATCAGAACGTTGCCATCTTGCAGAAGGGAATGATGGCAGTAGTACTCAATTCGCTTCAAGACGGCGCTATTGCTACCGCGACGGGCATAGCCAGCTGCTTCCTTAAGGTTGGAGAAGTTAAACTGCTCCATAGAATAGGTCGCATTATTGACTGTATGGATACGTTCGCGGTTAGCGACAAAGCCTTCTAGCAACAACTTTAGCGCCTTAGCCTGCTTCGCCCGCTCCGATTTGCTCTCGCCCCCCTCCTGCTGAATGATTGCTTGGCATTCCTGACATAGCGAGTTAATCACTTCAGGTTGGTTAATGTTTGTCGATGCCGTTAACCCTAACCCCTGACGTAGAGCGGTTACCTGTTCCCGAATCTCGACTTCACTTAAAAACGTGAGGATGACTTTTTCCTGGTTGGGTTCGGCATAGGCGATATAGCACTCTGTTCCTGTGGCGTGTCCCTCAGCACTATAGAGCAGTTCCCGTTCCAGCAGAGCGTTGATCAGCATCGATTTCCCAGCGCTGAAGGCACCAGCAAAAACAATTTCAAACGTAGGGGAAATAGCTTTTCTGAGTGAAGACTGGACTGGGGTAATATCCTGCGATCGCAGTGACGGTTCCTGACGCAACAGATCTAGTAGACTTTCAACCTGCTCTTGCAGGTTTTGGCACTGTGGAAGCATTTGAGTCATGAGTGCAGCTAGCTTGAAGGTGAAAATTTAGCTAAGAATGAGTTTCATCCTCTTTGTTTAGAGTTCCCGTTCCATCTACCGAAGTAACAGTGTTAATGCCTAATGAAGAGGAAATTTTCAGAATTACCATGAATTTAGCTATAACTTGTTGCTGCTGTTCCAACTGCTCAAGCTTAAGCGCGAGGAAATCATGTTCAGTGCTAGACATTCTTAATCATCAGCCGAATGTCATCAAGTGGCGATTCTGATTGACCGATTTCCAGATCACTCATTTCCAAATTTTCTTCAGGCTTATCAGGACAGAACTCAAGACTGACATTAAGTGCAATTCTGATTCTGCCTTTTTGCCAGCCTGAAGCTCCAAGTTTTAAGATTTCACATTCTATACCATCACTAAACCATGTATCGTAAGAGGAATTTATGTGTCTTCCTGACCTTTTTACCACGTGATATACCATACCGGGACCTAATGAATCAGTCAGTTGCTGTCCCAACTTAAGCTTGGCAAAAAGTTCACTAACTTTCATTCTTAACTGATTCACTTTTAATATAGTAGAGCCAAATGATAGAACCTCATGCTCGTTGCAATTAGATAGAGAGCAGTTTTCTTCCATATCAATCCTATAAAGTCGCCTCTTTTATACTGGCTATTGTAATTACCCGTCTGGTTGAGAGACAATGAAGAGTTGTATGAAGAGTTAGCAAACACTTAGGCGCTCGGGTATGCATTTTATATTTTTTATCCAATCCAGTCGAGCGCTACACTTAGTCTAGTGATCTCGATCTATATCCCTGTTCCTAGCTTATGTGGAGCAATGGGGCAGCAATACTGAATACTTGTTCCTACTACTATTGGTTACGTGCTGCATCGCGGTCAAGAAAAGACCGCACCAGTTCGGATGAGGACCATATAGCTCGCGTAACACGAATGTATGTTCGATTTGGATAAGATAATTAAGGGGCGTCGTGTCAGAAATAACAATCACAACGTTTGCAAATGCTCAATAGTTTCTCTATCCATCACGAAATCTGACTCTGTATAGTCGAAGTAAACCCCTGCTGACTTCAAAAAAGCATCGACTTGCATACGAGTTTCAAAGCCAAGTAGCCGTCTAATCTGGTCATCAGTAAGTTCTCCTGATCGAGCACCCTCAATCGCAATTTTTTCCAAGGCGACGTGGGGTATATCTATACCCTTCTCTTGGAGTTGGGCTGCTATGTCATCTGGGAACTGAATTGTTACTTCCATAATGATTTCTCCTTTGGCTAGTGCTCATTTATTATGAACCTGTTCTATTCTGGCGTCCAATTCCCTTTGATACTGTCCTCCAATCCATCGAGAATAAGGAAAGTCTACCAACTGACATGAATCACAATAAGCAAGAAGAACCGCGAGACGATTTATTAGGACTGTCAGTAGTAAGAAGCTAGAGTAGCCTTCATGAGTGAGCAAGGAAACCAAGCACAGTCTAGTAATCAAGTGATTGCAGATGAGATCGACGCTTATCTTCAAGCCTGTATAGTTAATCGCTACTTCATAGGGTCAGTACTGGTTGTCCGTGCAGGCGAAGTCTTATTGAGTGCAGGCTATGACATGGCTAACCTAGAACATGATGTTCCCCATACGCCTCAAAGCGAGTGCCGAGATCGGGAAATTATTGAGCGGTCACTCAAGTGGATTAATGAAGCGTACGCCCTCAATCGTGGCTCCGCTGTTGAAGTCCTCGCTATAAACAACCGAAATTTGATTCAGTCGAGCAGTTGCCCAAAGTTGGGCATCCCAGAAACTCAACTGATAGCTACATACCCCCCGTGCTGCTTCTAAAACGATCATAGGAGTTAGAGTAATGAC
>Ga0213881_10000696_pt1 | contig 19122 bp, 19 predicted proteins | sample BarmaccoBMER_R08_FD_160104 | JGI IMG/M metagenome (GOLD analysis project Ga0213881, IMG submission 160104) | Barbacenia macrantha exposed rock microbial communities from rupestrian grasslands, the National Park of Serra do Cipo, Brazil - ER_R08 ... | reverse complement strand
CAAGCACCCCACCCTAACCAAGCATCCCACCCTAACCAAGCATCCCACCCTAACCAAGCATCCCACCCTAACCAAGCATCCCACCCTAACCAAGCATCCCACCCTAACCAAGCATCCCACCCTAACCAAGCACCCCAGAACCGGATGGAGGCGTCTGAAGCATGACGACTGCCCCTGAGCAGGATGTGCGAGCCCCGACCGCCCTGAGGACCCCGCTCACCCAGGAAGAGACGCTCTCTCGTCTGGGTCGCTACAAGTACGGATGGGCCGACTCTGACGTCGCTGGCGCCAGTGCGCGGCGCGGGCTGTCCGAAGCGGTGGTTCGTGACATCTCGACCAGGAAGAACGAGCCGGAGTGGATGCTGGAAAACCGGCTCAAGGCGTTGCGACTGTTCCAGCGCAAGCCGATGCCCCATTGGGGTGCTGATCTGTCCGGCATAGACTTCGACAACATCAAGTACTTCGTCCGCTCGACCGAGAAGCAGGCCACGTCCTGGGACGAGCTGCCCGATGACATCAAGGCCACTTACGACCGGCTCGGCATTCCCGAGGCGGAGAAGGCCCGGCTGGTGGCCGGCGTGGCCGCGCAGTACGAGTCCGAGGTTGTCTACCACAAGATCCGCGAAGATCTGGACAAGCTGGGTGTCCAGTTTCTAGACACCGACACCGCGCTGCGCGAGCAACCGGAGATCTTTCAGCAGTACTTCGGCAGGGTGATCCCCGCTGGGGACAACAAGTTCGCCGCGTTGAATACCGCGGTGTGGTCGGGCGGGTCGTTCATCTACGTGCCGCCCGGCGTGCACGTGGACATCCCGCTGCAGGCCTACTTCCGGATTAACACCGAGAACATGGGCCAGTTCGAGCGGACACTGATCATCGTCGATGAGGGCGCGTACGTGCACTACGTCGAGGGCTGCACGGCACCGATCTACAAGTCCGACTCACTGCACTCCGCGGTTGTCGAGATCATCGTCAAGAAGGGTGGCCGCTGCCGCTACACCACGATTCAGAACTGGTCGAACAACGTCTACAACCTCGTCACCAAGCGGGCCACCGCCGCCGAGGGCGCGACCATGGAGTGGATCGACGGCAACCTCGGCTCCAAGGTCACCATGAAGTACCCGTCGGTCTGGCTGATCGGCGAGCACGCCAAGGGTGAGGTGCTCTCGGTGGCCTGCGCGGGTGAGGGGCAGCATCAGGACGCCGGGGCGAAGATGGTGCACGCCGCGCCGCACACCTCGAGCACGATCGTGTCCAAGTCAGTGGCCCGTGGCGGTGGCCGCACCTCCTACCGGGGGCTGGTGCAGGTCAACGAGGGGAGCCACCACTCCCGCTCCACCGTGAAATGCGACGCCCTGCTGGTGGATCAGATCAGCCGCTCGGACACCTATCCCTACGTCGATATCCGCGAGGACGACGTGTCGATGGGCCACGAGGCCACCGTCTCCAAAGTCAGCGACGATCAGCTGTTCTACCTGATGAGCCGGGGGCTGACCGAGGACGAGGCGATGGCCATGATCGTGCGTGGGTTCATCGAGCCGATCGCCCGCGAGCTGCCCATGGAGTACGCCCTGGAGCTCAACCGCCTGATCGAGCTGCAGATGGAAGGAGCCGTCGGCTGAGATGACGGCTACCACCAACCGGCCGGCCGAGCACGGTCTGGCCGCACACTCGCACGGCAGGACACCGGCTGTTTCCGGGGGGCCGATGGTGTCCCGGGGACAGCGGTTCACCTCCTACGACGTGGACGCCTTCGAGGTGCCCACCGGGCGCGAGGAGGATTGGCGGTTCACCCCGCTGCGGCGGCTGCGCGGGCTGCACCAGGGTGTCGGCGCCACCGGCACTGCGCAGGTCAGCGTGCAGATAGGGGACCAAGCGGCGGGCACAGTCACCGTCGAAGAGGTGGACCGGTCCGACCCGCGCCTGGGTGAGGGTGGCGTCCCCGCCGACCGGGTGGCCGCGCAGGCCTGGAGCGCGATGACGCGAGCCACCGTGGTGACCTTGCCGGCGCAGACCCGGATCGAGGACCCCGTGACGATCACCGTCACCGGGCCGGACGCCGGACAGGTCGCTTACGGGCACCTGCAGGTGCGCCTGGAGGCGTTCGCCGAGGCCGTGGTGGTGCTCGACTACCGGGGCAGCGGCACCTACGCGGAGAACGTCGAGCTGATCCTTGCCGACGGTGCCCGGCTGACCCTGGTGAGCGTGCAGGACTGGGCCGATGATGCGGTGCACGTCGCCGCGCAGCACACCCGGCTAGGCCGCGATGCGGTCCTGCGAGCCACCACGGTGAGTCTGGGCGGCGAGTTGGTCCGGCAGTCTCCCACGGTGACGTTCACCCAGCCCGGCGGCGACGCCGAGCTGCTCGGGCTGTACTTCGCCGACGCTGGGCAGCATCTGGAGCACCGCTTGCTGGTGGACCATGCCGTTCCGCACTGCCGGTCCCACGTCGCCTACAAGGGCGCGCTGCAGGGCAGTCCGGACAAGCCCGACGCGCACACCGTGTGGATCGGCGACGTCCTCATCCAGGCCGCCGCCGAGGGCACGGAGACCTTCGAGGTCAACCGCAACCTGGTGCTCACCGACGGCGCTCGGGCCGACTCGGTGCCCAACCTGGAGATCGAGACCGGGGAGATCGTCGGAGCTGGCCACGCCAGCACCACCGGCCGTTTCGACGACGAGCAGCTGTTCTACCTGACCTCCCGGGGCATCCCCACCGAACAGGCCCGCCGGCTGGTGGTGCGGGGCTTCTTCGGCGAGATCCTGCAGAAGATCACCGTCACGCAGATCCGCGAGCGGCTGGCGGCGGCGATTGAGGCTGAACTGGAGGCGGTGGGAGTATGACAACACTGCGGGTGTGCAGCCTGACCGATCTCAAGGACGACGTGCCCGTCGGCTTCGAGGTCGGCGGCGTGCCGGTGGTGCTGGTCCGCCAGAGCGAGCGCGTCTACGCGCTGGCCGACGTCTGCTCGCACGCCGAGATCGCGCTGTCCGAAGGCGAGGTAACCCGCAAGGGCCTGGAATGCTGGCTGCACGGATCGTGCTTTGACCTGGCCACCGGAGAGCCCTCCTCGCCACCGGCATCCGAACCGGTGGACACCTACGCCGTGACGATCGAGGGTGACGACGTGTACGTGGACCCATCTACCGTGACCAACCGCTAGCAGGAGTGTGAGAACACACCGATGACCACCCTGGAGATCAAAGACTTGCACGTCGCGGTGCCCACCGACGACGAGCAGACTCCCGAGAAAGAGATCCTGCGCGGCGTTGACCTGACCGTCCGGGCGGGGGAGACCCACGCGATCATGGGACCCAACGGGTCGGGCAAGTCCACCCTGGCCTACTCGATCGCCGGGCACCCGCGCTACCGGGTCACCTCGGGGCAGGTGCTCCTGGACGGCGCCGATGTGCTGTCGATGTCGGTCGACGAACGGGCCCGGGCCGGACTGTTTCTCGCCATGCAGTACCCAGTCGAGGTGCCCGGTGTCTCGATGGCGAACTTCCTGCGCACCGCCGTCACCGCGATCCGCGGCGAGGCACCCACGCTGCGCACCTGGATCAAGGAGGTCAAAACGGCGATGTCCGAACTGGACATCGACCCCGCCTTCGCCGATCGCAGCGTGAACGAAGGCTTCTCCGGAGGCGAGAAGAAACGCCACGAGATCCTGCAGCTGTCTCTGCTCAAGCCCAGGATCGCAGTGCTGGACGAGACCGACTCGGGCCTGGACGTCGATGCGCTGCGGGTGGTCTCCGAGGGGGTGAACCGCTATCGGGCCAGCGGGGACGTCGGCGTGCTGCTGATCACCCACTACACCCGGATCTTGCGGCACATCACACCTGATTACGTCCATGTCTTCGCGGGGGGGCGGATTGTGCAGTCCGGCGGGCAGGAGCTGGCCGAGGAACTGGAGTCCGGCGGTTACGAGCGGTTCACCCGCCGGCAGGAGGTGACGGAGGTGTCCGCATGACCGGGCAACTGACCGCCAGGAACCTGGCTGTTGCCGGGGCGCTGACGACGAGCGAGCAGGAGAAGATCCGCGCCGACTTCCCGATCCTGTGCCGCACGGTGCGCGAGGGTCGACCGCTGGTGTACCTGGACTCCGGGGCCACCTCACAGCGCCCCCGGCAGGTGCTCGACGCCGAGCGGGCCTTCCTCGAGCAGCACAACGCCGCGGTGCACCGCGGCGCGCACCAACTCGCCGAGGAGGCCACCGACGCCTACGAGTCGGCGCGGGCCCGGATTGCGGCATTCGTCGGCGTGGCGCCCGAGGAGGTGGTCTTCACCAAGAACGCCACCGAGGGGATCAACCTGGTCGCCTACGCGCTGAGCAATTCCTCGATCGGCAAGGACGCCATCCAGCGCTTCGCCGTGCAGCCGGACGACGAGATCGTGGTGACCGAGATGGAGCACCACGCCAACCTGGTGCCCTGGCAGGAGCTGTGCCGGCGCACCGGGGCCACGTTGCGCTGGTATCGGGTGACCGACGCCGGCCGGCTGGACCTCGACTCGCTGGAGCTGTCCCCGCGGACGAAGATAGTGGCCTTCACCCATCAGTCCAACGTGATGGGCACCGTGCCGCCGGTCGCGGAGCTGGTCCGTCGGGCCCACCAGGTCGGGGCGTTGACTGTGCTGGACGCCTGCCAGTCGGTGCCGCACACTCCGGTCGATCTTGCCGCGCTGAACGTCGACTTCGCGGTGTTCTCCGGGCACAAGATGCTGGGGCCCTCCGGGGTCGGCGTGCTTTACGGCCGCCGTGAGCTGCTGGATGCGCTGCCACCGTTCCTCACCGGGGGGTCGATGATCGAGCTGGTGATGATGGAAAGTTCCACCTATGCTCCCTCACCGCAGCGTTTCGAAGCCGGTGTCCCGATGACCTCCCAAGCGGTCGGCTTGGGTGCCGCGGTGGATTACCTGTCCGCGGTGGGCATGGACCGGATCGCTGCTCATGAGCGTGCCCTGACCGGGCAAGCGCTGGCCGGCCTGTCGGAGATCGACGGTGTGCGGATCATCGGTCCTCTCGACACCACGGACCGCGGTGGCGCGGTGTCCTTCGTGCTCGACGAGGTGCACCCACACGACGCGGGTCAGGTGCTCGATGACCTGGGAATCGCGATGCGGGTCGGGCACCACTGCGCCTGGCCGCTGCACCGGCGCTTCGGGATCGTCGCCACGGTGCGGGCCAGCTTCGCGCTGTATAACACTCCCGCCGAGGTCGATGCGCTGCTGGCCGGGGTGCACGAGGTACGCCGTTTCTTCCGGGTGGGCGCATGAAACTGGAGCAGATGTACCAAGAGATCATCCTGGACCACTACCGCAACCCGCACCGGCAGGGCCTTCGAGAGCCCTTCGACGCCGAGTCCTACCAGGTCAACCCCACCTGCGGGGACGAGGTGACGCTCCGCGTAGCGCTGGACGGCGACCGGGTGAGCGACGTGTCCTACGACGCGATCGGCTGCTCGATCAGCCAGGCGGCGACCTCGGTGCTCACCGACCTGGTGATCGGCCGGACGGTGGCCGAGTCGAGATCCACCATGGACGCGTTCGTGGAGATGGTGCAGAGCCGAGGCCAGGTGGAGCCCGACGAGGAGGTACTTGCCGACGCGGTGGCCTTCGTCGGCGTCTCACGCTATCCCTCCCGGGTGAAGTGCGCCTTGCTAGGTTGGATGGCCTTCAAGGACGCCGTCGGGCGGGCAGCGGCCGGTGACGCGACAGCCAACGGTGCCGAGCGATCGGAGGCCCCATGAGCCTGAACGAGGAATCCGACGTGGCGCGCGGGGAGCTGGCCGCCATCGACGACATCGAGGAAGCCATGCGCGATGTGGTCGACCCGGAACTGGGCATTAACGTCGTCGATCTGGGCTTGGTCTACGACATCCGAGTCGACGAGGGCAACGTCGCCACCCTGGACATGACGCTGACCTCCGCGGCCTGCCCGCTGACCGACGTCATCGAGGACCAGACCCGCGCCGCGCTCACCGCCGGCCCCGGCGGGGGACTGGTGGACGACGTGCGGATCAACTGGGTCTGGATGCCGCCGTGGGGCCCAGACAAGATCACCGAAGACGGTCGCGAGCAACTACGCGCGCTAGGCTTCACCGTCTGAGCGAGCGCAGCAGCTCGGCCGTGGTGATGGCGTCTTGGTCGGTGACCGGTAGCGCGGTGGGGGTTGGTTATTGGCTGCCAGCAAAAATATCACGGTTGGCCACGTGATGACATAACCTCCCCTGCTTTGTCTCTCGAGATGGGCTGGTCGCGTAGTCCATGGGTAGACGGAGTGTGCATATCAGCCCAGAACGGCTCAATCCGGCCGTCGGGGGTGATTAAGTATACCGTTTGTTCGTGGAGGAACGCCTCCGTCGCGTCCGAGCCTAAGGCCGCGGCGGCCAGCAGTGTCCCCCCGATCCGGTAGACATCTCGCACCACACCGATGCGGAACAGTGATCGTGTCTCGTTTACCACGTCGCCGCGTCCGGCTCGCAGGATTGTGCGGAGATTGTCATGCATGCCTAAGGCGGTCACCGCAACCGAGATGTTTTTGATCTCGTGGCTGGTCACTGCGGCCAGCGCTCGCGCGCGGTGGAGGGAAAGCCGCTGGAGGAGGAAGTGGCTGCTGGCCTGGCCGATGACCACGGGAAGCCCGTAGTTTTTCGCCCGGGCGACGTTGTAGCGATCCGGGTCGTTCTCGATGGCCAGCACGGGTATGCCAAGCTCGCGTAAGAGTCGACACAGGCGCAGCCCGACCTGGCCTAGGCCGACGACCACTACGTGGCCCTTGCGGGGAACCGCCCGCGGGCCGACGACAGTGGTGAGCCGGCGGTCGAGGAGGCGTTCGACGACGCCTGCGGTAAACAACGCGGTGAAGGCAATAGCGATGAGCATGCTCACCGCTGAGAAGGCCTTGATCCAGCCGGGGCCCCGGTCAACGGTCTGGTCCGGTCCCACGGTGACGATGGTCTTGGTTGCTGTGTAGAAAGAGTCCAGGGGTGATCGGCCGAAGAACAGGATCGTCGCCACGGTGTCAAGCACGAGGATGAGGAGGAATCCGAACAGGCCCGCAGTCAAGATTCGGGCGCTCGGCTCGAACGGTCGGACAAGCGAGCCAAGGCTGGCCAGCAGTTGTTGGCCGCGGTGGCGGTCGGGTGTCTTGATCTCCACCAGGCGGAGACGGGCGTGATCTGCCCGCACGCCTGAGAGTCCCTCTGGCGTGGGCCTCACCCACAGCAGGCGGTCATCGAGGCAGGGCGCAGCCAGCGTAGGAGCCACGATCTCGGCCATGGACGTGACGCGGATGTTGCTGACCGCGCGCTCTAGTTGGGAGGTGATGATCCGGCTGTGCACTGTGACGACCAGAGGCACCCCGGGGCGAATGTGCTCCACGACTAGCGCGAGTCGAAGCGCAACTGCATCGTCCCTGGAGCACACGATCACCGAGTCGACCTGCTCGCTCAGCGCCTCGCGGATGTCGGCATCACTGGGGTGCACCAGCCGGGTCACCCAGACCGCGGCGGCCTGCAGCGCCCGCTGAGTGGCATCGGGCAGCTCACCGGGCCCGAGGAGAAGCACACGCCGGCTGGCGGAACTGTTGACTGAAGATCGGTTATCCATCTCGCCTCTCCGTGCTGGCAGCGCTCAGGGACGGACTCGCACCGCTACCGGATGGCTGTAGCAGCACGTGTCCCAGATTCGCTCGGTGACCTGGGTCACGGCGTCATTGACATTGACCCTTCTTTATCTCTCTCGATCACTAGGCGGTATTATCCTGAATGACTACATCTCTCCCGCGCCGGGGCTGGCGCAGATCGGCCATTGTCGTGAATTTCCTACCCACTCTTGCGTCCGGGTGGAGCCCTCCGCAACCCCGCGGCAAAAAAGATGATCTATGAGCGGGATACTAAATGCGTCGGATCCAGCCATTACGCGCTTAAAGGTGAGATCTCTCACATTGCCTTGTAACGCTACGCGCGACGGTCGACGCCACGATCGGATTACTGGTCAACCAAGTACGATATGTACGATTCTTCCCGGGTGAGTCGCAAGCGTTATCTATCGAGTCGAGCTACATCTTGTGTGCTGAAGCAAAATCAATCATGACCATTGCGAGCAACTCATCGAGGCCCGGAGCCCCACGACGGCTGCGAGAATGCCGAGGAGGGCGTAGCACAGGAACTCGACAGGCGAGGTGAGGTGGAACGCGGGCCGCGCCAGGAGCGGCTGGTCGCCGAATGGGCGCGGCCGATCACCGCGGAGGTGACCGAGGCTAGCACCACCACCCCGAAGGATTTTGCCTCGAAGTCCCGCAGGATCAGCTCCAGGGCGAAGAACACGCCCGCGATCGGAGCGTTGAACGTCGCCGAGATGCCACCGGCCGCGCCACAGGCCACCAGCAGCCGCGGCCGCGGGAAATGCGGGCTGGCGGCGCCCCACCGGGGACATCGGGACTGATCTCAATCTCGGGCTGGCCGACTATGCCACTGTGCTACTCGCGGCGCGACTGAACACCTGGCGAGTGCTGACCTTCGATGAACGCCACTTCCGCGCAGTTCGCCCGTTGCAGGGGGGTGCGTTCGAACTGCTGCCCCCCAGGTAGGTCCCCAGGTAGGTCCCCAGGTGTGGTCGTGGCGCCGGAGGCCGCCAGCGCGGTCAGGATCTGCTGGCCGTACTTGGCCAGCTTGTTCTCGCCGACACCGCTGATGGTGCCGAGTTCGGCCAGGGTTGCAGGGCATTCGGTGGCGATCTGGCGCAGGGTCGCGTCATGGAAGATCACGTAGGCGGGCACGCTCTGCTCCTTCGCGGCGGCGGCGCGCCAGGCGCGGAGCCGTTCGAACACCGGCACCGCCTTCTCGGGCAACTCGACGGGTGCGGCGCGGCGTGGCTTGGGTGTTTTGGGTGCGGCTTGGGTTACCCGTTCGGGTTCGCGGCGCAGCAGGACCTGGCGTCGCCGGCTCAGCACCTCGCCGCTGGAGTCGGTGAGCGCCAACGTGCCGTAGTCGCCCTCGACGGCGAGCAGCCGCTGGGCCAGCAGTTGGCGCACCACCCCGCGCCACTGCACCTCGTTCAGCTCGGTGCCGATCCCGAACACCGTCAGGCGGTCGTGGCCGAACTGGGTGACCTTGGGCGTCTTCTTGCCGAGCAGGATGTCGATCACCTGGCCGGCGCCGAAGCGCTGGCGACGCTCTCGATCGAGCCGCAACACGGTCGACAGGAGCTTCTGCGCGGCGATCGTGCCATCCCACGACTCCGGCGGTGACAGGCAGTTATCGCAGTTGCCGCACGCGCTGGCCTGCTCACCGAAGTAGGCGAGCAGTTGCCTGCGGCGGCACTCGACCGTCTCGCAGAGGGCCAGCATGGCGCCGAGGTGGGTGGCAAGGCGGCGGCGGTGGGCATCGTCGCCCTCGCTGGTATCGATCAGCTTGCGCTGCTGTACGACGTCGGCCAGGCCGTAGGCCATCCAGGCGGTGGCGGGCAGGCCGTCCCGACCGGCCCGGCCCGTCTCCTGGTAATAGCCCTCCACCGACTTGGGCAAATCAAGGTGGGCGACGAAGCGCACGTCGGGCTTGTCGATGCCCATGCCGAACGCGATCGTGGCGACCATGACCACGCCGTCCTCGCGCAGGAAGCGAGCTTGGTTCGCGGCCCGAGCTGGCGCGTCGAGCCCCGCATGGTAGGGCAGCGCCTCGATCCCGTTCTGCACGAGGAACTCCGTGGTCTTCTCGACCGAAGCCCGGGCCAGGCAGTAGACGATGCCCGCGTCGCCGGAGTGTTCGGTGCGCAGCAGCTCCAACAGCTGCCGCTTGGGCTCGGTCTTGCCCACGATGCGGTACTGGATGTTCGGGCGGTCGAAGCTCGCCACGAAGTGACGGGCGTCGAGCAGGTTCAGCCGAGACGCGATCTCGGCGTGGGTCGCCTGGGTGGCTGTCGCGGTCAATGCGATGCGGGGCACGGTGGGCCACCGCTCGTGCAGCGTGGACAGGGCAAGGTAATCGGGCCGGAAGTCGTGCCCCCACTGGGCCACGCAGTGTGCCTCGTCAATGGCGAACAGCGAGATCGTGCCGCGATCCAGCAGGCTGGTCGTCGACTCGACGCGCAGGCGTTCCGGCGCCAGGTAGAGCAGGTCCAGCTCACCGGCGAGGAAGGCAGACTCCACCTGGCGGCGCTGGAAAGCCTGCTGAGTGGAGTTGAGAAACCCGGCCCGGACGCCGAGCGCGCGCAGGGCCTCGACCTGGTCCTGCATCAGCGCGATGAGCGGCGAGATGACGACGCCGACGCCGTCCCGCAGGAGAGCGGGGATCTGGTAGCACAGCGACTTGCCACCGCCGGTGGGCATGAGCACGAGCGCGTCACCACCCGCGGCGACGTGCTCGATGATCTCCTGTTGCGCTCCCCGGAACGACTCGTAACCAAAGACGCGGCGCAGCACCCGCATGGCGGCGCCCTCGTCGAGTCCTGCTGCGCCAGCGGCCACTCGGCGATCCTAGGACCGGCGCTGGGGAAAACGCCGGAGCCGGCGCGTGTCGGCACCAGTCTGGCGTCCGTGACGCTCACCACTGCAGTGCGGAGCCGGGCTGACGTCACCGCCGATGGCGTGACCCCGCGAACCGCCTGGCCCGCTGATGCCGCAACGTCCTGCAGAGTCTACGGCCATGGGCCTTCGGGTGTCGATATCCGGTGGCGGGCGCGGCATTTCCTTGTCGTCCCAGATGCCGCCGCGATGGCCTCCCACTGGGCCGCTCTGGCCGGGTTGGTGTAAGCAAGCTGAGGCCGCGGTTACCCGGTGTCCTCCTCGGGGGGCCGCGCCCAGCGGTGCGCGGTGGCAGCAGGTATCCCTGTGAGGTCGGCTATCTGACGGTAAGACAGACCATGGTGGGTGAGGGCGATGATGACTGCGGCGCCCGCGTCAGTGTTGACGTGGCGTCGTCGCCATGCCTCGGTGGCTGCGGCGACGAGATCGTCCTGCTCGTTACCGGTCCGGTTGCTAGCGGGCAGCAGCTCGTCGAGGGCTTCTTCTAGGTTCACTTGACACCCCTGTCTCAGTGTGAGACAGTCACGGTACACTGTCTCAGAATGAGACGGTGATGATCGCAGTAGGAGACCGACACCTGCTGAGGGTAGCAACAGGCGTAGAAGCGAGTGGGATGCCTCAAACATTTCGGGTGGATCAGGCGGCGATGTTCGCCGCGCAACCGCGCTGAGCGTTCGACCGGCAACCGCCGCGAGGCGATCCCTGCACCGTGTCAGCCGTGCCGGGGACCGTTCGTGATTACTCTCGACATGGATGGCGCCAAGAAACTGCGCCACCTCTTGAGGGAATGGCTGGGCTGATATGGAACCGTCCGACCGCGCCGAACACCCGGCTCCACACCATCACCGCAAGGCGACTCCCGAAAAAACGACGGGGTTACGCGGATGGTGGCTGGTGTGGTGAAGCGGCGACGGATGCGCAAGGGTCGGGCGCGCGTGGCGTGGCGGACCTGCCGTCGGTGTGGAAAGTACGGGTCCCAGACGGGTAAAAGCGGGCTGTGTGACCGCCGCCGTAGCCTATGATAACAAAAATACTACCTTCCGGCCAACCTCACGAGATATTACCGCCTTCGAGTGGATAGAATGCTGGTACAACTCACGCAGACGCCATTCCGGCATCGGCATGTACAGCCCCGTCGCCTTCGAGGCCCTCCATACCGGGCTAGACCAAGATCACTGACCCCACACGGGAGGCGCCCGTGCTACGGGGAACCTCACTTCAGGACAACGGAGAAGCGTCGGACCAGCATAGCTACGTACTGTAGCGGGCGCTGGTGACCGATAGGGCGTCAACCTGGTCCCGCATGAGCGCGATGAGCGCCTCAATGGCGACGCCGACATGAGCGTTGGAATCTACGCGGTTCCGCGGAACAGCACACGATGCGACGGTGCGGCGACGATGATTGATGCCGATCGCCTTGCGGCACCTGTTCCAGCACCCAGCGTGATGATGGTTTGCTCCTCGCTGGGACGGCGCAGTGGGCGATCTTCCGCAGGACGAGCCGGCTGGTCTGCACCGTGGGAAGGCCTCGAAGTCGATCATCTGTCTGTCGTTGGCGGTTCCGCGGAACACTGCATCGCCCCGGACTCCGGTCGTTCTATCTGGACGCCTGCGGATTCCAGAGCGCGGAAGCCGCAAGGATCATGAACCTGATACGTGTGGTAGGACGCAGCGGCTTAGCGCAGGACAGGGAACGGTGATGTGGGGGACCGGCCGCTGGCGGCTTCGATCAGCGCCTCGACCCATGTGGTCATTCCAGCCACGCCCGGCCAGACAAACAGGGACGTGGGCTCCCGAGTGCGCAGCGCGGCGATCGCGCGTTCGCCGTCGTCGGCGTAGCACGCGACCACTGCTGCTCGGACAGTTCGTTGCCGATCTCGGCCCAGCGTCGCCACACCACTTCCAGAGCGTCGATCCTGCTGCGGTAATCAGACCTGATCGTGTCGGCTGGCTCAAGCATGATGCCAGTCTGGTCGTCGCGAAGGAAGAAATCGCGGGGGCGGTCAGTCGATGCCGATCGCCTTGCGTACCTGGGCCAGCACCGGCACCGCCCGCTTGCGGGCCTTCTCGGCCCCTGCCGCCAGCAGGGCGTCCAACTCGCTGTCGGGGTCCATCAAGGCGTTGTACCGCTCGCGCAGCGGGCTCAACCGGGTATTGAGTACCTCGAACAGCTGGTTTTTCAGTTCTCCCCAGCCCATGCCGCCCTCGCGCAGCCGCCGCCGCGTCTCAGCCGTGATCTCCGGTGCGGCGAACTGAGCCAAGATCTGGAAGGCAGGGGAACTGTCGGGGTCCTTGGGCGCCTCGACCGGCGTGGAATCGGTCGGGATACGACGCGCCAGTTTCTTGAGCTGGGCCTCGCTGCAGAACAACGGAATCGTGTTATCGTAAGATTTGCTCATTTTCCGACCGTCCAGGCCGGGCAGGGCTCTCCCTGTTTCGGTGTCGGAAACGATAGCCTGGGGAATCGTGAACTTGAAGTCTTTCCCGTAGACATGGTTGAACGACCCGGCTATGTCGGCGGCGACTTCAACGTGCTGTAACTGGTCATGTCCGACCGGTACCACGTCGGTCTCCATGATCAGGATATCTACGGCCATCAGCACCGGGTAATTGTACAGCCCCATGTTGATTCCAGCATCCAGATCGGTCTTTCCCGACTCCTCATTGCGGTCCCGCGCGGCCTTGTAGGCGTGTGCCCGGTTCATCAGTCCCTTGCTGGTCATGCACGACATGATCCACGTCAGATCAAAGATCTCGGGAATGTCCGACTGGCAGTAGAAGATAACGCGATCAGGGTTGAGGCCCGCGGCGATCCACGTCGCGGCAACCGATCTGGTGTAGTGGCGCAGCAACTGCGGATCACGAACGGTCGTCAGGGCATGGTAGTCAGCGATGAAATACAGCGCGTCGTATTCCTGGGCGAGCGCCAGCGCTGGCTTGATAGCGCCAATGTAGTTGCCGAGATGCGGCTCGCCGGTCGGCTTGACTCCGGTCAGCGATACCTGGGCGGAGGATGCGGAGGTTGTGCTCACTTGCCTAGCTCCCTGGCGACTTGGGTGATCAGTTCCCGGGATGCCTTCTCGTCCAGAGACGACTCCCCGTTGTTTCTGAACGCGGTGTCGTACCGGTCAACCTCGTAGGATTTGTCCAGGTACAGGTCTGCGGTGAAGCCATCACGGTACACCATGGTGCCGTGGTGCAACCCGGCGGTGAACGGTATCACCCTGAGCGACACGGTGGGCGGTTCGCTGGCGGCTGCCAGCCGCTTGAGCTGACCGCGTGCGGTCTCCTCGCCGCCGACCGGGCGAGCTGCCGGGGTGGCATTGTCGACTCCGTCGCGGTGCCCCCGGTCATGGCCTACCTCTCTCATCGCGCGGGAATCTTACACCGGAATGAAAGCTGAAAAGAGAAGCTTGCATGGAGGTGTCTCGCAGTGATTGAGCAGACGCGCTCAGCGCGGCCGCTGTTAATTCGCTGAGACGCGATCAGCGGCGCCGCTCGACGGCGCGTGTCCGGGTGTGAACCGGTCTATCCTGGAGTTGCGTTTGCGCATAGTACCGTTGTCGTGAGGAGGGTGTTGTGGACGCGCCGAGCCGGAGCGTGACGTGGTTGCGGGCCGGGGTTGGCGCGGTGTTGGCTCTTTTCCCCGGCCGCGTGGCCAGCGCCGCGGAGGGTCACCCGGCCACTCCGCGCGCGTGCCTGGTCACCCGCGTGCTGGGCGTGCGCCACCTCGCCCAAGCCGTCCTCACCTTCGTCGCACCCCAGTTGCTCACGCCCGTGCGCGGCGCACTCGTCGACGGACTGCACATGGCGACCGTGATGCTGCTGGCTGCGCGGAGCCCACAGCACCGTCGGGCCGCTCTGATGAACGCGGCGTTGGCTGCGACGTTCTGCGGGCTGGACATGGCCCGCGCTCATGACGCTCAGGGCCAGCGCGTGGTAGAGGAGGAGCCTGTCATGCAAGTCCCTGCTGCGCCCCAGCAGCACGCACCCGAACCCGAGCGCCGGAAGCTCCCTCAGGGCGCCGATCAGTTCAGTCTGGGCCTCGGCGAGGACAGCAACCTGGAGCGGGCAAAACTCATCGCCGGGGCAGTGACGGTCGTGGTGCTGGTCGGGATGTTCGTCACCTCGCTGTCGGATGTGGGGAGCCCCGCCTGGAGTGTCGCGTTGATGGTCCTGCCGGTCGGGCTCATCGTCGCGATCAGCGCCCGACTACTGCGCCACCGCACCCAACGGCGACTGTGAGCCGGCTGGTGTCGTGACGGCGAGCTCTGCCGCGCGTTCACCGATCTTGACAAGATCGTCCCCGAGCCGGTGCCCGCGCTGATCCTGCACTGCGAGACGCGTGGTCAACCGGTACGGTCTGGTGCTGGACAACCTTCGCCAGGATTCGGCCGCTCCGCCCGTGCCCTGAAGGCGGTGACATGACCGTAACCCGTCTGTCCGCCACGACGCACGCGCGGCGGAACGGCAGCTTGCGGGGGACATCCCGGCGCGGCGACAGCCGCTTCGCGATTCCGCGCACCCTCGTGCTCGGCGCAGCCTGGTCGTGGCGGCTGCTCCTGGTGGGAGTTGCGGCATACGCCATCGTGCGGGTACTCGCCGTCCTGTCGCTGGTGGTGATCCCGCTGGTCGCGGCGTTGCTGCTGGCGGCGTTGCTGCGGCCGTTCGCCGGGCTGCTGCACCGCCGCCTACCGGGACCGCTGTCTGCGCTGCTGACGCTGCTGTGTGCCATTGTTGTGCTAGCTGGTTTTGGATACCTGATCGGCGCGCGTTTCGCCCAGCAGTTGCCCTCCCTGATCCAACAGTTGGTCGCCACCCTCCATCAGCTCCGGATGGCGTTGGCGAGCAGAGGTGTCGGCCAACGTCAGCTCGACCAGATCGAGGCGCCCGTGGTCGACTGGCTGCAGCGCAACCGCAGCGAGGCCATCGGCTATCTGACCACGGGGGCCGGCTACTTTGTGGAGTTTCTCACTCTCACCCTCCTTACCTTGTTCATCACCTTTTTCCTGCTCTATGACCACGAACGAATCTGGCGTTGGCTCATCAGCTCGTTGCCGCCGCGTCAGGCGCGCCAAGTAGACCGGGCGGGGCGGGCCGCCTGGGCCACCATCACCGGTTACGTGCGCGGCACCGCGACCATCGCCTCTATCCACGGCATCGTGATCGGTCTTGCACTGTATTGGTTGGGCGTGCCCTTGGCGATCCCGTTGGCTGTGCTGATATTTCTGGGCAGCTTCATTCCGTTTGTTGGTGCATTGGTCGCTGGTGGGCTGGCGGTGCTGGTCACATTCGGTACCCAGGGATGGTTGACCGCGGTGATCCTGCTGGGAATCCTGATCGTCGAAAGCCAGCTCGAGGTCCACTTGCTCCAACCACTGATCGTCGGGCGCTACGTGCGGTTGCATCCCCTGGCGATCGGGCTCGCCTTCGCCGTCGGCACCGTGCTCGCCGGAATCCTCGGAGCGATCATTGCCGTGCCCGTTGCCGCTGTCATCCATCAGGCCTGGCCAGCGTTCCGGGGTCCGAGCCGCCATCACCGACGCTGGCTGGGGCGTTCTGGGGACAGACTGTACTAGCTCACGGATCGATGTTTCCTGCGCCAGGACGTGGTTTGATCGTGGTGTGGACCGAGGCGGGGAACGCCAGGTGGTTGAGGTGGCGGTGTGGTGGGCGCTGCTGTTCGCCGGGTACCTGGTGTTAGTATCACCGCTTTCTGGCGGGGAGTTCGCCTTGGGAGCGGTGCTGAGCGCTCTCGCGGGTGGCGCTGCGGTGCTGGCGCGCCGCATGAGCGGCTCGTTGTTCCTGATGCCGTGGGGCTGGGCAGGCGCGCTGCTCCGGCTCCCGGCGGCGGTGCTGGCTGACACGTGGTTGCTGGCCGCTCTGGTGTGGCCGGAGGTACGCCGCCGGGGGACACCGGCGGGTGCACTGCGGAGCTTGCCCCTGAGGAGCGTGTCACCGGCGGGCCAGCCGGCTGAGGCCCGCGAGGAGAGCTGGCAGGCGGTGGCTGGGTTGATGCTGAGCCTGAGCCCCGGCAGCTTTGTGGTGGAGAGCGGCGGTCACCCACCGGCGCTGCTGGTGCATGCCGTGCGCGCTGCACTGGGCCCAGTGGAAAACGCTGTGGAAAGGTCGGTGCACCGATGAACCGGTGGTTGGTGGGCGCGGCGGTGCTGCTGGTGGTGGGCATGTTGCCGGCGGTGGTAGTGGCCGGTCGAGGGCCCCTCCTGGACAGGCTGGCCGGCCTGGCGATGGCCGGCGTGGTCGCCACGCTGGAGATGTTGCTGCTCGCCGCAGGATACCAGCGGAGCGCTTATGTGGACACCGGCCTGGTCTTGGCTGCGCTGTCGTTGACCGGGTCGCTGGTGTTCGCCCGCCTGGTGGTGCGGCAGTGAAACTGGTGGAGATCGTGCTGCTCGCCGCGGGGATGGCCGGGGTGGCCGTGGGCTGTCTGGGTCTTGTGGTGGCACGGGAGGCCCTGCTACGGCTGCACTATCTGGGTCCGGCCTCCTCCGTGGGCGCGCCGCTGATCATCGCTGCGCTGGTGGTGCAGGACGGGCTGAGCCTCTCGGCGGTCAAACTGGTCCTGATCGGAGTGCTGCTGATCGGCAGCGGCGCGGTCACGGTGGCCGCTTTCGGCCGGGCCATCGCGCAGCGTGAGGGTTTGATCGAGACGGATTCGCCGGCATGATGCTGTTGATCTACTTGGCGATGGGGCTGGTCACCCTCGCCGGCACGGTGGTCGTCCTGAGCCGGGAGCCGGCCCGGCAGGCGGTCAGCCTGTCGGTGTTCGGGCTGATGCTGGCGATTCTTTTCGTCACCGTGCAGGCGCCGGATGTGGCACTGTCTCAGCTGGCAATCGGCACTGCGGTGGTGCCACTGATGATCATGTTGACGATTCAGAAGCTGGGCGGCCGGCAGTGAGCCCCCGGGCACGATTGGTGCTCTTCGCGGCGGTGACACCGGTATTCGCCGTGCTGTTTTTCCTCGCGGCGCGGGGTCTGCCGAGCTTCGGTTCCGACTTTCATCCCTATGGGGATCGGGCGGTGGCGGTGGCCATCGAGCAGCGCGCGACGGACAACGTGGTGTCCTCGGTGAACTTCGACCAGCGCGCGGTGGACACCCTGGGGGAGGAGTTCATCCTGTTCGGTTCGGTCATCGGAACCCTGGTGCTGCTGCGTCCCTCGCCGGAAGAGCGGCAGGTCGGACAGCGCTCGGCCGGCCGGGTGCTGCCGACCACCCGGTTGGCGGGGTACCTGCTCCTGCCGGTCAGTGTCCTGGTCGGGCTGTACGTGATCGCGCACGGTCAGCTCAGCCCGGGTGGTGGATTCCAGGGCGGGGTCGTGCTGGCCACCGGCTGGCACCTGCTCTACGTCGCCGGACGCTACCTGGCGATGCGCCGTGCCGCGCCGCCGACGGTGCTGGAAATTACCGAGTCCCTCGGCGCGGCGGCCTTCGCCGCGGTGGGCCTGGCTGGTCTTGGCCTCGGCGGCGCCTTCCTGGCCAACGTGCTGCCCACGGGCTCCCGTGGCGAGCTGCTCTCCGGGGGGACGGTCCCGCTGCTCAACGCGGCCGTGGGAGTGGAGGTGGCGGCCGCGGTTGTCCTGCTGCTCGCCGCGTTCCTGGAGCAAGCCGTGGTGCTGCGGCGCGTGGATTATCAGGACCAGCGATGAGCGTGCTGCCCTACCTGGTGGCTGGCTGGCTGTTCCTGGTCGGGTGCCACGGCTTGGTGACCAGCCGCAACCTCGTGCACGCGGTGGCCTGCCTGACCGTCACCCAGTCCGCCACCTATGTCCTGCTGCTCGCCGTCGGCTTCCGAGCTGGCGCCACCGCACCGGTGTTCAGCGACATCCCGGTCGGCACCCGGGTCGTCGATCCCGTGGTGCAGGCCCTGACCCTGACCGACATCGTGGTCTCCGCGACGATTACCGCGGTGCTGCTCGCGCTGACCATCCAGATCCACAAGCGACACGGCACCGTGAACCCCGACGAGCTGCGCGCGCTGCGGGACTGAGCGGTGCCGCCCATGGTTGAGGCCCATGGTTGTTGAGACGCTGCCCCCGCTGATGGTGGCGCTGCCGCTGCTGACGGCGACGGTGCTGGCCGCCGCTGGTCGGGTGCTGCCCCGGCTGGTGATCGACGCGGTGTCGCTGCTCACCTGCCTGCTCGTATTCGCTGGATCGGTGGCGCTGCTCGTTGCCACCGGTTCGCGGCGGGTGGTCAGCTGGCTGGGGGGCTACTCACCCGAACACGGGGTGAGCGTGGGGGTGGTCTTCGTCGTCGACCGGGTAGGTGCTGGGCTGGCCGCTCTGGTTGCCGTCCTGGTCACCGCGGCGTTGACCTATACCTGGCGTTACTTCGAGGAGGTGGAGAGCTACTTCCACGCCCTGATCCTGCTCTTTCTGGTGGGCATGGTCGGTTTCGTTCTCACCGGCGACTTGTTCAACGCCTTCGTGTTCTTCGAGTTGATGGGTGCGGTGGCCTATGCGCTGACCGGCTACAAAATCGAGGAAGCCAAGCCCTTGCAAGGAGCTCTTAACTTCGCGGTGATCAACTCGCTGGGTGCCTACTGCGCGCTGCTTGGCATCGGGTTGGTTTACGG
>Ga0213881_10000695_pt1 | contig 19132 bp, 18 predicted proteins | sample BarmaccoBMER_R08_FD_160104 | JGI IMG/M metagenome (GOLD analysis project Ga0213881, IMG submission 160104) | Barbacenia macrantha exposed rock microbial communities from rupestrian grasslands, the National Park of Serra do Cipo, Brazil - ER_R08 ... | reverse complement strand
CGGCGGCGGTGGGGCGGGCGGCGGCAATCCTGGCGGAGCTTCCCGAACTCTACCGGCGGATCCTGGAGTTGCGGTTTTTGGACTCCTGTTCGGTGCGCGAGGCCGCCGCCGCGCTCGGGGTGAGTGTGGCGTATGCGAAGGTGTTGCAGCATCGGGCGTTGCGTCGGGCCGCGCAGCTGCTGGAGGTGAACAGGTGAGTGCACGGGGCGTGCGCCGGTTCGTCGCGGATCTGCTGGCGGGTCGTCGGCCGCGGTCGTTTCGCGCTGACGATACCGACGTCGGGCCACTGCGCGCGGCGATCACGCTGCGGGCAGCACGGCCGGGCAGCACGGCGCCGGGTGACGAGTTCGTCACCGACCTGCACCGGCGGCTGGCCGCCGCGCAGACCGACCAGGACGTCCAGCCGTTGCCGCTGCCTCGGCCGGTGGTGGATGGCACCCGGCGCCGGTTGGTGGCGGCCACCTCGATCGCGGCGGCCGCCGCGGCGGTTGGCGCCGTGGCCGACCACGCGCTCACCAGCCGGAGTCCAGCCCCGAGCAGGCCAGGGGGGCAGCAGACGTTGCTCCCGAACACCGGCGAGTGGCGCACGGTGAGCACCAGCGCGGATCTGGCCGAGGGTGGGGTGCGGGGTTTCGACCTGGGCACGGTGGTCGGATTCGTGGCCCGTACCGGCGGTGCGCTGCGGGCAGTGTCGGGGGTGTGCACCCATCTGGGCTGCCGGCTCGCCCTGAACGCGCCGGCCCGGCGGCTGGACTGCCCGTGCCACACCACCTCCTTCGCCCTCAACGGCGAGCTGCTGCGGTATCAGTTGGCCGTTCCGCCTCCGGCGTTGCCGCAGCTGGAGGTCCGTGAGACCCAGGGCGTGGTGCAGGTCTACGCCCCCCCTGGTCCGGTGGTGTAACCCCGGTCCCTATCTGTTGGTGAGACCCGCATCAGGCGGGCCCACGCGGAGCGGGGATCGATCGTCATGCACCAGGTGAGGACCAACCTCCCGGGGCTGGTTGTTGCCGCTGGCCGCACAGCCACGAACCCCGGGGGCGGTCCCCGATGACCACCGCGACCGGCTCGATCATCCGCGCCGCGCTCCAAGCCGAGATTGCCGCGATCACCACGCTGGTGATTGCTCAGGAGCAGGTGCAAACCGCCGCCGCGGAGACGATCGCGCACCTGTCGGCGCGGCGGCGGGAACTGAGAGAACTTCTCGAGGAGAACCGACGATGAGCGAGCATGCAGCAGTGACCCGTGACACCGTGTTCCTCAATCCGCGGTGCTGCCTGGTCCCCGGCGTGTGGTCCTACACCCTGGCCGATCCGCTGGCGGTGTCACTGGTGTTGAACCCCTCCGGCGGGTCCGCAACGCGGTGCTGGTCTTGGGCGCGGAGTCTGCTTGCCGAAGCGTTCGACGCCCCTGCTGGCGACGCAGACGTGCACCTGTACCACTCTGCCCTGGGTCGGATGGTGGTGCGGCTGTCAGCACCGGATGGTGACTGCCAGCTGAGCTGCCGCGCCGAGCCGGTGTGGGAGTTCCTGGTGTCCACGTTTGTCATCTGCCCCCCGTGCCGGGGTGGCCGGTGCTGCTCCTGCTCGGAGTGCGTGCTGGTGCGCCAGGCGCTGGATGTCGAGCTGGCCGGGATTCTGCGGGGAGCCGTGCCGTGAGCATCGTCGCGGCCAATCCCACAACGGTGGCCCGGGCTCAACCCGGATGATCCAGCGCCGTCGCTACGATGCGGGCAGCTCCTCGATCTGCACGTCCGGGTCGATCGCGCGCAGCGGTCCGGGTTCTGCGGTCAGTCTGCAGTCAGGATGGCGAACCCGCGGGTGGTCGCCACGTCTACGGCGTGGGCGGCCGCCAGATCGAGGCTTCCGGCCTGGTGCGTCGGGTGGGCGCACGCCAGCTCGGCCAGCCACCAACGCACCGAGGTCTTCGACGACGACTGCGGGGGCATCCAGGAACAGCTCCATCAGCGCCCGCGACACCGGCGGGACAGCGGCCCATGCCTGCAGCAGCGCGCTCGAGGGAGTCGGGAAGGTCATCCCAAGCTCAACAGCGGCTACGAGGAAAGCCCGCGAACACGGTCCTTAACCAGTTCATCACGCTATGGTCGAGCCGATGTTGGAAATGTGTGGGGTCTCCAAGCGCTATCCGGGGGTGCTCGCCCTCGACCGGGTCAGCTTGACGGTGCTGCCTGGTGAGGTCCACGTTGTTGCTGGTGAGAACGGCGCTGGCAAGTCGACCCTGATGAAGCTGCTGTCGCAGGTCGAGCGGCCGGACGACGGCGTTGTCCTCCTTCAGGGCGAGCCGGTTGAGTTTCGTGGTCCCCGCTTCGCTCAGCTGGTGCTGGGCGTGTCAATGGTGCACCAGGAGCTAGCGCTCGCTCCGCACCTGACCGTGGCGGAAAACCTGTGTCTGGGCGACGAGGCGGCCCACCTGGGGGTGTTGTCTCCTCGTGCCGACCGTAGGCGTGCCAGCGCCCTGCTTGCCCGGGTCAACCTCGCGGTGGACCCGGGCCGTCTCGTGGGCACGCTCCCGGTCGCCGATCGGCAACGGGTCGAGATCGCGAAGGCTCTCGGCGGAACTCCTCGGATCGTGATCATGGACGAGCCGACCGCGATGCTCACGGAGGCCGAGATCGGCGATCTGTTCGGGGTGATCGCGGAGCTCAAGGCGCACGGTATCGCGATCGTGTACATCTCGCATCGCCTTGACGAGGTGACTCATCTTGCCGACCGGGTCACCGTCCTGCGCGACGGCAGGGTTGTCCAGACGCTGCCCTCGGCGCAGGTGTCACCAGAACGCCTGATCCGGCTGATGGTCGGTCGGGACATTGACAACCTCTATCGCAAACCAAGGGTCGAGATCGGGGATGTGCTGCTCCGGGCGGAAGGCATCTCCCGGCGGGGCAGGGTCGTCGACCTCGTCGAGTGCACGGTCGACGTTCGGGCCGGCGAGATCGTCGGGTTCGCCGGTCTGGTCGGCGCCGGTCGGACCGAGCTCGCGCGGGCCATCTTCGGCGCGGACATCCCCGATGCAGGGCGGGTTCTCCTGCGGGGTCGCGAGGTCCACATCTCCTCGCCTCAGCAGGGGATCGAGGCGGGACTCGGCTACCTGACGGAGGATCGCCAAGGCGAGGGGCTCGCCCTGCAGCTTCCGATCGACCAGAACATCACCCTGGCGAATGTTCCGCTCCGCTTCGGCATCATCGACCTGCGCGAGGAGCGGAAGATCGCGCTGTTCTGGCGAGATCAGCTGGGCATCCAGACGCCGTCGATCAAACGTCTGGTCCGGGTGCTCTCCGGCGGTAACCAGCAGAAGGTCGTGATGGCGAAGTGGTTGGAGACCAAGGGCCAGGTGCTCTTTTTCGATGAGCCGGCGCGGGGCATCGATGTGGGCGCCAAGGCCGAGATCTTCGACCTGATCGGGCGACTGGCCAGCGAGGGGCGCGGGATTGTCATCATCAGCTCCTACCTCCCGGAGCTGCTCAACATGTGTGATCGCATCATTGTCTTACGCGCTGGACGAATAACTGGGGAGTTGACTCGCGAGCAGTTCTCCGAGGAGCAGGTCATGCAGTTGGCCACCGGAAGTGCCACCGGGTCGGCGGTGTGGTCCGCTCCGCCGACCCGGCAGAACGACAACAGCGGGCCAGGGGGAGCGCTCATGAGTGAGGCGAAAACGATGAGATCGGGGCGGAGTCGTATCCCGGTGTCCGACGCCTGGCGTGACCGAGTTCGTTCCGCGGTGTCCCAGCTGGCAGCGGCCGGCGCCGTGGTGGTGCTCTTCGTTTACCTGTCCTTCGCTTCCGATGCCTTCCTCAGCGCGAACAACCTGTTCAACATCGGGGTCCAATCGGCGGTGGTGGCGATCATCGCGATTGGTATGACCATGGTAATCATCACCGCCGGCATCGACCTGTCCGTCGGCTCGGTGGCCGCTCTGTCGGGCGTGCTCGGCGCGATGATGGTGGTGAAGTACGGCGTCGGAGTCCCGTTGTCGATCGTCGTCGGCGCGGCGATCGGAGCCATTGCGGGCGTGGTCAACGGCTTGCTCGTGACGCGGGCGGAAATGGCGCCGTTCATCGCTACTCTTGGTATGCTCAGCGTGGCCCGTGGCCTCGTCTACATCGTGACTGGTTCCGTCGCCGTCTCCGGTGTGCCACCGGAGTTCAAGCTACTTGGCCAGGGAAAACTCGGGGCGTTACCGATCCCGATCTTGGCGCTCGTCGTCGTTGCTCTGGCCGGACACGTCGTCCTGACCCGGACCAAACTCGGGCGATACGCGTACGCCATAGGGTCCAACGTCGAGGCCGCGCGGCTGTCCGGCATTCCGGTCAGGCGCTACCTCACGATCGTCTACGTCATTTCTGGCATTCTTGCGGGTTTTGGCGGCATGGTCGCCGCGTCCCGGGTCAATTCCGGGCAACCGAACTTCGGTATCGGGCTCGAGCTCGACGTGATCGCCGCTACCGTGATCGGCGGGGCCAGCCTTTTTGGCGGTGAGGGAAAGGTTATCGGTACCTTGCTCGGCGCCCTGTTGATCGCATTGATCCGCAACGGGTCCGTGCTCCTGGACATCAATACCTTCTACCAGCAGGTCATCATCGGAGTAATCATCTGGATCGCTGTCTTCTGGGACCGGTACCGGCGGCGGGCAGCGTCGGAGTTGATTCAGGCGTAACGACAAATCCCCTGAGAAAAGAAGCTGCGGAAGAGAGGCGCCATGCGTGTCAGGCTGTCGGCAGCACTGGCCTGCGCGGCTGCCGTCATTCTGCTGACCTCGGGTTGCGGAGTGGTCACCGTGCAGGACTCGGGCGCCGGCGGGCACCCGAAGGTGAAGACCAGCGGACCCATCACCCTCGCGGTAGTTCCCAAGGCTGTCGGGTTCGACTTCTGGGACAGCGTCCGCAAAGGGGCGCAGTGCGCGGCGTCGAAGATGCCCGACGTGCAGGTCCAGTGGGACGGGGTCACCGCGGAGACCGACGTCACCGGCCAGGTCAACCTGCTGCAGAACTTCTTGACCCGGCAGGTGGACGGTCTTGTCTATGCGGCCACCGACGCGAAGGTTCTCGCCCAGCTCACCCAGGATTCGCTGAGCCGGAACATTCCAGTAATCAATATTGACTCCGGAACAAACCCGCAGCCGGACAACGTGCCCGTGTTCGCGACCGACAACGTCGCGGCCGCGCGAAAGGCTGCTGACCTGCTCGCCGATGCCCTGGGTCCGGGCGAGCACAGAGTTGCTTTCATCCCGTTTCAGCCCGGAACGGTGACCAACGACCAGCGCACCACGGGCTTCACCGAGGGACTCGCAAAGCATCCGAACCTGAAGCTGGTGGCCGAGCAGTCCAGCAACAGCGATCCCAACACCGCGTTGGCGGTCACGGAGAACATCGTGACCGCCAATCCCGACCTGGATGGGATCTTCGTGGCGAACGAGCCTGGTGTGATTGGCGCCACCAACGCCCTGAACCAGGCGGGCAAAGCTGGAAAGATCAAGGTCATCGGATGGGATGCGTCGCCGGACGAGGTCCAGGGCGTCACATCGGGCGCAATTACCGCACTCGTCGTCCAGAACCCGTTCCGGATGGGCTTCGACTCGGTCAACGCGATGGTGAAGACGGTGCGGACCGGCCAGATTGCGTCCAGCGAGGACACCGGCGTGACCGTCGTCACCCACCAGAACATCAACGATCCCCAGGTGCAAGCGATTCTCAAACCACGCTGTGACAACCCACCGGCGTATCGAGCCACCCACCCCGGGCTACCCCGGACGTCCCTGGCTGCGGCGGTCTCGGCAGGTCGGCGACGCAGCGGGGTCACGACCGGTGGTACGCGCACCCAAACGCTAGCGTCCTGGCCGGGCGGGCCCGAATAACACGATCACGTATCTTCCGGTGCCGCCGCTCGGAGGGCCTTTTTCCCTCCATGTGCAGTGGTCCACCACTGGATTGCCCCAACCAGCGTCCCCGCATGGCCAGGGTGGAAAACTGCGCTCGATGCGCCGCCAGGGGCCCACGATCTCCGGTCAGCCGGGCCTCTGGCCGTTCCTGGGACGTCTGGCGATGTAGACGCGAGCCGGGGGAACATTGCGCCAGATCGTCTCGCTGATCACAACCTCTTCGAAACTGGCCCGAAGCTGCCGCAGTTGTCGACGGGCCGCTGGAGCCCACCGCGTCCAAGTATAGGCAGCCTGGGTATAGGCACCCCCACCGACCAGAGACTCGGCGAGAGTGGCCAGCAGCGGCCGCTGTGTCGCCGAGGGGGCAAAGGGGGCCCACGGTAGGGTGCTGATGATCACGTCCGCGGATGGTGCACCCCGATCGGCCAAGAACTGGGGCAGGTCCTTCGCTTCACCGCACACAACCTCCACGTGTGGGTACCGTGTGGTCAGCAGCTCGGCGAAGGTCGGGTTGACCTCAACCGCAATGTGATGGCCCCGTCCGCAGAGGCGATGCTGGATCACGCCGGTGCACGCTCCAGTGCCCGCGCCAAGCTCTACCACCACCGGCTCGCCGCTCTCGGGTATCGACACGCTCAGCAGCGTGGCCATCGCGGCGGAGCTAGGCGTCACTGCCGCGATCCCCGTGGGGTTGCGGAGGAACTCACGCAGGAACAGGGTGTCCACCACAGATCGCCATTCTGCCAGCCTTCCTCATGTTGCTGGGATCACGTGCGCTGGTCGCTCAGAGACTCACCACCCAGGTCACCGTCAGAAGGGTGCCAGTGATCAGAGCCACGCCGACCGCGAGCAGGGCCCAGGCAATGGCTCCACCCCGGGGGTCGTCCCTGCGGTCCAGCCGCGGTAGGTCGAACTCGGTGTGCTTCGGCTTGGTCATCACTTCTCCTCGTCGATCTTCTCCAGCGCGGGCCGGGAAAGGCGCGCAACGTGCAGAAGTTACCTTTGCCTTCCAGCGGTTGCTGAAACTTCCTTGGGAGAACGCCCGATGGACGATAAGGATCGCTCAACGGTACTTGGCTGGTCCAACTGGACGAGTGGCAATACGCCATGAGCCCCTTCCGAGCCTGAGCACCGATCCAGACCGCAGGCACGCCAGCGTCGAAGAGCGGAAGCAGCGCGGCAGCGCAGCCGTGCTGAGGTGGCACCGACCGGTGATCACGTGTTCCACGGATACCGGGGATGCGCGCCGAGCCGCTTGCGCCACGCTTGCGCGTTTGTGACTAGCGTTTACGTGACCTGACGATCCTTCGACGCCGAGGTCATCCACATCAACGCCGCCGGAAGCGACGCCACCATGTATGTGATAAATTGTTCGCGACAGACGCACCAGGAACCACAGTGAACGTAGATGCGCGGGTTCCGATCAAGCTGGATGCGTTGGACAGGCTGAACCTCGCTGAGCCGCGAGTGCACACCGACTACGATCTGTCTGGCGTATGGCGCTACCTCAGACTCAACGAACCAGTGTATTGGCACGTCGAGACTCCCACGCAGCCCGGTTTCTGGGTGCTGACCAGGCACGCGGATGTAGCCTCGGTCTACCAGGACACCATGCGGTTCACCTCGGAACGGGGAAACGTACTCGAAACCTTACTGCAGGGGGGTGACTCTGCTGCTGGCCGCATGCTTGCGGTGACCGATGGATCTCGGCATGCAGAACTACGAAAAATCTTACTCAAGTCGTTCTCACCAGGCGCCCTTGAAGTGATCGTGCAACGTATCCGTCACGCTACACGGCGGCTACTGCTGGACGCAGTTAAGAAAGAACGGTCTGACTTCGCCAAAGATGTCGCTGTACACATCCCGCTCGCTACGATTTGTGACCTTCTAGGAGTCCCCAACGAGGACAGGGATTACATATTAAGTCAAACTTCATCCGCTCTTAGTTCGGATGAAGTGAAGCAGGAAGCCGTGGATTCATGGGCGGCAAAAAGCGAACTTCTCCTGTATTTCGCAGAGCTTGCGCGTACTCGACGGGACATGCCTCAAGCGGACCTGATCAGCCTGCTATCAACCAACCAGATCAACGGGGTGCGTCTCAGTGATGATGAGATCATGCTAAATTGTTATAGTCGGCACAAGCATGGATGACTGCCGACGTAGCTCGGCCAAACGGCGCGGACCAGACGGTGCTCACGCCGGAATCGACGGAGTCGTGGAATACGCCAGCGACCTGTTCGACCAGGCTACCGTCGAGACGATCATCGAGCGGTGGGTGCGGCTGTTGACAGCGGCGGTTGCTGATCCGGATTGTCCGCTGAGTGGGATTGATCTGCTCTCTGGGGCGGAGCGGGACCGGTTGTTGGTGGAGTACAACGACACAGCGGTCCCGGTGGCGGAGATGAGTCTGCCGGGGATGGTGGAGGCTCAGGTACGGGCCACCCCGGAGGCCGTGGCGGTGGTGGGGGAGCAGAGCACCCTGAGCTACCGCCAGCTCAACACAGCCGCCAACCGGCTCGCTCATGCGCTGATCGCCCAGGGCGCGGGCCCCGAACAGCTCGTCGCGGTGGCCCTGCCCCGCTCGGTGGAACTGGTGATCGCCATCCTGGCGGTCCTCAAGGCCGGCGCAGGCTACCTCCCCGTGGACCCCGACTTCCCCCCAGCGCGGATCGCCTCCCTGCTCACCGAGGCCCACCCCGTGCTGGTCCTAGACGATCCGCACACCATCACCGACCCCGGCAGCTACCCCCAGACCAACCCCACCAACCGGGACCGCCGGACAGTCCTGCGCCCGGAGCACCCGGCGTATGTGATTTACACCTCGGGCTCCACCGGGCGACCCAAAGGTGTGCTCATGACCCAGCGGGCCGTGGTCAACCACATGCTGTGGATGCAGCACGCGCTGCCCCTCACCGAGCACGACACCGTGTTACAGCGGACGTCGGTGACCTTTGACGCCTCGGTGTGGGAACTGTTCGCCCCCCTCATCACCGGAGCCCGACTCCAGCTCACACCCCCCAGCTCGCCCGTGACCCCGCGAAATCACCGGTAACGCATCACCGTCTCGCTAGGAGCGCACAGCCATGACGAATCCTTTTGAGGACCCTGACGGCACCTACCTCGCGCTGATCAACGATGAAGGCCAGTACTCCCTGTGGCCGGCTTTCATCGAGGTACCAGCCGGTTGGACAGTGGCCCATCCCGAGGACACCCGCCAAGCCTGCATAGATCACATCGAGGAGCACTGGACCGACATGCGACCCCGAAGCCTCATCGAGGCCATGGACGGTCCACGTAGGGCAGAGTCCTAGGAGGGGAGGGGGCGGCGCCATGTCCAGGGCAACCGAGCTGCCGGAAGCCGTCGACAAAGACAGCGGCGATAAGGACAGCGGCTACGATGAGGTCCTCCTCGCGTTGACGAGGCCGGAATGTCATCAGGACCCGCACCCGTTCTACGCGCAGATGCGTCGCCAGCACCCGGTCTACTGCAGCACGCACGGGATCTGGTATCTGACCCGCTACGCTGATGTCGAGGCCGCTGTGCAGGATGCGCGGCTGTCGAACGACCGGGAGCGGATGACTCGTGCCTTGGCGGCTCGGCAGGGCGCCCCGCAGCGCTTGAGCAGGCTTACCCGACGGCTAGGTCGGGTGGTGTCGAACACCGACCCACCCGACCACACCCGGCTCCGCAAGCTGATCAACAAGGCGTTCACCGCCCGACGGATCCACGCTCTTCGCCCGGGGATCCAGACGATCGTGGATGAACTCCTTGCTGCCGCGCTGGCGGCAGGGCCAACCATCGACCTCATCGCCGCGCTGGCTTCGCCGCTGCCCACCACCGTGATCTGCGAGCTGTTCGGCATCCCGCCTCGGGACACCGACCGCGTCCGGGCGTGGTTTCACCAAGTGAGGGGCCCGACCACGGCGGAGGATTTGCACCGCGTCGAGCAGGCGGTGGAGCAGTTCGAGGGCTATCTGGCTGACCTCATCCGCCAGCGGCGGGCTGACCCGGCCGAGGACATCCTCAGCGCACTCGTCGCGGCGCAGGAACGCGGCGACCAACTCACTGATGACGAGCTGCTGTCCACCTGCTTCGTGCTGGTCACGGCCGGGGACCAAACGACCACCAACCTGATCGGCAACAGCATGCTCGCGCTGCTGCGTCATCCCGACCAGCTACGCCGACTGCGGCAGGACCCGACGCTGATCCGCTCGGCGATCCACGAGCTGGCGCGCTACGACAGCCCGTCCCACATCATCATCCGCGTTGTCGCGGAACCGACCGAGATTGGTGGGTACAGACTGGCTGAGGGTGAGTTGGTGTACCTCGTGCTGGCAGCGGCCAACCGTGATCCAGACCGCTTCCCCGACCCGGATCAACTGGACCTGAGCCGCTCCGACAACCGGCATCTGAGCTTCGGCACCGGCCCACGTTTCTGCCTTGGCGCGCCACTGGCCCGCATGCAAGGCGAGATCGCAATCGGCACGCTCGTGCAGCGCCTGCCGGCGCTGCGCCTGGACACCGAGGCCGTGCAGTGGCAGCCGAACCCGATGCTGCGCGGCCCCGCCTGCCTTCCCCTCGCCTACTGATTAAGCCTGGATCCTCCGTCTGGCCGCTGTTGTGGGGTCCCACGCGAAGCGCGGTCGGGGCGATACTGCCGAAGTGTCGGACTTTCGGTGCCGAGGAGTTCGAGGGCGGCATGGCGAGCAAGAGTGGGTGCGAGGGTGATGCCGCTGTGGGTTACCGCAAGGTAGAGGCCATGGTGATCGGAGACCGGTCCGACGAGGGGATAGCCGTCGAGCGGCAGGGGTCGCACGCAGAGCGACGCTTCCCCGATCGTGGCCGACAGGGCTCCTGGGACGAGCATCCCCGCTCGCGCGAGAAGCTCCTGCGCACGTTCATCCAGGTGGTCCTCCCCGCTGGTGAGATCGACTTGGGCGTCAATGTCATTGGCCTCCAGGAGGAGCCGGCTCTCGCCTTTCGGGCGCAGATCGAGCTCAGGGGCGTGGATGACACGATCAGGCCGCGGTGTGACGCCCTCGATCGTGACCGTGAGGCCCCCTGCCCGCGATCCCGATGTGGACGCGGTGACGAGGGGCAGGTCGATGCCCAACGGCGCGAGGAGTTCAGGGCTTCGCCAACCCGCGCAGCACACGACCGTCTCCGCGGCGATTCGTTCCTCAGCGGCCAGACGCACGCCGGTTACCCGGCTGCGGCTCACGACGAGCTCGCTGACTTCCACACCCGTGATAAGTCGTGCGCCACGAGAGGTAGCTCGCTGCACAAGCGCCTGCGCTGCCTGGCAACCACAGACGTATCCCTCCTCGGGGAAGAACGCAATCTCGGCGTCCGAGGGGATCGTCACGTTCGGCTCAAGTCCCTGTGCGCGGGAGGCTGTGACGGTCTCAGCCCCGTATCCCCACGCTTGGAGCCGGTCCACCCGTGTGGCGAGTTCCTCACGCGCCTGCGGTGATCTCGCCCAGGCCAGGTTCCCGACCGGTTGATACCAGGACGGCTCGCCGAACTCGTGGGCCAGGCGGCTCCAGTCACGCATCGCCTCGACCGAAAGGTCAAAATAGGCGCGCGGCTGCTTCCTGTTGGCGTTGAGCCATCCAAAGCTGGTGCGACTAGTCCCCAAGCCCGGCCGCGACCGGTCGATGAGAACCACGTCGCCGCCTCGTCGAGCGGCCAGCTGATCGGCCAGGGCAGCACCCACGATCCCAGCGCCGACGATCACAGTTCTAGTCACGCACAGTCCTAGTCACGCACAGTCCTAGTCACGCGCGGGGGCTTCCACGAAGCGACGGGCGGACAACGGGCGCATGTCGACCCACAGGCGTTCGATGGTCTCCAGGCAGCGCTCCTTGGTGTCCGGCTCGCCGACCGTCCGCCACCCGGACGGGACGGGCTGCCGGGCGTCCCAGACGCTGTACTGCTCCTCGTCGTTGACCACGACGAAGTACTGCTGCTCCATGAGGTTCTCCTAGCGGCGTCGACGGCGGATGACGGGTGTGTCGTCGACCTGCTCGGCACCCGACCGGTCGATGTGGGCGGCGAGTTCGGCGATCGTGGGGTGTTCGAAGCAGCGGGACAGCGGCAGCGACACCCCCAGCGACTCGCGGATCGCGCCGAGCATCTGGATGGCGGACAGGGAGTGGCCGCCGAGGACGAAGAAGTTGTCCCGGACGCCCACGTCTTTGCCGTCGAAGAGGGTTCGCCAGATCTCCCCCAGCGCCCGCTCGGTCGGGGTGCTCGGGGCGATGTGGTGGGTACTCGCCTCCGGGTCGGGCGGCGCGGGCAGGGCGGCGCGGTCGGTCTTTCCCGTTGCCAGTACGGGCAACGCGTCGAGCGCGACCACCGCGGACGGAACCATGTGGCGCGGCAACGTGCGGCTCGCGTGGGCCAGCAGGTCCTCAGGAGCCGCAGGGCAGACGTAGGCGACCAGGCGCGCGTCGGGCGTGCCCGCGCGGTCAACGACCACCGCGGCGTTGTCCACGGCCGGGTGCGCGCGCAGCACGGCTTCGACCTCGCCGAGCTCAACCCGGATGCCGCGGATCTTCACCTGGTGGTCGGCGCGGCCGAGGTAGTCTAGCTCGCCGTCTGCGGTCCACCGGACCAGGTCGCCGGTGCGGTACATGCGTTCACCCGGACCGCCATAAGGGCACGGCAGGAACCGTTCGGCGGTCAGGCCGGGACGCTTGAGGTAGCCGCGCGCGAGACCGTCGCCCGCGAGGTGCAGCTCGCCGGGCACGCCCGGCGGCACCGGGGCGAAGCGTTCGTCGAGGACGTAGCAGCGCGTGCCCGGCACCGGCGTGCCGATCGTCGGGGCACCCTTCGCCGACACCAGGCTGGTGCTCGCCAGGATCGTCGCCTCGCTGGGTCCGTAGCCGTTCACCACGACCCGGCCGTTCGCCCAGCGCCGGGCGAGCTCCGCCGGAAACACCTCACCCGCCACGACGAGGCCTGTCAACTCGGGCAGGTCGCGGGCGGGCATGGTCGCCAGCACGGTCGGGGTGAGCATCGCGTGCGTCACCTTCTCCCGCTCCACGAAGCCAGCCAGCTCCGCGCCCGCCACCGGGTGCGGCGGGGCCACGACCAGGGTGCCACGGGCCGCGATCCACAGCAGCAGCTCGGAAACGAACACGTCGAACGTGGTCGACGTCTGATGCAGGACCCGGCTGTCGCGGTCGCCCCGCACCAGCTCGCGCAGGTGCTCGGCGAGGCTCGCGAGCCCGTTGTGGGTCACCACGACGCCCTTGGGGCGGCCGGTCGATCCCGAGGTGTACATGACGTACGCGGCGGCTGCCGGGTCGCGCCGCAGCGGAACCGGTTGTGCCGCGGGCAGATCCTCGTCGAGCAGCAGCACCGGCAGGTTGGTCTCCAGCGCAACGTCCTTTGTGGACAGCAGCAGCGCGGGAGCAGCGTCGGCGAGCGTGCAGGCGATCCGCTCGGCCGAGTGGGCCGGATCGAGCGGCAGGAACGCCGCCCCGCTCTTGCCGATCGCCAGCACCGCGGTGATGAGCGCGATCCCCCTGGGCAACGCGAAGGCGACGACGTCCTCCTCGCCGACGCCGCGTTGAACGAGCGCGGCCGCCAGCGCGTCGGCTCGTGCGTTCAGCTCCGCGTAGGTGAGGCGTTCGCCCTCGGCCTCCACCGCGACCGCGTCCGGCGCCTCGGCGACCGCAGCTTCGAACAGCTCCGGCAACGTGGTCGCGGCGCCCCCGGGACGCCGCGACCACTCGTCGAGGACCAGCTTGCGCTCCATCGGCGACAGGACGTCCAACCGGCTGATGGGCAGGTCCGGCTCGCGAGTCGCGGCGTCCAGCACGAGCGCGAACCGGTCGGCCAGCGACACCGCGGTCCGCTCGTCGAACTGCTGGGCATCGGCGGCGAGGTATCCGGTGATCACGCCGCGCTCGGCGTCCTCGGTGAGGTCGACGGACAGGTCGAACGGCGGTGCCGCGGTGGGCACCTCCAGCCACTCGCAGTCCAGCCCGGCGAGCTTCGGCGACGGCTCCGGCCCGGTGTTGAGCGTATACATCACCTGGAACAGCGGGTTGCGCCCCGCGACACGCGGCGGGTTGAGCTCCTGGACGAGCCGATCGAACGGCAGCTCCCCGTGCTGGTGGGCGGCCAGCGTGGTGTCCCGCACCCGGTCCAGCAGCTCGCGGAACGCCGGGTCGCCCAAGGTGTCGGTGCGCAGCACCACGGTGTTGACGAAGCAGCCGGCCAGGTCGTCGAATCCGTGGTCGCCGCGGCCCGCGGTGGCGCTACCAAGCGGGATGTCGTGCCCGGCGCCCAGCCTGCTCAGCATCGTGACGAGTGCCGCCTGCCCGACCATGAACGCGCTCGTGTGCGTCTGCCGCGCAATCTCGGCGATCCGCCGGTGCGAGTCCGGCCCGAGTTCGATCCGCGCTCGCCACACCCGGTGCTTCGGCACGGCGGGCCGGGCGCGGTCGCGTGGCAGGGCCACCTCCTGGGGCAGGCCCGCGAGCTGGTCACGCCAGTACGCGAGGCTGCGCGCGAGCGGGCTCGCCGGGTCGTCAGCCGCGCCGAGCGCGGCCTGCTGCCAGCGGGTGAAGTCGGCGAACTGGGCGGGCAGCGGCTCCCACTCGGGCGCGTGGCCCGCGCGCCGGGCCGCGTAGGCCCGTTCCAGGTCGCGGCACAGCGGTGCCCACGACAGCCCGTCGCAGGAGATGTGGTGCACCACGAGGAGCAGCACGTGGTCCCGCGGACCGAGCGCGAACGCCTTGGCCCGCAAGGGAATCTCGGTGCGCAGGTCGAACGGCTCGGCCGCTGCCTCACGCAGGGCGGTGTCGAGATCCGCGGTCTCGATGACGGAGAGGTGAACACGCACCTCCGCCGCGGGGCGCACGACCTGGCGCGGCTCGCCCGTGTCGTCGGGGAAGCCCGTGTCGTCGGGGAAGACAGTGCGCAGGCTCTCGTGCCGCCGGGCCAGGTCGGTGACGGCCTCGCCCAGCGCGGCGAGGCCGAGCGCGCCGGTCAAGCGGACGGCGAGCGGCTGTGGTAGTAGCCGCCGTGGCCCTCCAGCTGGTTGACGATCCAGATCCCGCGCTGCGCCATGGACAGCGCAGGTGCTTCACCAGCATCAGCGGGCGTGGGAACCCGCTCGGCGGGAGCGTTCTCAGCGACCACACCGGAATCGCCGACCGCACGGTCGATGACGTCGGCCAGCGCGCTCAGCAGCCGGTGCTGGAGCATGTGCCGCACGGTCAGCTTGACCGGCCACACCCGCCGCGCCCGCGCGATCACCCTGGTGGCCAGCAAGGAGTCGCCGCCCACCGAAAAGAAGTCCCAGTCCCGCCTGACTTCGGCCTTGCCGAGCACCTGCTTCCAGATGTCCGCCATGGCGATCTCGGTCGGCGTGAGCGGCTCGTCGCCACCGACGACATCGCCACCGATGACATCGTCATCGTCCGACGAAGTCTCGTCGGCGAACTCCAGCCGGCCGTCGCGCAACACCCTGGCGCGCCTGCCGTCGAACGAACCGAAGACACCGGTGGGCACCCGGTTGCCGTACCGGTCCCGAAGCTCGACCGGCCGGCCGGCCCGCTCCACGTCGCCGTGCCGGCTCAGCACGACCTCGCCGACCCCAGCGCCGGGCGAGGTGAGCAGCGCGTCCACAATAGCTGCGTAGTCCGCGGCGAGCTGTTCGACGGTGGCCCGGTCGAACAGGTCGTCGGCGTAGTCGAAGGCGATGCCCACGTGGCCGGTGTCGACGCTGACCGCCAGCTCCAAGTCGAACTTCGCGGTGTCGTTGCGCGCCTCGACCAGGCTGATCTCCAGGCCCGGCAGCTCGGGCGCGCGTGTCACCCGGTTCACGCTGCACATCACCTGGAACATCGGGTTCATCCCCGAGTGCCTGCGCACGCCGAGCGCTTCGACCACCAGGTCGAACGGTACGTTCTGGTGCGACAACGCCTCCACCGAGGCGGTGCGCACCCGCGTAAGCAGCTCGCCGAGCGACGGGGAGCCGGACACGTCGACCGGCACCGCCAGCGAGTTGGCGAAGTAGCCGACCACCGGCTCCCACTCCGGGTGGGGCCGGTTGGCGACCGGGACGCCCACGACCACCCGGTCCTCGCCGTTGTAGCGGTGGATCAGCAGGGCGAGCGCGGTCAGCGTCGCTTCGAAGAGCGAGGCGCCGAGCGAGTTCGCCTGTGCCGCCAGGTCCGCCGGCACGGCGACCGGCACGCTCGCGCCCGTTCCGCTGAGCAGCTCGGGCCGTTGCCGGTCGGTCGGAATGCCCGCCTGCTCCGGCAGGTCCGCCAGGCGTTCCCGCCAGTGCCCGAGCTGGTTCTCGTAGAGTCGCGCGGTCTCCGCCTCGGCCTCCCACGCCGCGTAGTCCGCATACTGCACCGGAAGCGGCGCCAGGGTCGGCGCGGTGCCGCGGATGAGGGCCGTGTAAAATCCCCGATCTCGGCGAACAGGATGCCCTCGGACCAACCGTCGGTGATCGCGTGGTGCAGGTTGACCAGCAGCAGGTGCACGTCCTCGGCGGCGCGCACGAGCATGGTCCGCACGAGCGGCTCGCCGCTGTGCAGGTCGAACGGCACCCGCGTGGCTTCTTCCAGCAACGCCATCGCCGCCTGCTCGCCGTCGACGTCGCGGACGTCGCGTCGCACGCTTGAGAAGTCGCGGATGGCCTGGTGCACCTCGTCGTCGTGGACGGCGAACGTGGTGCGCAGCGCCTCGTGGCGGGCGGCGAGGTCCTCGAGTGCCGCCCACAGGGCCTCGACCTCGACCTTACCCCGCATCCGCAGGAAGAACGGCACGTTGTAGGTCGCGTTCGGACCGTTGAGCGCTTCCAGGAAGCACAACCGCCGCTGCGCGTGGGAGGCCGGAATGCGGTTCGTGCGCGGGTAGGCCCGCACGCCGTTCGCCGCGTCGCCGCGTGCGGCGCGGGCGAACACGTCGTCGAGCAGCTCGCGTTTGATCACGCCGCGGTCAGTCATCGTTGTTCCCCCAGTGGACCTGGAGCTGCGGATCTGGAGCGGCGGCGGCCATGACGCGCCGCACGACCACCAGCGCCTTCGTCTTGCGCGGAGGCGAGACGGTGCGCCGGTCATGTGCCTCGCACAGGCGCCGGTCATGTGCCTCGCACAGGCACAGGGTGGCCTCGCGCCACGCACCGATCGGGAACGTCACCAGGAACTCCGGGCCATCCTCCGGCAACGCGCCCTGCAGCAGTTCGCTGAGCGTGCCGAACGCGCGGCCGACCGAGACCGGTCCCCGGCGGCACACCCAAGGCCTGACCAGCACCGTCTCGTTCGCCCGCCCCATCTAGGCCACCAAGGCCGCGTCGGGGATCGGCTTGACCTGCCGGACCGACGAGCAGCCCAGGACCACCGCGGCCACCAGCAGACCGGCGGACCCGATCACCAGCGCCGCCGACGTGCCGAGCCAGCTGCCCAGCGCACCGCCCGCGAACGCGCCGAACGGCGACCCGGCCATCACGAGCATCCTGGCCGAGGCGTTCATCCGGCCCTGCATGTCGTCCGGCGTGACGGCCGACCGGTAGCTGCGGATGTTGACGTTCGCGACGATCACCGTGACGGAGTGCGAGGCCTGCGCCATGATCAGCAGCGCGACCGCGGGCACCACCGGCAGCAACGTCGCGACCGGCGCGATCATGGATGAGAGCGCGATGCCCGTGACGGCGGCGATCACGAGCGGCCCGAACGGGATCCGCTTGCTGAGCCGTGGCGCGACGAGCGCGCCGAGCAGCCAGCCCGCGCCGCTGGCGGCCATGATCACGCCAACCAGCCACGGCGCCAGCTTGAGGTCCGCGGCGATGAAATAGAGGAACACCGGGTCGGTGGCGAACACGAAGAAGTTGATGACGAACGTGACGATCACCAGCGTGCGGATCGTCTGGTAGCCGAAGATGAACCGGATGCCCTCGGCCATGCTGCGCCACACCGACTCGGGTTCCTCAGCGGGCTCGGGCCTGGTCTCCCGCTTGCGGATCAACGCGGTCGACAGCGCCGCGGCCGCGTAGGTGAACACGTTCACCAGGACCGCGATCGGCCCGGTGAGCGCCTGCACGACGACACCGCCGACGGTGAGCCCGGCGAGGTTGGACACCGACTGGCTCACCTCCAGCTTGCTGTTGCCCTCCATCAGGTCGGCGTTCTCGACCAGGCTCGGCAGGATCGCCGCGTTGCCGATGTCGGCGACCACGCTGCACGACCCGACGACGAACACCACCGCGATCAGCAGCGGCACCGACAGCGCACCGCTCCACCACGCCACCGGGACCACCAGCAGCGCGCCCGCGCGCACCAGGTCGGTCAGCACGATGATCTGGCGCTTGGGCCTGCGGTCCAGCCACACCCCGACGAACAGGCTGATCACCAGGTAGGGCACGAACTCCGTGGCGGTGATGAGGCTCATCGCGAACACCGACGCACCCAGCGACACCGCGGCGATCAACGGGACGGCCACCGCGATCATGTTCGTTCCGAACATCGACAGCGTTTGCCCGACCCAGAGCCGGCGGAAGTCCGGGACGCGCCACATCAAGTCGCTCCGCTTGCCCACCGTGGTCCCCTCGCTCACGTACCGGTGCTCAGTGCTTCCGCCGCACGCGGCGCTGCACCGGGTGCGGGTCCAAGGCGGCGCTGATGACGTCCTGCAACGGGGCCGGTGCCTCCAGGAAGGTGTGGTGGTCCCCGTCGAGGAGGACCTCGTGGTGGCGGCCGCTGCGCACGTAATCCTGCCAGCCACCCAGCTGGTCCGGACGGATCTCCACGTCCCCGGCCCAGCCGAGCACGTACACCTCACAGGACAGCAGCTCCGGGGCCGCGAGCCGGTAGCGGCGCTGTTGCGCGAGGTCCTCTTCGAGCAGGTCCAGCGCCAGCTCCTTGAAGTCCGGGCTGATCGCGCCGCCCATCCGCGCCGCGAGCACGTCCAGCTCGTCGCTCAGCTCCTCGCGCGGCAGCCACAGCCAGCGCCCGAACGGCTTTTCGTGCGCGGCGACCTGGGAGGAGAGGAACAACGCGGAAATCACCCGGTCGTGGGACCGTTCGAGCTCGAGTGCGGTGGCGAACGCCGACAGCGCGCCGCCGCAGTGCCCGAAGAACCCCGACGGCCGGTCGAGGTACGGCAGCAGGCCGAGTGTCGCGTCCACCGCGAGCTTCTCGTACGTGCCGGGGTGCCGTTCGGGCAGGCGGTTTTCCCGCGCGGGCAGCTGCACCAGGCAGACCTCGACCG
>Ga0213881_10000694_pt1 | contig 19165 bp, 19 predicted proteins | sample BarmaccoBMER_R08_FD_160104 | JGI IMG/M metagenome (GOLD analysis project Ga0213881, IMG submission 160104) | Barbacenia macrantha exposed rock microbial communities from rupestrian grasslands, the National Park of Serra do Cipo, Brazil - ER_R08 ... | reverse complement strand
GACCACCCTCCGCGCCACGCTCGCTGTCTGTCGTAGGGGTGATGGCCATCCATTGGTCACTTATTGGACTTGGGGTGTTGGCCTGCGGGCCGCAGTGTCCCCCAGATGAATTCCGTGCGCGCGGTGAGTTTCCCGGTCAGGGACCTCATCTGCGGTGGGCTAGCGCCGTGTTGTGCGGCAGTGCGCTGGCCCGGCGCTGTGGGCGGGGCGCCGCCGCACGCGGGTGGTGGCGCACGGAGTACAGGAGCGCGCGGAGCGCGGCTCGGCCCTGTCCTTGAGTAGCACGGGAGTAGTCATGCCAAACCGACAATTTTTTTCATTCAGACGCCGTAAGCTGCGCAAGGGCGCAGCGTTGCGGGCTTGGTCGCGGGCCTGGGCGCCGCGCATCCCGGACCGGGTACCGCTGGGTCGCCGGGTGGTCTCGCTGGTGAGCTCGGCGCTGATGGTGCTCGCCACTGCGGTGGTGATGCTGGCGCTGCCATCGGCCACCGCTGACGCAGCCACCGCCAGCCCAGGGTTACCGGACGTGACGATCCATGCGACGACGACCCCGATGACCAACGGCGGCGGCTCGGCCATCAACGTGACTGCCGCCTGCCCCTCGGGCAGTACGCTGTTCGGCGGCGGCGCCTTCCTGGACCGGAGCTCCTCTGCCGCCAACACCCCGAGTAATGGGCTCAAGCTCAACGGCACCATCCCCTCCGACGCCTCGGGCAACCCCGTTACCGATGGTGCTTCTACGCCCTCGAACTGGACGGCGGTGGCGGGCTTCGGGGGGCAGAACGAAACTGGTGACCAGGCCACGGCCTTCGCCAACTGCGCCACCGGGGGACCGACCACGACCGTCGTCAAGGTCTCCGCGCCGGTGGGGCCCAGCACCGGGAGCACGCCCAACCCGACGACCGCCACCTGCCCGTCGGGCACGAGCCTGCTCTCCGGTGGAGCCCTGGGTGTCCCGGCCACCGAGGCGAGCTTCAAGCCCATCGCCAGCTACCCCTCCGACGCTGCGGGCAACCCCGTCGCTGACGGGACGACCAACCCCGACTCCTGGAGTGCCTACGGCTCCGCCGGCGTGAGCGCCGCTGACGAGCAGGTGACCGCCTACGCTGTCTGCTCGACGGACACCACCGTCAACGTCCAAGTTGCCCGCGTCGATGCTCCGGGACCCCAGACGGGTTCGACGTTCACGACCACCACCGCGCCATGCGTCGCGGGCGACCGCCTGCTCGGCGGCGGTGTCCTGGCTGATCAGGGTCTCAACGTCGAGCCGCAGCAGGGCGTGCACCTGCGGGGCAGCTTCCCCTCCGACGCCTCGGGCACCGCCGTCGACGACGGTGCGGTCAACCCGACCTCGTGGACTGGCGTTGTGCAGGCCGGGGGGCAACCCACGCCGGGCACCCAGTCCAGCGTCTTCGCCATGTGCGCCACTGCCAACGGCGTCCAGGTTCCCACCGGGGCGATCGGCGGCATCCTGCTGACCGGCCTGGTGGCCCTGGCCTTCGTCGGCTACCAGCTGAACCGCAGCCTGTCACGGCGCCGGGCCGCAAGGAGCTGACGGCCGGGTCAGAGTCGGCCATCGACATTCCCGTGCGCGCCGCAGGCCCGCACGGGAATGTCACTCACAGCGTGGTCAAGGAACGCGACGTGGTCATCGAGGTGGCCGACGACGGACCCAGCTTCGGCCGTGGTCCTGCCGGCATGGTGTCACTCGACCTCGACCTCGTGGAGGGACTCATGGGCAAATGCGGCAGAAGCCTCGACGTGCTCCACATCGAGCCGCACGGCACTTGCCCGCGGCTGACATTCCCCGCTGGCCTTGCGCAGGGTGGGGAGCCGACTGAACGTCACTCGCGCGAGGTCCCCGTTGACTGAACTTGTCCTCTGTGATGACCATACTGTCTTTCTCGACGTCCTTGAGACCGTTCTGACCGCGCGGGGGTTCACGATCGGTGCAGTCGTGGACAGCGCTGCGCGGATTGTAGAAGTCGTGCGCCGCAGGCAACCGGATGTCTGCCTGCTCGATCGCCACTTCGCCGACGGCGACGGCGTCGAGATGATCCGGCAAGTGGCAGCCGCGGCCGCTCGGACCCGGATCGTGGTTCTCTCCGGTGACCGCGACGCCAACGTGGTGCACCGGGCCCTACAGTTCGGTGCGGCCGGATACGTCCACAAGGCTTCAGGCGTTGCGGCGCTGGTCACCGCAATCCGTAAGGTCGTGGACGGCGAGATCGTCGTTGACATCCCCCCTCCCAGTAGTGAGCGACACCGCCGAGACATCGACGAGGCACACCGGCTTGCCGGCTATCTCACCGCGCGTGAACGGGAATGTCTCGCGCTGCTCGTCGAGGGGCTCGGTACCGAGGAGATTGCGCGCCGCCTCGGCATCTCGACCGCGACAGTACGCACCCATGTGCAGGCGCTCCTAACCAAGCTGGGTGTGCATTCGCGGTTGGAGGCCGCCGCGTTCGCCGTCCGCCATTCCTTGGTCATCGATAACAATGCTCAAAACTCTGCAACACTTCCGCCGCCTCAGCAGGGACGTCAGGGTTGGGCAGCCCTAGATTGAGGCCGAAGCTGCGTGATCCGATCACCACAATGTTCCAACCGCTGGGGTCCCGACCTCCCGGCTGGACCCGCTGGGCAGTGTTCGCGGTGGTCGCGATCAGCTTGGCTCTCCTGTTCACCACGGAACCGGGGAGTTCGGTCGACTACCGCCGGATCGTCCTGGACGAGGGATACTGGGTTTCCACAGCCCAGTTGACTTGCAGCGGCGATGGAAGTGGCGCAATAGCCGAAACCAGGGTGACCGGGCCAGGGAAGGTGTCCATCCACCCGTATGAGGCTAATTTGGGTGCCCGTGCAATGGTAGCAGCTGGTCCGCGATACCTGCCCATGGTTAAACGCTACATCCAGTGGTACCTGAGCCATCTGAACCGGCCGGACCAGTACGGAATTTACGGAACCGTGTACGACTACGACTACGACCCCGCCACCTGCATCGGAACTTATCAGCCCGATCCGCGAACCGGCAAGGCCCCAAAGTACGACTCAACCGACGCTTACGCAGGCACCTTCTTATCACTCGTCAGGCACTACGCGGAGGCTAATTCAGCGGACAGTCCTTTCTTGCACTCCAAGCAGACCACCACTGATCTCCAACTTATTGCCAATGCGATCACTGCGACCGGGCGGCCCAACGGACTCACCTGCGCCACACCGGCCTACCCCGCCCAGTACCTGCTTGACAACGTCGAGGCCCAAAGTGGTCTGCAGGACTACGCCTGGTTCTTGGCGCACGTGCTCGGCGACCGGGCTGCTGCTACGCGCCGCGCGGGCCAAGCGGCGCTCATCCGCCACGCAATCGAGACCCAACTGTGGCGGGCTTCGCGCACACCTGGAATGTATGGCTGGGCAGCTGATCAACTGTCGTCGTCTTGGACGAATTGGTATCCCGACACCATTGCCCAGCTGTGGCCGGTCTGGGATCTGCTCGGTCCATCAGCTCGGCGATCGACGACTTGGCGTAAGTTCGTCTCGCAATGGCCCACCTGGGTGGGCAGCACACCTTCGTTCGGGTCCTCCGGAGTAGGACATGACCCGAATTCCCAGGTGGCCTACGCTGCCGCTCGGGTTGGGGACCGCGCTGCGCTCGACGACTATCTGTCCCGGTCCAAGGCCAACTGGATCGATGCCGGCCGGCCAGCGCCATGGACGGTCGCAGACTCCGGCTTCCGTGCCTTAGCTGCGCTGACCGGAGCGACCCTCCAGTCCTACCGCTACTGGCCGAGCTGAGTCCTCGATCAGTTACTTGTGGGGATCATTGCCAGGCCGCAGTTCACAGCCTCCAGAACCGTAACGACGTGCTCGATGAGCTCCTGCCCGCCACCATGGGGTTGGCCAGCCACGTCTCCGGGGGTTAAAGGGATTCACCGTAAGGTCGCCGGCGCGGTCAGAAGCAATACTGCATCGGGGCCACCCTAGCTATCTAAAACGTGAACGTCACGGTGTTCGACGTCAAGGGCTGAACGTTACTCAGATTGATGGGGGTAAACACTGCGGTCAGCGAGTGTGAGCCCGTACGCAGGATGCAGACGGGCCCGATGGCAATGCCAGCGACGACCGGCATCGGTCCGCCGAGGTTAGTGCTGCCGTCCTGAGACTGGACGGTTCCTACCGTGTTAGACAGTGCCACGTGCACGATCGGGATCGCGACACCACCCAATCCCAACGGCAGCGGCACCTCGATTACGGTGAGCGTGGTCATCGGGGTCGTCGCTCCGGGTATTGGTGCTGGGGTAGTGGTGGTTGGTCCGGGAAGAGTGGTCAACCCTGGGATAGTCGCTGGTGCTGGGACAGATCTCGGTGCTGGGACAGGTCTCGGTGCTGGGACAGGTCTCGGTGCTGGCCCGGAGCTGGTGTGGGCGCATAGTGCCCAGACGTCGGAGAAGGTGTGAGGTGAGTCGGCTCCGCCGCTGTGCGTGAACGCGGTCCAGGATGCGGCTGTGATGGTGCCGTTGCTGACCGGGGTGCCCGTGGTGTCGCTGGGAAAGCTGCCGTTGAGGTGATCGCCTTGTGAGCCGGGCGCGGTGAAGTCGGTGGTGGTGAGGTTGCCGCCACTGATGGCCGCGCCGCCGCTAATCAGGGTGCCATCCGCGGAGCCGCAGCTGGTGGCGGTCGTCTGACTGGTGGTGGCTGTGGCGGGACCGCTGACTTCGTGAAAGCGGACGGTGACGGTGACGCCGCTAGTGTCGATGCCGGGCTGACTGCAGATCGCGTAGGCGTAGGTCGTATTGGGGGCAGTGCCGCTTCCGCCGCCGTTGAATCCAACTGCGGCCCAGGAGTCGGGATTGGTGTCACCATTCGCGGCGGCCTTGTGGCCGGAATCGTGGGCGGCGTTGTGGAAGGTGGGGTAACTGGCGATGGGTTTGAGGCTGCCGGCGCTGGCCGGGGTGGTGCGTGCGCCGCCCCCGAGCAGCACCGTGTTAGCCGGGCAGCTGGCCACTGCCACGGCCGGTGTGGACGCGGTGGTGGGGCCGGCCAGCTTGTTCATCACGACCTGGGTATGGGTGATCAGGTTGCTGGTCAGGCACAGCGCGAAGGGGGTGGTGGAAAACGACGAGTCGACCATGGCACCACTTCCACCGAAGGCCAGCCAGTGTGCCACGTCGGTGGCGACTACCCCGGGTGTGCCGGTGAACTCGGTGCTCCCATCGGAGCTGGGCCCGGTGCCGTTGACATGGTTGCCATTGGAGGCCGTTGCCGTGTCGATGGTCTGGTTGATCCCACCACCGGAGATCAGCGCACCACGGGCGCAGCCGGCATTGGTCTTGATCTCCGAAAGCCCGGAGGTCGGTCCGCTGGTCGCCGTCGGCGTCTGTACCGTCACGTGCACTGGGATGGTTGGTATCTGTGCGGCCGCACTGGCGGTGGCCGGCCCCAGCGTCACTGTCACCACTGCGGTAGCTAGCACCAGCAGTGCTGACATGACCAGCAAGACTCCCCGACACCTCCGCGAGATCCTCGCCTTCAATCTCCGAGCCGAGGTCTCCCCGCACGGGATGCGCGGTGTCCAGCGCCGCGACCAAGCCCGCGCCGTGGTGCCCCTCCACCAGTCAAAGCTGGGAAACGCAAGGACAGGTCGGCCTGACATGGCTACTCCTGCGCACTCAACGACAGGCCCGAGCCGCGTTGCGGGCACCCCCGTACTCTCGCGCGACACCAGCCCGCGAATGGGGCGCTCCGCCTGGGGGGCCGGGCAAGCGCACCCCCGAATACCCAGGCGCGAATCCACCGCAGAAAAGATTGCTCACCTGGGATGCGCACCGCAGCCACGGATCGCACGCCAAGGACGCTGCACCCCACAAACCAACACCAGGAATCCAGCAAGCGACCAGGGGACGACCACAACCCCCACAAAAGGCAACTTGCCGAAGCTCCGGGCTACCCCACCACTAGGGGATTTCTACTGGTGAGAACGCGCCTGGATGTCGATCCACAACATCAGCTCCGCGAGGCCTTCACCGAACTCGATCCCACCCTCTGATGGGTCGTTAGCCTCTGCGGCTCATCGACGCCACCAGCTCCAGGGTGATCTCGTCGAGCGAGTCCACGACGACGTCGGCGAGCGCAAGCGCATCCTCGGATGGTGGAAAGGTCGCATTGGGCACGGCGAGCACACCCAGTCCGGCGGTAGCGGCCGACCGCAGCCCATTGCTGGAGTCCTCGATCGCTATCGCCTGCAGCGGGTCCACGCCAAGCCGCTGCACCACGGTCTGATACACCGCAGGCGAGGGCTTTCCAGCCCCCACCTCCTCCGTGGAGACGCTGACCTGGAACCGCTGCGCTAACCCCGCTGACTCCAACACGGTGTCGATCAGTCGCCGAGGTGAGGACGATGCGAGCCCCAGGGGCCAGCGGCGCCCCAGCCGCTCGACCACCTCGACCGCACCCGGGAGGAGAGGTAGCCGCGCGTCATACTGCGCGGCCATCCGGCCGAGGACGGTGGTCGCCACCTCATCCGGCTCGGCGGGTACGCCCACCACGTCAGTGAGGTACGTCGACCACTCCGCCGTACTCATGCCCTGCATAGCTCGAGTCGCTTCCGCGGGCCAGGGCCGCCCGGCTTCGGAGGCAACACCGCGGCGAACCACGTCCCATAACTGCTCCGAATCCACGAGTACGCCGTCGAGGTCGAACACCACCGCGTGCACCACGTCCCCGGCCATCATCCCTCCGCGAGCCGCCTCCAAGGGGTTCGGTACCGATACTTACCAAACGGCTCCCAGTGGCCCGCTGCACGGGGTCGGTGAGCGGTGAGAACTCCTCAGCACCGCCCTGCGGGGCCTCCGATATTGATGTTGCGCAGGGTTGCTTCCTCGGTTGGGGACGGTTCTTCCAGTAGCTCCGAGCGGGCTGGGATTGTCGGGGCCGGGCGGCTCAGGGGAGCAACCGAGCCAGGTCGAGCACAGCGGCGATGAGTTCGGTGCCCTCCAGCAGGGCGGCGTCGTTGTGGTCTGCCCCGGCCACGCTGACTGCCCGCACCGGGCCACCCGCAGCGGCCGCCACCGCCGCGCTCTGCTCCGGTGGCACGATCGTGTCAGCGGAGCCGTAGACGACCGCCGTCGGTGCCCGGACCTGGCCGATCAGCTCGGTCACCGGGAACCGGTCCCGGAGCAGAAGCCGGACCGGCAGCAGCGGGTAGTGCCGGGAGCCCACGGCGGCGAGGTCGGTGAACGGCGAGCGCAGCACGAGTCCTCCGGGTGGTTGCTCGGTGGCGAGTCGGGTCGCTACCGCCGCACCGAGGCTCTCCCCGAAGTAGATCAGGCGTTGCGCCGGGACATCGTGGTCAGCAAGGTAGGCGCACGCAGCACGCGCGTCGGCGATCAGCCCGTTCTCCGAGGGGCTGCCGGGATTGCCACCGTAGCCGCGGTAATCCAGGAGCAGTACCGCGAAACCCTTGGCGGCTAGCCGACGGGCCAGCGGCGCCCGCAACGCGCGGGAGCCGGCATTGCCCGGCATGACCAATACGGTGATACCGCGGTCGGCGCCGGTGGGGGCAACGTACCAGGCGCCGAGTGTCAGCCCGTCCTCGGTCCGTAGCGTGATCTCCTGTGCCCTGGGTAGCACACTGCCGGCGGGCGGGACGGCGGTGTCCGGGAAGTAGATCAGGCGTCGCTGCAGCAGCCCCACCGCCGTGAGTAAGGCAACCGTGAGTAAGGCAACCACGACGACCAGCAAGACCAGCCCGGCGTGCAGCACCCTTCCATGGTGCTGCACACATCACGAACGGCCACGGGTACGGCAATTGCCTTGGGGGACCCTGCCCTGCCGCTCGGGTCAGCGTTGTTCGGTCGCTGGTGGCAAGATCTCGAACAAGTGGTCCAGTCCGGTTATTGCCAGCGGGCGAGCTACCGCGTGTTGGTTGGTACCGCTGAGTTGGAGCGTGGTTGCCTGCTGGTCGGCGGCTTGCCGGGTGTCGAGGAGCACCTGAAGCCCGGCCGAGCCCATATAGGAGACTTGGCTGAGATCGATGATCAGGCGGTCAGGTCGGGTGGCGAGAAGTTTGTTAAGATGATCTTGGAGCGAGGGACCGGTGAACATGTCCAGCTCGCCGGCAACGTGGATTATCCAGACTGTGGGGCCGAGTTGTCGCACTGTCACGGAGAGCAACTCGCTGTCGTCCAGGTAGCTGAGAGGTTCGGCGCTCGGCGCGGCATGGCCCGGCTGAGGTGCTTCGTCGGCGGCCATGATGCTCCTCTCTAGGAGGGCGGTGCGATCAATGTCGTCGCCATACCCCACCCAGCCTGCCGTGAACCGACACTCAACGGCAACCGGATGTACCAGTTTGAGGCTGATCTTCGGGTGCCCACGACGCTCCGGATGCGGTCGATCAGCCGGCCGTTTCGGTGGTGCTGGCCTCGACCGCCGACGGCGAAGCCTGCCTGTCTTGCTGTCCGGTCGGTTCCGAGCCCGCTCCGCCGGGTTGTGCGCTGCTATCTCGTTCCATGAGCAGGATGGCGCCGCTGGCCGAGCCATCAGTGCCATTGAGGGGACTGCTCGCCACTCGCACCAGGATCGGACGACCGCGTCGGTTCACCGCGGACAACACAATCTCGTGCGGTCCAGTGTCACCAGCGAGGGTACGGCGAATGAGGGGGCGCAGCTGCTGGGTCGGCAGCCCGATGTCCAGATTGAGAAAATGCTGGCCGACGATCTCCTCTTGCCGCAGCCCCCACAGGTCCTCGGCACGCCGGTTCCACATCAGAACCCGCATCTCCGGATCCAACACTGCCACCCCGGCGCGCAAACCGGTCAGTATTGTTTCCAAGAACTGGTTGGCTCGGTCAAGGTCACTGGTCCGGTCGCGCAACTCATCGTTGATAGCCTGGAGCTCGTCGTTGGTCGACTGGAGCTCCTCGTTCATCGTTTCCAGTTCCTCGTTCGTGGACTGCAGCTCCTCGTTGGTCGTTTCCAGCTCCTCGACGGTGGACTGGAGCTCCTCGTTGGTCGTTTCCAGCTCTTCGTTCGTGGACTGCAGTTCCTCGTAGGCCGTCTCTAACTGGCGGTTGGCTTGCTGCAACTCCTCACGCAGCTGGCGTGATTCGGTGACGTCATGAAAGCTCAGGGTCGCGCCGAGCACACCGGCGTCGGCATCGGTAAGCGGACTGATCTGAACCTCGAAGCCCAGCGTCTTGCCCGCGCGGACGTATTCGATGTCAGCAATCCGCACGGTGCGTCGCTCGACGTACGCCTGCTCGATGTAGCGGCGCAGTTCCACCGGGCGGTAGGACAGTGCCACGTCGCTGAACGGCCGACCCACGTCGCGGTCGGACACCCCGAACAGCGTCTCAGCCTGCCGGTTACATAGTGCGATCAAGCCATCCACGGTGACGACGACTTGGGCCAGTGGGCTGGCCAACAGTGCCGCGTGGCGCAGCAGGTCCAGATTACCCATCACGGCCCTACCCTGCGATGGCGCCGCCTCGGCCAGGAACGCACCGTTCAGCGACACCGGGCGCGGCACTTTGCGGAACACCCGGCGCTTGAGATCGATCGGCTGGAACAACTCGGTGTGCGACAGCAGCATTTCGGCCTTGCCTAACAACAGCACCCCGGCCGGCGCCAACGCGAAGTGCAGCCGGGACAAGATGTGCGACTGTGTCTCGGCGTTGAAGTACATCAGCGTGTTGCGGCACACCAGCAAGTCAATCTTGGAGATCGGGGCGTCCTGAACGAGGTCATTTCGACCGAAGATGACCGAACGGCGCAGATCCTTACGAAAGGAGAACCGACCGCCGACCTGATCGAAGTAGCGTTCCCGTAGCTCATCCGGCACGGCACGGACCTGCCGTTCGTCGTAGGTCGCGTGCCGCGCGTGAGTCAAGGCTTCCTCGTCCACATCGGTAGCGTAGATCTTGACACGCTGTCGGAACTCGTCCACGCCAAGCGCCTCGGCCAGGATCATGGCTAGCGTGTATGCCTCCTCGCCCGAGGCGCAGCCCGCGCTCCACACCCGCAATACTTCATCCGGCGCCTTGACCGCCAGCACCCTTGGCAGGATCTCCGCGCGTAGGTATTCCCACGCCTCGACATCCCGAAAGAAGCCCGTCACATTGATCAAAATCGTGTTGAACAGCGCCGTGAACTCCTCGGTGTGCACCTCCAGATAATCCAAGTACTCCGCGTAGTCGCTGACTCCGACCTGGCACATTCTGCGGTCCACCCGGCGGGTCAGGCTGGAGCGCTTGTATCCGGTAAAGTCAAAACCGCGGTTCTCCTTCAAATGCACTAGCAGCGTCTCGAATGACGCATCGGGCTGCGACACTCTTGCCTCCACAGCAACGGGGACGCTCGTTCACTCAGCTAGGCGCCGCGGCCTCGGCCAGCTCCCCGGAACCGACACCATCATGACTCGGTCTCGCCCGACCCGCCCAGAACCGGGCTGATTCGGCCGATCAGCTCACGCAATCGCCCTGCCTCGGCCTTGCTGGTCTCGTACCGTTGCCGGTAAAGGGCAGCGGCGCGGCGCCGCTCCCGTCGTTCCGCGACCTCAGTGAGCCGAAGGTTCATGGCCGCGTTTTCTTCCAAGGTCCGCAACGCCACCCACAGCGCTTGATCCACCGCATCGGTCTGCTCGGCGGCCAAGCTTCCGGGTGACCACGCGTGGCCAACCCGGCACCGATAGCGCGGCGCCGGTTCCCCATCCAGCTCGAACAGCACCCCCTGACAACTCGGACAGGAAAACCCCGACGGTCGTGCCGACCGCACCGCGTCAGTGGTCACCGATCCCAGCGCGGCAATCTCGTCCTCCGCGGCAAGTTGCGGATCCGGGCAAGACTGCTGGAGCGGCGCCGCGCCCTCGCCCACCAACTCCCCGAGCAGCGTGCCGATTTTCGCTGCCGGAAGAACGTGGGCCGTCGCAACATGCTCCAGCGCGCTCGCCGGCATCGACCGATGCAATGCCTCCTCCGGATCCTGCACCACCGCCTGCCCTCCGCGCTCGACGATGGCCGTCAGCCCCGCCGCTCCGTCGTCTCGTGAGCCCGATAGCACAACCCCGATCGCACCGGCACCATACGTCACAGCGGCAGAGCGAAACAGCGGATCGATCGCCGGTCGGTGCCCGTTCTCCGTCGGACCGACTGACAATTCCAGGTGCCCATCGCGAATCAGCAGATGACGATCGGCCGGCGCGACATAGATCGTGCCCGGTCGCGCCGGCATACCATGACGGGCTGCCACCGCCCGTAGCGGCCCGGAACGATCTAAGATGCCCGGGAGCGCGCTGGGCGCTTGCCGAGGAATGTGCAATACAACCAGTACGACGGCCGGCAGCTCGGAAGGCAACCCCGTCACAACCGCCCGAAGCGCCTCCACGCCCCCAGCGGAGGCACCAATCGCGATCACACCAGCGCCCTCGTGCGCGGGCATATCCAACGGCTCGTCACCTGACACCGCGTCAAACCGCCGATGGTCCCGCGCGGACTCGGCTGATCGAGCCATTGCTTTCCCGCCTTGCTCGATGATTGCGGCCAGATGGTCGCTGCTCCCAGCATGGCCTTCCTGGGGCCCGGACACCAGCCGGCACCCGGCTACATCACCGTGGCCGCCCACGGTGATGAGTCCTCGCTGACTACTCGTCTCGCCAACGGTCAGCAGGCGAGCCAACCCGGGACGTGCTTGACTAGGCCCGACAACTATGCCGGTTAAACTGGTGGAGCCAATGTCACACGACCTCATGATCGGTATTCGCGAAGAACCCGATCATGTCATACTCCGGCTCCGTGGTCGTCTTTCCCTGCAGAACGTGCCCCGGGTCCGCGAAGCAACCGTCAAGTCGCTGCTCGGCACCGGCCGTGTCCTGATCGACCTCTCACGCCTGCGCTCATCCCCAACAACCTTCGTCACCGTCTTCCCGGCAGCGCTGGCCGTTGCCGGCGGTTGGCCCTCAGCCCGGCTGGTCCTCTTCGGCGCCAACGCCGCCATACGCACGACGCTCCTGTCCGCCCGAATCCCAGAGACCGTGCCCCTAGCCGCCGATCTTCCGTCGGCCCGGGCACTCTTGCAACAACGGCCCCCCCAAGTACGACGCCACCGCGACCTACCTCTGCACAACACCGCTCCAGCAGCCGCGAGGCTTCTCGTACGCGAGTCCTGCGCACTCTGGTCGGTACCGCAGACCGTCCGCGAAATCGCCGAGCTCATCTCAAGCGAGTTGGTGAGCAATGCCGTCGAACATGCCCATAGCTCCAGTCGACTCACCCTTACCTGCACGACATCGGCGTTGCGCATCTCGGTCCGAGACTACCGACCGGCGCCCATCCCACGACCACGACCGTTAGACATTGGCGCGCCCCGAGGCCGTGGGCTGCACCTGGTAGCTGCCCTGGCCCAAACGTGGGGGACAAACCAGCATCCAGACGGCAAAACGATCTGGGCCACCGTACCCTTCGACTCGCGCCAGTAGCATCCGCCCACGAGCACAGCGGCTGAGGACGGCACAGGTGCCGCCAGGCCACCCGCAGCCGCACGGTGAACCGGCGCCTGGCCGCCGAACGTGGTCCACCGGCTGGCAGGCCACGCGTTGCTGCTGGACTGTATACGCTGCGTCACACGAAAAAACCACCGAGCATCCGGGAGGGTCGTCCTGCCCCGTCGAATGCTCGGGCCGTCGCGGGCAGCTGCCCAGCGCGCGGTGACGCGTCACTACTCAGAGGGGGAGAAGATGCTCACGCACCGAGCGGGAGCCGGGGCCGTCCTGACGGTCTTGATCGCGGCGGTCTTGGTAGGCGTGGCACCACAGGGGATGGCCCAAACGGCGCCGCGGGCTCAGGCAAGGCCGGTCGCCGCGCTCACCGGCACCCAGTCCATCAACGAGACCCAGGGGCGTTACCAGGTGAAGGGCACCGACCTTGGGATCATGTGGACTGATGAGCGGGGGCAGATCCTGGCCGCATTCGGCGACACCTTCGGCGCCCGATGGAATGGCTTCAACAGCGGATCCGCCGATCCGGCCACGATCGATTGGCGATCGAACACGCTAGCCCGCAGCAACGACCACAACCCGGCCAACGGGATGTCCTTTGATTTCGTCACCGACCGTCCCGGCCACGCCAAAGAGTTGCTGCCCTCGCTCAAGCAGGACGGTGTCGAAATAACCAAGATTCCCACCGGCGGGATCAACGTCGGCGGGCGCAACTACCTGGCCTATATGTCGATCCGTAAGTTCACGGAACCAGCGCATTGGATCACAAACTACAGTGGCGTCGCGTACTCCGACGACGGGGGGCACACCTGGAAGGATGCCCTCAGCGCGCACCGGCCGAACATCCCGGCCCTCAACGAGAATTTCCAGATGATCGCCTATGCCCGCCGCGATGGCTTCGTCTACGCCTTCGGCACGCCCAACGGCCGTTTCGGTGACGCCCACGTCGCCCGAGTGCCCGAGCAGCGACTGTTGGACACATCCGAATACGAGTACTGGACCGGGACAGGTTGGCAGCGAGGCAGCAGCGCCATCGCGGCCCCGATCGTGGCTGGGCCCGTCGGGGAGCTGTCAATCCGCTACGATCCGGCTCTCAAAAGCTGGGAAATGATGACCATCACAACCCGGGAAACGGGGACCGTGGAGAAGGTGCGCGGCGCGATCGTGATCCGGTTGGCTCCACAGCCAAACGGACCGTGGGGAGCACCGATAACGGTAGCCACGTACAAGGAGTACCCGAGCCTCTACGGCGGTTTCCTGCACCCGGACTCGAAGGGATCCGACATTTACTTCACCATGACCCAATACGACCGCTACAACGTTTCGCTGATGCATGTCACCCTGCCAGCCAACGCAGTGAATAGCGCACAGGCGACAGGCGTGGACAGCGCTCTCGTGGACAGCGCTCTCGTCGGAGGGTGCTCTCGTCGGAGGGTGCGACAGGTGCACGGGGAGTGCGCCGGGTGTAGGTCGCCGGCCCCCGGGTGGACCCGAGCGCAGCAGCTGAAGTGGTGGAATGGCAAGGGTTAGACGGTCCGGATGCCGGGTATGTCTGGCTCGACGCTAGAGGTGCGCTGCCGAGGAGGAAGATGGTGGCGACTTGCGAGCACACCATGCAGAGCACGAGCACGATGATGAGACGGTGAAAGAGAGCATGCATCGATGAGTAGTAGCGAACAGGAACTGCGGGTGGTTGAGCGCGCCGGTGAGGTGCTCGAACGCGGCAACGAGTTGACAGCGCGGGTCGTCGAGCGCGGGAGCCAGTTGCGCGAGCGGGCCGTCGACGTCGCTGAGCGAGCCCGGGAGGCGGTCAGTCAGGCGCCGAAGAGCCGGTGGGCCAAGCTGGCAGGCGCCGGACTTGCGTTGATCCGTGATCGTGCGAGTGGGGAACCGGGGAGCGCGCGCAGCAAGGTGACCTATGAGGTGATGAGCCTGGGCAGTGGCATCCTCGGTGGCGCGCTGGCTGGCGCCATTTTCAACTGGATCTGGCGCGCCGTATCCCACGAAGAGGAAGCCCCCGAACCGACCGCGCTGGATCGCAATATCCGTGAGGTGTTGCTCGCCAGCGCACTGCAGGGCGCGGTGTTCGGACTCGTCAAAGCGGCCCTAGCCCGGATCACTGCAAAAAGTTATCGACAGTTCACGGAGAACGACCCGAACCGCTGGTGATGACTTAAAGAGTTTCGTCGTCACGGTCCGTTACTTTGTCACGGTTCGTGGTGTCAGCGATGGTGCGTTTCAGCGGTGGTGCACCCGTAACAGCGAGCATCTCGGCTCGCGGCGCCACAATAACGGTCATGCCCTCGCTGTGCAGCCACATCCTGTCCAGTCGCCTACAGCGGTACTGCTGCAGGCAATGACGTGAGACCTCGGGAGAGTAAACGTCAAACACGTTGCCTCGCTGGCCGTAGATCAGAACCGCATGACAGTCGACCTTGCCCCAGTCGTTGTCGAGGGAGACCCACACCAGGCGGCCACGGTTCAGGGCGCCGCGGATGTCGGCGAGTGTGGGCTGACGGTACTCAGTCCGTATCCTGGCGCCGAAGGCGCTCAGCTCTTGCGCCGCAAGGCACTCATGGCGGTGCCGCTCCAGCCGATGCGGTGTCCAGTACTCCTCCCATGAGGAGGTCCACTCCCGGCGGTAGTAGCGCCTCAGATAATCGAGGCCCTCCCGCAGGAACCGCCCAGGCTCATAGGCACACACCAGATGCAGGGACAGACCTTGCTGGAGCAGGAAGCGCCTGACCCCGGCGCGCTGCGCTCCGGCGCCTGGCTCCCGACCAACCTCGCGATCAACCCACCGCGTGTCCAAGGTATCGGTGATCCCTGAGACGTACAGAACGTTGGCAGTGACACAGGTCAGGCATGAATTGTCGTCCACCTGAGGCAGGTCCAGCGGTTCTCGCTGGCGCCTGACGACGGTCACGGCGCGATCTCCACAGGCAACTGTAACCTGGACGAACCTGGGCGGCCATCTCCATGCCCGGCAGGAACGAGCCGGTGTCGCCCTTCTGCTTGCGCAGCGCGTGTGGCGCGCGCCATGGCCGGGTAATCAGGTGGAAGACCGATACCTGGAGGTAGCGATGACTGCTACGGCCGAAATGATCCGTACCTATCCAGCAGACCTGGGCGAGATAGATCGAGACGCGCTGATCCGCTGCATCGACGAAAGCATATCATGCGCGCAAGCGTGCACGGCGTGCGCTGATGCCTGCCTATCCGAATCTGACGACCAGCTGCCGATGTTGCGTAAGTGTATTCGATCCGACGAAGACTGCGCCGACATGTGCAGTATCACCGCTCGCATCCTTTCTCGGCACACGGGCTACGACGCCAACATCACACGGACCGTCTTGCAAGCCTGTGCCACGGTGTGCCGCTCCTGCGGGGACGAATGTGAGCGCCACGCTTCTGTGCATGAGCACTGCCGAGTCTGTGCCGAAGCGTGCCGCCGCTGCGAGCAGGCCTGCCAGGAACTGATCAACACGCTCGTCTGAGAGGGAGTACCGCGCGATGACGGATATCACACAGCTGATCCTGGACGATCACGAAATATTTCGGCGGAGCTTTGCCGCCCTGGATGACACCGATGAGCCCGAGCGGCTGCGCGCAATCTGGGAACCCCTCGCGGCCCTCCTCGAGGTCCACGCAGCGGCTGAGGAGACCATTTTCTATCCGCAGCTGCTGCGCCGTGGTGAGGAGGGCGAGGATGAGACCGTCGATGCGATCGGTGACCACAACGAGATCCGCGACGGCGTGCGTGCGGCGGCCCCGCATCCGATTGGTAGTCCGCAGTGGTGGGATGCGGTTCGGCGAGCCCGGGTGGCCAACAGCAGTCATATGGCCGAGGAGGAGGACGACGCCCTCCCGGATTTCCGGCGCAACGCCCCGCTTACTGTGCGCGAGGACCTCGGACAGCAGTTTATGAAGTTCAAGGCCGATCATGCCGATGCCCGAGACCTGGATATCCGCGACAAGGATCCGCAGGGGTATGTCGACGCGGTCCAAGCGGACATCTCAGCTGAGCGCGGGAGCAGCTCCCTGGGTACCGGCAGTTAAAGGGACGTTGCTGACGAAGCCAAGAACCGCCTCGACTCGGTTGCGGCCTCATGAGGTGGAGAGCTGGCGCTGGGCAGTCTGGGGTCATGGCAACAGTCGGGTTGGTGCTTCCCGAGCCAGTGAGGCCCATGCTGGCCTCGGCTGGTCAGCCACCATCGGGCCCAGGGTGGGCGTTGGAGTTCAAGTGGGACGGTGTGCGAGCCATCGCCGCGGTCACCGGCGAACAGGTGCGGCTGTATAGCCGCAACAGCAATAACATCACTGGCGGATACCCCGAACTAACCGTGCTCCGCGGGCTGGTCGCCGGGCGAGCGGTGCTGCTGGACGGGGAGATCGTGGCGCTGGGCGAGGGCGGGTGCCCGGACTTCGGGCTGCTCCAGCAGCGCATGCACCTCCGCGCACCGAGCCCACAGCTGGTGGAGCAAGTCCTGCTCTGCTACTACGTGTTCGACCTGCTCGATCTCGATGGCCACCGGCTGCTGTCGCAGAGCTACCAGCGCCGCCGGGAGCTGCTCGCGGCTCTGGGTCTCGACGGTCAATCGCCGCAGGTGCGGGTGCCGCCGTATTACACCGATGTGGACGGCCGCCAACTGCTGGGCGTGGCCCGCGGGCACGGCTTGGAGGGCGTGGTCGGCAAGCGGTTGGGCTCGCGGTATGAACCCGGCCGTCGCTCGCCGGCATGGATCAAGACCGCGCTGCTGCGCATCCAAGAGGTCGTGATCGGCGGTTGGACCACCGGGCGGGGCGGCCGGGCCGGCACGTTCGGGGCGCTGCTGCTCGGCGCCTACGATGAGCAAGGTTGGCTGCGTTACCTCGGAGATGTCGGGACGGGGTTCAGCGGGCGGATGCTTGACGACCTGCTGGAGCGACTAGCTGCGCTGGCGCAGCCGGACAGCCCGTTCGACGAGCCGGTGCCCCGCGGGCACGCCCGCCGGGCGCACTGGGTCCGTCCCCAGCTCGTCGGTGAAGTCGAGTACCGCGCCCTGAGCCGCGACCGCCGGCTTCGCCACGCCGCCTGGCGCGGGTTGCGCGCCGATAAGGACCCAACACAGGTGACGTTGACCTGACTGGACCGCGCGGGAGCGCCCAGGTCAAGGCGTCGTGCGCGACGCGATTCGCGCTGGAGTCGACGAACGTCTTGAGGTCCTGGTCCGACTCGAGGTGGTCGGGCCGCTTGTCGAGCGGGAACTGGCGTAGCTGTTCGACCTTCGGCCGGACTCTGTTGATAACGGCTTGCCGGAGTGTCCCGAGCACCCTCGTGTAGCGAACCATGGCGGGCCCGGTGCTCCCGACCGTCTACGATTACACGAGGTCACCAGTGTCGGTCCCCTCGTTCGTCTGCTTCGCGTGAAGCGATCTGCATCACCGCAGATCATTGCTTCGGTGAGCACACACGCATGAGCACCGAGGCGGCTCACGACATCGCCGAGATTGCGCTGGAGATGCTGCCTCCATCATCGTAGCCATTGAGCTGCGACGGCTCGCCCACACGGGATGTGCGCTAACGACGCCCTGTACCTACTCGAGCGTGCTGACGAGCTAGACGCCATCCGAGCCCACCAACGCCGCCCGCAAAGCACACCAGGAGGAGTGACTGAAATGGGCCTCATTGTCCGTGAACGTCTGCACATCATCCCCGGCCTCGTGTGGATGAACTTCACGAAAAACGGCTGGACCTCAACATCCGTTCATCTCGGTTTGTGGACGTGGAACAGCAAACTCGGGTTGACTACCCACCTCGGGCGCGGTGTGTCGTACCGGAAGTCCCGGCACGCCGCGAAGTACCCGCATCGGAGAAGGCACGCATGAGCCGTACTCCCGGAGCGGAGGTGCGCCATCGACGGAGGTGACGTGGCCCGGGTCGAGCTCGGGTTGAACCGAGGATTGCCTGATGGGCCCTGTTGCTGCTGATGTCGGTGGGGTTGCGGCGCAACGCACTCGTCGTTGCCTTCCACCGTTGCCTTCCACCGTTGCCTTCCACCGTTCGAAAGGAGAACAACGTGCCATGCATCACGCATGTAGGACGAGTGATCGTCCCAGTGGCCGACCAGGATTCCGCGATCGCCTTCTATACAGAGACCCTTGGCTTCTCGCTCGTCGCGGATGCGCCGTTCGGAGAGGGTGAGCGCTGGGTCGAGGTCGCGCCAACCAGCGGCGGGGCCGCGCTCGCGCTGGTACCGCCCCGAGGCCAGTTCCAGCCAGGGCGGATAACGGGGATTGCGTTCGTGTCGCCCGACCCCCGCGCTGATCATGCCGAGCTGAAAGCGAAGGAGGTCGACGTCGACGCGGAGCTCATGGGTGGCGAAGGCGGCGTACCGCTCCTGTTCTTCTTCCGCGACAACAACAAGAACCAGCTTATGATCGTCGAGGGGCAATAGAGCCAGGGCACCGCAACCGCACGGAAACTGAGACGGTTCGGGTGTCCGATCAACGAACCCCTCACCGGACACTTCGACCTTGGTCGGCAGCAGCCCCTGGAGTGCGAGTGCCTCGCGCAGCTGTTGGTACGGCTGCCACCACGCCGTGTACACGGCCGCGACCGGGCTGGCCTACAACTGGCTAGCGCGGCACTAGCGTCGAGCACAGCGGGCTCGCTCACCGGCGCCGCCTCAGCCGCCTGGC
>Ga0213881_10000693_pt1 | contig 19187 bp, 13 predicted proteins | sample BarmaccoBMER_R08_FD_160104 | JGI IMG/M metagenome (GOLD analysis project Ga0213881, IMG submission 160104) | Barbacenia macrantha exposed rock microbial communities from rupestrian grasslands, the National Park of Serra do Cipo, Brazil - ER_R08 ... | reverse complement strand
ATCCGCGGATCGTCCGGTGCGATCTGCACACCGCGGAGGCCGCCGAGGCGGCGGTCGCCGACCTGCTGCGGTGTCCCGAGCCGCCGTCGGCGTTGTTCGCCAGCCAGAACCTCATCACCCTCGGGGCCATCCGCGCACTGCGGGCGCATGGCGCACAGCACCGCACGGGCATGGTCGGCTTCGACGACGTGCCGCTGGCCGACCTCGTCGATCCACCGGTCACCGTCGTGGCCCAGGATGTGACGGCGATCGGGAGGCTGGCCGCCGAGATCCTGTTCCGCAGGATCGATGGGGACACCTCGCCGCCCCAGGCGCACATCGTGCCGACACAACTCATCGTCCGCGGCTCCGGCGAGATCCCCGCGACGAACCCGGGATAGGAGGCAGACCGCGCCCGGACGGGAAGCACCACCGCCGTTCGGGAAAATCAGGGCGATTAACATGCCCAGCACGCCCTGGTGTTCAGGTGCGGCCGTCCGGCGTGGTACTAAAACCAGTAGACACAGATCAAGGGGGCATTGCCATAAGCCCGGTAACGAGTTCCACCAGGAGTAAAATGACTTTACATGCAGGCTTCATGAAGAGACTTTGCGTTTGTGGTAGAAGTAATGCGCTCAGGACCTGAGCCCATCGCGCCTATGATGCGCGTGCTCTGGCAGGACGTGCGAGACGCCATCCATGCCGCCTTCGCTGAGGAGGGCTACGACGACGTGCGGGCCGAGCACATGGCGGTGCTGCAGCACCCAGGTCCGGACGGGCAGCGGCCGTCGACGCTGGCCGCCCGGGCGGGCATGAGCAGGCAGGCCATCAACCACCTGATAAGCCACCTCGAGCGGGCGGGCTATCTCGAGCGCTACACCGACCCCGCCGATCGCAACGCCCGGCTGGTCCGGCTCACCGAGCGCGGGCGAAAGCTCATGCAGCGGATGGAGGCGATCGCGGCCTCGATCGAGCGGGAGTGGGCACGCGAGATAGGCGCCCGGCGACTGGACGAACTGCGCGCCACCCTTGCCGACCTCGGCGCGGCCAGGCAACGGCAAGCGCGGCGATTATGGCCCGTCCCGCGAGTGTCGTGCGCATCGTGCGTGTCGCGGGCGTTGTGGGCCTGGCGTTGCTGGCGGGTTGCACCGGGGGGAAGCCGGCTGCGCCAGAAGCGGGACTGAGCGGCGGTCCGGCGGCATCGTCGCTGCTCGCCGTGCCGGATCGCCTGGTGGACGGGCCGGTCAGATCCACTGGCTGCGGGCGCGGCCCGCGCGTGCGGCCGGGCGCGACCGGGCCGCTGCGCGTCGCGGTGCCCCCGTCGGCGGCGGCCGGCGCCCGGCAGCGCGTGCTCTGGCTGCACGTGCCCGCGCATTACGATCCGCGCCGGCCGGTTCCCTTGGTCCTCGCGTTCCACGGCGGCGCCGGAACCGGCCTTGGCATGCAGCAGACCAGCGGCCTGTCCGTGCTGGCCGACCGGTTCGGCTTCCTGGTCGCATACCCGCAGGGACTGGCCCAGGACCACGGGAAGGGACCGTCCGGCTGGAATGCCAGCGGGCCGTCCGACCCGTATGCGGACGGCATCGATGACGGGCTGTTCACCAGCGATCTGCTGACCGTGGTGCAGGCTGAGTACTGCGTGGATCCGCGCCTGATCGCCGCCACCGGACTGTCCAATGGCGGCAGCATGACCGGATACCTGGCGTGCGTCCTGGCGGGCCGGATCGCCGCCTTCGTTCCGGTGGAAGGGGAATTCTTCCAGATCCCGGGCGGCTGCCACCCGGCACGCCCGGCCGCGATCCTCGATGTTCACGTGCGTAGCGATCCGGTCGCACCCTATGCCGGGGTTCCCTCCCGGGGCTCACCGGAGTATTACGCGCTGGCGGTTCCGGCGTGGCTGCGGGCCTGGGCGCTGCGTGACCGGTGCACCGGGGCGCCACGGTTGACCACGAGCTCAGCCCAGCTCACCGTGACTCAGTGGGACGGCTGCCCGGCCGGGGCGAGCGTGACGGGTTACCGTTGGGCATCCGGCGGGCACACCTGGTTCGGGGAACTGGGCTCGATGGCCGGCGACCGGCTCATCTTCGGCTTCCTGGCCGCCCACCCGCTGCGCGGACCTGCGCCTGGCTGGTCCGCGGGGGAAGCGATCCCGGTTCCGGCGCTCACCGCCCCGCGGATCGCGATCGCCTCGCTTTCCGTCTTCAGAGTTCCGACCGCGCAAGCCGAACCATTCGACATCGCGGCGGCCCCGGATGGAGCGATGTGGTTCACCGAGTTTCACGCCGGCCGGATCGGGCGGATCACGCCGGCCGGGAAGATCACCGAATACCAGGTGCCCACACCGGGGGCCGAGCCGTACCAGATCGCCGTCGGCCCGGATGGAACGGCCTGGTTCACCGAGTACAACACGACCAAGATCGGGTCGGTCACCAGCCACGGGCAGGTGCGTGAAATTTCACTTCCCAGCCCCAGCTTCGGCGGCAACGGCATCGCTGTGGATCGGGGCGGGACGGTATCGATTGCCGATGGCGGCGGATATCTCGACCAGCTCACCGGCGGTCATTTCAGCCGGTCGCGGCTGCCTTCCTCGGGTGGCGTGCCGTTCGCGCTCGCCACGGTCGCCGGGCAGGCGGGGTCTGCGGGGTCTGCGGGGTCGGCCGGCGGGGCGGTCTACGTCAGCGAACTGACCGGATATTTCGAGTACTCCCGCGTGCTGCTGGCGGTCAGTCCCGGACATCCGGCCGTGCCCGCGCTCACCCTGTCCAGCGCGGTCAGCAACATCGACGCCATGGCGGCGGGCCCGGGCGGGGCCGTGTGGTTCACGGATTTCGGTACCAACCAGGTCGGCGAGCTGCTCTCCGGCGGCACGGTACGGTTGTTCGCCGACCCCGAGGCGTGGGCCGGGCTCAGCGACATCGCCGCCGGGCCCGACGACACCATGTGGTACACCGACCAGGCCGGGCTGGTCGGCCGGATCACCTCCGCCGGCGTGATCACTCAGCTCGCCGTGCCCGGCGCTGGCAGCAACCCCGACGGCATCGCCGCGGGAGCGGGCCGAACCATCTGGGTCGCCGGCACCGGAACTGACACCATCATCCGCATCACGCCATCTTGACGAGCGCCCCGCGGCGTGCCCAACTGTAATGAACCAACAAATCTGCCCAGAATCTGACGATATGGGAGACGCTCATGATGGGTCTACGAGCAGCCGGGCGCCTTCTCATAGTCCTCGGGCTGGTGGCAGGGACCACTGTGAGCGCGGTCGGCACGGTGGGCGCGGTGGGCGCGAACGCGGCCACCACGACGATCAACGTCAGCGGCACCAGTGCGGGCCGTACTTTCGGCGGCATCGGCGCGATCAGCGGTGGAGGCGGCAACTCCAGGTTGCTGACCGATTATCCGGCCGCGGAGCAGCAGCAGATCCTGGACTACCTGTTCAAGCCCGGTTACGGGGCGAGCCTGCAGATTCTCAAGGTGGAGATCGGGGGCGACACCAACTCAACAGATGGCTCCGAATCCAGTCATATGCACACAGCTAGTGTCACAAATTGCAACACCGGCTACGAGTGGTGGCTGATGGAGCAGGCCAAGGCGCGCAACCCGAACATCTTGCTGTACGGGCTGGCCTGGGGCGCGCCCGGCTGGATCGGCGGTGGCAACTTCTGGTCCACGGACATGATCAACTACCTGGTGAGCTGGCTGGGCTGCGCGAAGTCACACGGCCTCACTATCAACTACCTCGGTGGATGGAACGAACGCGGGTACAACATCTCCTGGTACGAGCAGCTTCGGTCCACGCTCAACGCCGACGGATACAGCGGCATCCAGATCGTCGGCGCGGACAGCGACTGGACCATCGCGAACGACATCTCATCGAATTCCGCATTCGCGAACGCGGTGTCGATCATCGGCGCGCACTACCCGTGCCAGGGCGGGGATGGCGGCAACGCCGACACGTGCCCGAGTAACTCGACCGCCGTTGCCACCGGGAAGCCGTTGTGGGCCAGCGAGAACGGCTCGCAGGATCTGAACAGCGGCGCGCCCGCCCTGATCCGCTCCATCGTCCGCGGCTACACCGACGGAAACCTGACCGCCTACATCAACTGGCCGCTGGTCGCAGCGGTGTACCCGGACCTGCCCTTCGACACCATGGGGCTGGTCCAGGCCAGCCAGCCGTGGTCGGGTTTCTACACGACGGGCGCGAGCCTGTGGGCGACGGCCCAGGTCACCCAGTTCACTCAGCCGGGATGGCAGTTCCTCAACTCCGGCTCTGGGTATCTGGGCGGCAGCGAGTCAAACGGCGGTTACGTCTCGCTGAAGTCCACCGACGGCACCGATTACTCCACGATCATCGAGACCACCACCGCGAGCGCCGCACAGACCGTGACCGTGAACGTGTCAGGCGGGCTGTCAGCCGGCACGGTGCACGTATGGGCGACGAACCTGGCGGCGGGGAACCCGTCCGGATATTTCGTACGACAACCGGACATCACCCCATCGGGCGGGTCGTACTCGCTGACCGTGCAGCCCGGTTCCATCTATACGCTCACCACGACCACCGGGCAGGGTAAGGGCACCGCCGCCGGACCGGGTCAATCGGGTTTCTCGCTTCCGTACTCCGACAACTTCGACAGCGACACGGTCGGCCAGCAGCCGAGGTACCTGTCCCAGCAACAGGGCGCGTTCGAGGTGGCGGCGTGCGCTGGCGGCCGGTCCGGCCAGTGCGTGCAGCAGCAGGCGGCCGTGCAGCCGATCGAGTGGGACGGCAACTCGAACCCGTACACGATCGGCGGCAACCTGAGCTGGGCCAACTACACGGTCGCCGCGGACGTGCTGCTCCAGCAGGCGGGCGCGGTACAGCTCATCGGGCGGGCCGGCTGGCAGCACAGCTTCGGCCCGGCCGGAATCAACGACTACTACCTTCAGGTCAGCAACACGGGAGCCTGGTCGATCGTGCGGAACAACACCAGCGACTCACTGACGACGCTGGCCAGCGGCACTGTGCCGGCGCTGGGCACCGGGACCTGGCACCATCTCGCGCTGACTCTGAACGGCAGCTCGATCAGCGCCGCCATCGATGGGACGACCGTCGGCTCGGCCACCGACTCCACCTATTCGTCCGGCATGGCCGGGCTGGGGGTGGCCGGCTACCAGACGGACCAGTTCGACAACCTGTCCGTCGCGGCTGCCGGACCGGCGGCGCCGGCCGGAGCGATCACCGCGGGCGACAACGCCGGTAAGTGCGTCGACGACAACGGAGGCTCCACCGCCGATGGCACGCACGTGCAGGTGTGGACCTGCAACAACGGCGCCGCCCAGAAGTGGACGATGGCCACAAACGGCACGGTCCAGATTAACGGGAAATGTATGGATATTGTCGGTGGAAGCACCGCGAACGGGGCGCTCATCGATGAGTTCACCTGCAATGGTGGTGCCAATCAGCAATGGCTGGCGGTCAACGGCACGCTGGTCAACCCGGTGTCCGGAAAATGCCTGGATGACCCGGGGTTCAACACCTCGAACGGAACCCAGCTCGATCTGTGGACCTGCAACGGCGGCTCCAACCAGCAGTGGCTTATCCCCTGACAGCTTGTAGCAGGTCAGTGCCCGGAAGCGTCGATCAGCCCGGTTCGCCCGTGGGGATGCGAAATAAGGCGGAAAATCTGTGCTGCACGGAAATTTAATGTACGAATACGGCGGGTAAATTTCCGCGTAGCACTAAATTTCCGCGCTATATTGAAGCGAAGGGCAAGATCTGGGCTGACGTCCGAGCTAATGGCATCAGTGGCGCGCTATGGCAGCCTCGATGGCGCCATCGGCACGCTGCGGACCCTGGATCTTGAAATGCATTATGCCGACGGCGATCATGCTGAACTACGCGGAATAAGGCTGTACTACGCGGAATAAAGCTGTACTACGCGGAATAAAAGAGCCTCGCGGAACAAAGGGCGCCGGTTTCCGGCGCCTTTTCTCCCGGGAGGCTCCTACCTTCCACAATGTGGCTGGCCGCGTCTCCGTTATGTGATGATGCGCGCGCAATTTCAGAAGACGTAGCACGGCACGTTAGCAAAGACGTTACCGACGGATAGGCCTCGACAGCGGTCGACCACCCCATGAGGAATCGGCGGCCAGGCGGGTGGCCGGCGCTTCAGGCGGTGCCGGCGCTCTCGGGCGACGGCCTCGGTGGCGGTCGGTCTTCCGGTGGCGGTCGACTAGGGTCGACTTTATGACAGTGAAGGTCTAGGTGATCTTTTGGGTTGGGGGTGGCCGGGGGCGGGCACAACACGGGGCGATGCACGAATCACGAATATGTAGCCGAAGAGTTACGCTCCGCTGGCTCTTGACGCTTCAATGCGAGAGGCGTTTGGTGTGTGTATAGGTTCCCGTCACCAGCGGGAAACTAGATACCGACAGGCCACGGACGATGGAGTGAAGTGGTCGGACATGGAGATGCGCGGCGGACCAGCCTTCCGGTGGAGCGGCCCGAGCGGCCATTGCGGACGGAATCTCAAACAGCGCCTGGCGGCGGCGTCCGCACTGGTCCTGTTCGCTGGCGGCCTGGCCGCCTGCTCGTCGGCGAACGCCGCGAACGCCCCGGTCGCCCTGAACTACTGGAGTTTCCCCGACCCGTCGGGGGCGGTCCAGCAGGCGGTCAGCAACTGCAGCGCCGCGTCCGGCGGCAAGTACACGATCTCGTATAACAAGCTGCCCACCGCCGCGGACCAGCAGCGACAGCAACTGGTGTTCCGCCTGGCCGCGCACGACAGCTCGATGGACATCCTCGGGCTGGACGTGACCTGGGAAGCGGAGATGGCGCAGGCGGGCTGGATCCTGCCGTGGACCGGGCCGGACAAGGCGGCGGCCGAGAACGACACGCTGCCGACGATGCTGCAGACCGCGACGTGGAATGGCCAGCTCTACGCGGTCCCGTACAACACCAACACCCAGCTGCTGTGGTACCGGTCCGACCTGGTGCCCAACCCGCCCGCCACCTGGGACGAGATGATCAGCGATGCCGAGCAGCTCGCGCGCGAAGGCAAGCCGCACTACATCGAGATCCAGGGCGCCCAGTACGAGGGCGTCACGGTCTGGTTCAACACGCTCGTCGCCAGCGCTGGAGGCAGCGTCCTGACCGCCGACAGCAAACAGCCCTCGCTCGGCTCGCCCGCGATGCAGGCGCTGCAGATCATGTCCCGGCTCGCGCACTCACCGGCGGCCGATCCCTCGCTCGGCGTGCAGCAGGAGGACCAGAACCGGCTGGCGATGGAGGGCGGCACCGCCGCCTTCGAGCTGAACTATCCGTTCGTATATCCCTCGATGCAGACCGACCAGCCCGCCTTGTTCAAGAACTTCAAGTGGGCGCCGTACCCGCGGGTCAACGCGAGCATCCCGTCGCACGTGACGATCGGCGGCATCGACCTCGCGGTCAGCCGTTACTCGGCCCACCCCGCGCTGGCCGAGCAGGCCATCCTGTGCCTGCGCGACCGGGCGAACCAGTCCCTGGCCGCGATCAAGGGCGGCCTGCCGCCGACGCTGATGTCCCTGTACACCGATCCGTCGTTCATCAAGGCGTACCCCTTCGCGGCGGCGATCAAGGCGTCGCTGCTGTCGGCGTCGGTACGGCCGAAGACGCCGGCCTACCAGAACATCTCGATCGTGATATCGCACGCCGTTTCGCCGCCGGCCGGCATCAGTCCCACCGCGACGCTGGACCAGATGAAAGGCGGCATCGTCAACGCGCTCGCCGACAAAGGGCTGATCCCATGACGCCCCAGGAACAGAGGTGATCAAATGACGACGCCCACGGTGGCCGCGCCGGCGGCGGCCGAGCTGAGCCGCACCGAGCGCAGGCGGCTGTCCGAGGCCACTCGCGCCGAACGGCGCTTCGGCTGGATGCTGTGCGCGCCAGCGGTGATCGTCATGGCCGCGGTCGCCTTCTATCCGATCGGCTACGCGATCTACCTGTCCCTCCAGCGGTATGACTTCCGTTTCCCGCAGCTCACCCACTTCGTGGGCCTGTCGAACTACGGCGTCGTGCTGTCCAGCGGCATCTGGTGGCACGCCTTCTTCGTCACGCTGATCATCACGGTGGTGTCGGTCGCGGTCGAACTGGTGCTGGGCATGGGCCTCGCCATGCTGCTGCACTGGACGCCGATGTGGCGCGCGCTGGTGCGGACCTCGATCCTGCTGCCCTACGGCATCGTGACCGTGGCCGCCGCGTTCAGCTGGCTGTACGCCTGGACGCCGGGCACCGGGTACCTGGCCGGCCTGCTGCCGGCCGGCAGCGCGCCGCTGACCAGCCAGACTCAGGCGATCGGCCTTATCATCCTGGCCGAGATCTGGAAGACCACGCCGTTCATGACGCTGCTGTTGCTGGCTGGTCTGTCTCTCGTCCCGGACGAGCTGCTGAAGGCGGCCAAGGTGGACGGCGCGAGCGGGTGGCAGCGCTTCACCCAGATCATGATGCCGCTGATGAAGCCGGCGATCCTGGTCGCCCTGCTGTTCCGCACGCTCGACGCGTTCCGGATCTTCGACAACATCTTCATCCTGACCAGGGGCAATAACGGCACCGGCTCGGTGTCGATCCTTGGCTACGACAACTTGTTCACCGCCCTCAACCTGGGGATCGGATCGACGATCTCCGTGCTGATCTTCATCGCGGTGGCCATCATCGCCTTCGTGTTCATCAAGGGCTTCGGCACCGCCGCGCCCGGTACCGCATTGGAGCGACGCTAGATGACCGCGGTAGCAGCCCCGACCGTCAAGAGGGCGGCGCGCGTACGCACGGCCGCACCGCAGATGCCGGCCAGGCGGAAGGCCAGCTGGGCGACCGTCAATGTGATCACCGTGGCGTGGACGCTGTTCCCGATCTGGTGGCTGGTCGCTCTGGCGTTCAAGGATCCGACCACCCTCACCGACGGAAGCTTCTGGCCGAATAAGTGGTCCTGGACGAACTTCTCCGGGATCTTCCATGGCTCGGCGTTCGTCCGGCCGCTGATCAACTCGATCGGGATCGGGGTCATCTCGACGGTGATCTCGGTGGTCCTCGCCACGATGGCCGCCTACGCGGTCGCGCGGCTGAACTTCCCTGGCAAGGGCCTGCTCATCGGGGTGTCGCTGATGATCGCGATGTTCCCGGCGATCTCGCTGGTCAACCCGATGTTCAACATCGAGCGGGCGATCGGCCTGTTCAACACGTGGCCCGGGCTGATCATCCCGTACCTGGCGTTCTCGCTGCCGCTGGCCATCTACACCTTGTCGGCGTTCTTCCGCGAGATCCCGTGGGACCTGGAGAAGGCGGCCAAGGTGGACGGCGCGTCGCAACGGCAGATCTTCATGACCGTGATCGCCCCGCTGGCCCTGCCCGGCATCGCGACCACGTCGATCCTCGTGTTCATGTTCTGCTGGAACGACTTCATTTTCGCGATATCGCTGACTTCCACCAACGACGCACGCACGGCTCCAGCCGCTATGGGCTTCTTCACCGGCGTCTCGCAGTTCACCTTCCCGATCGGGTCGATCGCGGCCGCCGCGGTCATCATCACGATCCCGATCGTCATTTTCGTCGTGATCTTCCAGCGGCGCATCGTCGCTGGCATGACCTCCGGCGCCGTAAAGGGATGAGGAGGCGGGCATGGCCACCATCTCGCTAGAACACGTTACGAAGCGGTACCCGGACGGCACGGAGGCGGTCCGGGACCTGAACCTGGACATCTCCGACGGAGAGTTCATCGTGTTCGTCGGACCGTCCGGCTGCGGCAAGTCGACGGCCCTGAACATGATCGCCGGCCTGGAGGACATCAGCTCAGGGGACCTGCGCATCGGCGGCAAGGTGGTGAATCAGCTCACCCCGAAGGACCGCGACATCGCGATGGTCTTCCAGACCTACGCGCTCTACCCGCACATGACCGTGCGCCAGAACATGGCCTTCCCGCTCAAGATCGCCAAGGTGCCGCAGGACGAGATCAACCGCCGGGTCACCGAGGCGGCCGAGCTGCTCGAGCTGACCGAGCATCTGGATCGCAAGCCGGCCAACCTGTCCGGCGGCCAGCGCCAGCGGGTCGCCATGGGCCGCGCGATCGTGCGGAACCCGCAGGCCTTCCTCATGGACGAGCCGCTGTCCAACCTGGACGCGAAACTGCGGGGCCAGATGCGGACCTCGATCGCGCGGCTCCAGCAGCGGCTGAAGGTGACCACGGTCTACGTCACCCACGACCAGACCGAGGCGATGACGCTCGGCGACCGGATCATGGTGCTGCGGCTCGGCGTGATGCAGCAGGTGGGGACGCCTCAGGAGCTGTACGACTATCCGGCCAACCTGTTCGTGGCCGGCTTCATCGGTTCACCTTCGATGAACTTCATGCCGGGCCAGCTCGCCGATGGCGGCCTGAAATGGCCGCTCGGTGACGTGTCGCTGCCGGCCGAGGTGGTCCGCCGCCTCGAGGAGGACAAGGCGCCGCGGGACGTCATCGTCGGTATCCGGCCGGAGAACTTCGAGGACGCGGAGCTGGTCGAGGGGGCCAAGCGCGACCAGGGCAGCATCATGAGCGTGAAGCCCGAGGTGCTGGAATCACTGGGCAGCGACGTGCTCGCCTATTTCCCGGTACCCAGGCCGGAGGCCTCGCAGGTGGCCGAGCTGGAACGGGTCGCGGCGGAGGTCGGCACCGGCGACGCGCCCGGTTCCGGCAGCACGTTCGTGGCCCGGCTCAGCCCGGCCACCCGGGCCCGGGTGGCCAACAGTTTCGACCTCTGGTTCGACACGCACAAGCTCCACCTGTTCGACGCGCATACCGGGCGCGCGCTCGGTCGCTAACCCCGTAAAAACCACTTTTACAGCGAACGTCGGTGGTCTCACCCGTCCTCGGCCGCGCGAGCGACGGATACGCGCGCAAGCCTTGCTGCGCCTACGAAATCGGGGTTGTACTATCGAGCCGTCGAGGACGGGCACCTCCCCTCACTCCCGTAGTCACGGATCCCCCCCACGTGGCGCTGGAGACCGGAGTACCCGTCCTCGACCCGGCGATTGCTACCTGGCAATTCTCTAGGTGAGTTTCTCCTGGTGTCATGACCCCCGTTCGGGGGTCAGCGTGATGCACCTTATACGCGTAGTGAAAATCGGGACGTTTGTGAACCGCGGCTCGCGCAGGTCCGTGAATATGAGTAGGACGGGAGAAGGAAGGTAGCAGTGTACGAATCGGGCCCTGTCGTCTCCGGCAGGCATGCGCGGCTACCCGCTCCCGCAGGACTGCGCCGGGTTTGCCTGGCGACGCTGATCACGCTGGTCGTCCAGTTCAGCCTGGGCATGGTCCTGAACCTGTACGTCCCGGTCCCCGCTTCCGATCAGCACGCCTCCTACGAACAGGAGATCAGGACCGCCCCGCTGGCCCTCACCATCCACGTCCTGATCGGCCTGGTGCTGATCGGCACCGCGATCGCGGCCGCGATTCGCGCCATCCGCATGCGAGACCGGCCGACGATCGCCATGGCCGCCGGCGGTCTCGCTGCTATCGTCGGAGCCTTCGGAGCAGGGGAACTGTTCGTGCGCAACGGCCAGAGCAGCGCCTCCTTGACGATGGCGATCCTGACCGGCATCGCGCTGGTGTGTTACATCGGCGCCCTGGCCCGCACCAGTTCGATTCCCCGGCCTCTCGTTCTGCCCATTCAGACCATAAGCCCGTCGCCACGCCCCGCCGCGCCGCCTGGATACGCGGCCCATCATTATCCTGGGTCAGTGCCGCTGCCACGGCGGACGGCAAGCGGACCCTTGCCGCGTCTCGGCAATCCGCGGACCGGCCCGCAGCCGCGTCTCGGCTACCCGCGGACCGGCCCGCAGCCGCGCCCGGGCCGTCCGCCGGCCGCGTATCCCCCGTCCTACCGTCCTTATCCGGACAACCGCGACCGTCGCTAGTGCGCCGGGATGGCGGGCGCCGGTCAGGCTGCGGTGGGGACGCGGCCCCGCCGTCCCGGTCGGCGTCATCGAGCGGGAGCGGGATCCGAGCCATCCATCGCTCGGACCGCAGCTGAGGGGATGGTTGGCGCAACGTACCCCTTGATATCCCAGGTGAATGTGAGCTGCGAGGTTAATGTGACGAAAGTTGCAGCTCCGGGCGGCCGGCCGGCCCAGCCTGCGTACGTCTTAACAGGCACTAGCAGACCAGGCACAAGCGCGCGGCGGCCAGCCCAGGGTCCATATCAGGATGAACGGGGCATCCGGCTGGCCAATGCGAGGATCGTGGATCAAGGTGTCCGGATTCCCGGACACCTTGATCCACGATCCCGGTGTCCTGGCCGGCCGAGCCGCCAGCAGGCCCGGCCGGTGATCGTGTGCCGATGCTGAGAGGTCGCGTCGCTGCCGTTAGGGCAGCTCGGCGGGCCCTTCGATCACCCGTATGCCGAGCTGGCAGGCGATCTCCGCCAGCACGTCCTGGACGGCCACGGTGTCGGCCAGCGGCATGATCTCGCTCTCGGTATGCCCGCCGGCCACGCGTTCGGTGACCTCGGCCAGCTCGTGGGCGTAGCCGGCGCCGGTGAGCGGGGCGTCGATGATCTCCGGGTCGTGCCCGTCGCGATGCAGCACGATCCGGCTTGGATAGTGGAATCGCGGCGGCACCTGGATCCAGCCGGTGGTGCCCAGTACCCGGGCTTCCCCGGGGGCCGGGCTGCGCAGCGAGGCGAACAGCAGCGCCGAGCGTCCGCCCGGGTAGCGCAACAGCACCGACTCCTCCACGTCGGCTCCGCTGGAGTGCACGACGCCGTGGGCGACGACCGCCTCGGGGGCGCCCAGGAGCATCTGGGCGAAGGAGACCGGGTAGACACCCAGATGGAACAGCAGGCCGTCACCCCGCTCGGGATGGTAGGACTGGGTCGCCGGGTCCACGGGGTGGCGCAGCCCGAGATCCGCGGTCACCGTGCACACCTCGCCGATCGCCCCGTCTGCCACCAGTTCCCGCAACCGGACCACGGCCGGGCAGAACCGGGTCCACATCGCCTCCATGGCGAAGCGGCCGGCCGCGCCCGCCGCCGCGACGATCTCCCGGGTCGCCGCCGGGGTGACGGTGAACGACTTCTCCACCAGGATCGCCTTGCCTGCGGCCAGCGCGGCCAAGGCCAGCGCACGGTGGTGCGGATGCGGAGTGGCCACGTAGACCAGGTCCAGACCGGGGTCGTCGAGCAGCGCCCGGTAGGAGCCGTACGCCGCCGGGACCTGCCCGCGGCCGGCCGAGGCGGCGTGGGCGGCGGCGAACGCCGCCGCCCGTTCGGCTGAGCGCGAGCCGACGGCGGTGAGCACGGCGTCCGGCACATGGGCAAGGTCCCGCATAACGTTGCCGGCGACCGGCCCCGGCCCGGCCACACCCCACCGCACGGTCATGCCCCAATCATTGTCCGAAGCACCACCGCCGTTCGTGAGAATGGGTCCGCTCGCCCGGGCTACGGGCGAGTAACAAGCGCCAGGTGGGACACACCGACGCTGACGTGCGGTCGACCGGGTTATGTGGCAACGTGCAGGCTATGGGACTTGACCTGAGACGTCTGCTCGATATCCGGCTCTACCAGGCATTCGACATCGACGAAGACGGCCATGCGCTGGCCGGCAGTGATGACAGTGGCTCCACCCAGCTGATCGAGATCGCGCCCGATGGCGGCGTGACGCCGCTCACCGCGTTGCCCAGCGCGTGTAGCGGGCGATACGTTCCGGGTGAACGTGCGGTGATCGTGTCCCACGACGACCGCGGGAACGAGAGACACCAGCTTTCCCTGCTGCGCCTAACGCCGGAACCGGTTCGTCCCGCTGGCCTGGACGATCTGGAACCGCTGGTGCACGACCCGCGATACATGCACACACTCGCCGACGTCGTCCCCGGCCGGATCTGCTATCTGACCAACCGCAGGAACGGCGTCGCGTTCGACCCGGTGATCCGCGATCTGGCCACCGGGGCCGAACGCGTCGTCGTGGTAGGTGACTACAGGTACGACGAAGCGGCGCTTTCGCCGGACGGCAAGTGGCTGGCTGTCGGCGTCTCCTCACCGGTCACCGCCAATGCCGAGCATGTCGCGCTGATCGACCTGACCGCGCCACCTGGTCACGAGCAGATGATCGAAGTCACCGCCGCCGACGCGCCGGCCATGAACGTCGCGCTGGTCTGGAGTCCCGCCAGCGATGCCCTGCTGTTCAGCTCCAACAACGACCGCGAGTTCCTCGCCGTGGCCCGGTATGACCTTCTCGCCAAGGAGCGGACCTGGCTGGTTGCCGACGACACCGTGGACCTGATCGGCTGGCTGTCGCCGGACGGGAGGACCCTGCTGGTGGAGCGGAACGAAGATGGCGCGTCGCAACTCGCGCTGCATGAGGCCGCCACCGGCCGCAAGCTCCGTGACTTCCGCCTGCCCGCGACCGGCAACATCGGCGGTATCCGCCTCCCGCCCCCGCGCTGGGCGCCGGACTCCCGCGCCATCGTCGTGTCGATCAGCAGCCCCGAACTGCCCGGCGACGCTCTGCTCATCACCAACCCCGCCGAGCCGCAGGTGCGCACGCTGACCAACTCGGCCCGTGCCCTGGGCGAGGATGTGCCGGCCCGTCCCGAGCTGCACCGGATCCCGAGCTTCGACGACCAGCTCGTGCCGTGCCTCGTCTACCGTTCGCAGAGCGCGGACCACTCCGGCAACCCGCTGTCTGGCAACCCGCTGTCCGGCAGCGCGGTCGTCGTGGTCCACGGCGGTCCCGAGGCGCAGGCCAGGCAGAATTTCGACATCGTCGTACAGGCCCTGGCCGCGGCCGGCCACACGGTCCTGGTGCCGAACGTCCGTGGCTCGACGGGCTACGGCAAACGCTGGTACTCAGCCGACGACAAACGCCGCCGTCTCGACTCCGTCGCGGATCTCGCCGCCCTGCACGCCTACCTTCCCAAGCTCGGCGTGGACCAGGCCCGCGCCGCCTTGTGGGGCGGCTCCTACGGCGGTTACATGGTCCTGGCCGGGCTGGCGTTCCAGCCCGCCTTGTGGGCGGCCGGCGTTGACATCGTCGGCATCGCCTCGTTCGTCACGTTCCTGGAGAACACTTCCGCCTACCGGCGGGCCTACCGTGAGCGCGAGTACGGCACGCTCGCCGACCAGCGCGACTTCCTCGTCGAGGCGTCGCCGCTGACCAGGGCAAATGACATTACCGCGCCGTTGTTCATCATCCACGGCGCCAACGATCCGCGGGTGCCACTGAGCGAAGCCGAGCAGATTCACGCCGCCATGACCAGCCGCGGCCATGAGTGCGAGCTGCTCGTCTACGGCGACGAAGGACATGGCCTCACCAAACGCCGCAACCGCACCGACGCGCTGCCGAAAGCGTTCGCGTTCCTGGCCCGGCACCTGTCCGCATGACCGGCTCTCTCAACCGCCCACGCGCCCTCCGTCCCGGTGACCGGGTCGCGGTGCTGTGCGTGAGCAGCCCGGTCACCAACCACGCGGCGTTCGGCTTCGGCCTCGACGCGCTCCGCTTCGCGGGCCTGGACCCGGTCGTCTACCCGTCCGCCCGGGAGCCGGGCGCCTTCCGGCCGTACCTGGCCGGCGACGACAAGCGCCGCGCCAGCGACCTGACGGACGCACTCACCGATCCGGACATCGCCGGCATCATGTTCGCCAAAGGCGGCTACGGCGCACAGCGCACGCTGGAGGCGATGGACTGGGACGCCCTGGCCGCCCGACAGCCGGCGCCGAAGGTCATCGCCGGCTTCTCCGACATAACCGTGATTCTCCAGGCGGTCGCCACCCGGCTTGGCTGGGCGTCGCTGTTCAGCCCGACCGTCGCCAACTCGGCCGAGGCGTCCCAGTACTCGCTCGCCTCGCTGCTGCGCACCTTGATGCGGCCCGAACACGCCACCGAGATCGGCTACCCGGACGCGGTCACCGTGGTTCCCGGCGTCGCCCGCGGCGTGACCATGGGCGGTACCCTCGCGCTCCTGACTTCCTCCATCGGCACGCCGACCGCGGCGAGATCCGCCGGCGGCGGCATACTCCTGCTCGAGGACGTGAGTGAGGCGGACTTCCGCATCGACCGTATGCTGACCCAGCTTCGCCGCTCGGGCTACCTCGACGGCGTGCAGGGCATCGTGACTGGCAGCTTCACCGACTGCGGGCCGCGTGAGGACATCGAGGCGATCCTCGCCGAGCGCCTCGGTGACCTGGGTGTTCCCATGATCTCCTGGACGGACGTCGGCCACGGCGGCCCGTTCCAGACCTTCCCGATCGGCATCGCCGCCGAACTCGACGCCTCCGCCCGGGCCCTGCGCCTGCTCGACCCCCCGCTCAAACCCGCAGGCGCTCCGCCAGGCCGGCGTTGATCCGCCGCGGCCACAGCGGGCCGCCGTAGACGAAAGCGGTGTACGCCTGCACCAGGGTGGCCCCGGCCGCCAGCCGCTCCGCCGCGTCGTCCGCCGTCTCGATGCCGCCCGCCGCGATCAGCACGAGCTGATCTCCGCCCGCTTCGGAATTAAGGGCGGCCCGCTCCCGCAGCCGGCGCAGCACCGCCAGCGATCGTTCCCGCAGCGGCGGTCCGGACAGGCCGCCCGCACCGGCCGCCGCCACCGCGGCCGGCGACGAGGCGAGCCCATCCCGTGACACGGTGGTGTTCGTCGCGATGATCCCGTCCAAGCCGAGCGACACGGCCAGGTCGGCGATCGCGTCGACGTCGTCGTCGGCCAGGTCCGGCGCGATCTTCACCAGCAGCGGCACACCGTTCAGTACGTCACGGACCGCGACCAGCAGCGGCTTGAGCCGGTCCACCGCCTGCAGATCCCGCAGCCCGGGCGTGTTCGGCGAGCTCACGTTGACCACCACGTAGTCCGCGACCGGCGCGACCGCCCGCGCGCTGGCCACATAGTCCGCGATCGCGTCCTGTTCGGGTACCGCCCGCGTCTTCCCGATGTTCACCCCGACTATCACCCGGGGCCCGCGCCCTGTCACCCGGGGCCCGCGGGATCTCCGCAGCCGCGCGGCGGCGGCGGCCGCGCCGTCGTTGTTGAACCCCATCCGGTTCACGATCGCCCGGTCGTCCATCAGCCGGAACAGGCGCGGCTTCGGATTTCCCGGCTGCGGCCGCGCGGTCACGGTACCAACCTCGACGAACCCGAACCCGAGCGCCCCGAGTACCGGCACGCCACGCGCGTCCTTGTCGAATCCGGCGGCCATGCCCAGCGGCCCGGGGAAGTCGAGCCCCATGGCCCGGACCCGCAGCACCGGATCCCGTGGCCCGAGCACCCGGCGCAGCACGGCCGCCAGCCCGGGCACCGCACCAGCGGCCCGGATGAGCGCCATGGCGAGCTCATGCGCCGTCTCGGCCGGCAACCGCCGTAGCGCCCGGTACATCGCCTGCCCCCTTCACGCGGCCAGGTCACGCTGGAACAGCAGCGTGTCGATCAGGCGGCCGTGCTTCCGGCCGACGTTGCGCAGCCGTCCGGCTTCGGTGAAGCCGCACGCGCGGTGCAGGGAAGCGGACGCCGGGTTCCCGCTGTCCGCGACGACCGCGATCACCTGCTCCACGCCGGCGCTGGTACAGCTTTGGAGCAATGCGCCAAGGAGGAGACGGCCGATCCCGCGGCCGGTGTGGTCCGGCGCGAGATAGATGGTGCTCTCCACGGTGTGGCGGTAGGCCGGCTTGGCCCGCCACGGCGTCGCGTAAGCGTAGCCAGCCACCTGGCCAGCGCATTCGCACACCAGGAACGGCAGGCCGCGTTGGTCCAGCTCATCGCGGACCCGACGCCAGTACTCCACCGTCGGCGGCGTGACCTCGAACGTGACCACGCTGGTCCGCACGTAGTGGCCGAAGATCGCGGCGACCCCGTCCAGGTCCTCGGGCGCCGCCGGGCGGATGACCGGATCGGTTGCGTTCACAGGCTCGTTTCTACTATTTTTCCGCCTTACGCTCCAGGACCTCGCCGAGGATGCGGTCCTGCTGGGCGAGGAAGGTGCCGATTCCCGGATAGAGGTAGTAGTTGCTGAGGACGACCGCTACCACGCCGAGGTCCGGGTAGATGCTCAGCGAGGTCGATCCTCCGCCGGGCTGGGAGCTTCCGCCTATCCGGATCAGCAGCCCTCCGGTGTGCCCGTAGGCGCGCTGCGCAGCGCTAGCCGCACCGGTAGCACCAGTCCCGATGATCCTTTCCTCCGTCCCGTAGCCGACCAGCGTGCTCCGGCTGGGTGCCTGGTCGGGGTTCTGTTCCGCCGGGCTGATCGGGTGCTTCCCGCTGGCGATCACCGCGGCCCAAGCCGGTCCGAGCAGCGTGCCATCGGTCAGTGCGCGGACGAACCGGAGCAGGTCGGGGGCGGTTGAGAAGGCGCCGCCCGCACCGTCCCACCCGTTGGGCCCCATCGCGATATGGGGCGTGAGGTCCTGGTGCTGCCCGTCAGCCAGCGGGGCGCTGTAGTTGTGGGCGATACGCGGGTCGGTCATCTGCTGCTGCGCGCTGACGAAGGCGGTGCTGGTCATGCCGGCCGGGCCGAAGATGTGCTGCGGAACGTAGTCCCAGAAGGCCTGGCCGGAGGCATGGGCCACGATCGCGCCGGCCAGGAAGAAGTTGGAATTGCTGTAGGTGTACGCGGTGCCGGGCGTGAACGAGAGCGGCAGCTGCCGGAGGAACGACAGTGTGCCGTCGAACGCCTCGGCGTTCGTCGTCCAGCCCGGTAGCTCGTTCCTCCACGCGGCGCTCATCGAGAAGTCCGGCACGCCCGAGGTGTGGGTGAGTAGCTGGTGAACGGTCACCGTGTTCGCGATGGCGGGCGGGAAGCCGTCCACGTAGCTGCCCAGCGTGGCGTGGAAGCCGATCTTGCCTTGGGCGGCGAGCTGGGTCACCGCCACGCCGGTGAAGAACTTGGTCAGCGATGCGAGCAGGAACATCGTGCCGGCCCGGTTGGGGATGTCCAGGGCCTTGTCGGCCATCTGGTAGGAGCGCACCAGCACCGGCTCGCCGTGCCAGGCCAGCAGCACGGTGCCGGAGAACTTGTCCTGGTCGGCCAGCCCTCGCACGAACTGGTCGTAGGCGCCGCCCGGCAGGAGCGCCGAGGGCGGCCCCGATGGCCCGGTGGCGGCCAGGGCGACGGCTCCGCTGGGATTCAGAGCTCCGCTGGGATTCAGCGCGCTGCTGGGGGACAGGGCTCTGCTGGGGGACAGGGCTCTGCTGGGGGACAGGGCTCTGCTGGCGGCTAGCGGGGCAGCGCCGAGTAGG
>Ga0213881_10000692_pt1 | contig 19187 bp, 17 predicted proteins | sample BarmaccoBMER_R08_FD_160104 | JGI IMG/M metagenome (GOLD analysis project Ga0213881, IMG submission 160104) | Barbacenia macrantha exposed rock microbial communities from rupestrian grasslands, the National Park of Serra do Cipo, Brazil - ER_R08 ... | reverse complement strand
AGGTGCGAGCAGGATCTGCGCGCCTAGCGTGGCAGCGAGCAACACGGCCAGCGCGGCTAGCCAGGAATGCCACGAGGCCCTACCCGGCATTGTTGTTATCCACCTACCACGCTCCCACGGTGTGCGATGCGGCGACGCTCCACCGCGAAGGTGAACGACAATCGGTCACAAGATGACGGACGGCCCCACAGGGGACGTCTGTCAAACCGTCAGACCACAACGTCGCCAGACCACCGGGCTATATCCCTTGTGAGCGTTCTTGTCGTTCCTCGGTCGCCTACCGGACCGGTGCTGTTCATCTCCTAGTCGCAGCGTCCCCGGATGAGATCCCTGACTGCGGAAAAATCCCAGCCACGCACCTCATGTGAGCGGGGGTTCCGGGGACTGTCTCCCGGGCCTGGACCTGCCTGCCACCGCAGCCGGCAGATGCCGGGGCAGGATGTGAGACGTCCTGAGCGGTTACCGCGACCGCCGGCTGGCGATTACCGGATCCACCCGAATTTGAGCTAGATCTCAACAGGCGTGGTCGGCAAACCACTGGTTCGCCTGCCCCTGACGCGCATCCATACATCAGCCCGGGGCATTCCTGCTTTGTAAAGGATCATACCGTCACCGAACCTGTGCAGGTGACCGGCAACAGCGGCACTCCAGCAATACGGCGTCGGACCACGCGCCGGACAGTGCGCATAAATTTCGCCCTCTTTTGCGGATCAACCCTCAGCGATTACAAAGGTTAGGTCGACTTCCTTGAACCGTAATATCAGCGAAGTCAAAACATCAGAAAGTGGCGGCAGTGGGTATAACAGGTCTTTCACCGCTGCCATGACAGGAGCCGTCGGTGCCGCGGCTGGTCCGGTCAAGGCTGCGGCGATCTGCGGCGCGGCCGGCGTCTTCACTGCCTCTCCCCCGACCTGTACCTACACCACGACGGGCACGGACACCTTCACCGTCCCAGCGGGGGTGAGCGCGGCGAGCTTTGATTTGTTCGGTGCCGAGGGAGACAGCGCGCCTGGATTCGTCGCCCCGAACCCACCCAACACCGGGGCACCCGGCGGGCTCGGCGGTGAGATCCTCGCCACGTTGACCGTCAGCCCAGGGCAGGTCTCGCAACTCACCGTGGGCGCCGCAGGGATCAACGGTTCTTCCGCAGATGGGACACCCGCTCAGATCGGTGGCTCCGGCCACAGCAGTGGTCGCGCAGCGGACATGGTGGTGGCGGGTCCGGAGGTGGTGGCACCGACGTGCGAGTCGGTGCGTTCGGCGCCGATGATCCGATACTGGTCGCCGATGGTGGCGACGGGTCGGTAATGGCGGGCCACTTCTGCACGGCGGGAATGGCGGTGGGCTTGCCGGGAGACGGCGGTGGTGAAGGCGGCGGCTCGCCTGGATCGGGTACCGCGGGCGGCGGCGCCGCCCAAACCAACGACGGCGCTGGAGCCCCCACCCAGCGGGCGTGGGAGGCCCGGGGTCTAACAGCGGTCTGCTCGTCGATCCCGGGATCGGAACGGTTAACCCTGGCAGTGGTGGTGCCGACGGCAACGGTGGCGGCGGCTACCACGGTGGGGGCTGCGGTTCCGGTGGTGGGGACCCGGGCAACTTTTCGGTGCCAGTGGTGGCGGGGGAAGTGGTTTGCCACCCCCAGCGCAACCGATGCGGTGCTGCGTTCCCGCGTTCCAGCCAATAACGGTCGCAACAAAAGGTAATCATCTCCTTCCAGTACGACACGTCGATATCGCTCACCACGACCACGTCTGCCCCGTTGTTCGGGCACCCTCAACCGGGGCCCACGCGATCACCGTCAACTACAGCGGAGACGCCAGTTCGAGCGCCAGCACGACTGCGGGGCCGAACACAGGTCGGGTTCAGCCAGCCCTGTCTCGCCACCACGCGCAACGGCTCGCTGACCGTGGCCGCCGGGCAGTCGCTGTGCGTGGGAGCAGAGGCCATCCAACAGCGGCCAGTCAAAGTGCAGCCCGGTGGGGTCTTAGCGGTGTCCGGAGCTCAGATCACCGCCCCGATGACCAGTGATGCCGGAGCTGCCCTGACGATCTGCCAAACCACCCTCACAGGACCAGTTACCGTGCGGAAGACCAGTGGCTACGTGCTCATCGGCGCCGATGCCGACGACAACACGGCTTGCGCGGGTAACACCATTAACGGCCCGCTGACCGTGGACTTCAACACTGGTGGCCTGGAGGCCTCGGCCAGCACCGGGCCGGTGCAGGAGATTAACAACAGCGGCAGCGGACTGCTGCCCGAAGACGCGGTACCCGAACTCGAGGCTAACCACATCACGGGCCGCTCAGACTGCGGTAACAACCTTCCGACGCTCCATCAAGCTGCCAACACCCGATGACATGAACCAGGCTGCTACAGATCAAGATCGGTCGAGAATAGTCGACTGCCCACCAGAAGGAGATGGTTAACTGGGCCGTCGGTGTCATTGCCTCTCTTTGCAGATTCCCTTCTACGGGTTTCCATAGGGCCGTCAAGCGGCTGTATCTGCCAGCGACGGGCCGACGAACTCACCGGTCTCGCCCGGCCTCGACCTGTATGGGGACTTCGATGGTCTGAAGGCCGCCGGATCCTGCGGAATTAAACCTCGCGGTCAGCGAGTACACGCCCTTGGCGAGTTTCGCGGTGTTCGGCACGGTGAGGCCAGGCCCCGGATGTACCGGCGTAGCAGAAAAATTTCAGCTCGAATTCACGGAAGAACACAGAGGCCCGCTCGGCGCCCCCGACTCTAAGCGCAGAAGCACGAGTGAACACTCCAATAATTCGATCCATCGACGTACACCATAATCTGACGCTTAAAGTCGCCTACCTGGTCCGAGATTGTCAGGGGTCCGTTCTACAGTAGGGTCATGTCGACGGCGCCAGTGTGGCAAAGCAGTGATGAACAGTTGATTGCTGAACTGGGTACGTTGGAAACCCAGTTACATGCCACGTGGGCGCAGATGCTGACGGTGGTGGCCGAAATCGATTCCCGGGGTCTCGCCGCAGCCAAGGGATATGGATCCACAGTGGAGCTGGTGCGGGCCATCGCCCGGGTGCCGCGCGGTGAAGCGCGGTCGCGGGTCGACGCCGCAGCCGATGTCCTGCCGGGCCGAGGATTGGGCGCCGCGCCGGCGGAACCACGGCTGCCGCAGACCGCGACGGCGGTGGCCGAGCATGCTATCGGCGCAGCAGATGTGGCGGTGATCCGCTCAGTCATGGCGCGCCTCCCAGCGCACCTCGGTGTCGAGCAGCGCGTGCAGGTGGAAGAGGAATTGGCCCGCCAGGCCCGCATCCTGGATGCCAGTCAGTTGGCGGTGTTGGGCAAGCGGATGCTGGCCTACCTCGACCAAGACGGCCGGCCCCCGAAAGACCAGCCCGAAACCCGCCGTCACCTACGTTTCTCCGACCGCGACGGCGGCTATGAACTCAGCGGCTGGCTGGACCGAGAAGCTGCCGAAATCGTTCGCTCCGCACTGAGCCCGCTGGCAGCCCCCCGTCCCACCACCGACGTCGAAGTCGACGTGCGCACCGCGACCCAACGTGATGCCGACGCTCTGGTTGAGCTCGCTGAGCGCGCCTTGAGCAGCGGCGAATTGCCCGCCGAGGGCGGGCAGCGGCCTCAGGTGGTGGTCACCGTCAGCCTGTCCGTGCTACAAGGCCGCATCGGCTCGGCGTCACTGGCGCTGGGTGGTCCCATTAACGCCGAAGACGCGCGGCGCATCGCCTGCGACGCCGAACTCATTCCCATCGTGCTCGGCACCCGCGGCGAACCACTGGACATCGGGCGCGCCAGCCGCACCGTCCCCGCGGCGATTCGCCGCGCAGTGATCCTGCGTGATGGTGGCTGCGCCTTCCCTGGCTGTTTCGTGCCCGCTCGCTGGTGCGACATCCACCACGTTGTTCACTGGGCCGACCACGGCCTCACCAGCAGCGACAATTGTGTTGCGCTGTGCGGCCGCCACCACCGCCTCATCCACCATTCCGACTGGCGCATCGACATGAGCGACAGCATCCCTCAATTCCACCCACCACCCTGGCTTGGCGAACCCCCACGCGGCAATCCAGTTCACACTTTTCCGGAAGTGATCCGGATCCGTAAGTAAGCGTTTCGCAACCAGGCGATCATAGTCGCTATCGTTGCTGCCAGTGGTGTCTTTCATGAGATCACCGCGAGTCAGCTGTCGATGGCCTTTCACCGGGTGATGACACCGCCTTTTTGTGCACGTCGGTGACAACATCGGCGTAAGCGAGCACAAAGCAGTGACGCCGTCGACCAAAATGAATGCCACCGGCTTTGAAGGCGACGAAAAGGTGACGCCGCATCTCACAAGGGACAGGAACGCGACAAGATCGTCGGCGTTGAACAGTTGACCGAATAGTTTACAGCGCCGGCAAGAAAACGTCCTGACATCTGGCCTTGTCACTGCCATCGACGGCCCTCAACGCGAAAAACTTCTGGGTAAGCAGAGACGGCGGAGTGATCAGCTCAGGATAGTCGGAAGCCCGATCAACCAGGTAGCGTTTTCCCCCGCGCTCATAGATGACTGCTTCTTGGGGATGTTTCGCCAGGTATGTCCTGAACGAGTCCCAGGGCAGCAGATAGTTTTCGGTGGCGTATGCGCTTAAACCCGGATCACTAGAAGCTACTAGCTTAACCAGATCGGTCTGGCGACTCGAGAGCGGGAACGATGATCTCACAATGAAGTGATTGCTCTTACCTGCTACCATACTCAAATTCGAATACATAGTGTATACATAAGCGGTCCGCAACTCAAAGTAAGGCAACAGGCCATTTAATACCAGGAGTGCCGGAACCATCGCAAGCCAAACCGATCCTTTGCCTCCAAAGGCAAACGGCCGCTCAAGGGTTTGCCACCTATGCCGGACCAGCCAGAACGCGACGCCCAGCAATATAGCGAGATCAAACACGTACCAGATGAACAATCGCCCTTCGCTGAACACAAAGAAGGCTAAGCCTCCCCTCCCGATCCACTGGGCAACTAGAATCAACCCCGCAATGGATATCCAAAAGATTAAAAGCTGACGACCTCTTCCCTTGAGGAAGCGGAGGGTACACGTCGCGAACCGTGCGGGCAAGAACAAAATGAACATAGCCGCTAGAACGGATGAAAAATCAATGAACAGATGAATGCGGTCGAGTGCAATCAGGCTATGAAATGCCAAGCCAAGCCCAACTCCAGCAATTCTCGTACGTCTACAGGAGAGCAGGATCGGAATCGAAAATTCAGTTATCACCGTGAGGGCCGGAAGGGCCTGAACCATTCCTCCCATGCCGACCGTTGGCGGGGCGCTAAACCCCAAGGACCTGGCCGTCTCATCAAGGTAATAGGTGCTACAACTGACCGTGGTATCAAAAAACGCCGAGTTGAGTTTAGCAAAAGCAGCAAACGGGTAAAACAGGACAAGGCACCATCGAGCGATCGGCAGGAAGATCTCGGCAAGCCTCTTTCTGTTGATCCTCCCGTCCCTCAATGCGATCAGGGCAGAAAGAAGTATAGCAATGTCCACAAAGGTCACCAAGAGCCAGTGGTTGCCCAGTATGGGCGCTTCTTGCCAGGCAACGATCGGCCCAATTATCGCCACCAGTATGAGCGGCAAACTATCACCTGGCCTGATTAGTAGCCACAGTGAACCAATTGCCAGGAGTATCTGCGTGAGGCCCAGCACTGTGGGGTATACAAAGATCCCTACCGCGGCACCACTCGGCCCTAGGACATGAAAAAGTGCGGCAGCTCCCCACAAGAACACAAATAGGGTAAAAACGTCCCTGGCGCCTACCCTTGAGATCGCCGACTCAAGTTTACTCTGAGAAACTTTACTCATTGGATGTGGGCCATGTTGGCCGCGCCAATAATCAAGCCACCAAGCTGGTAGACAGTGTTGTCGTGAGCCGTTGTCCGGTCGTTCTCCCAACGCCGCACAAACTGGGCGTAGTTGATTAGATGACCTACAATTGACAGGTACACATCGATATCTACAGAGTTCGTCATAATATGCAAGCTCCCTTTATTTGGTTCCACGGTACGTCGTATAACTACCTCGCCCGCCCTAAGCGAACCCTGCGAGGAGTTTTGTTTGCCGCATTACCCACCACGCCTAAATGTGAACGTTACGGTGTTCGAGCTTGACGGCTGCTGGGTCGTCGGATCGGCTGGAATAAACTCTGCGATCAGGGAGTGGGAGCGTGCGGGCAGCAGGAAGAAGCCGCCGAACGCCGAGCCTCCAATCACCGGCACCGGCCTGCCAAGGTTGGTGCTCTCATCCTTGAATTGCACGGTTCCGACTGCGTTGATCGGCGCCACATACGCAATGGGAATCACGAAGCCACCTAGCCCAAAGGGAAGCGGAATGTGGAGCACCGAGAGGTGGGTCGTCGTAACTATCGCTCCTGGCCCGGGCGTCGGCGACGGCACCACCGTCACAGTCGGCGTCGGCGACGGCACCACCGTCACAGTCGGCGTCGGCGACGGCACCACCGTCACAGTCGGCGTCGGCGACGGCACCACCGTCACAGTCGGCGTCGGCGACGGCGACCCGTTGGGGATAGCGGTATAGTGCGTCGGAGTGTCGAAGACGATTCCTGCGGTAAACGTGCCGAGGACAGTGAATCCAAAGCGATCTAGGCAACGGGTAGTCAGGTCATACTCGCCAACCTGTATTGTCTTGCCACGTGACTGGGCGGCATCCAATAGAACCGGATTGAGCTGCTGAGTAAAAGAACCTTCAGTAGAGAAACTGATGGAGTTGAGGGTGGTAACCTGAAAAGGGTTGTCGGGTGGGAAAGTCGCGACGGTCGGATCCGCCCCCACCGGCCCGGTGATTTGCAGGTCCGCCGCTTTCGCCTCAGTCGGACAGGGACCTGACGTCGTAGATGACATTGCGGTGCTGTCCGTACCTTCCGCCGGGGTGATGGTGTTGAAACCGAGCGTTCCGGCCGGAGGAGCTGCATTGGCCACACTGCTCACCAGCAACGCGGACCCAGCTGTCACCGCAACTACCACCGCCCCCGATACCAGCCGCGTCAATAATTTCTTATGCACGATGTGACTCGCTCTCACTAAGAATTCAATACGTGGCATGAACCGATGTGAAGCCGAAAGTCGTACTGGTCACAAAACCAAAGCTTGTGCTTATCACGGGCAGCGCAGAGCAGCTCCACGGACTCGCTAGGAGCGCACAGACAGGTGTTTGGCTGCTCACGACGAGCGGTGCCTCCGCATCTGTTCCCAGAACGCTATAGCGACCACGGCGACGAGTACCGCGCAGACCACGACAAGAACCAGCCACCGACCGCTCGGCACGGTCACATCATTGCGATTGGAGGAAAGTTGCTCGGTCGGCAAAGGGGATTGAGAATCGACCCTTGGCACCGGAGCGGTGGGCGACGATGCCTGGCCCAGATCCAGCGCGGAGCCGTCAGCAGCCAGCCCCCGTGGCGGGGATGGCGGCCCGACCGACTTCGCTGCTCCGATTGCCTGGTAGGTCGTGGGACTGGTGAATTCCAGCGATCCGGTGAACTCACCGTAGTTTTCCTGTGTAAGACGGTTGATACAGTAAATCGTTATGTCATAGCGACCAGTCAGCGCAGTGTGGTTTTCATCCGCATAGTCATGCATGGTCAACGCCATATACACGTCAAATCCAATGCTGTGAGATAGACCAGCTTTGATGGGCGACGTGATGATCTGACCGTCAGGGGGTAAACCGTGGCCGCGCATCGTGGCGTAATACGCGCTGGTCTGTGTCGGGCATCCGGCTGAGGTACGCAGTCGGATCGGATCCAGGTCTGTGCCTGTACCTGGGATTATGATCACTCCGCCGATGGGGCTCGCCAGTGCGGGTGGCGCGGTCACGAGTATGACCGCCCCCAGCACAACGGCGAGCAGGAGGACAATGCGGGACAGTCGGTTCATGGGATTCTCTCGGCGTCCGTGATCGGGAATCGGCCTGAAAGGCACCGATTCCCGATCACGGCATCTCGCACGGCGGTTAGAAATACGATTCTCCGTGGTCGAGTAATGGGAGTTGCGGTACTTGGGTGTGGTCACCCAAGTACCGCAGACGAACAGCTAGAACGTGAATGTCACCGGTGGGACCGAGGTCGACGGTTGGAAGGCCGCCGGGTTGTTCGGCACGAACGTCGCGGTGATCGAGTGTGATCCCCGAGGCAGAACCACAACCGTCGGACCGGCATTGCCGAAGAACGCCGGCGCTGACCCGATGACGGTGGTCCCGTCTTTGAATTGCACGGTTCCGGCCGCGCTAGTGGGTGTCACGTGTGCCTGGAGGATCACGATGCCCCCGAGGAAGGGAAGGGGAATCGGAGTCGCCGACAACGTGGTGGTGGTGGCTTGCGCCCCCGGCGCCGGCGTTGGGGTGGGCGTTGGCGTCACGACCGGGGTGGGCGTTGGCGTCACCACTGGCGTGGGGGTGGGCGTCACCACTGGCGTGGGGGTTGGCGTCACCACCGGCGTCGGCGTCGGCGTGGCCGTCGGTGTTGGCGTGGCCGTCGGCGTCGGCGTGGCCGTCGGTGTTGGCGTGGCCGTCGGCGTCGGCGTGGCCGTCGGTGTTGGCGTGGCCGTCGGCGTCGGGGTTGGGGTGGCCGTCGGCGTCGGCGTCGGCGTGGCCGTCGGCGTCGGGCTTGGGGTGGCCGTCGGCGTTGGGGTTGGCGTTGGCGTCGCAATAGGCGTCGGCGTCGCAGTAGGCGTCGGCGTCGTGTTAGAGATCACGGTGTAGTGCGTTGGGGTGTCAAAGGCAATTCCAGCAGTGAAGGTGCCGAACACCGTGAACCCGAAGCGATCAAGGCAACGCGTGGTCAGGTCGTATTCACCAACTTGTATCGTCTTGCCACGTGATTGGGCGGCGTCCCTCAGAGTCGGATTGAGCTGTTGAGTAAACGCGCTAGTCGTCGAGAACTGGACATTATTGACGGTGGTAATCGGGAACGGATTATCGGGTGGGAAGGTCGCGACGGCCGGATCCGCCCCGACCGGCCCGGTGATCTGCAGGTCTGCGTTGGCCGACTGACTAGGGCAGGGACCGGAGGTTGTGGCGGACATGGAGGAAACGTCGCTGCCCTCCGCCGGGCTGATGGTGTCGGAACCCAACGTGCCCGGCGGTGGATCAGCTGCGGCCACCCCATTCACCAACAATGCAGACCCGGCCGTGACCGCGGCCACTACGGCCCCGGATAACAGCCGCGTTACTAATTGTTTCTTATACACGTTTTAGACTCGCTCTCACTGATAAATGGCAGGCTAGTTAGACGTGGTACCCAAAGAACCGCAATCTGTGCGGGTATTGAAACCAGCGCGCTTGATTACCGCAGGGTTGGAGCACACCGCGGAACTCGGTCCGACGAACAGCGACTGGATTTGTCCCCCGGCGGTGGTATCAGAAGTTCTCACGACGTTGTAGACGGGCCTTGACATGAACGAGTCGTCATTCAGAATTCCAGGACTGATCCCGTTGATCGAGCCGAGAATCGATGATCCATGGATGTCGGGTGCCGCCTTGAAAACCTGGGCCAACCATGGGCCGCTCGAGTAGGTGATCAAATTCGCCTTATCAGTGAGTACGCGCCCGTCGTTGGCCAGCAGCCCGTTTCCAGACGAGTCAGTGTCCCGGACACAGGGGTGCAATGTGGTGTAGTTCGCCGCATCAGTGAGGCCGAGCTTCTGCAAGAAAAATGTCCGGTTTCCGGCGCCGAATACTCCGAGCAACGGCTTGAAGCCATTCGGATTGGAGGGGAAGGTGAGCGCAGGATTGCAGTTGTAGATCTCATGCAGATCGGCGTCGCTTAGGTCCGCGGGGACAGTGCCGTCACTGCGGATCGCGTAGGTGAGGGCATCCTGCGCCATCGGGATATAGGTGAAGCCCGGAGGTCGACTGGATGCATCATTGGTCACCACTCGGGCGAAATCCACGCACGCCGGACTGTTGATCAACGCTGTGGTCCCAGCGCCGCCCTGCGAGGGCCGGGCAATCGTGCATCCCGGGGTAACGGCTGGGTCCCTGGTGGTGATATTGCTTGGCTGCGGTTCCACGTTCCAGGACTGGCAAACTCTGTTGCTGCCGTTCTTGATCACTGTGTTACAGAGGGTGTTGAACAGCTCCTGAGTCGTCTGCGCGCCCACACCGACGACCGGCGGGTACCCGCCGGCGGGAGGCGCCGGGACGGGGTCAGCCACTGCCGTGCCCATCGTGAAGGCCACTGTTACCAGGCTCGCGCCGATAGCCAGAAGCAGTCTTCTCTTTCGCATTTATCCGTATCCTTTTCAACGCAGGAGTGCACGGACAGCTGTCCGGGCACACGCCGGTGACGGTGAACCAGTGGCATGCCGACCACGCCGTCACTTGCGGTCTTGCACAGAAGGTGGGCCGAGCGGTGGCCGCGAGCTGGAGACTCTCGGTCACCGCTCGGTCGACGGCACCCCCTCTCGCCAGCGCAGCCACAAACCGCGGACGAGGTACCGGGTAACCGGCAAGTACGCCACCGCGGCAAGGCCGAGAATGAGAACGCCGATCAGGTAAGCGCCCACCCGGGGCACAAGAACTTCCGGCGTTCGCGACATCCCCGCGGCCGGTTGCTGAGCCACGCTCGGCACCGTCCCTGGCGTCCCACCGCTAGGGACGGTGGGATTTATTGGAGTTGTGGCCAGCTGGCCACCACCTGAGTTGGCCGCGGCCCCGCTGGTGCCTGCTGCCGTATCGGAGCGGTTGGTCAGGTCTTTGCCAGGACTAGTGGTGGTCGGCGACGGTATTGGTGACCTGGTAGCGGCGTCGCGATTCTGCGCCTCGATGGCGGCGGCAGCGGCGATTGTCTGCGCCTTGAGTGGATCGGGTAGTGGAACCATGCCGAACGGCAGATCACCGGGTTCGAGTCCCGCCTGCTGGCCAGGTCCGGCCGCGTACCGCAAGAATGTCGCGTAGTCCTTACCGGCCGCCGCGTCCAACATTGAGGGCGATGTCACCGCGTAGCTCAACGCAGTGAGCGGGTAGGCCGCCGGATCACTGGCAACGGGATTAGCTGCCAGCACCCCCGCCACCGCGCTAGTCTTCATCGCCGCCTCGCCGGCCAACAGGCTCTGGGTGGTCGGCGCGACGAACTTTCCCGCGGCGTTAAGCAGCTGCGCAGTGGGCAGGCCGTACCGGGCAGCCGTGGCCGCGTCCACCACCGCGAGCAGGGCGCGGCGACCGGGGCTTTGCCGATCGACACGTTTCGGGATAGGCGGCCCGCCCAGGTTGGCTGTAGGCCGCTGCGCCTGCGTGTCCCCACGGCTGGCCGAGCGGCCTGCGTCGTGCATGTCCTTGGTATACGGATGGGTATCCAGGTTGCAGGTTCTATAGGTGTCGCCGTCGACGACCACATCGCTGCAGCTCTGGTCGTTGCGGGGGAAGGTGGATGTCGGTAGAGCGAGATCCTTGTTGTTGGGATTGATCGTCATTCCGGATGGGTCGGCGGTGCCGGTGAGGAATGCTTTGGCGTCCGGATCAGCTATGACCCAACTCCACAACAGCGAGTTGACGTCCGCTCCGTTGATCTGCACCAGCGCGTCCGGGGCCGGTTCGCTGGTATCGACGAATCCCTTGTATTCGGGATTGAGATTGAGGAACTCTGGGTCGGAGAGCAAGCCCTCGGGATTGTTCTTGACCGGGTCCGGTACTTCCACCGAGAACCGGTATGACTGGGTGAGCAGCTTGGCCACTAGCCGCGGTGTGAGCTTCATTGATGTGAAGCGCTGACCGTTGAGCTGCATATCGGCATCGGATGCGCTGAACTTGCTCGGCTGGTGTTCGACGTTGAAGGCGATGGCCAGTGCAGACAGACCCACCGGGGCGTAGACCAGGGGATGGTCTGGGGATACCTCCTCGGCTGGGATCGGGTTGGTCACCAGCGCGAATTGCCCGTCCGGTACGTTGTTGCGGGCCACATCGTCGGGGAGCTGGGTATAGCTGAACAAGGTGCCACCACCGGCGCACAGCGCCGGCTGCCATGAGGTGACCGCGTCGACCGCCAGCTCGTGGCCGATGATGGGACGCTCCGGTGCTCCGATTGGGCAGGCCTGACCGACCGGCTGGAACTCCAGCGGTACAACGATCCGGTTATCCCAGTTGGTCTGGCTCAGCGGCGAGGACTGCAGCGCGTCACTGATATTCCCGGCAGTGCGGATCGAACCGTTTACTTCCTCGTTGTTGCGCGGGACGACTACCAGCCAGCAGGACCGACCCTTGGTGACACCGTTAGTAGTGATCGGCTCGCCGCAACCAAGGCCCGCAGCCTGAGTTACGGTCTGGACCTCGAAGAACTCCTCACCAGTGCCATCGCCATGAGTGCGCGCCACCGGGATCTCGTTGGTGACCTGAGAGTCGAAGAAGTCGTTGATGTTTTCTGTGGCAGCGCCGGTCGGCTGGGGCCTTCCCGCGGCCCAGAACGGCACGTAGGCATTCGGGCTGCCCGCCGGCGGCTTCAATGTCTCCTTCGGGTCCACCACGCTACCGCCGGTGGTGACCTGCCGGGACAGCACCCAATTGCCGACGGAAATCGCGCCGGGAGCCAAGGCAGTCAAGCCGCCAAACTGGCACTGGGTGCGATCCGGGCCCGCCGGATCGTCACCCCAACACTGCATAATCTGCAGGTAGTTGATCAAAAACTCATTGGTATTTACCGTTGGCGCGGCACCGGTCCAAGAAACCTCGACCGTCTGGTTGACCAAATTCTTGGTCTGGCTGACGGTCACCTTCAGGTCCGCGAACGGTCCGTCCGGATTACCCGACACGGTAACCGCCGAGTCGGACGCCGCGGGATCCGCTGCAGCAGCTGGGGACAACAATGGGCTCGGTATGACGTTGACCACCGCCGCGGCCAGCATTGTCGCCAGCAGCCGTGCCATCACCCGGCGCGCCCTCATCCACGGGTTCCTTGTTGGGGTCCGGCCCGCCTGCGCATGTTGTGCACCACCAGCGGTGGCACCAGCACCAATCCCAGCTGCAGGACGACAGCGAGCGCAGCCAGCGCTGTCTGCCACCGGGAATCGACGGCATCGACGGACACCGGCACGGCGGACACCCCGGTGGAGCCAGAACCGGACAGGGCGGTCCCACCGCCAATCACCTGCCCGGTATCCGGGTCGATCACCACAGCCCCGCTGTTTGGAGTCGCAGCGCCGGCGCTCGTTCCGGTGTCACCACTGCCAGCGGAATTGTCCCCGACGGTGCCACCCGATCCGCCGCCACCGCCCGTGCTTGTGGCACCGCCCCCTCCCCCGCTACCACCCGCACCGCCAGCGGCACCGTTACTGGGCGGAGTGGACTCCTTGGCTCCCCCGGTGCCGGTGGTGCATTGCGTCGGCCCCGGGCGGTCGCACGGCTGTGGCTGTGGAGCGGCCTCGGCTACCAGGTTTCCACCGTCAGGGGAAACCGTCGGGTTGTTGCAATGAGCCAAATTGTTACGGTCGAGTTTCCTGGTCGAGCCGGGGACCTGGTTGATCTGATCGACCCCGGTCTGTACCAGGTTGATGGGCAGCGGCGAGTAACCCAGGGTGTCCGCCTGCTGCTGCCCCTCGCACAGGAAATAGGCCGCGAACTCGGAAAAAGTGCGGCCCTTTTCGGTGGTGAAATGGGAGTCGGGGCTGGTGTCCTTCGGCAAGATCATGTAGCTGTAGCTGGACAGCGGGTACGTGCGAGGGTCGTTGTTGGTATAGACCTGGGTCAGGTCCTGGGTCAGATCCGGGTGGATTTTTGCCTTGAGCAGCGCTACTGCGACGCTGCCCGCGGTGGGATCGACATAGTAATTCGCCTTATTCAGCACCTTCGCCACCGGAAAGCCCGCATTGCGAGCATAGGAGTACTCGACGAAGGTGATCGCGCCCTCGCTGGAATCCTGGGCGACGAATCCGGCCACACCCTGCGACTGCGCCTTGGCCACCATGTTGTTGTCATGCGGGTAGAAGGAGGTAAAGCCGCAAGGAGTGATGTTCCTGCCAACCCGATGGCAGTAGGCGTCCCACATGGCCGGGTATTGATCCGCCATCCAGGCGGTGAATTGCGCCGAGGTACCGGAGCCGTTGGAGTACACCACCGGCAGGATCTTGCGAGACGGCAGGCTCAGCAGTGGGTTGTCGGCCTTGATTGCCGGGTCGGACCAGTTGGTGATCTGCTGGGTGAAGATCTTACTCTAACGATGGTTTCGCCGGACAGCCGCAGGTTTGTCACCCGCTTGCCGCCGATTTTAAGGTTGTACATGAACGAGGTGCCGCCCGCGACGATCGGCATGTACCCGAATGCCTTGTTCGGTGGCGGGTCGGGCACTCCGCCGTCGGTCAGTCCGTAAGGTATTTCCGAGACCGCGAAATCGACTTGATTGTTGCGGAAGTCGTTACGACCGCTGGTCGACCCATTCGGAGCATAGTTCACTGTGATTCGATAGAGGCTGGCCACGTTTCTCCGCCACTGGTCCAGCGCGTTCGAACTCCAGGTGGAGCCAGAGCCGCTGATAGGGACGAAGCTTTCCGCGCCACTGGCACTCGGTGCCAGCAGTGCTGCGGTAACCGCCATGACCACGACCACCCCGAGCAATGCGGATAGGCGGTATCGAGGCGCTATCACGCCTGCCACGCACCGATTCGGTACATGCCATGTTGTTTCCGTGCGGTCCTATCCAGTCGCAAGACCGGCGATGAGGGAGCTGACACACCGCAAATGACGGTTACCATCTGCCACCTTCCGCAATGACGGAATCAATGGGGTGACGTTCCGCCACAGAGGTGAATAGCAGAGGTCCAGCTCTCAACCAAGGGATGACGACATTCCCCACAAGAGGCAGCCTCGACCGCATGTTCCGAGGTCAGCTACCTGGCTGTTTCTTGCGTGAGTTTGTTTCGCAATCCTGCAGTCGAGTGCCGTACGGATGGTGTTTACCCACAAGGGCGTTTTCCGCACAAGCCGCAGATGCGGAATTGATCTTCGAAAATCCGCATCTGCGGAGTACCAACCTGGTCTCCGACGCACGTTGGATAGCTCGACCTTAACGCCTCGCCGTCACAGCAGGTTTGGGAGCAGGGCGGCAATCTCGTCGAACATGGTCAGTGCCAGCGCAGTCAGCACCGGCAGACCGATCACCCAGGCTTCCGTGGGCCCGGTATTGAACCCCACCCACACGGTGGCCACGGCGGTCGCCATCAGCAACATCGACAACACAACGACGGCCAGCAGCGCCGAGCGGTCGCCGACCATCAGCGCCTCAGCAGCAGACAGGGTCTGAGTGGGCAGTTGGGCCGGCCTGGGTTCGGTACCACTGACCAGTGTGGCGTCCACGCGAAGCACATCGACGGGCTGAAACGCTGGCCCGGCGGTGGTAATTAGGGTGAGCCGGCTCTGGCTAGGAGCCAGAGCTCGCGGCAGCAAGTCACCACTACGCCGCACTCCGGAAACCTTGAAAAAATTCTTGCCCTGTCCGGTGGTCACCATGACCTCGTCGCCGGCTCGCAGTTGGTCAATCGAATGGAACGGCGCGCCATATGTCGCTCGCCGCCCCGCGATCACACTGGTACCAGCCTGACCTGGCAGTGGGGTGTCCCGCCGGTGACCCGGCCCGGACATGAGCGTGCCCGACGATGTGCCCTCGACGACGACCTCCCGCAACTCGAGCTTGGGGATCTCCAAAATGGCCACCGGCGCTCCCATGGCCAACGGTTTTCGCCCATCGTCGAGCGGACCGACCGGCGCAGTCGCATTGGCCAGCTCGCTACGGAACTGCGCCTCCAACCGGACCTGGTCCCGATCGTGCCGCTGATTGCCCAGCAGGACCAGCTCAACCAGAAACGACAGTGCCAGTACCGCGACCAGGCCAACCACCTGATCGGTCAGCCCCCGGTGGCGCCAACTGCGACGCGCCGAGCCTGCAGCTACCGGCGGAGGGCGCTGCACACGATGCTCCGGCCACTCGTCCGCTTCGTGCCTATGGTCCCACAACGGGGCAGGTAGCTGCCGGTCATCAGGGCGACCGGCCTTACTGGGCTGCGGGGAGTGTTCTGGAGGCTCGGGCCTGAAGTCCCCGACCGGCACTAGGTCGATCATTGGGTGCGCGCGAACCTCGAAGCGAGCGGCGCCCTCGGCGGCAAGGCTGCTTCCGCTGTGGCTGCGCAAAGCCTCGCGATGGGTGAAACGAGCGAGGTCGCGCTGTGACCGCAGGACCCGCTTGCGCTGGGCTCGGGTCGATAGCTCACCAGCTGGCCGGCCGCCGAGCACCCTGGCCAGCGCGAACATGACGAGCACCATCGCCAGCAGCACCGCGGCGGCGCCGAATCCTCGCGCGATCATCGTCTTCTCCGGCGAGCGGGAGAAGATGAAGGTAGCCAGCGGCAATGACACCATCGGCCCGGAGAACAGGTTAGCGTTGAGACCGGAACCGAATCCCGCGGTGATCAGCACCGGTGACGTCTCGCCGAGCCCTCGTGCCGCACCGAGCAGCACCGCCGTGGTCAGACCGGAACGCACCGTCGGAAGCACGACGTGCCACGCCGTGCGCCACCGCGAGGCGCCTACCGCCAGCGATGCCTCCCGCAGCGATGCGGGTACCAGCCGGATGACGACGTCGGCGGCTCGGATGATGATCGGCAACATCATCACAGAGATCGCCAGTCCGGCGGCCAGCCCTGATTTGACCAGCCCCAGCATCAGGATCGCCGACGCCAGGATGAACAGCCCTGCCACGATGGAGGGCAACGCGGTCATTGCCTCGACGATGGTGCGCACGAATCGCGCCAGCGCCCCTCTGGCTTCGTTGAGATACAGCGCACCAGCCAGGCCTAATGGCACGGTGATGAGCAGCGCGATCATGATCTCGATCAGCGTGCCGAGTGCGGCGTGTGCGATGCCACCCACCGTCAGTGGGTCGAGCGGACCGGCAAGTTGCATGTCGGAGATGAAGAAGTTCAGATGCGCCAGTGCCCCGCGGGCCCGCCAGAACGTGAAACCGGTGACGAACATCAGCGCGATCAAGGCGAGCACCGCCAAGCTGTGCATGACCACGAAGGCGAGCCGATCTGGCACAGCTCGGCCGTCGTCCCGCAGGAATACCAGTACTCCGTACAGCAACAGGAAAAGCAGGTAGGCAACGAGCACGAAGCCGCCCAGGCTGACCGAAGCCAGCACCCGGGTGCTGAACTGAGCTGACATACTCAGCGCGGAGGCACCCGCACCGATGATCAGGATCACATCAGCTTTACCGTAGGCCGAGGTCGAGCGGCGCACTTCCGTGGCGGTGGTTGGGACCTCCGGGGCAAGCCGCGCTTCCCGAGCGCGGCGACCGGCGGCGTATCGGGGCGTTGTGGTCACTTAAGCATCACTCAGCTGGCCGGACCGGGTGCGCGCGATGATCGCTGACGCACCGAAATTGACCACGAGGGTCAGGCCGAACAAGGCCAACCCGGCAGCCATCAGCGCAGAAAGCTCGAACGGGCTGGCCGTCTCGAACCGCAGCGCGATCAACGCCGACACCGTGTTCGCGCCGCTACGCAGGATCTCCGGCTGGATCTGAAAAACCTGACTAATGATCATGTAGATGGCGATGGTCTCGCCCATCGCCCGGCCGAGCCCGAGCATGGTGCCACCAATCATCCCGCCCCGCCCGAACGGCAACACCACGGTGCAGATCATTCCCCACTGGGTGGCGCCGAGTGCGTAAGCGCCCTCACGTTCTCCCACCGGAGCCTGGGCGAACGACTCGCGCATCACCGAGCAGATGATCGGCATGATCATCAGCGCCACCACGATCCCCGCGATAAACGTCGAATTCTCGTAGATAGCCGGAGACTGCAAAGGGTCGTTAGGGTTCGCATCCCGAACAGCCAGCAACGGAACCCAGCCGAAGTGTGATGAGATCCACCTAGCCAGTGGAATGATCCGTTCGCTGAGAAAGTAGAAACCCCACAACCCGTACACCACGCTGGGAATTGCAGCCATAAGGTCGACCAGGTTGATCATGCCTCGGCGTAACCGACGTGGCGCGTACTCGGAGATGTAAAGCGCCACACCAGTCGCCAGTGGCACGGCGAAGATGACGGCCACCACTGCGATGAGCAGGGTGCCGGTGATTACCGTCGCGATGCCGAAGTTGTGGGTGTCTGGTTCCCAGGCCTGAGTGGTGAGGAATTTTAAGCCAGCGTCGGTGAGTGCTGGAAAGCCTTGGTAGAAAAGGAAAAACCCAATCGTGCTCATGGTGATCAACACGATCAGTCCGGAGCCCAACAGGGAGAGATCGTAGACCCGGTCGGCACCGCTGGAGCCAGCCCCCACCCTGCGTGCCGAGTCTGGAGCGCTTGTGAGATCGGGTGCTGCCACCTGTCCTCCCTCACGCGCCGATTCGACTGGGCGACGCTTCCGGGTGGAGGTGAACAAAGCAGGTCCGCGACTCAACAGATGGATTGCCACCAGCCCTACGAGGGACAGCTAGTTGTCAGCTGTAGGTGGTGCACGGAGGCCACGATCACGGTGCGGGTGTGCTGGTGGGTGATGGGCTGGGCGTTGGCGACACGCTAGGTATGGACGTAAGCGGTGACGGAGGACTGGATCCCTGCTCGATCGGCGACGGAGTCGGCACACTGGTGGCGGTGGCGACCGGTGTCGCCGTGGGCATCGCTGGAACCGGCGCGCCCGAGGTAGTAGTCAGAGATGTCGTTGGGAGCGGTGCTGTCGTAATGGTCGGCGGTGACGTGGTCGTGGGGGGCAGCGTGGTTGTTGTCGATGGCGGCGCAGCCGAGATGGACGGTGTCGGGGCCGGCGCTGGTGCTAGCGCGGCGACCTGCGAGGCGACTTGCGCAGCGGCAGCGGGAGGTGCTGCCGGGGGCTGGGCCCCTTTAGGCACATCCGGCAGGCCGCCGTTGCCGCTCGTGCCTGGTGGCACGGGGCCAGGTGCCGACGGTATGGGGACGACACCGGTCAGATACGCGCGGGCCCACTGCAGCACGACGTCCACGTAGGTAGCCGAGTGGTTGTACCGGAACACCGAAGCCTGAAGTTGGGCCGGGTCGGAGAGGTCGGTACCCCCGGCGCAAAGGTAAAGGCCGGTCGCCACGGTGGAGTCGTAAATATTGTTAGGGTTTGTGACGCCGTCGCCGTTGCCATCGACACCGTAGGTGCGCCAGCTCGATGGGATGAACTGCATCGGT
>Ga0213881_10000691_pt1 | contig 19241 bp, 15 predicted proteins | sample BarmaccoBMER_R08_FD_160104 | JGI IMG/M metagenome (GOLD analysis project Ga0213881, IMG submission 160104) | Barbacenia macrantha exposed rock microbial communities from rupestrian grasslands, the National Park of Serra do Cipo, Brazil - ER_R08 ... | reverse complement strand
CGGGATCCGCTCTGGCACTATCGCATCGACCAGCAGCACAGCAACTCATACACACTATGGCAGCAAATAGGCTCGCCCCAACAACCGACTGAACAGGAACAGGCGCAACTCGAAAGTGCCGGGCAGTTGCAGACCCTGACTTCTCCAATCTGGACGGATCGGAAATCGGCAGAAGCGCTCCGGTTTTCTTTGCCCTCCGAAGCTGTGTCGCTGATTCAGATCAGTTGGAAGTAATTGGAAGGCGTTCAGGCACTTCTCGCCTTCTTAGGCATGCGGAAGGCTCAGTGGCCTTAGTAAATAGTAGGCCGTTTCTGATTTTCTAAACCCGCTCACTGCTTGCGTTTGCGGAACGTGTGGTTTTCATGCAGCGGATCCTCATTTCGGAAGCGCCGAAATCTCGCCTGTTGGAAGCCTTGTTCAGCGAGCGAGTTCGGTGAGAAGCCAGGCCCTGGCCATCTTCCAATCTCGCATCACACTTTGGGGAGAAATCTTCAACACTTCCGCCGTTTCCTCGACGCTCAATCCTCCGAAAAATCGAAGCTCGATGACCTTTGCTTTGCGTGGGTCGATTTCAGCGAGCTCATTCAACGCGTCGTCGATGGCAACCATCTCCCGGTCTCTCGAGTCTGACGCGATCTCCGGTGCGTCATCGAAGTTCACATGGACCGCGACGTTGCCCCGTTTGGCCATGTTCTTTGCGCGGGCTCGATCCACCAGGATCCGCCTCATCATGTTTGCCGAAACGGCGAAGAAATGCGCGCGATCCTGCCAGCTGACATTGTCCACTTCCACCAGCCGCAGAAAGACTTCGTGGACTAGCGCAGTTGCCTGCAGACTGTCGCCCGGCCGCTCTTTGCGCATATATTTTGCTGCCATCCGCCGTAGCTCTGGGTAGACCCTCGAAGTGAGGTCCCTTAGAGCTTCCTGGTTGCCGCCGCTCCAAGCCTTCAGAAGAAGGGTGACGCTTATCGTCTCTCCGACCATGAGTCCCGCCGATGCCTTGATCTTACGACCTCGTGACGAAAGCGGAGAATTATTCGCCGTTGTTGTAGTTCTTAGCGATGTTTCTCGCTTACCAGGTTGAAACCGGCGCCATGAAGACTACGGGCGGCTTGGTTTCAGCCCGGGAGGGCTCAACAGACCATTAGGAGGTCTTTCTTATGAAAATCGAATGGATGAACAAGAAAACTTGCGCGTTCCTGAAACTTTCTGCAGCAGCTTTGACCGTTTTGGTGGCTCTCATCCTATTGGGAGCTCCGAAGGCGGCAGCTCAAGATGCGGATGAACCGGAGGCCCAGTGTGAAAGGCTTCCGCAGCGACCGGAAGGGTCATGGCTCTACACCGTGACCATTCCGGGATACACCTTCCAGGGGATTGAGACATACTCTGCTGGGGGAGGCTACACGGAAGCCGACCAGCTATCCTTCAATCCCATTGCGGTGGCGAGCGCCGGTCACGGCGCGTGGAAGATGACAGGCGAAAGGACATTCGACCTCACCTACCTCAATCTCACGTTCGATTCCTTCAGCACTGGCAATCCGACTGGAACGCTGAAAGTCCGCCAGACTACCAAGATTGACAAGAGTGGAAACTCTTACACCGGGTCTGGCGATTACACCTACTACGATCTGCAGGGCAACCCCATTCTCAGCATCAGTGGAACCTTTACCATTACGGCCAAGCGGATTGTCGTGCAGGCCCCAAAGTAACTCTCGCGGACGCTGACAAATATTGCGGGCAGCCGATCATGGCTGCCCTTTTTTCCTGCGTTTCGTGCGTAGTTCCGCAGGATGGGCTGCCGCTGGCGCGGTTCTAGTACTTCTCGTTGGGCCGGGCTCTGATTTCGCGATAACATTGACCCTGACCTCGAGGGTCTCCAAACGAACCGCGAATTATGGCAGAAAATGGAGGAACTGTACCACGCCGCGCTGGAAAAATCCGGCGAAGGGCGAAAGGCGCTGTTGGCGGAATCTGATCCCGAGGTAAGATGTGGGGTTGAAGCGTTGCTCGCGCAGGGGACTTCGGGGGAAAAGGTGCTGGATCGTCCTGCGTGGGAGCAGGCAGACCCTCCCCCGCAGGATGCACGGGCATGGCAAATCGCACCCGGAGAGCAACTCGGACCATACCGTATAGAAGCCAGACTAGGCGCAGGCGGTATGGGCGAAGTATATCGGGCAACAGATACGCGCTTGAATCGCCTGGTTGCAATCAAGCTCTCCGCAGGACAGTTCACCAAGCGCTTCGAACGCGAGGCGCGAGCGATTGCCTCGCTCAACCATCCGAATATCTGCCAGATTTATGACATTGGCCCAAATTACATCGTGATGGAGTTTGTCGACGGCCGTACCATTGTAACTACCGAACAGCATGAAAATGTTCCCATTCCGCCGTCGAAAGCTCTCGCACTCGCACTGCAGATGGCGTCTGCTCTCGAGGCCGCGCACGCAAAAGACATCATTCATCGCGATCTGAAACCGGCAAACATCCTGGTGACGCCCGGAGGTCAGGTAAAGCTCCTCGATTTCGGACTAGCAAAGCAAAGCCACGATGGCGACTCGGCCCAGGACACAGCCGAGACGATGAGTCTTACCCAGGCAGGAACGATCATGGGCTCCCCGGCTTACATGTCTACAGAGCAAGCCGAAGGTCGACCTGCCGACGCGCGATCCGACATCTTCTCGTTTGGCGCAGTGCTTTACGAAATGCTCGCGGGACATCGTGCCTTTTCGGGCGATTCCATTGCTTCCACTCTCGGCGCAATCCTGCATAAGACCCCGGACCCCCTGAACGCACCCCCTGCGCTGAATTCAATTGTCTTCAAGTGCCTGTCCAAATCGCCCAACGCGCGTTACCAAACCGCAACCGAACTCATGACGGCGTTGACGGAAGCCTCAACCGCAGGTAGTTCCAGCGTCGTTGATCGAATCACACCGCACAGGAACCGGGCGATGATTGCCGTCGCTCTGCTGGTCCTGTTGGGGATTGTTGCTATCGGAGCCGGCATGTATCGGAGGAAGTTCAAATCTGGACAGATTGATTCAATCGCCGTTCTGCGGTTCAATTTGCGCAGCACCGATCCTGAAGCGGATTACATTTCGGATGGCATTGCGGAAAGTATTAACAACAGCTTGGCACAGCTGCCGAGCCTAAGGGTGATTCCCTACAGCGTTGCCCTTCGTTACAAGGGCAGGGCGGTCGACATTCAGAAGACGGGCGACGCTCTGCGAGTTCGGAAAGTGCTTACGGGCCGTGTAGCGCAACATGCCGACAACCTCAGCATCGGCGTTGAACTCGATGACGTTCGCGATGGGAAACAGCTCTGGGGCCAGCAATACTCAGGCAAGGTTAGCGATCTGTTGAGAGTGGAAACCGATATTGCCAGCGAAGTTTCTCAGCGGCTTCACTCCGATCATCCCGCCGACCGGCTGAAACTGGCCTTGGGATCAACGCAAAATCCAGAGGCGTATCAACACTATCTCAAGGGCGTACATTACACATTTAAATTCACCAAAGATGGTTTTGACAAAGGCATCGATAACCTCAACCAAGCCATCGCCATTGATCCCAACTATGCGCTGGCCTACAGCGCCCTTGCTTTTAACTACATCAATCAGGTCGATTGGTTTATGGCTCCGAAGGTCGCCGCACCAAGGGCCAGAGAAGTTGCCCAAAAGGCGCTGGAACTGGACAATAGCAACGCGGCAGCACATGTCGTGATGGCTATCGAATCGCAATGGTACGAGTGGGACTGGGCCGGCGCGGAGCGCGAATTCAAACGAGCCATTGAACTCAATCCGGATGACGGCGGCGCGCGCGGATATTATTCATGGTTCCTGCCGATCGTGGGGCGCGGCGATGAAGCAATCGCCGAAGCTAAGCGTGGATTGCAAATCGATCCCCTCGGCCTCAATGCCAACCTGGGTTCTGTTTTTGTATTCACGCATCAGTGGGACAAAGCGATCGAGCAACTGCGTTCATCCATCGATCTCGATCCAAATTCTTGGTTCGATCACTATTTCCTGGGCAGGGCATATGTGCAAAAGGGGAGATTTCCCGAAGCTATTGCTGCCCTTAAGCAGGCGATATCGCTTGAGGGCACTACTGAGGTATGGTCCAGTCTTGGACACGTCTACGCGGTGTCGGGCAAAAGGGAAGAGGCGCAGAAGGTCATCGAACATCTCAGAGGACTGTCGACTCGCGAATATGTCGCTCCTTACAATATCGCAGTTATTTGTGCGGGTCTGGGAGAAAAGGATGCGGCATTTGTATGGCTGAATCGCGCTTATCAGGAGCGATCCTATTTACTCACGTATCTGACGGTGGATGAGCGTTTGGACAAACTCCATTCTGATCCGCGCTTTGACGAACTCGTGCATCAGGTTGGACTCCCCGGGCCAAGGTGATAGTGGTCAGTAGCTTCGACAACATTGTAATCCCAGAAGTTTCGACGCGCCTGCATCCGGGAATCATGCCGCACCACTTCACACCTTCACTGATATCGGGGGCCAAACGGTGGGCCGGAAATGCGGAAAGGTGCCGGGTTGTCCAGCGCCGCTGTAGATGGCGTGTGTCGATGTCCTCCCGCAATCGGGAGACGTCAGAATGGCCCTAAATCACTGATCTGATTGTTACAATTAAGGTTCATCGTGTTTCATTTGAACCGGGGAGTTTGCTAAATGGCTGCATTGGCGCGCCGCAAATCTGTGGTCGTCGACGTCGGAGGCGTGAAAGTTGGCGGCTCGCACCCAATCGTCGTCCAGTCGATGACTAACACCGACACGGCGGATTCAGCGGCGACGGCGAATCAGATCATGGAGCTTGCCCGCGCCGGCTCAGAACTGGTGCGGGTGACTGTAAACACGGAAGAAGCTGCCGAAGCGGTTCCCACGATCGTTGACACGATTCGAAGCTTCGGAGTGAATGTTCCGATCATCGGAGATTTTCATTACAATGGGCACTTGCTGCTGAAAAAGTATCCGCTGTGTGCGCGGGCGCTTTCGAAGTACCGCATCAATCCGGGCAATGTCGACATCGGCAAGAAGCACGACGACAACTTTCGAACCATGATCGAGGCCGCCATCGAGTATGACCGGCCGGTTCGGATTGGCGTGAATTGGGGCTCGCTCGATTCGGCGCTGCTGACGCGAATGATGGATGAGAACTCTCGATCTCCGGAACCGCTTGATGCGATGGACGTGACGAAGCGAGCTATCGTTGAGAGCGCGATTCGTAGCGCCGAGCTGGCCGAAAAATTCGGTCTCGCGCACGACAAGATCATCCTGAGCGCGAAAGTTAGCAACGTGCAGGACGTTGTCGACGTGTACCAGATGCTGGCCAGCCGTTCCGATTACCCATTGCATGTCGGACTGACGGAAGCTGGACTGGGATCGAAAGCAATCGTGGCAACGAGCGCTGCGCTTTCGGTTCTGCTGCAACAGGGGATCGGCGATACGATCCGAGCGTCATTGACACCGCTGCCTGGCGGTGATCGAACGGAAGAAGTGATCGTGTGCCAGCAGATTCTGCAGGCGTTGAATTTGCGCAGCTTTACTCCTCAGGTAGCCGCGTGTCCGGGCTGCGGCCGCACCACGAGTACGTTCTTCCAGGACATGGCCGACCAGATCCAAACCTACCTGCGGGAACAGATGCCGATCTGGCGCGACAAATATGCGGGCGTGGAGGAGATGAAGGTGGCGGTCATGGGTTGTGTGGTCAATGGCCCGGGCGAATCGAAGCACGCGAATATCGGGATTTCACTGCCCGGCACGTTCGAAAAGCCGGTGGCGCCGGTCTACATTGACGGCAAGCTCTCTACCACGTTGCGCGGGGATCACATTGTGGCCGAATTCCGCGCGATCCTTGAAAATTACGTGGCTCAGAAATACGGGGCGCTTGAACCCGTCGGCATCTTCTAGTGGCCTGCCGCAGTGATCTGTTAATAAGACTGGGGCTCTCGCAGGCCACGGAAAACGATGGCCTGCGCCACAGCTACTACTCTACTTTTCGAGCAATCTCTGAATTTCTTCCAATTCTTTGCCAGCTTCGGCCCATTTGCCTTGCGCGTTGAGCTCCCGATAGCGGCGCAGATGTTCGCGTAATTGATTGAGCGTCTGCGTTGCTTGATCGGAGGGACGAGCGCTGGGAGGCGCGGCGGCGGGAGTAGGCGTTGGGGCGCCCTGGACGGCTGTGCTTGGCTGTGCCGGTTGAGTGCCGCCCAGCGAGGCGATCAGTTGGGCAAGCGATTGCTCATATGTATCGGCGTAGGCGAGCCGGTTTCCCATTCCGAGCGCAACCTTCTTGAGTTGCGGCATGCTTGCTTGCGAAGCCTGAATGTAAATCGGCTCGATATATAAGAAGCTGTTCTCAATTGGCAGTACGAGAATCTGGCCTCGCAGTACTTGCGACCCTTGCTGATTCCACAAGGTCAGGTCTTTTGAAATGTTTTGGTCCTGGTTAATGCGCGCTTCGATCTGGATGGGGCCGTAGATGATGTTTTGTTTGGATAGCTGCTCGATTACCAGTTCGCCTAAATGTGCCCCGTCACAGCGCGCGGCCATGTAGCCAATCAGGTTGTCCTTATTCGCGGGAGTGAAAGGAATGATCAGCATGAACTCTGGCGTGTCCTCGCCCGGCAGAGTCGCGACGACATACGTTGGTGTTACGGGCGAGGCTGGCTCGCCTTGTTTGCTGCTCGATTTTGCGAGGTCCCAGAGGTCGGCGCGATTATAGAAGGCCTCCGGATCGCGCATATGGAAATTCAGATACATCTCAGCCTGAGCGCTGAACAGCGTCTCCGGGTATCGTGCATGCGCTCGCAAGTCAGCGGGCATCTCTGAGGCGGGCTTGAATAGAGTGGGGAACAAGCGCGAATAAGCCTGGATGAGAACGTCGCCCGGATCGAACACATAAAGGTTGGTTTCTCCTGTGTAGGCGTCGATGGTAGCCTTGACAGAATTCCGGATGTAATTCAACGTTGGGCCGTTGGTTAGTTCGATACTCCGCGAATAGGGATGCGCATCGGAAGCCATGTAGCCATCAGCGATCCAAGTCAAGCGGCCGGAATTTGTGAGCACGAGATAGGGGTCCGAGTCCCAGGTTAGAAAGCCGGCGATTATCGACAGCCGCCGCAGGATTGATCTCCGGATCATCATGCGAGTATTCGCTGTAATCGGACTCGGCAAGATGATATTCAGATCGCCGTATTCGATTGCGGCTGCTAAACGCAAGAAAGGCGATGAAATCGGAAATCCTCCGGTGCCGCTATAGCGCGTGTAGACGCTTTCGGTGCCGGACGGGTAATTGAACTCGGGCTGCGCGGTGTCTACGAATACCGGCTCGTGCGCGGCTTCACCGTAGTAGATTTCGGGCCGGGTGAAATTGAGGCTCTTGGTGGTTACAACCGGCGGAGCGTCTTTGATGAACAGGACGGGCAAACCGTCAGGGGTGATGCGATTCGCTTCCGCCATCACAATGCCGTAACCATGCGTGTAGATGAAATGCGGATTGATCCAGCGATTTCGGGCTTCGCCTAGTTGGCGAATCTCGAGTTCGCGAGGTGAGATCAAAACCTGTCTCATTTGCCCGTCGATGTTGTAGCGGTCCACATCGGAATCGATGTAAACGTACGGCCGCAGGGGCTGGATCTGCGAAACGGTGTCGTGGAAGGCTCGCCAGTCCCAAAGGCGCACGTTGTCGAGCAAGGCTTTGTGTTTGGGATAGTCGATCGGAATTTCAGCTTGCGCATCGAGACCGGTCTCTTTCACGCGCTGATTCAATCCGAAAGCCGAGCGCGTTGCTTCGATGTGGTGCTGGATGTAAGGCCGCTCCAGAGCCAGCTCGTTGGGGCGTACGTACAATGCAGACACCAAGGACGGCAAAATGTAGCGAACCGGAAGTATCAGCAACAAAATCAGCGCCCATCGCGAGCGTTTCATCAAAATCAGAATGGCTGCCGCGAAGGCCCCGGCGATCATGAGCCACTGCAGCGGCAGAATAACGTGGTCTGCAACCCAATCGACGCCGACCAGGTAAGCGCCGTGATCTTCGACCAAAAAATTGTAGCGGCTGAAAAAGAACTTGATGGCAAGTCCTACGAGCAAGACGGCAGCGGCAAGGCGGACAAACGTGGAATCGAATGCTTCACCGATTGACATCTGGTCAAACTGAAAATCCGCTCCGGATTGGAATGTGGGGAGCCGGCGCGTGAGATTCTCGATGTGCGAGGCCAGCCAGTAGATAAGGAGCGCGAGCACTGCTCCTACTAAGACGACCCGCAGTAGCATGCTATAGAACGGCAGACCGAAGAAATAGAAGTGCAGCGGCTTGCCGAAGATCGGATCGATGAATTCCGATTTCTGGGACGGCAGACGAAGGCCGCCGCAATACCGCACAACTGCCCAGTTGTCGACCGTGGCGTTTGCGACGACGATCGCTAGGAGAGCGAGTACGAGGGCAGCGATTCGGGATATGAATCCGCTTTTGAAAATGCTGAACCGGGAGGTTTGAAGCTCGCGGCGAATGCCGAGCCGAAAGGCAATCCAGAATGCGGCGAAAAACAGAATGACGGCCAGAACGATCGGAACGGTTCCATACAGGAGAAGGTTGATCCAGGTGTCGACCTGATGGACTTCCGACCACCACTGGTAATCAATTAACGTTGACGCGATGTAGCGCGAGCAAATAAGGAGAATGACAACGAGAATCGCGAAAAGAATCAGCCCGCCGCGGCGTCTCCGTTGTCCGATTAGTCGGTCTTCTATAGCCAAGTAGCGATCAGTATAGCGCCCGTTTCACCCGTTCACGGGTGCGAGAGTTGAGACTGATGCCGGGGTTTTCGGGAATCAGGTTGTGATAAGTGAGGAAGTGAATCGCGCATTTTCCTGTCGCGCGATGTCATCATGATTCAAGTCAATATGAAAGCCTATCTCATCACCACGGCCATCGTCTTCGCCCTGATCACGGTTTTGCACATTTGGCGCGCCATTGAGGAGGGGTCGCACCTGGCAAGCTCGCGGTGGTTCATTCTCACCACAGGACTCGCCGCCGCTCTGTGCTTGTGGGCCGTGCGCTTGATCTGGCGCACGCCGAGATCGTAACCATGAACGGCTTTCAGCTTCTGCAGATCATCGGGCAGGATGCCCGCTACACGGTGCGGACCATTCGTCGAAAGCCTGCTTTAGCCTTCACGATCGTTTTCACGGTCGCACTTGCAATTGGCGGAAACACGGCTATGTTCACCGTAATCCGTGCCGTGCTTTTGAAGCCGCTTCCGTATCCCGACTCTGATCGCCTGGTGCGCATCTCTGGAGGCGCAACACCGTCGCGGTTTGCGGAGATGAAATCCAGCGCACATTCTTTCACTGAAATCGGCGCGTTCACCGGCGAAGAAAACCTGACGCTTTCTGGCCGATCCGAACCGGAGGTCCTGAAAGGTGCTCGGATATCCGGGAGTTTCCTTCGGATTCTCGGCCTCGCTCCCTTACTCGGGCGCGGCTTTCGTGCTGACGAGGATTCGCCCGGTGGGCCACCCGTCGTAATGATCAGCGCCGAACTATGGCAGCGGCGGTTCGCGAAAAATACGAAGATCGTTGGTAAGACGGCAACGCTTGCCGGAACGCCGTGTACCATCATCGGAGTTCTTCCGCCCCATTTCCAATTTCCCTTTGCCGGGGTGGACGTCTGGATGACCGCCCCTTCGGAATCTCCGTCGATGCCGGCGAAATCCAGAGCCTTGAGTCCCTTTTTGACGGTATTCGGCCGCCTGAGGCCGGGCGTAACGCTCGAACAGGCGACCGCAGAAGCAAAGGTAATTCAACGCCGATACGCGGTCGCGCACCCAACGATGCTGGACGCCAAGCCGAAGAGACCGGTCGAGATAACGACGATGAAGGACGACTTGGTAGCCGATATCCGCTCCATGCTTTACATGCTTCTTGGCGCAGTGGGTTTTGTGCTCCTCATTGCGTGCGCAAATGTCGCAAGCCTGCTGCTGGCGCGGGCAATTTCGCGTTCGCGTGAGATTGCGCTCCGCTCGGCGTTGGGCGCCGCCCGCACCAGGCTTATCGCGGGACTGATCGCTGAGAGTGTCACGCTGTCAGTTTGCGGCGGAATACTCGGTGTGCTGCTCGCAGCTTGGAGTATGCGCGCGATCCCTAGTATCACCGCTCTCGAGCTGCCGAGAGCACAAGAGATCCATTTCGATTGGATGGTACTTGGATTCGCCGCTATCCTAACCATTACAACCGGCGTCCTCTTCGGGCTGGCTCCTGCGCTTGGCGCTTCCCGTCCCGATCTTATGCGCGTATTGCGAGTAAGCGGCGAGACCGTGAATCCACTTGGCGCACAACGCCTTTTCCCCGGGCTGAACCTGCGCGGCCTGTTGCTAATCGCGCAGGTCGCTCTCTCGATCGTGCTCCTGATTGGCACGGCTCTTCTCATCGAAAGTGTGAGCCGGCTACGCGGTGTCGCCGTCGGATTTAACCCCGCGGATGTCTTAACCGCGAGCGTTTCTTTAACGCCATCGAGCTATGACACGAACGAAAAACGTGCGCTCTTTTTTCAAGAGCTCGTTAAACGCTTGCAATTATCGTCCGGCATCCGAAGCGCCTCAGCCTCAATGTTTCTTCCTATGACGGGTTATGCGGGAACTCCCGTGCAGGATGCGGCGAAACCGCTTCTCAAACTGAACGAGCGCCTGATTGCCACCCTCGGCATCATCACGCCGGGTTACTTTCGCACACTCGAAATCCCGCTGCGGCGCGGCAGGGATTTCAGCGAACGCGATAAGCACGGCGCGCACCGTGTCGCCATTATCGATGAAGCTCTCGCTCGGCGCTTGTGGCCGATGTATCCGCATGGTCAGGACCCCATCGGCCAGCACCTTTGGGTCGGCGGCGTGGACCCAAATCCAGCCGAGGTCGTAGGAATCGCAGCGGATGTACATCAAAATCTTGAGAACAGCGCGTGGCCGGAAACCGTATACGTCTCTTTTGCCCAAAACCCTCAACCATTCGCGATGCTAGCCATCCGGACCGAGGCCAACCCGCTCGCCTTCTCCGGCACAGTTCGCGAACGCGTGCGGGCCATGGACGCGAATCAATCCATTTCAGACCTGCGAACGATGGACGATTTGGTTGATGAGCAAATCGGTCAGCGACGCTTATTGACGATCCTTTTGGGGTCCTTCGCGCTGATGGCCTTGCTATTGGTTTTAATGGGAATTTATGGCATAGTCGCGTACTCAGTGGCACAACGCTCGCAGGAAATAGGCATCCGCCGCGCGCTGGGCGCACGACACGACGATATTCTGAGGCTCGTGGTCGGGCAAAGCTTCCGCCTGGCTCTTGCGGGAGTGATAATCGGTATCGCTGGAGCTTCCACCCTAACGCGCCTGATGCAAAGCCTGTTATTTGGCGTCAGCGCAACCGATCCCGCCACCTTCGGGATCGTCGCCTTCTCATTCATGTGCGTGACGCTCGTGGCTAGCTACGTACCTGCGCGCCGTGCGATCCAAATCGATCCTGCAAGCGCGCTGCGAATATGATGCGTGTATGAAAAAGTCTCTCGTTCATTAGGCGCATTCCGGACTACGTTGAATCGCCGAAAATTTACGAGAAAATGAGCTGACTACAACAGAAGAATCACTGAGGGGTTTCTCTGCGGAAGACGTGCAGCACCACGCCTTTGAGAAACGGCCCGCCGAAGAGCCCGATGCCGAGCAGTCCTCCAAACAGCGCCATTGCCTCATAGCTCTCGCGGCCTTCACGTTGCCAGTAAACATCGCTCAGGTTCAGCCACAACGCGAATTCATCCAAAGTCAGCGCGGCTGCGACTCCATAAAGCATGGAAGTAAGCCGGTCGGCGACGTGAAAGCAGGACGGTCCACCGGTTCCGATCTCGCTGAGCCACGAGTATCCAACCAAAAGCAGCAGAAGGATACCCCATACCAAATGGTGAATGTGGCGTCCGCGCATGCTGATGTCATGAAATGGACCGATGTTGTTATGGATAGCGATCGTGATGCCCCGGATTACAGCGGCCGTGGTGAAGAAACCTACGGAAGCGAGAAAGAGGCGCTCGCGCCGGGTTTCGGGGAATTGCTGCTTGTAAATGGACCGCAGCCGCGTGCGGGCAACGAGCAACGCAAGCAATCCGAGGATAGACGCAATGATGAGCGGCCCGATCCAAAAACCTCGGTGCATCCAGGGCATCGAATGTCAGTTTAGGGCATCCGAGCGACTTCACTCAGAGCCTCGATCAATCCGGAAATCGTGTGGTCGCTGGCTTCTGCGCTTACAGTGAGTCCGTGTTTCCAGATGGCCCGCGAAGTAATCGGGCCAATCGACGCGATTTTTGTACAGCGCAGCCGCTCGACCCCGACGAGCGAAACCAGACTCTCGACCGCTGAAGAGCTCGCAAACAATACCCAGTGCGGATAAGGCTCGCGGAAGATCGTGGCAGCACGCTCAGGGGTTTCAGGCGGGATGGCATTACGGTACGCCTCTACTACTTCGACAAAGGCGCCCCGGTTGCGTAACTCGCCGGGGATAATATCGCGCGTGACTGCTGCACTAGGAATGAGAACGCGGCGTCCGTTCAGATTTTCCGCGCTGAATGCATCTAATAAGGATTCGGCGACATACTCCGGTGGGGTGAGGCTGACCTGAAATCCCTGCTTTTCGGCTGTATGACGTGTAGCAGCGCCGATTGTTGCCACGCGCGCTTGGCAGGAAGAAGGCGGCTCCGGCATTTCGGCGACGAACGCCGCGATGGCATTGACGCTCGTAAAGATGATCCAGTCGTATTCGTTCGCCTGGGCAGCGGCTCGGCGCAGCGGCGCAGGATCGGAAGGAGGAGCGATAGCAATACAGGGCAACAGAATCACTTCGGCGCCCGACTTGCGGAGTGGCGAGGCAAGCTCTTCGGCTTGATGCACAGCACGGGTGATGACAATGTGCTGCCCCTCAAGATTTCGCACTTGATTTGCTTTGGTCGAGGATTTTCTCCGCGCCCCGACGGATGAGCTCCGCTGCGAGAGCTTGGCCTAACTCTTCGGGGTGCTGCCGCGGCCCGGCCGATTCGGCACGCACGTGACGGGATCCGTCGGGCGAAACGACAACTGCGATCGCTCGAAGAATGTCCTCCTGCGGGTCGGCAAATGCTCCGACGGGCAACTGACACCCGCCTCCAAGCGCTGCGAGCACGGTTCGCTCGCAGCGGACCGCCTGGTGTGTTGGTTCGTGATTCAGCGCGGCGCAGATATCACGAGCAGAGTCGTTCGCTCGCGTTTGGATGGCCAGAGCACCCTGGCCGGGCGCGGGGCACATCTCCTCCGGCGAAAACAGCCCGGACATCTCATCCGCAAGCCCAAGCCGTAGAAGTGCGGCTGCCGCGAGCACTATAGCGTCATACTGGCCCTCTTTTAGTTTCCGGAGTCGCGTATCGACGTTGCCTCGGATGGGCTGAATGTCTAAATCGGTCCGCAGAATGCGGAGCTGTGCTGCGCGTCGGCCGGAGCTGGTACCGATACGCGAGCCGTCCACAAGCTCATGGAGTGGATGTCCTAGGATGGCGTCTCGTGGATCTTCGCGCTCGGGTACAGCCGCTATCGTGAGGCCTTCCGTGATCTCGGTGGGCAAGTCCTTGAGGCTATGGACGGCGATATCAATGTCTCCCCTCAATAAGGCCTCTTCAATTTCTTTCGTGAACAGTCCCTTTCCTCCGGTGCGAGCCAACGAAGCCGCCTGGAGGTGATCTCCCGTGGTTCTAATGATTTCGATGCGCGTCTGAACGCCCCGAGCATTGAGTTGTGAAGCAACGAATTGCGCTTGCCACAGCGCCAGTTGCGAGCCCCGGGACCCAACTGTCAAGACCCGTTTCGCGAGAGGCGCGACAGGCATGTGAACTAGCGATCCCGCAACTGAAACATCCGCCGGATAGCGCTCATCAGGTCGCTCGCCCAGGGATCGTTATCGAGCCGCCGCAGTGCTGCATACCGCCTGATTTCAGAAATCGGCCCGTGGGCAATCTTGCTAACAATACTTCGCGTGAGCGCCTCGAGCGCTTCCTCTTGCTCTAGCGTAAGCGCCCCTAAACGCGACCGGTGACGTTCGAGAACTTCTCTGCGCAGGTCTTCCAGTTGCTGCTGCAAGCCAACAATCATCGGGCTGACATCGCGCTCACGTAGACGAGCTTCGAGGCGGCTCACCTCATCCTCGACGATGCTCTCGGCCTGTCTCGCGACTTCGCTCCGCGCCTTCAAGTTCCTGTCCGCGAGACGCTGGAGATCGTCGATGTCATAGAGGAAGGCGTGCTCCACGTCGTTTACATCGGGTTGAATGCAACGCGGAACGGCAATGTCGATAAAAAACATGGGTTGATTTCGTCGCGCATCAATCGCCCGGCGTACTGTTTCCGAATCCAAGACGTACTCGGAAGCCGCGGAAGAGGCGATCGTTATATCGACTTCAGCAAGGCGGTGATGAAACGATTCATATGCGATCACCTCGCCCCCAAAGATACGGGCGAGCTCGGCCGCGTGCTCGGGCGTGCGATTGGTAATCAGGATCTCAGTGGTTCCGGCGCCCACGAGGTGGCGAACGGCAGCCTCCGACATTTTCCCGGCTCCGATGATCAGAACCCGCTTCTTGTCGAGCGAGCCAAATATTTCCCGAGCAAGCTCGACCGCCGCGTGTCCCACGGATACGGCACTCCGGCCGATTTCGGTTTCCGAGCGGACGCGCTTCGCAACACTGAACGCGCGAGTAAGCACGGTGTCGAGGACACTACCAATCGCGCCCTGATCCCGCGCCTGAACATAAGCTTGCTTCAATTGACCCAGGATCTGCGGCTCGCCGACGATCATTGAATCCAGGCTGGAGGCGACGCGAAAGATGTGACGGATGGCTTCAGTTTCTTCAAGTAAGTAAAGGTAAGGACGGACCGCATCCAAGCTCAAGCCATCCCAGCTAGGAAGAGCCTCGAGCAGCGCGTCAGTTGAGACCCCATCGCCGAGTGCGGCCGTAATTTCAACCCGATTACAGGTGGAGAGAATCAGAGCTTCTTTCGCGCCGCGAGCGCGAATGTTAACGAGCGCCGCCGGTACCTCGTCCTTACGGAATGCGAGCTTCTCACGCACCTCCACGGGCGCGGTGCGATGATTGATGCCGGCGAGAGCCAACTTCATGGCAGCCACACCGTTCTCAGGCCGACATGAGCTACCCAGGTGATAATTGAGCAGCTCAGGACGCTTACAGCCAGCCACGCCATGCGCCGGCCCCGCCATCCCGCGGAGAGACGCAGGAAAATCATTGCCAGATAGAACGCCCAGGTGAACAGAAAAAACCAGATTCCCAGGTCCAGCACCCAGCGCCGGCCGATCTCGGTAGAGACCCATACGACACCGCTCAAAGCGCCGATGGTGATGAAAACGAATCCTGTGTTCATGGCCAGAGTTATGACGCGATCGAGAGTGGCAAGCGGCGGCAGGCGGTTCGAGGAAGGGGCGACGTTCTTGCTTTTCAGTTGTCGCTCTTGAAGCAGATAGTAGACCGAAGCAACGGCCGCTAAAGTCAGAGCCGCATAACCGATTAATACTGTGGCAACGTGAACAACCAGCCACGCGTTTCGGATTTCAGGGTTACTCCAGGAGGACACCGGAAATTCAGTTGCGCCAATGAGGGTCATGAAAAACACTATCGGGAACAGACAGACTCCAAATATGGAGATGTGGAAATAGCTGTATGCCACTAAGAAAAGGACGGCGATAAGAAACGCGCAGGTGGAGCTAGTCTCATAGAAATTGTTTAGCGGCAGATGCCCGGTCTCGGCCCGTAGCTCGATGATAGACACTAGGTGCAATACAGTTCCGATCCCGAACGCGGTCAGTGCCAAAGGGAATAGCCGCGTGCTTTTTCGGAACACGTAAAACAAAGCGTAGAGCAACCCGCAGGAATATAGCGCGGCAGCGCTCCGCAGCCAAAAAACACTCATTGAGACACTCCCAGCCTACTTCGTGGCCGGGCTTTCCTTCAGTATAGGAGCGGCTCAATCCAACTTTTCCGGGTCTTGACCCGGCTCGGGCTGATCTACAATCTGGGCGAATTGAGTCATTGAACTGGCGTATGGTGGCTCTTTCCCACCGTTTGCGAATGGCTGTGTGAAAGGCTTCTAAATAAAGAGTGAAAGGAGTTTAAGCGAATCATGAGTGGATTCTTGAACGGCAAGCGGGCGCTGGTCACTGGTGGATCGAAGGGTATCGGTTTCGCGGTGGCGAGAGCTCTTCTATCGGAAGGCGCAAAGGTCGTCATCTGCGGACGCGATGGCAAAGCTGTGGAAAAAGCACTGGCCGACCTGGGCAAAGCTGCCCCAAGCGGTAAGATCACAGGCCGGACTGCAGATGTAAGCAGTACCGATCAAGTCAAAGAGCTTTTCGTATTCGCCGACCAACAACTCGGCGGCCTCGACATATTGATCAACAACGCCGGAATGGGAATCTTTCGAGCGACCGCGGAGCTGAGCATTGAAGAGTGGAATCGGGTGATCGGCACAAACCTTTCTGGGGCATTCTATTGCAGCCGGGAGGCGCTTCAGCGCTTGGAAACAGCCGGAGGCGGATGGATTATCAACGTCAGCAGCCTGGCGGGAAAAAACCCATTCGCCGGAGGCGCTGCCTATAATGCTTCCAAATTTGGGCTCAATGGCTTCTCCGAAGCGATGATGCTCGACCACCGCAATGACAAGGTCCGCGTGAGCTACATTATGCCCGGTAGCGTGAACACTCGGTTCGGCGGAAACGGAGCGGACCGCAGATCCGATTGGAAGATTGCACCCGAAGATATAGCTGAGATCGTACTGGATATTCTGCGCAAACCAGAACGAACTCTCATCAGTCGAGTTGAAGTGAGACCTTCTCGGCCTCAGAAGTACTAATCAGAAAAGCCCGGTAGCTCGAAAGGTACTAACAGCCCTTCACGAAACAGGTGCGTCTGACGATGAAAGAAATAGGAAGCAACATGGCGATGTTTGGCATCCCGGTTGCTCCATCGAGGTTGAGCCAATCAGAGGTTGCAGGCTGGTTCAGCCAAAGTCAGAACCAGGAAAGCGCTGAAGGTGTGAATAGAAAGAAGGAATCTACGCATATGAGCCGGCTCCGAAAAGTACTCGATCCGACAAGGACAGGAAAAGACGCCGAATCGCTGGAAAGGACGCTGCTAAAGCTAGTCGTCGGCCAGGACGAGGCAATTGAGCAGATCGTGAACATCTACCAGATGTACCTCACGGGTCTGACAGCGCCGGGGCGTCCGGTGGGAAATTTCCTCTTCTTGGGGCCAACCGGTTCCGGCAAGACCCGCACTGTGGAAGCCACTGCCGAGGCTCTCGTCAACAATCCGCGGGCGATCATCAAAATCGACTGCGCCGAGTTCCAGCACAGTCACGAAATCGCCAAGCTGATCGGCTCGCCTCCCGGCTATCTCGGTCATCGGGAGACGCATCCCTTGTTAAGTCAAGAGATAATTAACCAGCACCACACGGATACCGTCAAGTTAAGCTTTATTCTTTTTGACGAGATCGAGAAGGCCAGCGATGCGCTATGGAACTTGCTGCTCGGTATTCTCGATAAGGGTACTTTGACGCTCGGCGACAACCGTAAGGTCGATTTCTCTCGAGCCATGATCTTCATGACCAGCAACCTTGGCGCGAGTGAAATGAGCGCACTGGCCTCCCCGAAACTCGGATTTCAGGCGCTATCAAACGGCAATCACACGCCGGCCGCTACAGAAGATCTCAAAAAGAAGATGTCTAAGAGCGGGATAGAGGCCGCGCGGCGGAAATTTACGCCAGAGTTCATGAACCGGATCGATAAGGTGGTCGTGTTCAAGCCGCTTGGCGAGCCGGAATTGCGCCGGATTTTGGATCTGGAGCTTGGCCAGGTGCAGCAGCGCATCTTCACCTCCCCCGCAGAGAAATCTTTTGTTTTTACAGTGTCTCCGGCCGGCAAGAACTTCCTCTTAGCTGAGGGTACAGATGTGAAGTATGGCGCGCGCCACCTCAAACGAGCCATCGAAAGATTGCTAGTACATCCGCTTTCCAACCTGATGGCGACGAATCAGATCAACGCCGGGGATTGGATCAAGGCAGACTTCGATCCCGGCAGCCGTTCTCTGTTCTTCACGGTGGAAGACGAGACCATGGAACACCACGCGATGGCTAATGTCGTCGGGGAAAACGTCCGGATACCGCTCGTCGCCGCCGCAGGTGCTGCGCCCCCCGAACAGGTCAAAACAATCTCGGCGCGCTCTTCAAAGAAGTAAAGGCGCGAGGACCCGTTAAACGGGCAAGTGACTCGACCCGGTCAGGAACTTGTCGATATGGTGAGCGGCTTTCCGCCCTTCCGCTATCGCCCAAACGACAAGCGATTGTCCACGCCTTGCATCTCCGGCGGAAAAGACGCCCGGGATAGAAGTCATGTAGGCGTCGTCGGTCTGGACATTGCCGCGTTCGTCCAGCGCAACGGGCAACTGATCCAATAACCCGGCGCGTACCGGCCCGGAAAAGCCGATTGCAATCAAAACCAGCTCGGCATCCAGATCGAACTCGCTTCCAGGCACGCGTTCGAACAACGGTTTCGGTCCGACCCGAACGCAGTGCAGTTTGCGGACATGGCCCTGCTCGTCGCCACTGAAGTGGGTGGTTAGAATACTCCATTCGCGAATTCCGCCTTCCTCATGAGCCGGCTCCATTCGCAGTTGAAGCGGCCATAGCGGCCAAGGCGTACTGTAGTGGCGCTGCTCGGGCGGCATGGGGTGAATCTGGAACTGATGAACGGATGCCGCTTGCTGGCGATGGGCGGTCCCCAGGCAGTCCGCTCCGGTATCGCCTCCGCCGATAATGATCACGCGTTTGCCTGTTGCAAGAATCTCTTCGTGCGGGGAAAAAACATCACCGGCACAGCGCTTATTCTGTTGGGTCAGGTAATCCATCGCGAAGTGAATGCCCGCCAAGCCTCGTCCCGGAATAGGCAAGTCCCGGTGCTGCTCGGCGCCGATTCCCAGAAGAACGGCGTCGAAGCTGCCCATCAAGTCTCTGGCCGGAAGGTTTACCCCGATGTGAACGTTTGTCCGGAACTCGATGCCTTCTGCCCTAAGCTGCTCGAGCCGCCTGTCTACGACCCGCTTCTCCATCTTGAACTCCGGGATTCCGTACCGCAGCAGCCCGCCGACCCGGTCGTGTTTCTCAAAGAC
>Ga0213881_10000690_pt1 | contig 19242 bp, 14 predicted proteins | sample BarmaccoBMER_R08_FD_160104 | JGI IMG/M metagenome (GOLD analysis project Ga0213881, IMG submission 160104) | Barbacenia macrantha exposed rock microbial communities from rupestrian grasslands, the National Park of Serra do Cipo, Brazil - ER_R08 ... | reverse complement strand
GTTCATGCAACGCATCGATGGGAGCAGGGTTACCGGCTTGATGAGCTCATTCGCGAAGCGGGCGTGGTCCGCCGCATTGTCACCATCGATTTGCTCCAGGCTTTCGCAGCGGAGACGGCGAACTTCGATGCAGCGGCTGAGATGGAAGCGCGGCGCATCATCGAACATTTTTTCAATGACGTACTCGTGGAATCGGCAGAGCAGTTCTCCGAGGAGAAGGAAGCAGCCCTTCGCGCCAGCCAGCAACACTCGCAGGCCATTCTCGATTCGGCGCTCGACTGCGTCATTGTCATGGGCCAGGACGGCCTAATCAGAGAATGGAACCCAGCTTCCGAACGGGTCTTCGGCTTTAAACGCCAAGAGGTGCTCGGGAAAGAGCTCGCGGCATTGATTATTCCACCGCAGTTGCGGGAGCGTCATCGCCGGGGCCTGGCGCGCTTCCTCGCCACAGGCGATGGTCCATTGCTCGGCCATCGCGTAGAAATAAACGCCATTCGGGCCGATGGCTCGTCGCTGCTGGTCGAGCTTTCCATCGCGGCGTACTTGCTCGAAGGGAGCTGGGTCTTCACCGCTTACCTGCGGGACATCACGGCGCGAAAAGCGGACGAAGAAGCGAGTCAGCGGCTCGCGGCGCTGGTGCGTTCATCCGCCGATGCGATTATCGCGACCAACCCGGAGAATATAATCACGAGCTGGAACGAGGGAGCGCAGCGGCTTTACGGCTACACGGCTGAAGAAGTGATCGGCAAGCCAATCACGGTGATTGTTCCACCGGAGTACTATAACCAGGAGATCGATATTCTTCGGCGCGTCGCTCGCGGCGAGCTGATCGCCCGTTTCCAGACCGTGCGCCTCTGTAAAGATGGACGCCTCCTCGATGTCTCCCTGACCGCGTCGCCCATTCGCGATAAAGACAACAACGTGCTCGGCGCATCGAAAATTGCGCGCGACATCACCGAGCCGAAGCGAGCGGAACGCGCAGCGCAGCTCCTGCTGGCGGTGAACGAAGATTTGTCGCGCCTGTTTAGCCCTGAGGAAATGATGCGAGCGGCGTCGGCGCGGGTCGGTGAATTTTTTGGCGCGAGCCGATGCGCTGTACTCGAGCTCAACCACCAGGCGGAAACTTTTTCTGTCCTGTCTGAATGGCGGCGCGACTCCGCTGCTCGCGAACGTGCCGGGACGCAGCGAATGGCTGAGTACATGGCGCCCGAACTCCGTGCAGCGCTCGCCTCCGGCGCCGTGATCGTGGTCAACAACGTGAACGCCGATCCGCGAACCGCCCCAGCCGCGGAAAAGTACAGCGCGCTCGACATTGCCGCGTATGTCAGTGCGCCTTTCATCAGCCGCGGCGAGGCGAAAGCGGCGCTGGCACTATATCGCGACGCGCCCTACGAGTGGCGCGAGGCTGAAATCAATCTTCTGCGCGAGCTCACCGCACGCGTCTGGTCGCGCATCGAGCGTGCGCGCTACGAGGAAGCGCTCCGCGAAACAAGCGAGCGCTTCCAGACACTGGCGGACAACATCGCGCCGCTGGCCTGGATGGCGGACCCTGACGGCTGGATATTTTTCTATAACAAACGCTGGTTTGAGTACACCGGCACCACTCTGGAAGAGATGCAGGGCTGGGGTTGGGAAAAAGTACATCATCCAGATTACATCGAGCGCGTCACGGCGAAGTGGAAAGACCACCTCCAGCGGGGAGAGCCATGGGAAGATACTTTTCCCCTGCGCTCTGCAGATGGCGAGTACCGCTGGTTTCTTTCCCGTGCCTCGCCTATCCGCGACCGCGAGGGGAAGATCGTGCGCTGGTTCGGAACGAACACTGACTTCGACGACCAAAAGCGCACCGAAGAAGCGCTGCGGCTGGCTCAGCAGGAAGCGGAAGCGGCCAACCAGGCCAAGGACCGATTTCTCGCCGCGCTCAGCCATGAATTGCGCACACCGCTCAATCCGGTCCTCATGTGGGCCTGCGCCGCTCTCGAGGACGATACTCTCGACCCTACCGTGCGCGACGGCCTCAGAATGATCTGCCGCAACATCGAGATGGAAGCGCGCCTCATCGATGACCTGCTCGATCTCACCCGCATCGCTCGCGGCAAGCTGCAATTGCGCCTCCAGCCGTGCGACGCGGGCGCGCTGCTGCAGCATTCCATAGAAATTGTGCGCAGCCAGACGCAAACGAAAGACTTGCGCGTTTCCGTCACGCTCTCGGCCAGCAATCACATAGTCGAGGCTGACCCGACCCGACTCCAGCAGGTATTCTGGAACCTGCTCAAGAACGGCTGCAAATTCGCCCCGGTCGGCGGAGAAATCAGCGTTCGCTCCTACGACAGCGCGCCCGGCGTTCTCGCCCTCGAGTTCGCAGACAACGGGCCAGGCATTGATCCCGCCCTCATGCCCAGACTTTTCGTGGCTTTCGAGCAGGGGACGCGAACCGGCGAAGGACTCGGTCTTGGCCTGGCCATTTCCAAGGGCATCATCGAGGTACTCGGGGGGAAATTGCACGCCCGGAACAAGGAAAACGGCAGCGGAGCTCTTTTTACTGTCGAATTAAACGCCGTGGCTGATGGGCGAATCGCGCAGCCTCATGGCGCGAAGGACGCCGCTTCATCTTTGCCGCAGCAGTTGCGTATTCTAATCGTGGAGGATCATGCCGACACCGCGACGGTGATGCGCAAGCTGCTTGAACGCGCCGGGCACCAGGTCATGGTCGCGAGTACGATGCGCGACGCCATCGCTCTTCTGCACACCGTCGAGCTGGATGTACTCGTCAGCGACCTCGGCCTGCCCGACGGCAATGGCATGCAGATCATGCGCGAGCTAACCAGAATCAGCGATGCAAAAGGCATCGCCATCAGCGGCTACGGAATGGAGGAAGACCGAAACCGCAGCCGCGCCGCAGGATTCTCGGCTCACCTGACCAAGCCTATTGACGTCCACGAGCTCACCAAGACCATCCGGCGAGTGACAGAACCCGCTCACTAGCGGCTGCCAAGACCAGGGAACTGGCGGGAGAAGCCGAGCCCTGCTTCTTCTGCACGGGTGACGAAAACCGCGGCTTATCCGCACTGCAAACAAGTTGCGTGTGGTGACAAGGTGTTCCAAGCTGCTGCCGCGATGAAGTTGCGTGCGGCTGCCGCGATCAGTCTGCTATGCGCGTTTTTCACCGCTCTCACGCTGGCAAGTTCGCCGCAACTGCACGAGAAGCTGCACAACGTAGATGCGCAGCATGAGTGCGCCGCGACCCTGCTGGTTTCGGGTAGTTATCACTCGGCCGGGCCGCCTCCCGTTCTCCTCGAGACGCCAGCGTCGGCCTGGGCACCGGCGTTCTTCCCGCGAGACTTCGGTTTTGCGATTGCGCCTGTTGCTGCCTCCATCCTGGAACACGCGCCGCCAGTTCTCATCTAACGTACGGACTCGCCGCCTTCGCGTGGAACGACGCGTTCTCCGGCTGAGCGGCGTCTCCCGAGCTCTCATCCATGCAGCTCGGCACAGCGAGCTGCGTTCAAGGTTAATTTCTCCCATGAGAACTTTAGATGAAACAATTTTTAGCAATCTCGATTGCGATGCTGAATGGGGCAGGCATCGCTTTGGCGCAGGATGCGGCCAGTCCGTCGCCCAGCCCTTCACCTTCTGCCACTGTTTCCGCCGGAACCGCGACGGCAGAAAACGTCGTTGTGACCAGCCAGGAACTTGATGTCTCACGCGAGCAAATCGTACCTAGTCTCGGCGCTACACGCTATACGGTTGGACCAGATCGCCTGAATCAGCAGGCCCAAGGCGAAGACGCTCCATTTAACCAAACTATCCTGCGTTTCCCGGGAGTAGCTCAGGACTCGTTCGGCCAACTCCACGTCCGTGGCGAACACGCCAACCTCCAGTATCGGATAAATGATGTCTTGCTGCCGGAAGGTATCAGCGGCTTCGGCCAGGAGCTATCCACCCGGTTCGCTGACAACGTCTCATTGATTACTGGTGCGCTGCCGGCGCAGTTTGGCTTCCGGACTACCGGAGTGATCGATGTCCACACCAAGACAGGCGCGGAGTTCGCCGGAGGCGAAGCTTCCGTGCAGGTGGGCAGCTTCGATACGGTGATGCCGAGCTTCGAATACGGCGGAGTAACTGGTCAACTTGCCTATTACCTAACCGGCAGCTATCTGCACAACGGGATCGGCATCGAAAATCCTACTCCAAGCGATTCTCCTATTCACGATAACACCGACCAATTCAAAAGCTTCGATTACTTCTCCTATATCATCAACGATTCCAGCCGGTTCGTTCTCATGCTGAGCGGTAACTACAGTAACTTTCAAATACCAAATACGCCGGGATTGACCCCCTCTTTCGTCGCAATTGGCCGAAGTACCTTCGATTCAGCCAAACTGGACCAAAATCAGGCGGAAAATTCCGCGTACGGCATTCTCACTTACCAGAAGAAGTCGGACGTGTTCAACCTGCAGGCCTCTCTATTCACGCGATACAGCGGTGTGCTGTTCCGGCCCGACGACACAGGAGATCTCCTATTCAACGGCGTCGCTTCACGCGTCGATCGCGAGATCTACACGAATGGCGCTGAACTGGACACGAGCTATAGGCTCGACGAGCGAAATACGTTTCGAGCCGGTTTCTTTGTCAACGGGTCGGACGCTTCTGTCGCTACCGTTACCTCGGTTTTCCCTGTCGATGCTTCCGGTAATCAGACCAGCGACATCCCACTCCGCATCGTCGATAATTCCACACTAGGCGGATACTTTGCCGGTATTTATTTACAGGACGAATGGAAACCGTTCGATCAGCTCACGATTAATTTCGGCGGCCGCTTCGACCTGGCAAAAACGGTCCTTGCTGAATCGCAGTTCAGCCCCCGCATTAACATCGTTTATACTCCCCGGGATAAAACAGGTCTGCACGTTGGCTATGCCCGATACTTCACACCGCCGCCACTGGAGAATGTCGATCAGAGCACAATCGCGAAATTTGCTGGAACGACGAACGAATCCGCCATCTCGCTCGACTCGCCAGTAAAAGCAGAGCGCGCGCATTACTTCGATGCCGGCGTCACGCAGAAGATCGGCGATGGTTTCCAGATCGGACTCGATGGCTTCTACAAACAGGCGCGGAACGTTCTGGACGAGGGCCAGTTTGGTCAGGCGCTCATCCTTTCATCCTTCAACTATCGCCAGGGCGAAATCTACGGCGGCGAGCTTACCGCCAGCTATACTCACGGCGGATTTTCCAGCTATCTGAACGTCGGCGGCGAACACGCCCAAGGCAGGCACGTCAGCTCCGCCCAATTCCTTTTCGATCCCGATGAGTTGGCGTACATCAGAAACCATTGGGTCTTTCTCGATCACGATCAGCGCGTCAGCGGCTCCGGTGGAGTGAGCTACAGTTGGAATGACTGGACGTTTTCCGCCGATGCTCTTTACGGCAATGGCCTCCGGCGCGGCTTCGCCAACACGCAGAAGAATCATTCCTACGAAACGCTCAATCTAGGCGTGGAGAAGCGGCTTGCGCTCGGCGGCCGTCAGGCCATCAAAGTCCGCTTCGACGTGACTAACCTGCTTGATAAGACCTACGAACTTCGCGATGGCAGCGGCATCGGTGTCGGCGCGCCTCAGTTCGGCCAACGGCGCCGGTTTTACGGAACTGTCGCGTTTGATTTCTGAAATGCGAACGGCGATGCAGAGGCGAGTGGCGTTTTCGGCGACGCTACTCGTTGGGCTGGTCGCAATCCGATCTTGCGAACAAGCTCCAACTCGCAGGATGGGACATCAGCCGGAGTGGCGTCTCAAAAATCGGAGCACGTCTGTCGAACGTCGAGACAAAGTGCTGTTCTATCTGGCGGAAGTGCTGAAGATCGCCGTACAAGATCTGTTTCCGCCACGCACGCCAGGCAATCGCATCGACGACTTCATCGAGAATTGGAGACAACGCGGTTCTGACGCGGCCCATGGAAAATTTGCTATAGTCGACTCTGCACAACTTCGGTAATTCGATGCAAGTACCCGCTCAGGGGCGACTTGCGATGGTGCGCGATACAGGGTTCGAACCTGTGACCCCTACCGTGTCAAGGTAGTGCTCTACCACTGAGCTAACCGCGCATGGTAGCGATAAGTGACGAGTGATAAGTGGCGAGTCAAGACGCTGCTTTCCGACCGGCCGTTGTACTTCCGAACGACGTCCGCTTACCGCTTGCCTTGCGAGACAGCAGGCCTGCGGCCGGGTCAAAAACTTGCCGTACCTACGCCGCCATCTTGACGGCGTCTTTGTGCCCAAGGATGCGAACCGTTTGCTGGAGCTGCTCAATTTTGAGCGGCTTTTTCAATACCGTAATCGGTCCGCGAGCGAGGATGCGGTCGAGCATTTCGCTGTCGGGATAGCCGGTGATGATGATGACCGGACATTCCGGCTGATCTTCTTTGAGAGTGTCGTAAACGTCGTCGGCCGGTCCGTCCGGGAGTTTGAGGTCGAGAAACACGAGGTCAAACTTTTGTTTGTCGATGGCGGTGATCGCTTCCTTGACGGTGCCGACAACGACGCGGCTAAAGCCGATCTTTTTCAAGAAAAGCTTGAAAAGGTTCTGCAAGCTCTCGTCATCATCGACTACGAGCACCGTCGGCTGGCCGGCCTTATCCTCTTTGAGAACGTCTTTATCGAGCGCGTTTTTCTTAATGCGCCAGCGGCCGCCGATCTGGATGGCAGGGAGCTGGCCACGCTGGACGAGGTAATAGACCGTGGGGAGCGGGATGCGCAGGTACTTGGCGGTTTCCTTTACGGTCAGCAGGTTGTGCATGGGTGATTGCATTTAGTATTCATCAACTTGCGCCTGCCGACGCAAGACTTATTCACGATTTTCTATATTATAAAAACTATAACGAAAGTCAAATGCTGTTTTCGCGCGCAGCATAGCGCTTCGGAACGCGCGCGCAGGCGTCCTGTAGCCGTTCGCCTGTGGCGAACGCGGAATGAGGCGCATTTCATGACCGCGCGTCAGCTACAGGTGACGGCTACAACGCACGCGCTTTCTGCTCCCGCGCACACGCTTTCATCGCTGGACAAGCGAAATGCAGCAGTGGACTATCCCGCTTCCCGATGAGCGTGCTGTTTTTCAAACGCTTTCTACAACGCCCGCTGCAAATCGCTTCGATCACGCCGAGTTCGCGGGCGCTGGTGAAACGGGTGGCTAGCAAGATCGATTTCGATCGAGCGCGGGTCATCGCTGAGTACGGGCCCGGCGAAGGCGTGCATTCGCGGGAGCTGACGCGCCGGATGCGGCCGGACGCGCAGCTGTTGCTCTTCGAGCTCGATGGCGCTTTGTCCCGTGACCTGGCCCGACAGTTTTCCCATGATCGTCGGGTCCACGTCATCAACGCCAATGCCGCGGCAATCAGCGACGAACTGCGGCGCCGCCGCATCGCGCAGTGCGATTACATCATTTCAGGTATTCCGTTCAGCATCCTGGAGCGCGGGAAAAAGCGGCACCTGCTTCGGCAAACGCACGACGCGCTCGCGCCTGGGGGCGCCTTCATCATTTATCAGGTCACGAACGAGCTGCGGCAGCACGCGACCGATTTCGCCACGGCCGAGTCGGAGTACTTTCTGCAAAACATCCCGCCGATGTTCGTGACGGTTTTCGGCAAGGACGGCATGCGCAACGGCAGCAACGGCGTGCACGCGCACGTCCATGCCGGGGCGGTATCGTCGAACGCCCGGTGAACGCGGACGCGAAATCGCGCATCGAGAAGGATTCGATGGGCGAAATGCAGGTGCCCGAGCATGCGCTCTACGGCGCATCGACGCAGCGCGCGGTACTGAATTTTCCCGTGAGCGCGTACCGGTTCTCACGGCCGTTCATTCGCGCCCTAGGGCTGATCAAGTGGGGCGCGGCGCAGGCTAACCATGATCTCGGGCTGCTTGATGCACATCGCAGCGCGCTGATCGTGCAGGCCGCCGAAGAAGTTGCCGAAGGCAAACACGATGCCGAGTTCCCGCTCGATATTTACCAGACCGGCTCAGGCACGAGTACGAACACAAACGCGAATGAAGTGATCGCGAACCGCTGTGCGCAACTCGCCGGCAAAGCGATTGGTTCGCGCGAGATCGTGCATCCCAACGATCACGTGAACATGGGCCAGTCGAGCAACGACGTGATCCCTTCCGCCATTCACGTGAGCGCGGCCTTGCAGCTAAAAAATTGCCTGCTGCCTTCCCTCGAAAAACTTGGGACGGCCTTTGCAGAGAAAGCGAAACAATTTCATCACGTCATCAAGATCGGCCGTACTCATTTGATGGACGCGACTCCGGTGCGGCTGGGCCAGGAATTCGGCGGTTACGCGCAGCAGATTGAGTACGCAAAAGGGCGTGTAAACAAGGCGATCGATGTCTTGCGTGAGCTGGCGCTCGGCGGCACGGCGGTCGGAACCGGCTTGAACCGACACCGCGATTTTCCGGCGAAAGTGATGCGGCATTTGCATCAGCGCACCGGCATTGAGTTTTACGAGGCGCGCAATCATTTCGAAGCACAGGGCAGCAAGGACGCGGTGGTGGAAGCAAGCGGCGAAATAAAGACGATCGCGACAAGTCTCTTCAAAATAGCTAACGACATTCGGCTGCTCGGCAGCGGGCCGCGCTGCGGCATCGGAGAAATCCGCCTGCCGGCGACTCAGCCCGGCAGCTCGATCATGCCCGGAAAAGTCAATCCGGTACTATGCGAGTCGATGATGATGGTGTGTGCCCAGGTGTTCGGCAACGACACGACCATCACCTGGGCAGGCGCAAACGGGAACTTCGAGCTGAACGTGATGATGCCGGTAATGGCGCATAACCTTCTCGAATCGATCCGGCTGCTCGGAAACGTGTGCGACGCGTTCACGGACAAATGCGTTCGCGGCATCGAAGCGAACGAGGAGCGTTGCCGTGAGCTGGTCGAGCTCTCGATGGCCATGGTGACGGGCCTCGCGCCGAAGATCGGTTACGATCAGGCGGCGGATATCGCCAAGGAAAGTGCGAAAACGGGGAGAACCGTGCGCGAGATTGCCCGGGCCAAGAAAATTGTGCCGGAAGCGGAATTGAACGCGGCGCTCGACCCGGCGGCAATGACGGCGCCCGGTGGAACGGGATCAGGCGGCGGGTAACGACCAGCAATTCGGCGGAGTGGCCGCGCGACTGAGCAGGATGAAGGAAGTTGCGCCCAAGGTGCCGCGTAGCGTAGCGACTGTGAGGGTGGCTGTGTCGCAGTGCAGCGCCGCGCGCGTTTTGTCTTGCGGCTCGCCGCATCTAACTTAGCGGCAACACCATGGTAGCGAACGTCCAGGGTCCGCAATTTTCCGGGGGCGCGAACATCGCCATCAAATGCCCGGCGCACACCTACGAACAAACGGTGGCGTTTTACCGCGATACCCTGGCGCTGCCCTTAATCGAGGAGGACGAAGACGGATGCATTTTCCAGTTCGGCCCGAACCGTCTCTGGGTCGATCTCGTGCCGAACCTCAGTCATCCCGACGTCTGGCTCGAGTTGGAAACAAACGACACCGAGGCTGCCGCTGCCTTCCTCAAGGTGAATGGCGTGCCGCGGCGGGATGAAGTCGAACAATTACGCGAAGATTTCGACGGCTTTTTCATCTCGGCGCCGAACGGCACCATTCACCTGGTCATCGGACAGGAGGAAGCGTGACTGATGCCGGTCGCGCGGCTAGACGCGCCGGCCAAGAATAACCAGGTCGCGCGGCGCTCCATCAACTCTGGCGACGCCCGGGAGCAAACCCCAGCGGTTGAAGCCGAGCTGCGCGAACAGGCGTAAACTCGCCTCGTTCTGTGCAAAAATCAGGGCGACGAGCGTGTCGAGGCCGAGGTGCGGTGCGCGGGCGATCGCCTCTCGCAACAGGCGCAGGCCCAGGCCCCGCCGGCGGAAATTTGCGCTCACGTACAGGCTCAGCTCAGCCGTCCCATCGTAAGCGCAGCGCGGCAGGAACTCGTGAAAGCTGAGCCAGGCGGCAACAGCACCTCCGTACTCAGCTACCCAAAGCGGGTGATGTCCTGCCGAATGCTCTGCGAACCAGGGGCGCCGCTCTTCGACTTCAACCGGCTCGAGCTGCGCGGTGGCGCTGCGGCTGGCAACGGCCTCGTTGTAAATCGCGACGATCGCCGCCAGGTCGGCTTCGCGCGCATCCCGCACGACCACTTCCTCGGCGGGATCGATGTGCGATCGCGGCAGCGGTATCGCCTGCGCCGTACTCTCGGGAGTCATGCGCGTGCGCTTTCGCTACGGCGCAACGGGCTGACCGGCGCTACAGAAAAGTACGCTCTCGAAACTCGGCTGAAAATCGCGGTGTTCGGTTTCGCCGATGCGAAACCGCGGACTCACTGTGTCTTGTCGAGCGCAGAAAACTTCCATGTCAGCGCGGCCGTTGCGCTCCATCTGCGCCTGCACCGCGCCCGCCGCCAGGTCGGGCGTGTTGCAATCACGCGAGAGATGGCCAAGGACAACGCGCTCGATTTTTCCCGGCAACAACTGCTCGATTACACTCGCCGCCGCGGCGTTCGAGAGATGCCCATGCCGCGACATGATCCGCTGTTTCACCGGCCAGGGCCGATGCGGATCATTCTGTAAAAGCCGCTCATCGTGGTTCGTCTCGATCACGAGCGTGTGTACTTCGCGCAACCGTTCGACCAGCATCTTGGTGGGATAACCAAGGTCGGTGATAAACCCCAGCCCGCGATTGGCCGCGTGAAACGCGTAACCGACCGGCTCGACGGCATCGTGCGGAACCGGGAAGGTCTGCACGAGGATGTCGCAAATAGTAAACTCCGCGCCGGTGCGGAAGATGCGCCAGCTGCGGTGGCCATCGAGTCCCTGGCAGCGGATGGCCTCCGCTGTTTGGGCGTTGCAATAGATCGGAACCGCGAATTTGCGGCAAAGAACAGCGAGCCCGCAGACATGATCGCCGTGCTCATGCGTCAGCAGTACACCATCGAGCTGGTGCAGCGCGACGCCGCATTGCTCGAGCCGGGCCACGATCTGGCGCGCGCTCAGCCCGCCATCGATGAGGATGCGGCAATGTTCCGTCGCCACCAGCGCGCAATTTCCCGCGCTGCCGCTGCCGAGCATGGTGAGACTGAACACGCGTGATGTTTAGCGGAAAAAATATCTCAGGAAAGCCCGAACGCAGGAATCGGGGCAAAAATTTCTGCTTTGCTCAGAGTACCCGCCCCTGCGTTCCTGCTTTCCTCAGCGATCGCCGGTTTTCTCCATGAGGGCAAAGATGCGCGCCTTCTTGGCGGCGTACTCAAGGGAGCGAAACTGCCGGATTTCCTCGAGCCGGCGGAGGCCATTGAGGGTATCGAGATACTGCGTGTAGCTGGCGGCGAGCTCGCACGTTTCGAGGTAACGCCCACGCAGGTTCTGGTCGCGAAACGCGTCCGGGCATTGCCGGGTGAAGAGGTGAAAGCGCAGCCAGCGGCGATCGGCGCGCGAGACGCGTTGCGTTTTGCGAAAGAAAGCGACGAAGAGCAGGAGTACAAGATAAGTATCGACCTGCGCCTGGAGCTCGAGACCGCGCACAAATTCTTCCGAACCGATCTCACGCTGCCCATTCTTGAATTGCAGCGCGGCATGCAACGCGTGATTCAATTCTTCCACAAAAACGATGAGCGACCGGATGTTTGAATCGCTCAGCCCCGCGCGCGGATCGTGCCGCTCAAGCTGCTCGATCAGCCAGCGCGAATAATAAATTCCGACGTAAAGCTGGTCGCCGCTGTGCCGCAGAAATGTGCGCGCCAGCTCGCTCAGCTCGCGCGCGGAGGCGCCGGCCAGTTTGCTCAATTGGGCGCAGCGAGCCCGATCAATGATACAATCTTCCAGGTTAATACCGACCTGGGCGTAGGTACGCTCGAGCAGCTTCTGGATTTGGCTGAAGAGAGTCTCGTTCATTCAGTCATTCACAAGAATTCACAAGAGCCGGGCGGCATTGCCGTCGTCATCGAGGTTGATCAGCTCTTCGGCGAGATGATTCAGCGCCACGCGCACATCGCGGAAACGGCCGGCCAGTTCCTCGTACACATCATCCAGTTCACAGCGCTTCGCTGTCGCGTCATGCGCCACCAAGCCGTAATTGCGGCTGCCGATTTGCTCGTAGAAGGCAAGGTTCGGTCCGCCGCGCGCGCTGCGGCGTTGCGCGTTCTCGCGAAAAATGCCGCTGACGAAGAGTGAATAGTTGCCGACATGCGCTCGAATGAGGAAGGCCTGCTCTGGCGTAGCGCGGGCCAGGGCGATGAGCATGTCCGAGATGTACTGGTGCGCGCGTTCGTCGCTGCTGTGCGGCGCACGAATGTTTGCCCGGGAGAATGTCTCGAGCAAAGAAGCCACGTAATCGCAAAGTTTCCGCTCGCTCATGCCCGCCTGCTTGAGTACGTGGCGGGCGAGCACATAAAAATAGAAGTGCGACGAGATGCGCAACTGGCCGGCGCTGGAAAGGATGGCCTCGACCAGGCGTGGTGAATCGAGCACGGCATCGCGCGTTTCCACGTCTGCGAGGAGATCGATGAGCGAGACCGATTCCGATTGCGAGCGGGCAAGAGTACGGACGACGAAGTCGAAATCCGCCGCGGTAAACCGCGCCCGACAATTCGCCTGAATCATCGAGAGCCAATTATAAGCATCACAGGTGCCATAATGCAACTGTGCCGTGCCGCCGTTGCCGAAAATGCAGCGCACCGATCTCGTCCTCGACCGCGCAGTGAATCTCGGCTCGAAACTTCGCGGGGAAACCGCTAACGTTGCGCCGCTTTTCCTCTCCACTTTCCGATGCAGCCCACCATCCTCATCGTTGATGATGAAAAACATACCCGGGACGGCCTTCGGCGTTTGCTGGAGGACGAGTACGACGTTTACGTCGCGGCGGACATCGCCGGAGCGACTGGCGTACTCGAGCGCGAGAACGTGGACCTTCTTCTCACTGATTTGCGCCTCGGCAGCGACGACGGCATGCAGTTGATCGATCGCGCGCTGAAGATGGCGCACCCGCCCATCTGCATCATGATGACAGCGTACGGGTCAGTCGATACCGCGGTGGAAGCGATGAAACGCGGCGCCTACGATTTTGTGACCAAGCCGCTGAATCTCGACAAAGTGGAGATGCTGATCGCGCGCGCACTGCAATCGCGGCGGGTCGAGCAGGAAAACCGCACGCTGCGCCAACAAGTGGACGAGCGGTTCGGGCTGGAAAACATCCTCGGCGAATCAGTCGCCCTGCGTGAGGTGCTGGATACGATACGGCAGGTCGCGCCCTCCTCAGCGAATGTGTTGATCGAAGGAGAAAGCGGCACCGGTAAAGAGCTGGCGGCGCATGCCATTCACAATTTGAGCCGGCGCAACAAGGCAAAATTCGTGGTGGTGCATTGCGCCGCGCTTTCCCCCACCCTCCTGGAAAGCGAGCTGTTCGGGCACGAGCGCGGCGCGTTCACCGGCGCGCATGAGCGGCGCATCGGCCGCTTCGAGCAAGCCAGCGGTGGCACGATTTTCCTCGATGAGATCGGCGATATCGACGCGAGCACTCAGGTGAAATTGCTGCGGGTGATGAGTGAACAACGCTCGTTCGAGCGCGTCGGCGGCACCCAGACATTGCGTGCCGATGTGCGCATCATCGCGGCCACAAACAAGAATCTTGAGCAACTCGTGCGCGAAGGAAAATTCCGCGAAGACCTGTACTTTCGGCTCAACGTGGTGCGGATCACGATGCCGCCGTTGCGCGCGCGCAAGGAAGACATTCCGCTACTGGTGCGGGCGTTTCTGCGGCATTTTTCGAGGGCGAACGAGAAACAGGCCCTGGAGATTACGGCCGATGCCATGAACACGCTGCTCACCTATGATTGGCCCGGCAACGTGCGCGAGCTGCGCACCGCCATCGAGCACGGCGTGGTAATGGCGAACGGGCCCAAGGTGACGTTGCGAGATCTGCCCCCGAGCATCCGGCAGACAGGCGCGAATTCTGCCGGCGCGACCGCCATCTCGGAGACGACAAATCCGCTCGACCTCGGCCAAAGCGAAAAGCGCCTGATCGCGCAGGCGCTCGCCGTCACCAAAGGGAATATCAGTGCCGCGGCGAAACGGCTCGGCATCAGCCGCCGTACGCTGCACCGCAAGCTCAACGAGATGGACGCGCGTGGGCTGGATTTGCGCGGAACGTTGCGCCGGAGCCGCGCCACCTGATTATGCCCGGCGCCGCCGACTTCATCCAGAAAAGTGTGCACGCGGTCGAAGCCGGGGTCATCGCGCCGTGGCTTCGCCGCGCGTTGCTGGTCGCGGCGGTTGTCGGCCTCGCTGTTTACCACGTGTACTATTTTCGCGGGCTTGCCACCTCGCAGGCGATGGACCAGGCCCAGATCGGGCGCGAGATCGCCAGTTTCCATGGCTGGCGCACGAACGTCATTCGTCCGCGGGCGGTGGCGCAGCTACGCGGGCACGGCAAACCGGTCGCGCGCTACATTCAACATGACACCTTTGAAGCGCCGTTGCCGCCGCTGGTCAACTCCGTCGGATTATTCCTGGTGAAATCGCACTGGCAAATGACGCCGCACGATCTGATCTACATCGGCGACAAAGTTATCGCGATTGAATCGATTGCGTTCTTTCTGCTGAGCCTCCTCGTGCTCTTCTTTCTGGCCCGCCGTCTCTTCGATGAGCGTCTGGCATATCTCGCCTGCGCTTTCGTACTTCTCTGCCATCTGCTCTGGCAATATGGGCTCAGTGGCCTGCCGCAGATGCTGATGCTCTTTATTTTCAACTGCACACTTTACGCGCTCGTCCGCGCCATCGAAGCGCGCAATGCAGAGCGCCCGCTCGACGCCTGGCTCGCGGCAGTGGGCGCCGGCTTCGGGCTTCTTGCCCTGGCGCACGCATTGACACTCTGGATGTTCGGCGCGGCGCTTCCTTTTTTCGTGTTCTACTTTCGGCCGCGCCTCCGCTCGCTCGGCATCGTGCTGGGCGTCGTCGCCCTGATGTATGCGCCATGGCTGTTGCGCAATTTCGTTCTGACCGGGAACCCGTGCGGTGTGGCTTGGTACTCGGTACTCAACGGGATCGGCGGCCATTCTGAAGCGGAGGTGATGCGACACATGGCCACAGACCTGGGCGGCGCAGGGCCGCAAGCGTTCCGCGACAAAATTATCAGCAACTTCACCGGGCAGATTGCCGGGCTATTCGGCAACTTCGGGCTGAGCATCGTCGCGCTCGCCTTTTTCGTCAGCCTTTTGCACCCGTTTCGGAGCCGTGAGGCAGCCACGCTCCGATGGATGCTCCTCGTCATGTGGGTCGGCGCGCTGCTCGGCATGTGCGTTTACGGCGTGGACACCGAGCAAGAGGTCGCCGCAAATCAACTGCACGTTTTGTTTTTGCCGATCATGAGCTGCTTCGGCCTGGCCTGGCTGCTCGTGCAATGGAACCGGCTCGCGTTTAGCCAGCCCCTCGCACGCGCCGGATTTCTCGCCGGCCTCTATGTTCTTTGCGCGCTGCCGATGATTTTCAATCTGCCCCTTTTCGCGTCCCCCGACCGTCCGCAGATCCGCTGGCCGCCATACCTCCCGCCGTACATCGCCGTTCTTAATAAATGGATGCAGCCGAACGAAATCGTCGCTTCCGATATGCCGTGGGCGATCGCCTGGTACGCCAATCGCCGTGGCTTGTGGCTCCCGGAAACGGTGCAAAAATTCACCGAGCTAAATGATTCCCGGGTGCTGGGTGGCCCGGTCAACGGGTTGTATCTCACCCCAATCAGCGGCAGCGACAATAAGCTGCGCGACATCATCCGAGGTGAGTACAAGGATTGGGCACAGCTCATCCTGCGGACGGCGGACGTCGAGAAACTTCCATTAACATGGGCGACGCTGCTCGGCCTCGAGAACGAGTGCATTTTCCTGAGCGATCACGATCGCAGCGCGGCGACGAAGCAATGACTTTACGAAGCGTGCAGGCGCGGGTTCAATGATCGCTGTGAGTGACGCGCGCCGACTTTTCGGGACCGATGGCGTGCGCGGTGTGGCCAATGTCGAGCCGGTCACGGCTGAGACGGCGCTGAAGCTCGGGCGCGCCGCCGCACACGTATTCACTCAACTCAATCCGCGCGCGCATCCTGCCGGAGCGCGGCCGAAAATCGTACTCGGCAAAGATACGCGCCTGAGTGGCTACATGCTGGAGAACGCTCTCGTCGCCGGGATCACTTCGCTGGGGGTGGACGTCCTTCTCATCGGGCCCTTGCCCACACCTGGCGTGGCGTACATCACCCGCTCATTGCGCGCGGATGCCGGGATCGTGCTGAGCGCCTCGCACAATTCCTACGAAGACAACGGCATTAAATTTTTCCGGCACGACGGCTACAAGCTCGACGACGAGATCGAGCGTAAGATCGAGCATCTCGTTTTTTCGGGCGAGATCGATGCGATCAGGCCCACCGCCGGAAATATCGGGCGCGCCACCCGCATCGATGACGCGCTTGGCCGTTACGTGGAATTCGCCAAGGCAAGTTTCCCGCGCGGCATGACACTCGAGAAAATTCGCATTGCGGTGGACGTGGCGAACGGCGCCGCGTACAAATCGACCCCATCCATTTTGCGCGAGCTGGGCGCCGAGGTCGTGGTAGCCCATGACCAGCCGAATGGCACCAACATCAATGCGGGCTGCGGCAGCACCGTTCCGGCGGAAATTCAGCGGCTCGTGCGCGAGTCTGGCGCGCAGGCGGGCATCGCTCACGACGGCGATGCTGACCGCGCGCTCCTTTGCGACGAGCACGGCGAAATCGTGGATGGGGATGAAATTCTCGCCATCGCCGGCATCGATTTGTTGCGCTCGCGCCGGCTGCGCCAGAACACACTCGTCGCTACCATCATGAGCAACTTCGGACTAGACGAGGCGCTCGCTGCGCATGGCGGCAAAGTCATTCGCACGCAGGTGGGCGATCGCTACGTCCTCGAGGAAATGGTGGCGCGCGATCTGAACGTCGGCGGCGAGCAAAGCGGCCACATGATCTTTCGCGATTTCACCACCACGGGTGACGGCATTATCTCCGCGCTCCAGCTTTTGCGCATCATGAAAGAAACGGGCCAGCCGTTGAGCCAGCTCAAGCGCTGCCTGACGAAGTACCCGCAAGCGCAGCGCAACCTGCGCGTGCAACGCAAACCGCCGCTGGAGCAGTTGCCCGCAGTACTTAAGCTCGTTAGCGAAACCGAACAGGAACTCAACGGCAAAGGACGCGTCCTGCTCCGGTACTCAGGCACGGAGCCGAAAATCCGGGTCTTGATCGAAGGACGCGAACCGGAGCAGATTGGCCGGCAGGCAGACCGCATTGCGGAGGAACTCAGGAAGACAATCGGAATCGCTGAGGAAAGCAGGAAAGCAGGAGAATTGTAGAGGTTTTCCTGCGTTCCTGCTTTCCTTAGATATTCTGCTTCTTCATGACACTTAACCAAGTGATCGAGGCGCTGCTTTTCAGCGCCCAAAAAGCGTTAACGACTGGGGAACTCGCAGAGGCACTGCGCAGCGCCGGCCAGAGCGACGAGCTTCTGCCGAACGAATTCGCGCGCACCGAGGAAGCAGAAGTCGCCGCTGCACTCGAGCAATTGAAGATCGAGTACGGGCAATCTCCACGCGGGTTCCAGCTCGCGGAAAAAGCCGACGGCTGGCAACTCGTTAGCCACCCTGATTGCGCCCGCTGGGTGCGCCAGCTTTTTCCGGGGCCGAAACCGGCGCGGCTTTCTCCGCCCGCGCTGGAGACGCTCGCCATCATCGCGTACCGGCAGCCCGTCACGCGCGCTGATGTGGAAGCAGTCCGGGGCGTGACCGTTGAAGGCATGCTGCAAAACCTGATGGAGCGCGGCTTGGTGAAAATCGGCGGCCGTGCCGACGTTCCGGGCCGGCCGTTGCTGTATGAAACGACGCAATTCTTCCTCGAGCATTTCGGGCTGCGTTCACTCGACGAGCTGCCGAATGCGGAGGAGCTGCGGATGCGCCATGTGCCAGCCGCGACACCAGCTACCGAAAAACCCGGGGCCGCTCCGCCCGAGCCTGCGCAAAGCGCGCCGATATCATAAAACGGAACACCGGCGCACGCTGAGCAGGCGAATCCCGATTTCGCGGCCATCAACGCGCGGCTTGCAATCACGCTTCCCGCAGGATTGACTTGCCGCGCGCTATACAGAAGCATTCCTCGTAGTGTGTTTTAAATCATGAAGACGCTTTCCAGACTTGCCGTTGTTCTTGGAGGTGCCGCCGTACTTTTTAGCCTTACCGGCTGCGGCAGCTACAACCAACTCGTCGCGCTCGAACAAAACGCCGACAAAAAATGGGCCGATGTGCAATCCGTTTACCAGCGCCGCGCTGATCTGATCCCGAACCTTGTCCAGACGGTGCAAGGTTCGGCTAACTTCGAGAAATCGACGCTGACCGAAGTCACGAACGCGCGGGCCAGCGTCGGCCGGGTGCAGCTTGATCCCAACAAAGCGCCGACCGATGCAGCGCAGCTCCAGCAATTCCAGCAAGCGCAGGGACAACTCGGTAACGCGCTCTCCCGGCTGCTGGTCGTTAGCGAGAATTATCCGCAGTTGCGCTCGACCGAAGCGTTCCAGAATTTGCAGGCGCAACTCGAAGGCACCGAGAACCGCATTTCGGTCGAACGAAACAATTACAACTCAGCCGTGCAGGCGCTGAATACTGCCCTGCAAACGTTTCCCACAAACATGCTCAACAAGATGTTCGGCTTTCAACCAAAGGCATTCTTTCAGGCCGAAGCGAGCGCACAACGGGCGCCCACGGTGAACTTCAACTTTGGGAACACCCCTGCCAATGTACCGGGCGCTGCTCCCGGCAGCTCGCCGCCACCGGCTGCGAGCGCAAGCGCCACGCCATAACCGCGTCATTCCGAGCGAAGTCGAGGAATCCCGTGGAAATCAGCTTAAAGGTAGCGCAGCGGGATCCCTCGACTTCGCTGCGCTCGGCTCGGAATGACTTGAGCAGCATATCAGCGTGGCTCGCATTACTCGCGTTGGCGCTCACCGCCCTCAGCGCCGGCGCCGCGGAGACCATTCCGCCCAAGCCCGACAAGTACTTCAACGATTACGCCGGAGTCGTTTCACCGGGCGTGGCGGAGCGCCTCAACCTCCAGCTTGCACAATTCGAGCGCGACACTTCGGACCAGGTGCTCGTGGCCGTTTACCGGAAAATGGAGAGCGATTCGTCAATCGACGATTACACGC
>Ga0213881_10000688_pt1 | contig 19263 bp, 13 predicted proteins | sample BarmaccoBMER_R08_FD_160104 | JGI IMG/M metagenome (GOLD analysis project Ga0213881, IMG submission 160104) | Barbacenia macrantha exposed rock microbial communities from rupestrian grasslands, the National Park of Serra do Cipo, Brazil - ER_R08 ... | reverse complement strand
GGTGATGTTCGGACGTTGCGCGTCGTCGAGCAGCCTCTTCAACTGCGTTCGCATCACCTGCTTGTTACCCACCTGGCGGTGCAGTGCGCCTTCGTCGAGTATCACGTGGATCTTCAGTGGATCCTCGTCGACGTATAACCGATCCTGCCGCCGCATCCGGAGCTCAACGAGGCGATCAGCAGCCTCAGAATCCGCGGTCGATAGCGTGGTCAAGACAGCACGCGCATAGTCCTCGGTTTGGAGCAGACCGTGCACCAGGGTGATCTCGAAGGCGCGCACCTCGCTGGCGTCCTGCTCCAGAGCAACGTATCGACTGAAGTTGTCCGGCAACAGCGGATCCCCAGGATCTGGGGCCAGAACGTCAGAAAAGTTGTGCCACCAACCCTGGCGTTGCCCGTCGCGCACCCAACGCATCAACCGGTCCCGGTAGGCCTGGTCGGTGACGCCGTAGCGGTCGAGCAGGTCGCGAACGTCGCGACCCTTGGGAATGCCCTGACCGGTCTCCAGCCTGCTGACCTTGGAGACTGAGCACTCCAGTTCCTTTGCCACCTCTTCGATGGTGAGTCCCACGCGGTCACGCAGCGTGCGAAGCTCGGCACCGAGCCGGCGCCGAGGCACCAGCGGACCACGTACTGGGGACATCACGCGCCTCCACCTTCCGGCGACCTGGCCTGCGAGCAGGATGTCCAACCACGCACAGGACCCAAAGACGACACGCTACTCCTGTTCGGTGAATCGCATCAGTACGTTGTTTCTTGCAATTGCATAACGCTCTTGCCTACTGCATCCTAGTCACGAGCTTGCACACCAGCTAAGCCCGGGTCTGCGTCGCTCCCCCACCCCAAGCTTGCGTCTGCGGCCCGACCATCGACCAAGGGAAAGGGGCGGGCGTCATGTCGGCATCTCACCGGAGCGCGACACGCTTCCCCGAGGCCGAGCGAGTGGGCCACGGTCAGGAAACGCAACGTCGTGGCGGGTCGCACCGCAGTGCACGGTGACCATCCAGGCTCTCGGCCTGATCCTGCTGGGCTGCCTGTTCGTCGGGATGTTGCTCGGGACGACGTTCACCGTCCAAGCCATCCGGCCTGAGTTTCGGCGGCAAGCCGAAGAACGGCGCAGACTCGATGCCGAGTGGCAGGTGATTCGGCAGGTACAGCAGGTGGTCCAGCCCAGGTGGTGTCCGCGTTGCGGGCATCTGATGGCGCAGGCAGCTTCGTACGCCGCAGTGGAACCAGTGGAGGAGGAGCCGAATGATGACTGATGGCGCCGGCGGCCGCTAGCCTGCCCGGTTGAAGATGCTTGGTGCAATTGCACAGAGTGCTTTTACACTAGCTTGGGTATGGTCTCACCGGGCTGCCTGCACCCCAGGCACGTCCACCGAGCCAACCACCGACCACGGGAAGGGGCATGCGGCCATGTCGATCTCTTACCGGAGCGCGACACGCTTCCCCGAGGCGTACAACGGCCAGGGAATGCACCGTCGCGGCGGAACACACCGCCGAGCATGGTGACCATGGCGGTAGTCGCTGCGGTCGTCCTGATGTGCATCGGGGCGCTGCTTGGCGCAACCTGTAGCCGCCGGCTCTTAGAACGACGGCTTGACCAGGAGGCTAACCAACAAGCCGAGGAGCGTCGCACGCTGGCGAAGGAGTGGGCGGCAATCCACCAGCGCCGAGGCGAGTGCCCTCGGTGCAGCGATCCGCTGCCCAAGCCGCGCCGATTCACGTCGCGGACCGTGTCCAACTGAGCGGCATAGCAACGTCAGACCGCGCGGCGGCCCGAGAGCGCACGGCCAAGCGTTAGCTCGTCGGCGAATTCGAGGTCGCCGCCCATCGGCAGCCCGGAGGCCAGCCTGGTCACCGACAAGCCCGGGAAGTCCCGCAGCATCCGCGCCAGGTAGGTGGCGGTCGCCTCACCCTCGGTATTCGGATCTGTCGCGATGATCACTTCGGTGACGTCGTCAGCGCCGATGCGGGTCAGCAGCTCCCGGATCCGCAGCTGATCCGGGCCGACTCCGGACAGCGGATCCAGCGCACCACCAAGCACGTGGTAGCGACCGGTGAACTCGCGCGTACGTTCCACCGCGAGCACATCTTTGGGCTCTTCGACCACGCAGACCACCCGCGGGTCACGGCGTGGATCCGCGCAGATCCGGCAGGTCTGCTTCTCCGAGACCGTGCCGCAGACGGCGCAGAACACCACCCCGTCCTTGACCCGCTGCAGGGCGTCCTGCAATCGGGTCACATCAGCCGGATCTGCGGCCAGCAGGTAAAAAGCCATCCGCTGCGCGCTCTTGGGCCCGACACCGGGCAGCCGCCCCAGCTCGTCGATCAGATCCTGGACGACACCCTCGTACACCAGCCCATCATGCCGCACCCGCCCGTCCAGCCAGCATCCCGCAGTCTGGATCCAGACTGCGGGTAAAAGGTGCCCGAAAAACAGCAGTCTGGATGCAGACTGCTGTTAACGGGGTTACATGCCGGGCAGGTTGAAGCCTCCGCTGGGGCCACCGAGGGCGCTGGCCAGGGGACCCATCTTCTGCTGGGTGAGATCTTGCAGGGCACGATGCGCGTCGAGCATCGCTCCCATCACGAGATCTTGCAGGGTCTCCACATCGTCGGGATCGACCACTTTCGGGTCGATCGTCACGCTGCGCACCTCTCCAGAACCGGCCAACGTGACCGTGACCAGGTTTCCTCCAGCCTGCCCGGTAACCTCGGACTCGGCGAGTTCGGCCTGTGCGTGCATAAGATCTTGCTGCATCTTCTGGGCCTGCTGCAGGATCATCTGCATGTCAGGCGCTCCACCGGGTTGCACCGCGGCTCCTCTCATCGCTTCCGGGCCGCGCGAGGTAGCGGCCCGCGCGGCACAGGGTAGTCACTTCGAGCTCGGCGAAACTGCTGCGGTAGGCCATTGCTTGGTCGTAGCGTGGTGCACGTGCAGCTGACAAGGACAAGTCACAGCCATCACGAAGCTGTCCAGCGGCTGCAAGCCAGTTACCGAGCGATCCCGGCCGGGTCACCGGTACGGCTGGCCAAGCGAACCTCGAACCTGTTCCGGCCACGTGCATCGACGGGCCAACCGGGCCTGGATGTGTCTGGCTTGACCGGCGTGCTCGAGGTAGATCCCGCCAGCCGCACCGCTGAGGTCTCCGGGATGTGCACCTACGAAGATCTCGTCGCCGCAACGCTGCCCCACGGGCTAACCCCGCTGGTAGTCCCCCAGCTGAAGACGATCACTCTGGGTGGCGCGGTAAGCGGGCTGGGCATTGAGGCGGCGTCGTTTCGTAACGGCTTACCGCACGAGTCGGTCTTGGAGCTCGACGTGCTCACCGGGACCGGGCAGATCGTCACGGCCAGCCCCGGCAACGACCACGCTGACCTGTTCGCCGGATTTCCCAACTCCTACGGCACCCTGGGCTACGCCACCCGGCTGCGCATCGAGCTGGAACCGGTGCACTCGCACGTGACGCTGCGGCATGTGCGGTTTGACGACCTCGACGAGTTGTGTGCCGCAGTGGCGCAGATCATGGAGACCCGGGTGTGGGACGGCGAGGCGGTTGACTACCTCGACGGAGTGATGTTCTCGGCCGCTGAGTCTTACCTGACGCTGGGGCGGCGCACCGACCACGACGGCCCGGCCAGCGACTACACCGGCAGGCAGGTCTACTACCGGTCGATCCAGCAGCGCCGCCGCGATGTGCTGACCACGCACGACTACCTGTGGCGCTGGGATACCGACTGGTTCTGGTGCTCCGGCGGCTTGGGAGCCCAGCATCCGGTGATCCGTACACTATGGCCGGCCAAGCTGCGCCGCAGTGACGTGTACTGGAAGATCGTGGCGCTGGCCAACCGGTTCGACCTGGAGAACCGCGTCGAAGAATGGCGAGGCCGACCGCGCCGGGAACGGGTGATCCAGGACGTCGAGATCCCCCTGGAGCGCACCGCGGAGTTCCTGCGCTGGTTCCTGGCGCACGTCCCCATCGAGCCGGTGTGGCTGTGCCCGCTGCGCCTGCGCGGCGAGCGTGCCTGGCCGCTGTACCCGCTGAAACCCGGACAGGACTATGTGAACGTGGGGTTCTGGTCCAGCGTGCCAGTTGCTGCGGGTGGCAGGGGGAGCGAGACCAACCGGGCGATCGAGGAACAGGTGGACGCGGTATGCGGCCACAAGTCGCTGTACTCCGAGTCGTTCTACTCGCGTGCCGAGTTCGACGCCCGTTACAGCGGCGAGCATTATGCGCTGCTCAAGCAGCGTTATGACCCGGACCGGCGGCTGCTGGACCTCTACGCGAAGGCGGTGCGACGTCGATGACCACTTCCCGAGAACGGCGCTACCCCACTGCGGCGCAGGCCCCGACGAGTACGGAGCGGCTGTCGCTGGCCGGGATCGTGGAGCTGCTCTCCGATGGCCGGTTCCCGGTCCGATTCACCGCCTACGATGGCAGCGCCACCGGCCCGGCTGACTCCGAGATCAGTGTGCATCTAGCAACCCCACGCGGGGCGACTTACGTGTTCACCGCACCCGGGGATCTCGGCATGGCTCGCGCGTACATCGCCGGTGATCTACAGGCTTCCGGGGTGCATCCCGGTGACCCGTACGTGGCCATGCGGATGATGGCCGACGAGCTGCGCTTCCGGCGACCGACCCTGGCCGAGCTGACGTTGATCACCCGATCGCTGGGTTGGGAGTTACTGCGACCGGTGCCGCCACCGCCGCAGGAGTCGCGGCCACGATGGCGGCGGACGCTCGACGGCCTGGCGCATTCCCGCAACCGCGACTCCGTGGCGATCTCCCATCACTACGACGTCTCCAACCGGTTCTACGAGATGGTGCTCGGCCCGTCGATGACCTACACCTGTGCGGTGTTCGACCATCCCGAGGCGAGCCTGGAGCAGGCCCAGGAACGCAAGCACGAGCTGATCGCCGACAAATTAGGGCTGCGAGCTGGGATGCGGTTGCTCGACATCGGCTGCGGTTGGGGCGGCATGGTGCGCTATGCGGCGCGCCGCGGAGTACGCGCGCTGGGCGTCACCCTGTCTGCGGAGCAAGCTCGCTGGGCGCAGCAAGCCATCGAGGCCGAAGGCCTGTCCGAGCTCGCCGAGGTGCGTCATCTGGACTACCGGGACGCTCCCGGCCGCGAGTACGACGCAATCTCGTCGATCGGACTGCTCGAGCACGTCGGACTGCATTCCTACCCGTCGTATTTTGCGCAGCTGCTGGCGAAGCTGCGTCCCGGCGGGCGGTTGCTCAACCACTGCATCACCGTGCCGGACAACCGAACCAAAGCCCGCAGCGATGCGTTCATCGACCGCTACGTCTTCCCAGACGGTGAGCTCGCCGGCGCCGGCAAGATCACCATGGAAGCGCAAAACGCCGGTTTCGAGGTACGCCATGTGGAGAACCTGCGAGAACACTATGCGTTGACGCTCACGCAGTGGAACGCCAACCTGGTGGCGCACTGGGAGGAGTGCGTGGCTGAGGTCGGCGAGGCCACCGCCCGGGTGTGGGGCCTGTACATGGCGGCCTCCCGGCTGTCCTTTGAGCGCAACGGCATCGAGCTGCACCAGGTATTGCTGGTGCGTCCGGACGCCACCGGCAATGCGCATGTGCCGCTGCGTCCATGGTGGCGCGGCTGACTCTCGGCGCGCGTCCAATCTTGTTAGGTCTCCATGGCGAAGTTGCGTTAGGGCTGCAGGCGCTCGATCGGGTTGCAGTAGGGCAAATTGTCCAGGGACTGGTCGGTGAAGAAGCGGATCAGCAGGTCGGCCATCTCCTCGGGACATTCCATGGGCACCAGGTGATCAGCGTCCTTGAAAGTTGTATACAGCGCGCCCGGAATGGTGGCCGCCAGATCCCGAACGGATGCGGGAGGTGTCAAAACGTCGTGCTCGCCGGTGAAGACGAGGGTAGGCCGGTTGACAATACTGTCTTCTGGCCTGCGCACCGGTGCCAGGACACGGTTTTGGATAGCGAGATAGCGCGCCGCTTCACCGGGTGTCGATTCGCGCAGTATCTTCTCCATCAACGCACGAGTCGTTTCCCGGTTGCGGATCGCAACGTCCGGCTGCAGGCACATGGTTGCTGCCACAATGTGCTCGACAAACCGGTCGAGGCGTCCCTGTTCCAGGATACGGGTGCTTGTCTGACGCCCGGCGAGCACGTCATCAGGAAATGAGTTGACCACCCCGGCCACCGCTAGTCGATTGATGCGACCGGGCCAGCGGTGTGCGAATTCATAAGCGATAGATCCACCGTAGGATACGCCGACAAGATTGATGCGCGGTATGCCGAGCTCATCGAGGAGATGGTTCAGGCAGTCGGCGAGGAAGTCGAAGCCGTAGTCACCGGACAGGTCGTCCGCGCAACCGGATCCAGGGAGATCAACTAAGAGCATGTTCCCGAGTGGACGTAGTAGGTATTCGAGATGCGGCATGGCATACATTCCCTGGAACGCGCCGGTGATCAGCACGAGCGGGATCGAATCGGATGGCGCGCGGTGTTTGAGGTAACGATAGGCATACGTGATACCGCGCCAGCTCAGCGTGTCGACGGCCGGGCCGCTGGATTCGTCGAACAGCGCGGCGATCGACCGGATTGTGCGGTGACGCAAAACGTCGGACCACCGCACATCTCGGCCCAGGTCCTGGCATAGCCGCTGATGCATTTGCGCCATCTGTAACGATGTCCCCCCCACATCGAAGAAGTCGTCATCACGCTGGAACTCGCGCTGGCCGAGGACTGTGCGCCACACCGAAGCGATCCGCTGCTCGACGTCTGATTGTGGCTGTGCCCTTTCGCTCGCTTCCTGGGCCGCGTGCGACCCCTCCACCACCTCACACGATGTCGGGATGCCATAGCGATCCAGCAAATGGATCGGAGCTAGGACATCAGTGATCTGTGAGAGGGAACCGGGCTCGTTGAGACGAGCGACGATCTTGCGGGTCAACCGTGGCGGACCGGCCATATAGCGGCGGGTCGTCCGTCCATCCGGATCGAGACCGACCAGCACGACAGGATGCGGCTGCGCGGCGGCAACAGGCAGCGATACGAGCGCCTCCTGCGAGGTCATCATGTGGTATCCGCGAAGCGGAGCCTGTCCAGTCAGCGCCATCCCCTGACTGATGCCGGTCTCGTACCACGCACTCCATCCGATGCTGCGGCACCCGGAGACGGCGCCTGCCAGCGCAGCTTCGGCATGCCGATGATCGGCGAAAGCATCGAGCGCGGCATTGGCCGCCGCATAGGAACCCTGCATCACGGCACCGAAGTAGCCGGTGGCCGAGGAGAAGAGCAACAACGCAGTTCCAGGACGATCCTTGATGACCTGATGAACAGTCCATGCTCCACAGATTTTCGGCTCCATTGCCGCCAGGATTTGCTCGACCGAGCACAGCCGAAGTGACTGCTCGGTATAGTGGCCGGCCAGATGGATTACCCCGGCGACCGTCGTCGCCCAACACTTTTCGGCCTGCTCAATGCAGGCGCGTACCTGGTGCAGGTCAGTTACGTCAGCAACGGCATACCGGACATCAGCGGTCAATGCCTGCAATTCTTTGAGCGCCACCTCGTCCGGGCAGCCGCGACCGAAAAGCATGATTTTAGCGCCATAGTGGATGATCAGGTGCCGGGCAACTTTGACACCAATACCTCCCAATCCGCCGGACAGCACGTAGAGACCACCAGTGACAAATTGTGCAACGGTGACCGTCTCATCGGCACGATAGACAGGTACCAGCCTAGGCACCATCCTGCGACCTGCACGGTAGGCAGCGTCCGGGTCTGCGGTATCGCCGTCAATTTCGTCAACGATATGCTGTGCGTTGCCGTGGGCGTCACCGATCTCCAAGTCGAGATGGTGACAGCGCAACCAAGGAATCTCTTGTGCAGCCGTCTTCAGCAAGTTCCGCAGCGGCGCGCGCGTGAAGGTGACCCTATCGGTGGTCGCTACCCGTTGGGTATGGGCGCCGATGACCCGCAACGATAGGGGGAAATCCCAGCTGACCGCGTCCAGCGCCGCGAGGAAATAGATCAACCAGCTGGTGCTCGCTTGGCTGCTGTCACGGATGGTCTGGGCATCCGAGAACTCGACGTGCTCAGCGTAGTCCGTCAAATGCACGATATGCGCTGGCGCCTGACCGGCCAGTTCCCACATCAGTAACCGGTAGTGCTCGCTGTTGGCGGGATCGATGACGAATGCGTCCGCGCCGGTACGGTCGAATGCGGTATGTGCCTGCTGGTGCACCGACACACACAGCTGGCCCCTGCTGCGAAGGATGTCGCAGAGCGCCTGGCCAAGGCCGAGCTGATCGAGGAACACGACGACCAGCCCGGATGCGTGGCCGGGAAGGTGCAGCACGGTCGAGGTGGCCCATTCTGGACGGTAAAACCAGGCGGACAGTTCGGTAGCTGCCGCGGGCTCAGCAGAATCGAGGAGCTTGCGTGCGTATTGCTCGCCGAGTTTGCTGCGCTGGATCTTACCGAGACCCGTTTTGGGAATGTCCGAGCGGCGGACCGGAATGAGGTGATCCGGATTTACCCCGATCTCGCGCAGGATCGTTGAGCGTATGACGCGCAGCGCCTCTCGCTCGGCCGTACCCGGCAATAGGTGAAAAAAGACGGCGAGTTGGTCCGTGCCGGAATTCTGATCACGGACAGCGCAGGCGGCGGTATAGGACCGGTCGACGAAGGGCAGATCCTCCACCACCGCCTCGATCTCATGGCTGGCGTAGTTGGCACCGTTGATGATGATGACATCTTTGGCCCGGCCAGTGAGTGTCAAACGCCCATTTTCGATAAATCCAACATCCCCGGTGTCGAACCAGCCGTCTACGGTGAAGGCTTCGGTGTTCGCGGTAGGATTTTCATAGTATCCCACGGTTACCACGTCACCTTGTACCTGCAGCCGTCCGACATTTCTTTCGGGCAACACCCAGTTGTTGTCGCCGACAACGCGGAGCCGGATCCCGGCGATCGGCCGACCCAGTTCGACGAAGGCGTCGTTGTCACTGGTGGTGTCGGCGGAAAAGCGGTCCGAGTAGACCACGCCGGACGAAGTCTCGGCCATTCCCCAGGCCGGCCAGATAGCACAATTGGGCAAACCCGACGGTTCCAGCATCTGCAGGAATCGGCGGGCGACACGCGCCGAGATTGCCTCACCGCCGTTGATGATCGCCCGGGCGCAGGACAGGTCCCATCGGTATGCGCCTTCGCCGAGCTGAGCCAGCCGGTCGGTGACCAAGCCGAAGGCAAAACTCGGTGCCCAGCTGACCGTGGCCCGGTACCGGGACATCAAATCCAGCCAGCGCAACGCATCCCCTAACACATAATGCGTCGGGATATGCACTTGCGGGCAACCCACGGCGAGGCCGCCGGAGTGCAGCATGACGACGCTGCCGACGTGGTCCAACGGCATCCAGTTGAGGACTACGTCTGTGCTGGCCAAAGACAGCTGCCGAGTACATCCGAGGACCTGCGCGACGATCGCGCGATGATGCTGCACCACCACTTTGGGCAGTCCGGTGCTCCCCGAGGTGAACAGCATCAAGGCGGTGTCATCCGGAGAGCCCTTCCGATACGGCCGTGCTGGATCATTGGCGAGGAGGTCCTCCATGCAAGCGATGGTGAGCCCACCCCATTTGCGGGCATCAGCGAAGTCGCGCAGCGCAGGTTGGTACGAGGCCACGGTAAGAATCGGCGGCTGATGCAGTGCATGCCACGCCGTCTCGACCTTAGTCACCCCGGGAATTCCCTCGGCATAGTCCGCCGGAACGGCCACCAGGGCTGGCACATATCCACCCAACAGGCAGCCCCACAGGCGGTGAAGAAATGCTGGCTTGAGCCCAGTTGCAATAAGACGGTGGCGCCCGGAGCCAGGCCGAGCAGGCTCAAGCCCTTGGCAAGCCGGCAGGCATCGGTCGCCAGTTCCTGGTATGTCTGTACCTGCTCAACCCCGCCAGCGTCAACATGGACAATCGCGTGGTGCCCGTACTGGTCAGCAGCCCGCAGTAATAGCGTGACCATAGTCTCTGCGGCGCCGCACTCCACGGCACCGCCGTCGATGAAAGACTTGACCACCGAGTGGCTGTTGCCGATGCCCGATGGATCGTTTCTCGCTGCCGGTTGTACCTTATTGATGAGATGGACGGCGCCTTGGTTTTCTCTTGCCGCAGCAATACCGACCTCTAATCGGCCTTTTCCTAATATGCTGTCTACCGCACCTTGCCACGCATTTACTAAGTCACTGTCGAGTACCGCAAGCCCGCTCAGCTCAATATCGGCGGAATCTCGGAAGGATGGCAGGCTGGTGACCGTTACGACAGTGAGCGATTGCGCCGCCGTACGGTGACGGGAGCGCACGAATTCAGCCAGCGCCACTTCATCAAACGATCCCTCCACGACCACATAGGCGACCAGCGCATCCGCATCCTTCTCCGCGATAAAGCAGTCTTGCACTGCCGGGTAGGACAGGATGGTTGAGCGAATCCGGCGCTGGTTGTCCCACATCTTTCCAACCTCTCCTGACATGATGGGGACAAGTATTTGCTCCGAGGTGGACTCCAAACATCGGATCCGGCTGCGGAGGTTTTGCGGTTCCGAGCCGGATATTTTCGACCGATATTCACCCGATTGGGACGTCCATCGATGTACTTACCAGCCGCCAGTCGCCTCCTGTTGGTAAGCGCTGGTTTTGCCGGGAGGCGTAGAGGACCTCAAGATGCCGACGCTGCAAGGGGGGCGGCAGGTCTGCGATAGCAGACCGGGGAAGGACCTTTTCCTCGAAAGGCAAGCCAGCAACGCTGCACCCTCACCGAGCACATCGCTGCCAGCGGCAGGGGAACTATTGGAACGCGGCGAGGAGCTGGCGCTTATCGAGCAGGCGCTCGCGGATCTGGATCATGGGCATGGTAACGCGCTGATCATTCAGGGTGCCGTTGGTATCGGCAAGAGCAGCCTGCTCCGAGCAGTGTGCGAGCACGCCTGCTGCCAGGGACTGCAAACATTCACCGCGCGCGCCAGCGAACTGGAACGCGACTTCGGTTTCGGTATCGCCCGCCAACTACTCGAAAGGCCGTTGGTTCATGCAGGCGACGAGAAAAGAGCCGAGTTGCTCACCGGCGCGGCTGCACTCGCCAGGCCGGTACTGGGCCTGCCAGGGCGTAGCGAAAATTCGTTTGCCGCACTGCATGGTCTCTACTGGCTGATCGCAAATCTAGCGGCGAAGAGCCCGCTGGTGCTGGCAATCGATGATCTCCAATGGGCTGACGAGCCGTCGTTGCGGTGGCTGGTCTACCTGTGCCACCGGTTGGAAGGCCTGCCGGTGTTGGTTGCGGCCACCACCAGCCCGCTGCGCCGGGGACACTGCCAGCTGCTGGCTGAACTGCTCGCGGTCGGCAGCGTGCAGGTCTTGAGTCCCGGAGCACTCAGCAGTTCTGCAGTTGCCCGGCTAATTCACGACGGATTGGACGCGGTACCCGATCAGGCATTCGTCGACGCCTGCGCGAGGGCCAGCGGAGGAAATCCGTTCGTCTTACGTGAGTTGATTTACGATCTGGCCGCAGACGGTGTTGCGCCGGTAGCGGCGCAGGCAACGGGCGTGGCCGAGCGGGTCCCCAGCCAGGTGGAACGAACGGTGCTGGCCCGGCTGCGCCGGCTGGACAAGCCAGCTGCGCGGTTGGCCCAAGCGGTGGCGGTGTTGGGTGAGGGCACCGAGCTGCGCCTGGCCGCAGCGATGGCGAACCTGGACATCGGCGCCGCAGCAGAGGCGGCGGATGCGCTGCTGACCGCGGAGTTGTTTGCCGACGGCCGGCCGTTGCAGTTCCTGCATCCGCTGGTGCGCTCGGCGGTGTATGAGCAGCTTGCACCGGGTGCACGCGCTCAGGCGCACGCGCGAGCCGCCCAGCTGTTGGCCGGTGACGGTGCCCAGCCGGAGCAAGTCGCCGTTCAGCTCCTGGCTTGCGAGCCAGCCGGTGACACGAGCGCTGTGCGGGCCTTGCGAGCTGCTGCGGCAGCGGCAGTGGCGCGCGGCGCTCCCGACACCGCCGTTACTTACCTGCGTCGCGCATGGGCCGAGCCGCCCGAGGAGGACCTCCGGGCGGCTGTGCTGGGCGAGTTAGGCACCGCGGAGCGGATTGCGCGAGACCCCGCCGCCGTCGACGACCTGGACAGGGCCTGGCAGATGAGCACCGACCCGGTAGCTCGCGCCCGGCTCGCCGGCCAGCTGGCTAATGTGCTGTTCTATACGGCTAATCTGGCGCGCTGTTTTGCTGTGCTGCGGACCGGGCTGCGCGATCTCGGTGACCGTGATGCTGATCTGGCGTCGCTTCTGTACAGCCATAAGGCGATAGAGCTGATATGCGGAGTGCGCCCCACCGAAGCGCCGGAGGCCACGTTCGAGCTGCTCCGGGAACTGGCTGCGCACAACGTTACGGCCAGTCGCGCACCGCAACTTGCGCTGGCGGCCCTGTTGACTGCCCAAGGGTTGCGGTGTCATGAGGTAGCCGGACTCGTGGATCGCGGGTGGGATGACGGCCGCTTCCTGGCTGAGGAGACCTGCGAAGCGATTCCCGCCATCGTCGCCGGCTGGGCGCTCGTCCACGCCGATGAACTCGACCGGGCCCAGGCGCTGGCCGACGCAATGCTGGCCGACGCCCGGGCGCGCGGTTCGGTAGTGGGCTTCCTGTCCGCCACCGGCCGGCGGGGCGCCGTCGCACTGCGCCGCGGGGCGCTGGCCGAAGCCGAGGCCGACCTCCGCGCTGCGCTCGATCTGGCCACCGAGCACAACCTGACCCACGCTTTTCCGATCCTGGCCGCTCATCTGGGCACGACCTTGATCGAATGCGGCAGCGTGGACGAGGCAGCTGCCGTCCTCGAAGGAGTCAATCTTGACCCGAGTTCCGTGGCGGCGCCCATTGCGGGTCTGTTGCTGGAGGCGCGGGCCCGGGTGCGCCTGATCCGCGGTCGGCGCGCCCAGGCCATCGGTGACCTGCGCCTGTGCGGGCAGATCGCCGAGGCGGCACAGCTGCACAATCCCAACATCTTCAGCTGGCGGTCAACCCTCGCGCTCACGTTGGCGGCTGATCAGCCCCCAGAGGCACGGGACCTCGCGAAGACGGAACTCAGGTTGGCCCGCCGGTCCGGGCTGCCGCGCGCGATCGGCATCGCTTTGCGACGTTGCGGCCTGCTAGCCGCCGGCAACGACCGGATCGAATTGCTGGAAAAGTCCGTCGCTGTCCTCGACAACACCCCGATGCGCCTGGAACTGGCGCACTCGCTGGCCGAGCTGGGCGCTGCGCTGCGCCGCACTGGAGCGTGTATCGCCGCTCGCTCACCATTGCGCCGAGCGCTGGACATCGCTGACCGCTGCGGCGCCACACCGTTGATGGCACGCGCCCGCGACGAGGCGCTGGCCGCCGGGGCGCGCCCGCGGCGCCCCAGGACCACCGGCGTGCACGCCCTGACCCCCAGCGAGCTGCGGGTAGCTCGCCTGGCCGCGCAGTCTCTGACCAACCGGGACATCGCCCAAGCGCTGTTCATCACCAGCAAAACGGTCAGTGACCACCTCTCCAGCGCTTACCGCAAACTCAACATCGCCTCACGTGATCAACTCGCACTGGCCATGGCCGCCTCGTAGATTCCTGGGACTCGATCACCCGGCCGTGCGATCGAGTTCCGGTTGTCCGCGACCGTGCACGACCGAGAAGCACCGGGCAGGTTTACGGATCGATGCGCCGGGCCCCGAGCTGCTCAGCGAGTAATTCGAGAGCCACCTGCTCAGGATCGAGGCGCTCAGAGTGCATCGCCTCATCATCTGGCGGCCCCGGCACACCGGGTTCCTCGAAATCCGGGGGCTCCGGCGGCGGGGACACCCTGTGGTCCGGCGGCCGCACCGGCACTTCCGGGCGCCTGCCAGCCGGACGTTCGGGTGAACGCTGCGGGGCCTGGACACCGCCGGGACTGGTGGGGCCTGGGGTGTGCTCGCAACGCACCTGCCAGTCGACACCCAGAACGTTGCGCAGCGCCCGCTTGATCATCTCGATATTGCGTTCCTCGCCCAGCCGGCGGGCCAGCGGGGCCGTGGGCAGGCTCAGCACCAGGGTGTCACCCTCGACAGCGCTGGCGGTGGAGTTGCTGAACAGCACCTGAGTCGCCCGGCTTTGCTCGCGCACCGCGTCGAGCAACGCCTGCCACACCCGTCGCACCGCCGTGGCGTCGAGCTGGCCCGGCGCCGCAGGCTGGCCCTGAGCTTCGGCGACAGGCTCGGCGGGCTGCGCTTCAGGGCGTTGCACTTCGGGGCGTTGCACTTGAGGGCGCTGGATGCCGGCCTGCGGCGGTGCCGGTTGACTGACTTCACTGACGGGCTGATCTCCGGTCGGGGCGGCAATGGTCAATCGCCGTTCCAGCCGCTCCAGCCGGTGCAGGATGGCGCTGTCTCCCTCGGCCGCGGCAGGCAGCAGCATCCGAGCGCACAGCAGTTCCAGCAGCAGGCGGGGGGCGGTAGCACCGCGCATCTCGATCAGCCCGCTATGGGTGATCTCGGCGAACCGGGTCAGGGCGCCCACACCGAGCGCTTCAGCCTGCGCGGTCATTGCCGCAAGTTGATCCTGGGGGGCGTCGACCAGTCCGTGGCCGGCCTGTTCGGGGGCGACGCGCAACAACACCAGATCGCGGAAGCGTTGCAGCAGATCCGAGGCGAAGCGCCGGGGATCGTGCCCAGCCTCGACCAGCCGGTCGATGGTGGCGAATACAGTAGCCCCGTCCTGGACCGCCAGAGCAGAAACCATGTCGTCGATCAGCGCAACGTCGGTGACGCCCAGCAGCGCCACCGCGCGGGCGTAAGTGACGCCTTCGGCGCCTGCACCGGCAAGGAGCTGGTCGAGCACGGACAGCGAGTCCCGGGCCGAGCCGCCGCCGGCGCGGATCACCAGGGGGTAGACCGCGTGCTCGATGGCGACGCCTTCGGCGGCGCACACCTGCTCCAGCAGCCCACGCATGGTGCTGGGCGGTAACAGGCGGAACGGGTAATGGTGGGTACGGGATCGGATGGTCGCCAGCACCTTTTCCGGCTCGGTAGTGGCGAAGATGAAGACTAGGTGCTCCGGAGGTTCCTCCACGATCTTGAGCAGGGCGTTGAAGCCCTGCGTGGTGACCATGTGCGCCTCGTCGATGATGAACACCCGGTAGCGGGACTCGGCGGGGGCGTAGAAGGCACGATCCCGCAAGTCGCGGGCATCGTCCACACCGCCGTGGCTGGCCGCATCGAGCTCGACGACGTCAATCGACCCGGGACCCTCCGGTGCCAGCGCGACACAGGACGGGCACACCCCGCACGGATCCGGCGTGGGGCCGGCTGCGCAGTTCAGGGAGCGGGCCAGGATGCGCGCACTGGAGGTCTTCCCGCAGCCCCGCGGACCGGAGAAGAGATAGGCGTGGTTGACCCGGCCGGCAGCCAGCGCGGTGCGAAGCGGTTCGGTGACATGGTCCTGGCCGACCACCTCGGCGAAGGTCGCTGGGCGGTACTTGCGGTAAAGAGCCAGGGCCACGGCCGCGAGGCTACCGTGCGCGGCCGACGGTCCTCACGGCACAAGGTGCACCTCCGGCAGGGCTGCCAGCCGGATGCTGTTGCCGGTCCCAGAAGCCCTTGACGTACAGCGCGCACCGATCGATGCCACGCTCGTTGAGCAGCTGCGCACGGATCCGCCGTACCGTCGGAGTGTGCCCGGCCAGCCAGATGTGCCCCTGCCCGGGCGGCCACTGCGCCGCGCGAATAGCGTCGTCGAGCAGCGTGGATGTGCCAGGCTGGCGGCCGTCGCGGTGCAGCCACCGGACCACCGGAGTGGCCACGCCAGGCATCGGCTGCTCCTCGCCGGCGTCCGCGATTTCGACATAGACGGCCACACGCGCGTGTGCTGGCAACATCGCCAGGTAAGCCTGGATTGCCGGCAAAGCGGTCTCATCACCTGCGAAGACGTGCCAGTCCGCGTGCGGATCCGGGCGGTAGCGACCGCTGGGACCGACAAACTCCACGAGCTCGCCCGGCTGCGCGCGTCGCGCCCAGTTGGCTGCCGGCCCATCACCGTGCAGCACGAAATCGATGTCCAGGCGTGCCCCCGCGGTAGCACTGTTGCGGTAGTCGCGCACGGTGTAGTCGCGGGACACCGGGCAACCGCTGTCCAGATCAGGCACGTAAATCTTGAGTGTTTGCCCGGGAACCGCAGCTAAGCGGGACAGGCTGTCACCGCACAACCGGATTCGGGTCATCCGGGGAGTGACCTGATTGACAGCCGCGACGGACGCGACCGTAGAGGCCACCCGCCTGCGTACGGGAGCCTGCGGCGGCATCGAAGTTCCTCCTCCGGCGCGGCGGCCTAGCCTCCGGTGGCGTCCGAGCCACCCGCCTGAAGTTTGGCTTCGGCCTCCCGGATGCGGGTCTGCAGAGCCTGGTACTCGTCGTTATTGGCCAGCCTTTGCTTGACCTTGATGTCGAAAAGATCTTTAGTGCGGATCGGTGACGTCCACTTCTCGTTCACCTCGGCGGCTGCCTGCTCCTTGACCGCAGCCATCCGCTCACGGAGCTGGTCAAGCTCCTGCCGTGCGACGTCGACGCCTTCCCCCGGATCCTGCTGGCTCACGTCACCGGCCCGCCTTCCGCCCCTGTGTATGAGGGGACCCCGCGCACCCGTCAGAGCATGCTGACCCTTGCTGCCTTCCGACCCTGGGGGAGTTCGCAAGATGGACGCCGCGCGGGGTCCATCACCTAGTCTAGGGCTACCCACTCGCCAACGCACCGACACCCTGGGTGAGCCCGGAACCCATCTCGGCCAATCCCCACGGTGGGCGCAACTACCAGCCGCTTTGGTCGGGCGCGACACTGCCGGTAACCTCGCTGGCGGAGGATTCGCCTAGTGGCCTAGGGCGCACGATTGGAAATCGTGTTGGGTGTTACAACCCTCGCGGGTTCAAATCCCGCATCCTCCGCCAACTACCAGTACAAACGCCGAGCATCATGATCACCGGGCAACGGTGCTCCTGCCCTTGGGTCTCAGTTTGGGTCTCAATTGGCCCTCGGCGCCACTGGATGCATCCGCAGGCGCTTGCCGTCGGAGCCCGTGGCTCGCGTATCGCTCGTGATGCTGCCGAATTTCCCTGTTTGATAAAAGCATGCCGCATCCAGCGGCGCCGACATGGCTGGAGTCCATCATCCGCCTCACTTGCTCACCGGGCCGGTCCCGCTCGCTGCGCGCGGCCTAACGGCCGTGCTCGCGCGGGTCGGCCCAGTGAGTGTGAAAGTCGCCAAGAGACGCCAGCTGTGGCGTACCCAGTTAGGCCCCTAGCGCCTGCAGCAACATAGCAGCCTGCACTCGGCGGGACAGATCGGCGGCGAGGAAGCATCGGCTCAACCTGCCCGAGCTTGTGATCCGTGCCACTGCCGCTCAAAAACCCGACGATGGTGTATCACGCCGCTGTTCTCCCTGCTCCTCACTTCGTCGGCTCGCTTGGCGACATCCGTTGGAGGGTCTGACCACCGAAAGCGACGCCCCCTCGAATTAATCAAGGCACGAAAAAGATGAGGATCCCATGAGCAATGAGGTTATTTCGACGCGCGAGCCAAAGCAAAGCTCAGCGCAGGTAGAGCAGTCCTCGGCCGGCGCATTCGATTTTGGCGCCACAGGCGTCCGAATTCATGCAACTTTCAATGCAGATTCTACCGTCCTTGGCGAAGGGAACCCTGGCGACGGAGCCACCCTCCTCGAAGTCGAGTTAAATGGTCAATTTATTGTGGTTTCCTGCAACCGGCCGGACGGTTCCAGCGAATGGGATAAGGTTACTAACAACAAAACTGGAATAACCGGTTGGGTTGTCGCTTGTTTTATAGTCCCGCAATAAGAGTAACCCCATCGACCTTCACGCAGACGCTGCCTACAATCGACGAGGAAGATACCAATGTCGAGCGCGGTAGCCGATGAGTGCCGCGCTGTGAGGGCCTCGCCGCGGATCTGGACGAGATCGTGCGTGAGGTGACCAGCGGAGCGGGGCGGACGAGCTGGCCGTAAGCCGGATCCTGTAGCTTCGCAAGCTCGCGACCAACTACATGCGACGTGGTGTTGGCGTGCTATTAACCCCGGTAAACCACGGTCAATAGTGCCCTGTGACCCTGACTTTCCGCATGATGGCCCCTGACCACGCATGGGCGCAGTCTTCCAAGCTGGCCATGCGGGTTCGATTCTCGTTTTCTCCTAAACCTGCTTTTCCTGTAAACGGCTTACTGTACAGCGATTGTGGACGTTCGTGTCGGTTGTCGCCTCGTCTTGCCCCGATAGCGGCACCCGCACGAAGATTACGGCTTGGAGCCGGATTGCGTGGTACCCGTACCACCTTGCGGTTGTTCATGGAGCGTAGTGAGGTTCTCGGCATCCGCAACACGCAATTGAATACGACTAGCTATATAGAAGCGTCGCAACTCGGCCCAATAGCGACCGTCCGGAGTTGTCCCGGGATACTCGGCCGCACGCGGATCCGGTTCTCCCTTGACCACCTTGCGCATGGCATAGAGGTGCCTTTGGACTAGCCGTGCACTCTGCTGCACTTCGGGTGTACCCAAAAGGTACACCTGCTCGGTCAGGGCGCGCATTTGATCATGATATTCATCAAGAGTTGCCTCCCAGCTCAGCGCTGCGCTTGGTGCGATACAGGACGGCGACCGATTTCCGTGTTGCAGCTGTAAGTCTGTTGCGTTCCCTTTTCAGTTCGAGGATATAAGCAGGGAAAAAGCCGAGGATCGCCCCGAGAACTACAGAGATTAGAGGCGTGAAATTGGAAGCCAAGCCGGGTGCCTCCTCGTGGGCGCGCTAACGCACCATACATGTCCTGGCAGGCAGTCAAGTAGTTAACAAATGTCTCTCTGCGTTCATCTCTCAGTCGATCTTCAACTTCACGTTGCGCACCGAGTTCCGTGATCGCGCGTTGATGACGAGTAGTCAGAATAATTCCAATTAACCCGGTCACTGACGTAAGAACCATACCGCCAAGAGTGCCAACGACAACTACCCACGGATCACTCATCAGTTACCTCAATCGTCCTAGCGCAGCCCCGTGTCACCACGGGCTAAGGCCTCGACTACGGCATCATTGCACGGTTCCCAAGCTCACCAACAAAATGCCTCCGGCAGACCTCTGCTCCAGGATGACTCCGCCAGCACGACCGGACAGTGGTGAGTCACCTTGGGGCGCGGGTATCCCGTCGCGTCGCCGCCAGAGACGTAGCGG
>Ga0213881_10000686_pt1 | contig 19381 bp, 19 predicted proteins | sample BarmaccoBMER_R08_FD_160104 | JGI IMG/M metagenome (GOLD analysis project Ga0213881, IMG submission 160104) | Barbacenia macrantha exposed rock microbial communities from rupestrian grasslands, the National Park of Serra do Cipo, Brazil - ER_R08 ... | reverse complement strand
ATCATCACCCAGCAGGCCATCCGCCGCGGGAACTTCGCCTCGGTACGTAATCTCATTGACGCTGTGAGAGAGCTCACCGACGGATGGCAAGACCGTCGCGAGGAGCCATCCCGGCAAGACGCCGCCGGTGACGCCAGTGCCACGCCCCGCGGGGAAATGACTAATCGTCAAACTACTTCTGACACGATGCTGAACGGGAACAAGAGATCTTCACGATCGGATGAACTTGGACTACAGGCGGCCCTCCAGCGGCCTGCCAGTCCGGCGCGGGATACCAAGCCAGTGCGCGCTGAGTTCCACGGCGCACGAGGCCGGCGATCCAGACCAACCCCACGAGTCAGCAGTTAGCCCGCCGAAACGTGGACTCCTCAGCCGTGAACCACCGCTTGCGGGCAGTGATCTTCGATGTGGACGGGACGCTCGCCGACACCGAACGAGATGGTCATCGGGTGGCCTTCAACGAGGCATTTGCGGCGGCCGGCCTGAGCTACCGGTGGGACGTTGCCGAATACGGTGACCTACTCACCACTACCGGCGGCCGGCGACGTATTGAACGCTACCTCCGATCCAGACAGCACTCCGCTGACGAAGCCGCCGCGCTGGCAACCAAACTGCATAAAGACAAAACTCGCCGCTTCGCGACACGTATCCGAACGGGCGCATTGGATGCCCGCCCGGGTACCGACCAGCTGATCTCCGATCTGCGCGCCGAGAAAGTGGCTACCGCCGTAGCAACCACGGGAACCAAAGATTGGGTGCTGCCGTTACTCGACACTCTTTTTGGGCTTGATGTATTTGATGTCGTCGTCACCGGATCAGACGTTACGGAGCTCAAACCCGATCCCGCCGTCTACTACGAGACGCTGGCTCGCCTGGGGCTCAGTGCCGGCGAGGCGATAGCAATTGAAGACTCAGCCAACGGGGTGCAGGCCGCGCAGGCTGCTGGGCTGCGGTGCGTGGCGGTGGTGAATGGTTACACCCGGGACCAGGACCTGTCTGGCGCGGTAGCGGTGCTCGACGACATGGCCCGTCCTGGTGGCGTAGGGGTACTCCGCGGCGATCCGCAACTGCGGAATGGACTGACCGTTGCGGCGCTGCGCCGGCTGCTCGTGGCGTAACGTCGAGCAAGGTTCTCAACGTTGCAGGAGGTGCGGCAGCCTTGTCCGGGTCGGTTCGGGTAGCGGTCATCGGCTCCGGCCCTTCTGGGCTGTACGCGGCTGACGAGCTGAGCAAGCACGACGCGGTGTCGGTAGATGTGCTCGACCGGTTGCCCTGCCCGTACGGGCTGTTGCGCTACGGCGTCGCTCCGGACCACCTGAAGATGAAGTCGCTGGAGATCACACTGCGCAAGATCCTGGAGCGACCCGGCGTACGTTTTCTCGGCGGAGTAGAGCTGGGCTCTGGCGTCACCGGCATCACCGTCGATGAACTGCGGGAGTGCTACGACGCGGTGGTCTACGCCACCGGCTCGTCGGTGGATCGCCGGCTGTCTATTCCTGGCGAGGACCTGCCGGGCAGCTTCTCGGCTACCGAGTTCGTCTCCTGGTACTGCGGACATCCCGATGCTCGGGTGGACGCTTTCACGCTGGATGCGCGCAGCGCGGTGGTGGTCGGGGTGGGTAACGTCGCGGTGGACGTCGCGCGCATCCTCGCCAAGACAGCGCAGGACCTGCACGTCACCGACATGCCCGACCACGTACTGAATGTGCTCGAAGCAAGCGCGATCAGCGACATCTACATCGTGGGCAGGCGCGGACCGGCGCAAGCTAAGTTCACCAGCAAGGAGCTGCGTGAACTGGGTGAACTGGCTAGCGCTGATGTGGTGGTCGACCCGGCTGAGCTGGTGCTCGATGAGGCCAGCAAGGAAGTGGTGGAGACCAACAAAACGGTGCGGCGCAACCTGGAAACCCTGCAGGAGTGGTCCAGCCGCCCACTATTCGGTCGAGATCGGCGGATCCACCTGCGGTTCCTGCTCGCCCCCGTCGCAGTGCTCGGCACCGATCGGGTGGAAGCGGTGCAATGCGAGCGCAACGTACTGGATGGATCCGGCGGCGTGACCGGTACAGGAGAGAAGGTGACGCTGGCCGCCCAGCTGTTACTGCGCTCGGTGGGCTATCGGGGGGTGCCGCTGCCGGGCGTGCCGTTCGACGAGCGATCAGGAGTAATCCCGCACGTGAGCGGCCGGGTCCAGCGGGAAGGACGCACCGCAACCGGTGAATACGTGGTCGGCTGGATCAAGCGCGGTCCGACTGGCGTGATCGGCACTAATAAGGGCGACGCCAAGGAGACCGTCGAGCAGCTGCTGGCCGATCTCGAGACCTTGCCGCGCGCACCCCGACGCGAGCCCGATGCGATCATTGACAAACTTGCCCAGCGCGGCGTGGGAGTGGTCACGTGGGCGGGCTGGGAGGCGATCGACGCCGCTGAACGGGCGCTCGGAGCGGCGGTGGGACGTACCCGCATCAAGATTGCAGATCGGGCTGCGCTGCTCATCGCGGCGGCGAAAACGCTGGCGGGCTGACCGCCGCGGCAGCTGCCGATTCGACGCCATCAGGTGGCGGGCACGGTGTGACGTCATACCGCGCACAAAGGCACGACATGGGGTGCACGGGGGCGCGACACGCCAGAGTGGGGAGGGGGACACGCCGACGTCGCGGGCGGTTTTTGCGCCGACTTAGTGATCGATGAGCGCACATGTGACCCGGATGGGTGGCTTCCCCGTCGGTAGGGCGCGGGAAGGCTACGGTGCAAAAGCGAACAGCTCAGAGAGGAGCCGCCGTGTTCAGCCGCGTTGCCCGTCCCCTCCTTGGCGCCGTAGCCGTCGCTGACGGCGTCAACACCCTGCTTCACCCCAAGCCGAAGATCGATTCAACTGCACCGTTGGTAGCCAATGCCCCGGTCAATCCCGCGTTGGTGGTGCAAGCAGGTGCCGCTGTGAAGATCGCCGCCGGGCTGCTGATGGCTCTGGGGCGGGCGCCCCGACTTGCGGCGACGTTGCTGGCCGCGGAGTTGATCCCAGCCACTGTGGCTGATCAGCCGTTCAGCAGTGCAGCGTCTCCTGGCGAACGCAAGGCTCGCCAGGAGAACTTCCTGGCCAACTGCGGGCAGCTTGGCGGAATGCTGCTGGCGATTTCCGCTCCCGCCCCTAAGCGCAGGCGCAAGCGCCGCAGGAGCTGACCGCTAAACCGCCCGGTCTTACTAATGCGGCGTCCGGCATGCGGGCAGGCCGGACGTGGTGGCAGGCTGACCTCAGGCGACTCAGAATCGACGTGATTGAGCAACGCGGGAGGTCACGGTGGGTCATGAGGTCCGGGGAATAGTAGCGCACGCCAAAGGAGCGCCTGTCACGGTGGAAACCGTGCTGGTGCCAGACCCCGGTCCTGGTGAGGCGCTGGTCGTGGTGCAGGCCTGCGGTGTGTGCCACACGGATTTCCACTACCGGCAGGGCGCGATCAACGACGACTTTCCGTTCCTGCTCGGACATGAGGCCGCCGGGGTGGTAGAAGCCGTAGGCGAGGGAGTCGACACCGTGGCTCCCGGTGACTTCGTCGTCCTCAACTGGCGTGCGGTGTGCGGCCGCTGCCGCGCCTGCCGCCGGGGCAGGCCGTGGTACTGCTTCAACACCCACAATGCCGCACAGTCCATGACCTTGCCGGACGGCACGGCCCTGTCACCGGCCCTGGGGATCGGTGCCTTCGTGGAGAAGACCCTGGTCCACAGCGGGCAATGCACCAAGGTCGATCCTGCGGTAGCGCCGGAAGTTGCCGGACTGCTCGGCTGCGGCGTGATGGCCGGTATCGGTGCGGCCATCAATACCGGTGGCGTCACCAGGGGCGACTCGGTGGCGGTGATCGGCTGCGGCGGGGTAGGTGATGCTGCCATCGCCGGAGCCCGGCTGGCGGGCGCGACCACGATCATCGGCATCGACGTCGACCCCCGCAAGCTCGAGTGGGCTACCGACTTCGGTGCGACGCATACCGTCAACGCCCGGGAGTCCGACGTCGTCGAGGCGGTACGCGCGGCCACCGGCGGCTTTGGGGCCGATGTGGTGATCGAAGCGGTGGGCCGCCCGGAAACCTGGGAACAGGCCTTTTTCGCCCGCGACTTGGCCGGCACCGTCGTCCTGGTCGGAGTGCCCTCGCCAGACATGATGGTGCCGAACATCCCGCTACTGGAGGTCTTCGGCCGGGGCGGTGCGTTGAAGTCGTCGTGGTATGGCGACTGCCTGCCCGAACGGGATTTCCCGATGCTGGTCGAGCTGCACCTGCAGGGCCGGCTACCGCTGGACAAGTTCGTCTCCGAGACGATCAGCCTGGACGACGTGGAGCAGGCCTTCGACAAGATGGAGCGTGGGGAGGTACTGCGCAGCGTGGTGGTGCTGGCTAAGTCAGAAGCATGATCACCCGTGTGGAGACGTCCGGGACGTTCAGCCTGGATGGCGGCACCTGGGCGGTGGACAACAATGTCTGGCTGATCGGCGACGAGCGCGAGGTGATCGTCGTTGATGCTGCGCACGACGCCGAGGCGATCGCCGCCGCGGTAGGCGAGCGGCGCGTTCGCGCCATCGTGTGCACCCATGCTCATGATGATCACGTCAATGCCGCGCCAGAGCTGTCCCGCATGCTGGCCGCACCGGTGCTGCTGCATCCCGCAGAACACCATCTGTGGCAGCTCGCGCACCCTGACCTACCTCCGCCCGATGCCGAACTCGCAAGCGGCGAAACCCTCCGCGTCGCGGACACCGCGCTGCGTGTCCTGCACACTCCGGGACACTCCCCTGGCTCGTGCTGTTTGTACGCCCCTGAGCTGAACACTGTGTTCAGTGGGGACACCCTGTTTTCCGGCGGACCCGGCGCAACTGGCCGGTCGTTCTCCGACTTCGGCACGATCATCGATTCGATCCGGGACGAGCTGCTGACGCTGCCCGCGGAGACCACCGTCCACCCCGGACACGGAAACTCGACTCGCATCGGTGAGGAAGCTCCGCACCTCGAAGAATGGCGGGCGCGCGGCTGGTAGACCGCTGCGGTGTGAGATCCTCCCGGCGAACTTCAGCCCGAGGAGGCGTTGTGACGACCACTTCACGCCATCGCAGACGGCCACCGGCGGGGTGGCTGCCCGTTATCGGCGCTGCCTTGGTGGGAGCCGCAGTCGGGGCTGGTGCGTTGGCCATCGCCAGCCCACGCTCGTCAACACAGCAGGTCAACGGACCATCCGAAACAGCGGCTGCTGCGGCAGCCAGCACGGTCTCCTCCAGCGGGACGGTGCCATCACCGGCGGAGGCACGGGCAAGCGACCCGATCGCGTTCTCCCTCCCCATCACCGATGCCGCCGGCATGTCGCTGACGGTGCTGCGGCCGGAAAGAATCAAAGGCGCCGTGCGGCTGACCATCGCGGTGGTCAACACCAATGACATGCCGATCGCAGTCGATACCGGCGCTGTGGGCCCGCGCGACGCGCGTTTCAATAATGTGGCGGTGCCGGTGACCATGATCCCAGCGCGCAAGCGACTCGTACCGGGTGAGGGCTACACCTACCAGGCTGTGGTCAAGCTGCCCACAACCAACACCGGCCAACTGTCGTTTGTGGTCGGCATGGCGCGCGTCACAGGCCCAGCCGCCGCAGACTGACCTCCACTTGATGAGCCCGACATGTCAGACATATCCATGTCGGGGTTTGGAGGGTCGGAGCGTCGGAGAATTGCTAGATCGCTCGGACGTCGAGCGATCCGGACCTCCGCATCGCGGGCACTGTGACCGCATGCGCCACGTTTACCTGCCCATCCGGGCGGGCGTGCGGTTCGATCACCCGAGCTTCGGTCACGATGGCGGTGACCAGATCGGCCGGAGTCACGTCGAAGGCTGGATTGAGCGCGCCGGATTCGGCCGGCGCCATTCGCCAGCCGCCCACCAGCAGTACCTCGTCCGGATCCCGGTACTCGATGGGTACCGCTGCGCCAGTAGGGGTGTCCAGATCGATCGTGGCGCTGGGGGCAGCGACCACGAACGGGATGCCGGCTCTGGCTGCAGCCAGGGCCAGCGGGTAGGTGCCCACCTTGTTCACCACGTCGTAGTTGGCGGCGATCCGGTCCGCTCCGACGATCACCGCGTCGATCTCCCCGCTGGCGATGAGCGACGGGCCCGCGCTGTCCACGACCACCTGATGGGGTACCCCCAACCCGGCGAGTTCCACCGCGGTGATCCGCGATCCTTGCAGCAATGGCCGGGTCTCCCCCACCATCACCATCTTGATCAGCGCATCGGCATGCAGGGCCCGCACCACACCGAGCGCGGTACCCCATTCCACGCATGCCATCGCGCCCGCGTTGCAGTGCGTGTGCAACACCATCGGCCGGTCGCCGACGTAGCTGCGTAGCAGGGCGGCACCGAGCCGGGACAGCGTCGCACACGCCCGCACGTCGGCATCCACCACAGCCTGCGCAGCGGCCAGCACGGCTTCGGGACCCCGCGGCAGCACCGGCAGCACCTGCTGTACTGCCCAGCGCAGGTGTGCTGCGGTGGGCCGGGCTTCGGCTATCCGGCGGGCGTCGGTGCGAACGGCATCGGGGTCGTAACCCAGCTCCGCTGACCGCGCTGCGGCGAGCGCAACACCCAACGCGCCCATCGCACCCAGTGCCGGGGCGCCACGCACCACCATCCGGCGGATCGCCTCGACCACATCACTGGCGGCGTGCAGGGCCACTCGCCGCTGCTGTGGCAAGGCAGTCTGGTCAACAACATCGATATGCCCGTCGATCCACTCGATGGTGCGCATGGGTACCTTGCTCCGTTGGTGAGCTCAGTGTGTGTGGACTCCGTGAGGGGCTTGATCTGGGGCGCCGCTGTGGGCCCCGTTTTAGCCTCCGGGCAACCTACGCGGCGGGAGTCACGTCGCGCACCGCTTAACGGATGATCCCGCTGCGGCCGGTGCTCAACGCTGTGTGATCGCCGTGTACTCCCGTTCGGCGTAGCCCGTGTAGACCTGGCGCGGTCTGGCGATCTTGGTTTCCGGGTCGCTGTTCATCTCGCGCCAGTGCGCGATCCAGCCGGGTAACCGGCCAAGCGCGAAGAGCACCGTGAACATCTTGGTCGGAAAACCCATCGCGCGGTAGATCAGACCGGTGTAGAAGTCGACGTTGGGATAGAGCTTGCGCTCGACGAAGTAGTCGTCAGCCAGCGCTTTCGCTTCCAGCCGCAGCGCGATATCGAGCAACGGGTCATTGACTCCCAATTTGTGCAAGACCTCGTCCGCCGTCTTCTTCACGATCTTCGCGCGCGGGTCGTAGTTCTTGTAGACGCGATGCCCGAATCCCATTAACCGCACGCCGTCGGTGTGGTCTTTCACCTTCCGGACGAAGCTGTCGACGTCATCCCCTTCGCGATGGATCCGTTCCAGCATCTCCAGCACCAGCTGGTTCGCCCCGCCATGCAGGGGGCCGAACAGCGCGTTGATTCCCGCGGATATGGAGGCGAAGAGGTTGGCTTGGGTGGATCCGACCATCCGCACAGTGGACGTCGAGCAGTTCTGCTCGTGGTCGGCGTGCAACAGGAACAATAGATCCAGCGCATCGGCCACCACGGGGTCGACGTCGTAGGGCTGCACGGGCAACCCGAAGGTCATCCGCAGGAAGTTGTGCACCAGGCTCAGGGAATTGTCCGGGTAGAGGAACGGCTGCCCGATCGATTTCTTGTACGCGTACGCAGCGATGGTGGGCAGCTTGGCCATCAGCCGGACCGTGGAGATCTCCACGTGCTCGTGATCGTGCGGGTCGAGACTGTCCTGGTAGAAGGTGGACAGTGCGGACACCGCGCTGGACAGCACCGGCATCGGATGAGCGTCCCGGGGGAAGCCGTCGAAGAACCGCTTGAGATCTTCGTGCAGCAGGGTGTGGATGCGGATGGAGTCGGTAAAGTTCTCCAACTGGCCGCTGGTCGGCAGGTCCCCATAGATCAGCAGGTAACTGGTCTCCAGGAACGTAGAGCGTTCCGCCAGCACCTCGATCGGGTAGCCGCGGTAGCGCAGCACGCCGGCGTCACCATCGATATAGGCGATCTCCGAGGTGCACAGGGCGGTGTTCACCAGACCCGAATCAAGACTGACCAGTCCGGTCTTCGCCCGCAGGGCACTCAGGTCGATCGCGGACGCGCCCAGGGTGCCGCGGACGATCGGCATGTGATGCTCGCCGCCCGGGTAGGCCAAGGTCACTGTTTGTTCAGAGGACACATGCCAACGGTAGCTCGGGACATGGCGGTCAGGGTGCGAGACGCTCAACACGCCACTGACCGTCATCGGTGCGCCGGTAACGAAGCCGGTCATGCATGCGGTCCGGCCGGCCCTGCCAGAACTCGGCGCTCACCGGCTGGATCCGCACCCCGCCCCAGTGCGGCGGTAACGGCACCTGCTCGGCACCGGCGAAGCGGGCCGCGGCATCGCGCAGCGCAGTATCCAGGGCGTGGCGGTCGGGCACCACAGTGGACTGCGCCGAGGCCCAAGCACCCAGCTGGGCCCCGCGCGGCCGGGTTTGCCAGTAAGACATGGTGTCCTGGCGGCTGACCACCTCGATCGGTCCGCGCAGGTGGACCTGGCGGTGCATCGCAATCCACGGGAAGGTGAGCGCGGCGAACCCGGTGGCGTCGAGGTCGCGCATCTTGGCGGAGGTGAGATTCGTGTAGAACACGACGCCCCGGGAATCGAGGCCCTTGGCGAGTACCGTCCGGGTACTGGGCAACCCGTTGTCATCGGTGGTCGCCAGCACCATCGCGTTGGGTTCGGGTACACCGGCCGCCACAGCGTTGTCGAGCCAACGCGCAAGCTGCTCGTACCAGGTGCCGGCCAGATCAGCCTCGTCCAGCGCGCCACTGGTGTAAATAACGCGCATCCGCGCCAGGTCAATGGTCTGCTGTCGTTGTTGCAAGGGCTCATCCGGCACCGGCGCACGCTCCGAAAATTGGGATGGTCATTGATGGCGGGCCGCCTCTTTTCCGGACGGTGGACCCATCGTGTCCCAAACCGGCGCGTCTTATCGCCCGGGCATTGCCTCCCGGCAGCATCGGGTGCACTGTTAGCCCACTCGCGCGGCGCCGCACTATGGTGTGCGCCCATGCCCGCTGCCCGGTCAGCGACCCGCGCGTCCGTGCCTGGTTCAGGCTGCTCATCGTGTGAGGAGGACGGCATGACCATGTTGCAGGAGCGAACGGAGGGCAGCTTCCATCCCGGTTTGGAAGGCGTGGTCGCCTTCCAGACCGAGATTGCCGAGCCCGATCGGGACGGCGGCGCGTTGCGCTACCGGGGGGTGAACATCGAGGACCTCGCGGGTTATGTGACCTTCGGTGACGTCTGGGCACTGCTGACCGATGGACGCTTCGGACATGGCTTACCGCCCGCAGAACCATTCCCGCTGCCGGTGCACAGCGGCGACGTTCGGGTTGACGTGCAAGCCGCCCTCGCCATGCTTGCGCCGATCTGGGGCTACCGCCCGCTGCTGGACAGCTCCGACGCGCAGACCCGCGCCGAGCTTGCCCGGGCCTCGGTGATGGCGCTGTCCTATGTCGCCCAGTCTGCCCGGGGAATTCACCAGCCGGCCGTGCCGCAGAACCGGATCGATCAGTGTTCCACCATCACCGAGCGCTTCATGACGCGCTGGCGCGGTGACCCGGATCCGGCGCACGTCAAGGCCGTGGACGCCTACTGGGTGTCGGTCGCCGAGCATGGGCTTAATGCGTCGACTCTGACTGCCCGGGTGATCGCCTCGACCGGGGCCGACGTCGCCGCCTGCCTGTCCGGAGCAATCGGCGCGATGTCCGGTCCGTTACACGGTGGCGCGCCAGCGCGGGTGCTCCCGATGGTCGAAGAAGTGGAGCGCACCGGCGATCCTGCTGTGGTGGTCCGCTGCGTGCTGGATCGGGGTGAGCGCCTGATGGGCTTCGGTCACCGGGTGTACCGGGCGGAGGATCCGCGAGCCCGGGTACTGCGCCGGTTCTGCCGGGAGCTCGGTGCACCGCGCTATGAAGCGGCGGTAGCACTGGAGCAGGCGGCGCTGGCCGCTCTTGCCGACCGGCGACCCGACCGGGCCATCCAGACCAATGTCGAATTCTGGGCCGCGGTGATCCTCGACTTCGCTGAGGTCCCCCCACACATGATGGCGGCAATGTTCACCTGCGCGCGGACCGCCGGCTGGTGCGCGCACATCATGGAACAGAAACGCACTGGTCGCCTGGTGCGGCCCACGGCCGAATACGTCGGGTCCCTACCACGCCCCCGGCAATCGGTCCCAGGATGGTCGGAGATCGGACGTCCTTGACGCCGTCACGCCTGCTTCACGCCGTCGCTCAGGAACGCAATGCGTAGCGGGCGAACAGCTGACCCTGGGATTCGAGCAACCACCTCAGCTCGAGGGCAATCGGGTGTGGCAGTGGTGCGCGGTTGACGATCGACAGCGACCCGATGCTGCCGGCCAGGGCCGGAGCGATGGACAGGAACAGCTCATCGATCAGGCCGGCCGGCAGCAGCGAGGCATTGAGGTTTGGGCCGCCCTCACAGAGCACCGAGCGCACCCCGTGCTCAATCCGCAACCGGGTGAGCATCGCAGCCAGATCTACTTCTTCATCTGGCCGCGCGCGCAAGTAGCTGACCTGAGCTGCGCACTCCGGCAACTCAGCATCGCTGGCGGTGATCACTATCACGCGGGACTGCTGATCAGCCAGTAGCGGCAGGTCCGGGGTGAGCTGCAGCCGGTGGCTGGCGACGATGGCCAGTGGATCTGCTGCCAGGCCCCGGGCAACGCGCCGCGCGCGGCGCTGCGGATCGCGGACCAGACGCCCGTACCGCTCAGTGCGCACCGTCCCAGCGCCTACGAGCACCGCATCGACGTGTGTCCGCAACTCGTGAAACAGCTGCCGGTCAGCAGCGTTGCTGATCGGCGCGGTGCGGTCGCCCACCGCAGCCGCCCCGTCCGCGGTGGCCACCATGTTGACCACCACGTACGGGCGGTACGGGGGAGCCAGATCGGCCAGTGCCAGGCCGTCCAAGACTTGTTCGGCGGTAACGGTGCCGGGCTCGGGCAGCAGCTGCCGCAGCGTGACCGCGGTCATGCCGGATGTCCCGGTTCCAGGTCCTTGGCCTGCCGGAACGGGTAATACGGGGGGCCGCCAGCTCGCTGGGCCGCGACCGGCTCGAGGAGGAAACCGACGTGATCGCCGAGATCCAACCGGTCAAGTACCCGCCCGACGAACCAGTTCGGGCACTCCTGCAGGATCGGCACCCCGGCTGGCCCGGGCTGCCATGCACAACGGGAGAACTTGTCGACGACGTCACCGGTGCAGCCGCCGAACAGCTCAACCAGCGCCTCGGCCTGCCGCGGCACGAAGTGCACCGCCAACTCCGGCGCGCTCATCGCGACCCGGTAGGTCTGGTTCTCGCGGGACAGGCACACCAGGAAGCGCAACGGGTGCATGCTGGTCTGGCAGCTGAACCCGACCAGGCAGCCAGCCAGCTGCTCGCCAGCTGCAACGGTGACGATGAACATCGAGTACTCAAGCTCGCCGACAAGCGCCTCAAACGTGCCGCTGACGTCCACAGCGATCAACCTACCGGGGCCGGTCATGCGACGCGCGGCATGTGAGGATGGGTAGGGTGAAAAAGTGGAGCACATATTAGCCGGTAAGGTGCGGGATCTGTATTCGATTGATGGCGACGTGCTGCTTGTCGCATCCGACCGGGTATCGGTATACGATGTGGTCCTTCCTACACCTATTCCTGACAAGGGGGCATTGCTCACTCAACTATCCGTCTGGTGGTTTCACAAGCTGCGCCATGTGATGCCGAATCACCTCATCTCCGCCACGGACGTACCACCCGAGTTCCGGGGCACCGGGATTCGCTGCACCTGGCTGCAAATGATTCCTGTTGAATGCATCGCCCGCGGTTACCTCGCCGGCCAGGGGCTGCGTGAGTACGAGAGGACCGGCGCCGTATCCGGTGTGACACTGCCTGCTGGTTTGGTTCTCGGAAGCCGGCTGCCGGAGCCGATCTTCACACCGACGACCAAGTTTTCCGACACCGGGCACGATGAATTCATCACGTTCGCCGACGTCACCCGAGAAATCGGCGCCGACACCGCGCAACGGCTACGCGACCTGACCCTGGAACTTTATACGGCAGCGGCCGAGCACGCGCTGGACAGCGGTGTCATCATCGCAGACACAAAATTCGAATTCGGTTGGGATCCACGCGGGCAATTGACACTGGGGGATGAGGCGGTCACCTCAGATTCGTCACGTTTCTGGCTCGCCGAAAAGTGGCAACCTGGCCGGCCGCAATATGCCCTGGACAAGCAATTTGTGCGGGACTGGGCGGTCAGCACGGGGTGGAGCCGGGAGCCACCAGGTCCGGCGATTCCTCCCCCGATCGTGGCCGAAGCACGGTGCCGGTACGTCGATGCGTACGAGCGCATCACGGGTGTCAGTTTCCCACCTTAAGGCCGGTCGTAAGGTCGACGGTATGACGCAGACCGCGCAGCTGACCATCCCCGCCGACCTCAAGCCCGCCGACGGCCGGTTCGGATGCGGGCCATCGAAGGTCCGCCCCGAGCAGCTGGCCGCATTGGCCAGTACCGGTAGCTCGGTGATGGGTACCTCGCACCGGCAGGCGCCGGTTAAGTCCCTGGTCGGGCGGATCCGGACCGGCTTGAGCGAGCTGTTCTCGTTGCCGGAGGGCTACGAGGTCGTGCTCGGCAATGGCGGCACCACGGCATTCTGGGATGCCGCCGCGCTGGGTCTGGTTCGGCAACGCTCGCTGCACCTCAGTTATGGCGAGTTCTCCGCAAAATTCGCCACAGTCACCACGCGCGCGCCATTCCTGGCCGATCCCGTCGTGGTGTCCGCTCCAGCCGGCGATGCCCCCCAGCCGGTTGCCGATCCGTCCTGTGACCTGATCGGCTGGGCGCACAACGAAACCTCCACGGGGGTGATGGTCCCAGTGCGCCGGCCGGCGTCTGCACCCGGCACGCTGGTGGCGATCGACGCGACCAGCGGCGCAGGTGGCCTGCCCGTCGATGCCGTCGACGCTGACGTCTACTACTTCGCGCCGCAGAAGTCCTTCGCCTCCGACGGCGGGCTGTGGATCGCGCTGCTCAGTCCGGCCGCGTTGGAACGCGTTGCCGAGATCAACTCGTCAGACCGCTGGATACCGGAGTTCCTGTCACTGACCACCGCGCTGGACAACAGCCGCAAAAACCAGACGTACAACACCCCGGCGGTCGCGACGCTGCTGCTGCTCGCCGACCAGATCGAGTGGATGCTGGCCCACGGCGGGCTGGAGTGGTGTGTCAAGCGCACCACCGATTCGTCGTCACGGCTGTACGCGTGGGCGGATGCTTCGCCGTACGCGACACCGTTCGTCACCGATCCAGCCAAGCGCTCACTGGTGGTCGGGACGGTGGATTTCGCCGACAGCGTGGATGTCAGCGCTGTCGCGGGGGTGCTGAGAGCCAACGGCATCGTCGACACCGAGCCCTACCGCAAGCTGGGTCGCAACCAGCTGCGGATCGGGATGTTCCCCGCCGTCGACCCCGACGACGTATCCGCACTGATCCGGTGCATCGACTGGGTGGTGGAGCGGCTGGGCTAAGACCGGATGCACGGCGGCGCGCCTCCCCCGGCATGGCTACGTACCGGCCTACGGTGGCAGGCACCAGATGTGGAGGTCTCGGATGCGCGCGCTGCGGGTGGTCGGTCTGGGCACCGACGACCGCACGATCATCGTCGAGACCGTGGCGCAGCAGCCGAGCGCGCGCCGAGATCGGTTCACCCTCGCCGTGGATGACAACCTGCACGCCGCACTGAAAGGTGATCTCCCGCGGCTGGACCAGACCGAGGCCGAGCCAGAAAACCAACTGCGACCTCGTGAGATCCAGGCCCGGATCAGAGCCGGAGCGTCCGTCGAGCAGCTGGCCACGGACACGGGGATGCCGTGCGAACGCATCGAACGGTTCGCCTACCCGGTATTGCTGGAGCGTTCGCGAATAGCGCAGCTGGCGCAACGTGCGCATCCGGTACGGGCCGACGGGCCAGACCTGCGCACTCTCGAGGTAACCGTCACCGAAACGTTTCGCCGCCGGGGCCAGGATCTCGGTGCGGTCAGTTGGGATGCCTGGCGCGGAGAAGACGGCAAGTGGGTGATCCAGCTGCGCTGGCGAGCGGGTCGGTCGGAAAACCGCGCGCATTGGACTTTGCACCCAGGCGCCCACGGCGGCACCGTCACCGCGATGGATGACCACGCCACCGATCTGATCGATCCGCAACCCGTCGTGCCGCTGCGCACCGTGCCGCCGGCAGCGCCGCAGCGTCCTGCGGACGTGGCGGTGCCCGATGACGGCCCGGCGTATCGCGCATCCGAGCAGCACGATCAAGCGGGGCAACGGCCACCCAAGCGCGGCCGCAAGGACCGTGCGATCGTCCCCTCCTGGGAAGACGTGCTCCTCGGCGTCCGCTCGCCCCACGCCTGATTTCCCACCCGCTTTCCCCCAGTCTGGATGCAGGCTGCTGTTTTTGGCGCCCGCACAACAGCAGTCTGCATCCAGACTGCGGAAAGAAGGGGTTAGTGACCCAGGAGGGAGAGGAGGAGGGTGAACCAGGTCAAGACGATGCCCGCGGCGACTCCGTAGGCTATCCAGCGCCACACAGGGGTTGCTCGGGCCAGCCAGATCGAGGGAGTCAGTCCCGCGGCGACGAGCAGGTTCGCCAGCGCGACGATTCCATGCCCATTGGGCTCCAGGCCCTGTGATAAGCGCAGCAGCGCGATCCCGACAATGACTGCCACGGCCCCGCTGACGGCAAGGCCGGTTGACCACGGCGTCGGCTCACCCGTCGGCATAGGCACGGTGACGCACCTTAGACGCGCCGTGCACCAGCGAAGGCGATCGCTGCGGCGGTGGCCACATTGAGCGAATCCACTCCGGGCGCCATGGGGATACGCACGGCCAGATCCGCTGCGTCCAACGCGGCGCTGGACAGCCCCGCCCCCTCAGCACCCAGCAGCCACGCCACCCGGCCGGTGACCACGCCCGCCTGCAACAACGGCACCGCATCCGAGGCGGGAGTCAACGCTACGACCCGGAAATCGGCTGCCCGTAGTGCCTCCAGATCTTCTGGCCAACGGCGCAATGGGGCGAACGGCACCCGCAGCACGTGACCCATGGACACCCGCACGCTGCGCCGGTACAGCGGGTCGGCGCAGCCCGGGCCAAGCAGTACTGTCTCCACCCCAAGAGCGGCTGCATTGCGGAACAGGCCGCCGAGGTTTTCGTGGTCGTTGATGCCTTCCAGCACTGCGACATGCTGCGAACGGGCAATCAACTGGTGCACTGGTGGCACCGGCGCCCGGTCTGCGGTTGCGAGTACCCCGCGGTTGAGGTGGAAACCGATGACCTGAGCCATCAGCTCAGCCGACCCGATGTAGCACGGCGCCCCGGCAACATCCGCGGCGAGCTGGGCAACCTTCGCCGGCACACCGAACACGGCCCGTGGCGGGTACGGCGAATCCAGCAGCCGGCGGACCACGGTGACCCCTTCGGCGATCACCAGTCCCCGACCGCCGGGGCGATCCGGGCGCCGATCGGCGAGTGTGAGATCGCGGAAGTCGGCCAGCCGGGGATCGTTCGCGTCGCGCACCTCCACGATCTCGCCCACACTGTCAGTTTGGCAGGGCCCGACCCACCAGTTCGGCGGCTGGTCACGGCTTGCGGCGCTGTGTCACGGTGAGTCCGCGCCGGGGGGAAGCGGAGGTTCCATGGGCGAGGGCGCGATCAACGCGGTCTATACCAAGCAGGACCTACAGCGCTACCGGAACAAGACCCAGCGGTGTCTGGACGCGCTGTCGCGCATGCTCGCCGGAAATAGCTTCGCCAAGGGCCCCGAACGCATGGGGCTGGAACTCGAGCTGAACCTGGTCGATGACAACCTCGATCCGGCGATGGCCAACCAAGAGGTGCTCAAGTACATCGATGACCCGGCTTTCCAGACCGAGCTCGGCCAGCACAATATCGAGATCAACGTCCCTCCGCGGCCGTTGGCCGCCGACGAGGCTCGGGGACTTGAGCAGGAGTTGCGGGTCGGCTTGAACACGGCCAACGATGCAGCCCACGCGGCCGGGGTAGGTCTGGTGATGATCGGCATCCTACCCACGCTACGGCCGGACCACTTCGACCAGCGATGGATGTCCCCCAAGTCCCGTTACGCGATCCTCAACCGGCAGATCCTGGTCACCCGATCCGAGGATCTGGAGCTTGACATGGAGGGTGTGCCACTAGGTACAGGTGCACCGGAATACTTACGGTGCGCCGCTGACTCGATCCTGCCAGAATCCGGGTGTACTTCGGCGCAGCTGCATCTGCAGGTAGGCCCTGATCAGTTCGCCGCGCATTGGAACGCCGCACAAGCATTGGCCGGGGTCCAACTGGCAGTAGCCGCAAACTCACCATTCCTGCTCGGGCATGCGCTGTGGCATGAGACCCGGATCCCCTTGTTCGAGCAGGCCACCGATACTCGCTCACCCGAGCTGCGTAACCAGGGTGTGCGCCCGAGGGTGTGGTTCGGCGAGCGGTGGATCACCTCGATCTTTGACCTGTTCGAGGAAAACGTGCGCTATTTCGCGCCGTTGCTTCCGGAGATCCAGGACGAAGATCCGCTGGCGGTGCTCGCGGCGGGCGGCACACCGTCGCTGTCGGAACTACGGCTACACAACAGCACGATCTGGCGCTGGAACCGGCCGGTTTATGACGTGATGGACGGGGTGCCGCATCTACGCATCGAGAACCGGGTCCTGCCCGCCGGCCCGACCGTGATCGACGTCTTGGCGAATGCGGCGTTTTTCTTCGGCGCCATGCGCGGGCTGGTCGAGGCGCAGCCACCGGTATGGAGCGAGATGTCTTTCCAGACCGCGCAGGAGAACTTATACGCGGCAGCGCGGCTAGGCATGGATGCGCGACTTCACTGGCCCGGCATGGGATCGGTGCGGCCCGATGAGCTGGTGTTACGCAAGCTGCTGTCGGTAGCCCATGACGGGCTGCGCAGCTGCGGGATGTCCGATGCTGCCCGCGAACGTTACCTGTCGGTGATCGAGCAACGCTGTGTGGCGCGGCGTAACGGGGCGAGCTGGCAACGTGCCACCGTGCAGGCATTGACCGAGCAGGGCGTGGACCGGCCCGCCGCGCTAACGAGTATGCTTCGCCGTTACATAGAGTACATGCACTGCAACCTGCCGGTACACGCGTGGCCCTTAGCTGACGGGCCCGGCGAAAGGCAACGTCGGGCCTGACCGAGAGCCCGGAGTCAGGCCCGACGTATTTACCATGTTGCCAGGACTCCCACCACGAAGCCGGCTCTACTTAAGCTAGCCTAACCTTAATTTCGCGTCAAGCAGGTTTGCTCTTCCTCCCCCGTCCGTGGAGCCCTGGCGCAGCCTGGATGCAGACCGCTCTTCGCGGTCGCTGCCGATCGCGTCCGGCTTCGGCGCGGCGTCGTCGTCAGTGACCCGCGATCCGGTCGATGATCTGCACCGCACGGCTCAGCACGTTTCGCTCGTCGGCGGTGAGTTGGGCCAGCTGGGCGTCCAGCCAACGTTCCCTGGCGCTGACCTCTGCGTCCACATAGCCCCGGCCAGCCTCGGTCAACGTCACCACGGTCTGCCGCCCATCGCTGGGATGCGGGCTGCGCTCGACGAAGCCCTGCTCGGCCAGCGCGGCAACAACTCGGGTCATCGACGGTGGTTGCACATGCTCGCAGGCGGCTAGTTCGCCCGGGGTCATCGGACCGTGCCGGTGCAGTGAGGCCATCGCGGACAGCTGGGTCAGGGTAACGGCGGCTTCCGCGCCGTGCTGGCCCCGTAGCCGCCGATTGAGCCGAACCACGGCGAGCCGCAGCCGGCTGGCCAGGGCGTCCATGCGGTGAGCTTAGCTGGCAAGGTGGCTGGTGAGTGAGCACCCAGCGTCACACCACCCGCCCCCCGCCCCGCGCGGTAGCGTACCCTGGTGCTTCCCTGCGGCCTCGCTGATCCGCGGCCAGCGGTAGGCATCGGCACCGTCGCCTGGTTCGTGGCAGCAGGGATATTGCTGTTTTCCGGTGGTCCAGCGGAATGGATGTGGGCCTGCCTGGCGGGCGGCTTCCTCGGCATCATCGGGTTAGGGATGATCTACTGGCAGCGCCGGGCAGCCCAGCGGGGCTCCCGGAGTGCCCAGCAGGGACTGCTGTGGTGAGCACCGCGCGCACCGGGTCGGCGGCATGCACGGTGCCGTCCGCGCTGACCCAGAACGGCACCGAATGATCGGCGCCGTCGAGCCGGACCCGCAGCTGCTCATGCAGGCACAACGTGCCTTCCGGGACAGCGAGCCCGGCAGCGGCACACACAGCGACCACCTCCACCAGCTCGACCCACCGCACCGGTCGACCGGCGTCCGCGTCGAGCAGCTCAGGCGCCACCTGCTCGGACGCCAGCGGCAGATCCAGCAGTTCAGCCAGGGCTTCCGGGTCGCCGCCAGCCACCAGCTGACCAGCCGGGAGCACCGCCGACAGCCACGGGGCGTCGAGCACGACCGCCCGGTCGGCGTCGACCACCTCGCCGGTAACCGCCCGTACCCGAACCGGGGGCTCCACGCCGGACGGGTCGAGGTTCGCGCTGGCCAGCGCGGCATGCGCGGCGTACACCACCGCTGGGGTCACCAGGCGGATCGGGTCAGCCAGCCTGGCCAGCAGGTCAGTGGCGTCATCAGGATCAGCGACACTGAGTCGACCACGCACCCCCGCGGCGGCCAGTAACGCGGCGTCAGTGTCAACGACCGGCACGACGTCGTAGAGACCCTCGAGCTCGGCAGCGTCGGCCAGCCGCCAATACGCCGGCGGGTGGCCGCCGAACCGGGCGTACCGGGCCAGCCACCAGCCGGTGTAGCCACCTGGAGCGCGCAGCGCAGCCAGGCCCGCCGGATCACCAGCGATCTGCCCCAGCGCCGCCGGCCAGCGTGTTTCGTCCACGAGATCAAGGTCCCGGACGGCGAGCAGCCGCGCCGGCGGGTTGCCTTCGGTCTCGAGCACCCAGCCCCACCACTGCTCTTCGGCATCCAAATCGTGATCCGGGCCATCCGGGTCCGGCTCGTCGAGGACCGCGAACGAGTCCAGCACCCCGACCGCGCGCAGCGCCGCAGCAGGTTGCCCGGCTGCGACATCAGCGTCAAGTACACCCAGCGGCGCATCCGCCGCGAGCACATCCCGCAAGACCGCGCCGGGCAACACCAGCTCGTCGGCGCGCCGGGGCGTTCCATCGTCGGCTGGGAGCGCCAGCGCTCCCAGCCAAGGTCTGGTCGCGACGGGTGTCGCCACCTCCACAGCTGACC
>Ga0213881_10000685_pt1 | contig 19385 bp, 21 predicted proteins | sample BarmaccoBMER_R08_FD_160104 | JGI IMG/M metagenome (GOLD analysis project Ga0213881, IMG submission 160104) | Barbacenia macrantha exposed rock microbial communities from rupestrian grasslands, the National Park of Serra do Cipo, Brazil - ER_R08 ... | reverse complement strand
CCTTCGCCGCCCCGGGGAGTCGGGCAGCGGTGGGCGGGACTATCGGGCTGGCCAGCTTGGCCCGCTGCGGGGGAACGACCGCCTCGGCCTGCGCGCTGTAGGCGCGAGCGGGGCCGAACCGGGCCGCAAATGTCGGCTCGGTAGAGGTGACGACTCCTACCCCGATCTGGGGGTAGTAGGCCGTGCTGGTGCCGCAGGCGGCCCGGACCGCTCGCGCCGCCTGCTGATCGGGTGTCCCGGCGTCGAACAGCACCACGTAGCGCAGCAGGCGACCGGTCGAGGAGCAGTCCGGCAGCGTGGGTGCCGCACGGGCGACCACGGGGGGTGGCGGACCGGCCAGGGCGAGCACGGCTACGACAACCCGCAGGAGATGGAGCAACACCCGCAGCCTCCGGGTGGATGGGATATGGGCCCGAGGAAACGTCGCCGTGACCTTAGTAAGGCGCCTAGGGCGTGGACGCGCAGGGGGTCGTGAGTGGCAAGAGGGTACTGGACCGCCCTGATGCGCTGGACTGCCCTGAGGTGCTGGACTGCCCTGAGGTGCTAGAACACTCTGTTACGCATTCACGAGAGGTTGTCGATGAGCCCCAATCCCTCCGCGGCCCCGGTCTGCAAGGTGCGGCTGCGCTATGCCAAGCGTGGAAAGCTGCGATTCACCTCACACCGTGACGTCGCCAGAGCCTTCGAGCGGGCGTTGCGGCGGGCCGGTCTGCCGATGGCGTACTCGCAGGGTTACAGCCCGCATCCGAAGATCTCCTGGGTGGGCGCGGCGCCTACCGGAGCGGCCAGCGAAGCAGAATACGCCGAGATTCAGCTGGTGGAGCACGTCGATCCCCGGGTGGTTCGCGCCGAACTTGACGCGGCACTGCCCGATGGGCTCGCTGTGCTCGAGGGGGTGCTGGCCGGTCCCGGCGGACTCGCCGAGCGGATCGAGGCCAGCGCCTGGCGCATCGAGGTCCGAGGACTGGACGATGAACAGCTGCGGCAGGCGGCTCACATGCTGCTCGCCACTCCAAAGCTGCTCGTCGAACGCGTCACCAAGGACGGCCGGCGGTCGCTCGACGCGCGGGCGGCGATCATTTCACTGGAAGTCGAGAATTGTCAGACGGTGCTGCCTGCGCCCGATCAGTTCAGCCGGTGTGGGATACTTATGGCGGTCGTGCGACAGGGCAGCCCTGCGGTACGACCCGACGATGTGCTGAGTGCGCTCGGCGCCGTCGCCGGACTTCCGTCGTCGGTGCTCGTGAAAGCGATCCGGACGGCGCAAGGCCGGCTTGACGACGACGGGGGTCTCGTCGATCCGCTCGCTGCGGACCGGGCATTCGCCCGGACGGCTTTGGCTCCGGATGCTTGGGCGCAGTCCGACGACGGGTCGGGTCAGCACGACGTCGCGGGACACACCGGTTGACCGCTGCGGACTGCGGAGCTGCCGGTGCCAGGCAGGATTGCCGCCGCCGGACTCGGCGGCGGATGACGCACAGAGTCTCTGCGCGGCCGCGTTCGGACATGTGGGACGCGCCCGGGGGCTGGAGGAGTTGAATGGCGAACACGACAACGCCCGCCGGACGCACCGGCGGGCGGATGGACGCATCCGCGACCACCACGTCCGACGGTGCTGATCTTGCGTTCTCGCTGCCGAGCAGATTGCGCGTGCATGCCTTGGCCAAGCTTCTCTCGGTGAGCAGCAAGGAGGTCATGGGCGCGCTGGCGGAGCTCGGCATCGCAGTACGCGGCGCGCAGTCCAGCATCGATCGCGAGACGGCGTTGAGGGCACTGCAGGTGCTACTGCCGGATCCCGAGCCGGACCTCACGGAGATCGACGAGGTGGCGCAGCAGAGCGTGCCGGAGACACCCCTGGTGCCGGTGTTGAATTCGCCGGCACGGCCTCCGGTGTTGGACTCGCCGGCACGGCCACTGGTGTTGAATTCGCCGGCACCGGTGTTCCTCCCACCAGCCCCGCAACCGACGGCAGCTGATGAGTCCAACGTCGGGGACCACAGGGATGAGGTGGGCGAGGACGAGCCGAGTGCCGACGAGGCGGAGATCGACGGCACTACCCGGCGCCGCCGCCGGCGGGGCCGCCGTGGCCGTGGCCGCGGTAAAGCAGGCGGGGACGCCGAGGACGGCTCGATCGTGCCGGGCGACAGCGGCGTACACAGCGAACAGGACGAGAGTGACTCCTCGGACGAGTCGACCGAGGATCGCGCGACCGACGATCGTGCGACTGAGGAGCCCAACGGGAGCGTGGCTAGGCGCCGCCGCCGTAGACGCCGCCGGGACGGCAGCGACGATGACGCTGTCCTTGGCGAGGACGACCCACCAGACACCGTCGTGCATGTCCGGGAGAGCAAGGGCCACCCGCTGGTTGAGGACGAGGTGCAGTCCATCCGCGGTTCGACCCGCCTGGAGGCCAAGCGGCAGCGCCGACGCGACGGCCGGGAGGCTGGCAGGAGGCGGGTGGCGATCCTGTCTGAATCGGAGTTCCTTGCCCGGCGCGAGGCCGTCGAGCGCACCATGGTTGTGCGTGAGCGTCCCGAGCGCACCCAGATCGGGGTGCTCGAGGACGACATCCTGGTGGAGCACTTTGTCACCACGTCGGGCTCTGGGTCGCTGGTCGGCAACGTCTATCTCGGCAAGGTGCAGAATGTGCTGCCCTCGATGGAGGCCGCATTTGTGGACATCGGCCGGGGCCGCAACGCGGTGCTCTATGCCGGCGAGGTGGACTGGGACGCCGCTGGGCTCGAAGGCAAGGCGCGCCGCATCGAGCAGGCCCTCTCCAGTGGCGACAGCGTTCTCGTGCAGGTCACGAAGGACCCAGTCGGTCACAAGGGCGCCCGGTTGACTACCCAGGTCAGCCTGCCCGGCCGGTTCCTGGTGTACGTGCCGGGTGGGCGGGCCACCGGGATCAGCCGCAAGCTGCCAGACACCGAGCGCAAGCGCCTCAAGGAGGTGCTCAAGTGGATCGTTCCCGAGGATGCCGGCGTGATCATCCGGACCGCCTCCGAAGGAGTCAGCGAAGAGGAACTAGCCCGTGACGTTGGCCGGTTGCAGGCTCAGTGGGAGGTCATCCAGAACCGCTCCGGTGCCGCCACGAACAGTTCCGGGGGCAAGGTCACCGCGCCAGAGCTGCTTTATGAGGAGCCCGATCTGCTGGTGAAGGTGGTGCGGGACCTGTTCACCGAGGACTTTCGCGAGCTGGTTGTCCAGGGCGACAGGGCGTGGGACACCGTCGAGGGTTACGTCAAGCACGTTGCTCCCGAGCTGATGTCCAGGGTGCGCAGGTACGTTGGTGTGGACGACGTGTTCGCCGAGTTCCGGATCGACGAGCAGATCACCAAGGCGCTGGACCGCAAGGTGTGGCTGCCCTCCGGTGGATACCTGATTATTGACCGTACCGAGGCGATGACCGTGATCGACGTCAATACCGGCAAGTTCACCGGGTCGGGCGGCAACCTCGAGGAGACGGTCACCCGCAACAACCTCGAAGCTGCCGAGGAGATCATCCGGCAACTCCGGCTGCGGGACATCGGTGGGATCATCGTCATTGACTTCATCGACATGGTGCTCGAGTCGAACCGGGACCTGGTACTACGCCGGTTGACCGAATGCCTGGGCCGGGACCGCACCCGGCACCAGGTCGCCGAGGTCACCTCACTGGGTCTGGTCCAAATGACTCGGAAGAGGGTCGGCACCGGCCTGCTGGAGGCGTATTCCAGCACCTGCGAGTACTGCAGGGGTCGCGGCGTGGTGGTGTCTGCGGAACCGGTGAACGTCCGAAGCCAGGCGGCGCCGGTGTTGTCTGAGGCGTCGTCTGAGACGCTATCGGTGCCCAGGGACTCCGGTAATGTGAATGGCCGTCGTTCCAAACCCCGCGGACGTGGGTCGCAAGGCGCCCCCGCGGCATCGGAGCAGACGATCGCGCAGGGACTGACCGCGGAAGGGGTTGCGCCGCTGCCGGCACCGGCGGATGGCCCGCAGTCCACGTCGGCGCCGGACGGTGCTGCACCGGCTGAATCCGTCTCCGCGGAACAACAGGTGTCACCGCCTACCGACGACGCACCGAGCGTGCCTGCGCAGCCCCCAACGCGTACTCTGACGCGGCGTCGGCGGGCCGCCTCGCGGCCCGCCGGACCGCCCGCCACAGAGCTGCCAGAAGGCGTCGACTCGGCAGCTCCAGTCCTTCGCGGTACCGCACATGAGATGAGCACTCCGGTTTGACCGGGGCGGACGGCGGACCGTACCCTTCTGAGTGCGGCCCGCCAGTTCGGCGGGCCTAGGCTTGTCCACGGCGCGCGTGATGCAGCATCAGGCGATGCAAGCAAGCCCCAGTCAGTCCGAGTCCCAGAGAGTCCGAGTCCCAGCCAGTCCGAGCCATCCGAACAGCCAGGAGTACCACCCGATGTACGCGATTGTGAAGACCGGTGGCAAGCAGCGCAAAGTGGCCGTCGGAGACGTCGTCGAGGTGGAAAAGCTTGATGGCGATCCCGGGACCGAGGTCAGCTTGCCCGCCGTGCTGCTCGTGGACGGCTCCACTGTGACCACCGACGCGGCTACCCTGAGCGCCGCCTCAGTGCGCGGGAAGGTCATTGCGCAAGTCAGGGGCCCCAAGATCCGGATCCACAAGTTCAAGAACAAGACTGGTTACCACAAGCGCCAGGGTCACCGGCAGCAGCTGACCCGCGTCGAAGTCACCGGCATCTACCAGTGACCTTGAGAACCCAGTTGGCCTTGAGAAACTCCTGACGAGGGTGTGAGCACTGATGGCACACAAGAAAGGCGCGTCCAGTTCCCGGAATGGCCGCGATTCCAACGCTCAACGGCTTGGGGTGAAGCGGTTCGGTGGCCAGGTGGTCAACGCAGGGGAGATTCTCATCCGCCAGCGCGGCACCAAGTTCCATCCGGGCGTGCACGTCGGCCGCGGCCGTGACGACACCCTCTTCGCCCTTGAGGCGGGCTCGGTGCAGTTCAGCACCAGGCGGGGGCGCAAAACCGTCAACATCGTCCCAGTCAAGGGCTGAACCCGGCCCCTCCAACGCACCTCGACGAGGAGCGAGCGGGAGCGGCGGTGACCGACCCGTCCCTCGTCGAGGTTGTCTCACTTGTTGCGGTACCGGGTGACACCGAATTGAGGAGAACAAGGTGTCCCGCTTCGTGGATCGGGTAGTGATTCACGTCGCCGCAGGTGATGGCGGCCATGGCTGCGCTTCGGTGCACCGGGAGAAGTTCACGCCGCTGGGAGGCCCCGACGGGGGCAACGGGGGGCGCGGTGGGGATGTGGTGCTGGTGGTGGACCTCGGAGTGCACACCCTGCTCGACTTCCACTACCGCTCCCAGGCGAGGGCCTCGAGCGGCAAGCCGGGGCAGGGTGGCAACCGCAACGGCGCCATGGGTGAGGACCTCGAGTTGCGGGTGCCGGAAGGTACCGTGGTGCTCACTCCCGACGGCGAGGTACTGGCTGACTTGGTGGGCGGTGGAACCCGGTTTGTCGCCGCGGCGGGTGGGCACGGCGGACTGGGTAATGCAGCACTGGCCTCCAGAACTCGTAAGGTGCCGGGTTTCGCCCTGCTCGGTGAGCCAGGCGAAACCCGGGATCTGGTACTGGAACTGAAGTCGATGGCCGATGTCGGGCTCGTCGGGTTCCCCTCAGCGGGCAAATCCTCCTTGGTGTCGGTGCTCTCAGCGGCCCGTCCCAAGATCGCCGATTATCCGTTCACCACCCTGGTACCCAACCTTGGTGTGGTCACCGCAGGCGAGACGGTGTTCACCGTGGCCGACGTCCCTGGCCTGATCCCCGGTGCCAGCCAGGGCAAGGGACTCGGGCTGGAATTCCTACGGCACATCGAACGGTGCGCCGTGCTGGTACATGTCGTGGACTGCGCGACTGTTGCGCCTGGCCGCGACCCCCTGTCTGATGTGGATGCTCTGGAACGCGAGCTCGCCGCCTACACGCCGTCGCTGGGCGGTAAATTGGCTTCTCGTCCCCGGTTGGTGGTGCTCAACAAGATTGACGTCCCGGATGCCCGGGCGCTGGCTGACATAGTGCGACCCGAGCTCGCAACCCGCGGACTACCGGTGCATTGCGTGTCTACGGTGACCACTGAGGGTCTGCGGAAACTGCGCTTTGCGCTCGGCACAGCCGTGCGCCAGCATCGCGGGTCGCTACCCCCAGCCGAACCGACTCGGGTGGTGCTGCGCCCCACGGCGGTCGACGAGTCCGGTTTCGGCGTCACGGCTGATCCCGATCGGTCCGGGGGGTTCATCGTCCGCGGCGGACGCCCGGAGCGGTGGGTGCGGCAGACGAACTTCGACAACGCCGAGGCCATCGGCTACCTCGCTGACCGGCTGGCCCGGCTCGGCGTCGAGGATGCCCTGGCCGCTGCGGGTGCCCAGGCTGGGTGCCCGGTTACCATCGGTCACGTCACCTTCGACTGGGAACCCTCCACGCCGGCCGGGGCAGCCGGGGTTCGCCTCGGCGTGCGCGGGACAGACTGGCGGTTGGACAGCGACCAGCGCGCCAGCGCGGCCCAGCGCAAAGCCGCCCGCCACGCGAGACGCGAGAGCGCCGCCGACGGTGAGGTCGAGTAGGAGTGAGCCCGACCCGGCAGGCCGTGGCGCAGGCCCGGCACCTGGTGGTTAAGATCGGCTCGTCCTCGCTCACCACGGCTGCCGGCGGGCTGGACCGGGTCAGGTTGGACACCCTGGTTGACGCACTCGCTGCCCGCGTCGCGACCGGAACCCAGCTGGTCCTGGTGTCCTCGGGCGCCATCGCCGCCGGATTGGCGCCGCTGGGGCTGCGCCGCCGGCCCCGCGATCTGGCCACCCAACAGGCTGCGGCCAGCGTCGGGCAGCTGGCGCTCGGGTACGCTTACACGCAATCCTGGGCCCGACATGGCCGCACCATCGGGCAGGTGCTGCTGACCTCCGATGATATGGTCCGCCGCGCGCACTACCGCAACGCGCAGCGCACGTTCGCTCGGCTTCGTGGCCTCGGCGTGGTGCCGGTGGTCAACGAGAATGACACCGTGGTCACCGACGAAATTCGGTTCGGTGACAATGACCGGCTCGCTGCCCTGGTCGCGCACTTGGTGGGTGCCGACGCGTTGGTGTTGCTCTCCGACGTGGGGGGGCTCTACGACAGTGATCCTCGGCTCGGTGCGGCTCGGCTGGTCCCGGAGGTGAAGGGGCCGGCCGACACGCGCGGTGTGCGGGCCGGTCACGGCGGTGCATTGGGTACCGGGGGGATGGCCTCCAAGCTCGAGGCCGCCACGGTGGCCTCCCAAGCCGGGGTGCCGGTGCTGCTGGCCGCTGCGACGCAAATCGGACGAGCCTTGGGTTCGGCCGACGTCGGCACTGCTTTCGCGCCGACCGGAACGCGGTTATCGGCTCGCCGGTTCTGGCTGCGCCACGCCGCGGGTGCAGCCGGCCGAGTATGGCTCGACGACGGGGCGGTCCGCGCGGTGGTGCACCGTCGGCGTTCGCTGCTTGCGGCTGGCATCACCGGCGTCGAGGGTGACTTCGAGGCCGGCGACGTGGTGGAGCTGGTCGACGGGCAGGGCATCGTAGTCGCTCGCGGGATGGTCGGGTTCGACGCGGCCGAGCTACCCGAGTTGATCGGCCGTTCCACCCCTGACCTGCCTGCTGAGCTGCGCCGCGAAGTGGTGCACGCCGACGACCTGGTGCCCGTGCAGCCCGCTTGCTCCTGAGTGTGTAACAGTGTTCCAGCATCAATGCCACTCACGAGCCCGCGACACGCGGACAAGTAGGCTCGGAATCGTGCAGCTGCCAACGGATTCCGAGGTGCCCACCGAGCCTGAGTCCGTGTCTGGGGCGGGGATCGTCGCTGATTGCGCGCGGCGGGCGCAGCGCGCCGCTCCCACGCTGGCTTCCGCGTCCGACGAGGTCATCGACGCGGCGTTGGACGCCATGGCACGGCGGCTGACCGTTTCCGCCGCGCAACTGCTTGCCGCGAATTCCGCCGACATCGCCGCCGCCGAGCAGTCCGGGATGACCCAGGCGCTGATCGACCGCCTGCGCCTGGGCGAGGCGCGGCTGATCGAGATGGCCGGTCAGCTCGCTCTGCTCGCCCAGATCCCCTTCCCGCCACGGGACCGGGTGTTGGAAGATCGTCCGGACGGCTTGCGGCTGATTGAGCGTCGCCGCCCGGTTGGCGTGGTGGGCGCCACCTTCGAGGCCCGCCCCAACGTCACCGTCGATGTCGCCTCGCAGCTGGTGAAGTCCCGCAACGCCGGGGTGTTGCGAACGGGGTCAGCGGCCCTGCGTTCCGCGCTGGCGCTGCGCGAGCAGGTCATCGCGCCGGCGCTGACCGACGCCGGACTGGACCCCGGTGCGGTGCAGCTGGTGCCCGACCCACGCCGGGACAGCGCCGTCGCACTCGTGCAGCAACCCGAGCTGATTCCGCTGGTCATTGTGCGGGGCAGCGGAGAAACCACCCGGATACTGGCCGCCGAGGGCGCCCGTCATGGGGTACGGGTGTTGGCCCACGCCGCCGGCGGCGGTGTGCTGTACGTCGACGCCGAGGCTGACCCCGTGCTGGCCGTCGAGCTGCTCGTGGCCGGGTTGGACCGGCTGGGTGTCTGTAACCGGGTCAACCTCCTGCTGGTGGCCGAGCGCGTCCCGGACCGGGTGCACGATGCGCTGCTCGAGGCGGCCCGCCAGCGCGGGATCACGCTGTCCCTGCCGCCGCACAACCACCCGCTTGGGCACGAGTGGGCGTTGGACACCGGCCGAGAGGCAACGCTGACCGTGAGCCGGGTGGTCGGTCCGGGGCACGCTGCCCACGTCGCAAACCAGGAAACCTCCGGACTGGCCGCCACGATCGTCACCAATGACGAGGCCGCCGCCCGGGAGTTCCTGGACGGCTACGCTGGCACCGGAGTGTTCTGGAACGCCAGCACCCGGCTGCTTGACGGGTTCAAGTTACGGCGGGTCCCCGAGACCGGGATCAACGTCGACCGGGTGCCCGGGCCGCGCGGGCCGGTCACCTTCGCTGACCTGTACTTGCGGCAGTTCGTGGTCATCCCGGCGCACTGGTCTTACGGATGAGACCGAGGTAACCGGCGATGGCGAGCGCGGCCAGCGTCCAAACCAGGGCTTGGAGTATCCAGGTGGATGCGGTGAACGCTTGGCCAAGCGGGCTGGACGTGTCGAAATCGCAGCGGTTGTTGATGCCCGCTGGAGCCAGCGGCACGCTGCGGTCGATACCTACCCCGATCTGCTCGACCAGAGAGCACGGCGAGTTGGGATCGGGGGTTTGACTGGTGTGCGCGGTGACGTAGTGGCCCGGGCCGATGGGGATGTGCCCGGCGGCAACACCCAGCCCTGCCGCAATCATGAGCACCAGCACGAGGACGAGGACAGCGCGGCTGCTGCGGTAGCCGTATCCGGCGAGTGTTCCCCAGAGCCAGTGCGCACTCTTGATCAGCGGGCCACCGAGATCACCGCGGTGGTAAAGGTCCTGCTGTTGGGCGATGAGGACTTCCCGCGCGGTGGATTCGTGGCCACTGGCTCTCAATGCGGCGGCAAGTTGCTGGTAGGGCTGAGGTCGGTAGTCACGGGTATGGTGAATGATCACGTGCAGCCACTCACGCCAGTCGACCGCATGCAGCGACGTGTAAGCGAGGCCGGATAGCGCGAGCCGATGTGCTGGCGCGGTGCAGCTAGTCCTCTTGGCCGCATCGTGTGGGCAGATCACCTGGGCGGGCAGAAATAGGTGCTTGGTCGCAGTGTCCTCCAGATCGAGGACCGGCCCGGCCGGGTTGGTCAGCTTGGCGTGGCTGAGGTTGAGTTGGCCGCTGATGTGGGCGTCTGCCAGCCGCACGGTGCCGTCTTGACTGTGTCCGGTGGCGGTGAATCCCTCGGCGAACATGTCGCTGTCGACCCGGAGGTGGTCGCCGATGAAGGCACGGCCGGCTTGGTTGGTCAGCTTGGCGTGGCTGAGGTTGAGTTGGCCGCTGATGTGGGCGTCTGCCAGCCGCACGGTGCCGTCTTGACTGTGTCCGGTGGCGGTGAATCCCTCGGCGAACATGTCGCTGTCGACCCGGAGGTGGTCGCCGATGAAGGCAGGCCCGGTGGGGTTGGTCAGCTCCGCGCGGTCGAGGTTGAGTTGGCCGGTGATATGGGTGTCCGGCAGCCGCACTACGCCGTCTTCGCCGTATCCGGTGGCGGTGAACCCGTCGAGGAACACGCCACCGTTGACGTCGAGGTGGTCACCGATGAGGGCGGGCCCGACCGGGTTGATCAGCGCCGCGCCATCCAAGTTGAGTTGGCCGCTGATGTGGGCACCGGGCAACCGCACCGCGCCCCGCTCGTAGTGTCCGGTGGCGGTGAATCCCTCGGCGAGCACCAGACCGCCGTCAACATGAAGCCCATCGCCGATGAGGGCGGGCCCGGCTTGATTGGCCAGCTCGGCGCCGTTGAGGTTGAGTTGCCCGATGATGTGGGCGCCCGGCAGTCGCACCGCGCCGAGTTCGCCGTATCCGGTGGCGATGAACCCCCCGCCAAATACGTCGCCATCAACGCGCAGCCCGTCGCCGATGAGGGCGGGCCCGGTCTCGTTGGTCAGCCTCGCGCCGTTGAAGTTGAGCTGGCCTCTGACGTGGGCGCCGAGCAGCCGCACTGCACCGCAGTCGCTTTGTCCGGTGGCCGTGAATCCGTCGCCGAGCAGAACGTCGCCGTCAACGTGGAGGCCGTCACAGTCCAGCGCCGACAGATGCGAGCTCGCCAAGGTCAACCAGGGCAAGTGGGCACTGGCCAGCAGCACAGCGCGCTCGAAGAAGCAGCCTCGCAGTTCAATCCCCACTGCGGCCGGGACATGGGTGAGATCAAGCGTTCCCATGATCCGCGCTCCATGGACACGCACCCCCCGTGGATCAAGACGCTCACCGCTGCGTCCCAGCACCAGCTCCCGCAGGAGCTCGGCACGGATGGTGTACCGAGGGTTGTCCGTCGCGCCTAACTGCTCAGTGCTGAGTTTGCTGCACTCGACTACGCAGCCGGACGTCAAGGCGTCGACTAGCGCCCGTTCCCTCGCTGAGACCTCGCTGAGACTCTTGCTCGCCACGACTGTCCAACCACCGGTTGCTCGCTGGAGCCCCAGCTTATCGCCGCCTTATCGCCGCCGGGGCTGCTCCCGAACGGCTCGCCTAGGCTGCGCCCATGTCCGGCCGGCGACTCGGGGTCATGGGCGGGACCTTCGACCCGATCCACCACGGCCACCTTGTTGCCGCCAGCGAGGTGCAGGCCCGTTTCGAGTTGGATGAGGTCGTGTTCGTGCCCACCGGGATCCCGTGGCAGAAGAATGCACGTGAAGTCAGCCCAGCCGAAGACCGCTATCTCATGACGGTCATCGCCACCGCGTCCAACCCACGGTTCTCCACCAGCCGGGTGGACATCGACCGCCGGGCTCCCACGTTCACTGTTGACACCCTCACTGACTTGCGCACCCAGTTCCCTGACCACGAGATGTTCTTCATCACCGGCGCCGATGCGCTGGCGCAGATACTGTCCTGGAAGCGGGTCGACGAGTTGTTCGCTCTGGCCCACCTGGTCGGGGTGACCCGCCCCGGCTTCCACCTCGACGGCGAGCACCTGCCTGACCGCGCAGTGAGCCTGATTGAGGTGCCCGCCATGGCGATCTCCTCGACAGACTGCCGCCAGCGCGTCGGGCGCGGTCAGCCAATCTGGTACCTGGTGCCCGACGGGGTGGTGCAGTACATCACCAAGCGCGGCCTGTACCGAGGCACACGCCCCTGGCCAGCGTCAACGGTGTCGTAGGGTGCCCCGGGTACAACAGCGGTACAGCTCGCCATCACTGGCCCGTCCCGATGGCAGCCGTTGACGGGCGTGATCCGAGCGCCGCGTCCACGAGGGTTCGCGTTCGATCAAGAGCGTTCGGCCACTCGTGCGCGTAGGTGTTCAAGGTGATCATCGGTGTGCTGTGCCCGAGCGCGAGCTGAACGATCTCCGGAAGCTCGACGGTGCGCCGGCTGGTCTTCGTCTTGAGTTCACCCAGGTACGGCGGAACTCCCGGCATTCGCTTGAGCTGCTGTCGCACGTGGATCTTCCGATTCAGGAAGTCGATCTGGCTGATCTCAATGCCGAAGATCTCACTCCCGCGTAGACCACATCCTGCCGCAGGTAGGGGATGGGCGAGTATCTTTTCGAAATATCGACTTCACATAGCTGTAGACAAGGTGAACGGTCGAGGCGGACAGGTTCTCGGTTGCCGCCTTGACCCAAGTACGAATGTGACTCGCGCGCGGGTCGGCCATCGGCACGTGCCCAAGCACCGGCAGGATGTGTAGACGAGACGCCCTCTCCACCATGTCAGCAGTCGAGTCCCGGTGAAGCTGATGCGCTCGCCACTGAGCTGCATACTCCGCGATCGTGATCTTTCCGGCGCGTGGGTCGATATACGGCCCGCGCGGGATGTCCGCCTGCATGCTCACGTCGTGCCGCTCGGCCTCGGCCTTGCGCTCAGCAGCGCGTCTGCTGAGGTTGAGGTGTTCGGTCGGTGTCAGTGTTCGCTGTACTCCCTCGTCCGAATGATTTGACGCCCCGTCCCTGGACAGCGAACACCAATTATGTTGATTTTAGCCCTATGGCGGGTTTGCGGATGACGGTGGGTGTCTTGGCGGTGTGGGGGGCACTGCTCGATGGGCCCTGACACCGCGCTGTATGGGTCGGAGATCGTGCGCGCCAGCGGAGTTGAGCCGGGCACCATCTACCCTATTTTGCAGCGGCGGCGGGGAGCCGGGCAGGTCAGCGACCGATGGGAAGACCCTGAGCCTGCTTATACCGAGGGTTGGCCCCTGCGGCGGTACTACCGGCTGTCGGTTGAGGGCCGCGCCCGCGCCGTCCACGCCCTGCAACACGGTCGTGACCGCAGTGACTTGAGTCAGCTGCTCGCGCCCCCTCGCTTCCCTGTCACTCCCTCGACCGAGGCAGGCCCGGCGTGAGCGATCATAGCGCACTCGTCGCCGGGGACAGCGAAAACCTCGGTGGCATCAGCCTCAGAGGTCGGCGGGCAACAGCGGGCTTTCGTCCGGATTCCGCGCTGGGGCCCTGGTCGCTACGCTGGGTCCGCAGCCTGTTGCCCGGAGAGGAGGATACGGGCTGGTGGGCTGAAGTGACTTCCTGCCTTGCCGAGACCCCCGACTCGGGCCAACGAGGCCAATACGAGCGTAGCTTCGCCGGTCGGTGCCGTAGCTGGTATGGACCAGCTGGACGTCACAGGTTCGTTGCGTAGCGCCGGCGCTGGTGGGCATCGAGTACAGCAGTGTCATGTGAAAGGGGACAGAAATGGTGAATGTTAGTCCAGAAGACAAGTTCGGGATCAAGCTCCAGAGCAAGCCAGGGCCCGGGACGATTGATCAGGGTTATTCTGTGCTCCTCGGCTTAGTCGTGCTGGTCCTTGGGATCCTCGGGTTCATCCTCACGGGCTTCACCAAGTTTACCGAGATGACGGACCATGCGATTTTCGGGCTCTTCCAGACGAACGGCTTCCACAACACCGTGTACATCATCCTTGGGCTGTTGTGGCTGCTGGGGGCCATCGCGCTTACCCCCGCTGGCAATCAGGGGATGAACATCGCGGTCGGTGGCGCCTTACTGCTGGTCGCCGTGCTGGGCTTTTTGGGCTACTGGTCTTTGCTGTCCATCCCCGCCGGGATTAACGGGGACAACATCCTGGACCTGGCGGTCGCTCTGGCGAGCCTGATAGTCGGTGGTGGCCTGCTCAGCAGGAGCAGTCATCAAACCGCTACCGCGTAGGCGTAGGCGGGCGAGACTCTTGGTTCGTGTTCCGCCAGGAAACATGACCAGACCGCATGGCTGTCGAGTCCGTGAGCCGGGAGGGTGGTCATGAGTGTGGAGCCGATGTCGGCGCAGTGTGGGGACGCGGCGCCCGGAGGGGTCACTGCCTTCCTCTATGAGGGGCGTGCTCTCGCCGGGTGACAGGTCACCGGGATGGCCGACTACGAGCGCTGTCGCAGCTGGGCTGAGGTGGGCAGGGTTGTGACGTCCCGCCGACCTCCCCGAGGGCTACCACACGGCACGCGAGGGCAGAGCCACCCGAGGCCGCTGCTGGTCGCGCAGCAGGGCGATGTCACATGCGGCGTCCCCACCCAGCGCTACCGCCACCGCCAGATCCAACACGATCTTGCCCGGATCGTGCACCGCCAGCGGCCGCCGCCAGGCCCGGCACCGAGCCGAGAGCTCCTTCGCCAGCCCGCTGCGCCGGGCGTTCTCCACCAACAACACGCCACCGGCGTGCGAGACCAGCGCTTTCCACCAGCAATCACTGACAACCAGGGACGACGACCGTTATCCTTCACCCACGAAGTGCCTCTCATCCGGTCCGATCAGGGTCTTGAGCAACTCCGATCCAACCGCGCTGAGCAGGCACTTTCGCGTATCTCAACTCCGCGTGTCGCACACAAGATCAACTATGATGAAAGCCCGAGGTTAGTCCGCTTCATCCCCGGCTTATCGCGCACGAGCCGGATCACATAGTCGTAGGCTTCGCAGCCTCGGTGCAAGGCCTCAAACAGCGTGCGGGACTTGCCGACCTTGGAGCCACCAACAACGACCAGCAGCCAGGGCCCACTGCCATCCAGCGCCGCCGCTACCGCCTTCCGCACCGCCTCATCGGCCGCGCGCCCGACATAATCCGGCACCACACCGCCTGAGAGAATCGTCTGCGCAGCCGGGTCAACACCGACCAGCGTCGGGTTAACCTCGCCGATCGGCGCGACCGCGACACGAAGACGACCGCCAAACTCAGCCTTCTCGCGCTTACCCTCCAGCCGAGCACGCTGCACGGCAATCACGACACGCACCAGCGCTCCTACCGCTGCAACGATCACACCAGCGACCCACAGCCACGCCGCGCCCAGCGGACCCGCCACCAGCGCAATAGCCGCCGCAGCCGCCAGACAACTGACCAATCCAGACAACTGACCAATACAGCCTCGCGACGCGCCCACGCCCCCACACTCGTCGACCAGCGCACGCGCGAACACCACAACCGACACATCCAAACAGCCGAGGCCAGCGGCACCCCCCGAGGACGCTCGCGAGCTGGGTCAGCTCGGATTTACGGTCCGTGGCCAGGGCAATCTTGCTCAGTCTTGCTCAGCGTGAGTGTCGCCGGGTTAACCTCAGAGCACCGTGCCACGCACCCTGGCCGCGGTCTCGTCATCCATCACGTGGTCGGTGTTGCTCAGGAGAAGATCGTGTCGCCCGGTGAGGTCGCGGCCGGGATCGTCATAGGCGTAGCTGTAGCCACCCGCGCGATTCGCCAAGATCTCCCACCAGTTCCCGTCCAGATCCAGCAGATAAAAGGAGTACGCGCCGTGCTGATGCCGGACAGGATGGATCTGCCGGATCCGGTACTCTTCCTTGACCGTGTTCAAAATCTCATGGGCCCGATCCACCTCCTCTGAGCTGCCGACGTCGATGCCATTGTGGTTCATCAGACTCATCTTGTGGTCCTCGTTGCCGGTCTCCACCACGACATAGGTGTGCGCACCACCCTTGCGCACCAGCAGCGAGACTTTGCTTAGCTGGACTACCTCGAAGCCGAACACCTCCTCGTAGAACCGGCGCGATTCCTGCAGATTGACTGAATCCAAGGTTCCGTGGGAGATGAACGTGATGTTGATGAGTGGCCTGGTGCGGATGCTGCGCTCGGTAATGCGGGCCATGTCCTCAGTTCCTACGTTTCTCCTCCTCGACATGCGGCCGCTCATCACCGCCTCACCAGAGGGCGCTAGGCTTCTTTACTAGTATTTTCCTCTTCGTATATGGCGCTACCTAAGCCTCCAGTTTCCTCGCGCACTGCCGCCGTGCTAGCCTCCTCGGTCAGGTTCCCCAGCGACCCCGCGCCTCTGGTTTCTTTTGTTGGCTCAGGCTCAGCGGAAAGGGGCTCACCTGTAGGATCCCCACGTCCGGTGGGGTAGGGCCCCGGGATGTCGACGTCGGCCACGATCGCGTCGTTTTGATTGGTAGGCCGCTCGGCCTTATCAGGCACGTTGCTCATGCGGAATCCTCCCGGTCAGCCCCGGCCGGAACGCCGGGTGTTGATCTAGATTACTCCAGCGTTCCCCGAACGGCGCTTGAGTATCCCCCCGTGACACTGGACCACCCGATCGGCCGAGAGAAGACTGCCTGAGGTCCTCTCGCGCAGTCGGTTAGCCAAGGATCGAGCTTCCGGACGGCGACGGGCACCGTAGAGTGCTTCATGCTCTCCAACATGCCCCGGGGGTAGATCCGCGTCGATCAAGCCAGAACACGTACGCTCACCTGTGGTTGAGCGCGGACAAGCGGAGTGTGTACGGTGCCGCGCACCATTGAGCGCCGGCTAGCGGAGCCGGGGAGACGGAGTGATGTGTCAGCTTCTCATCATGCGCGACAGCTTGCACTGACCGCGGCGAACGCGGCAGCGGGTAAGAAGGCGCACAACGTCACCCTGCTCGACGTGTCCGACCAGTTGGTGATCACAGACTGTTTCGTTATCGCCTCAGCGCCCAACGAGCGCCAAGTCCAAGCCATCGTGGACGCCGTCGAGGAGAAGATGGCGGCCGCTGGGAGCAAGCCGGTTCGCCGCGAGGGCGCCCGTGAGGGGCGCTGGGTGCTGCTGGATTTCGTCGACGTTGTCGTGCACGTGCAGCATGCCGAGGAGCGTTCTTTCTACGGCCTTGAGCGACTGTGGAAGGACTGCCCGATGATCCCGTTCGAAGCTGACGTCCTCGAGGTGGACGAATCGGGGTGACCCTGAAGCAGCTCGTGCTCTGGCGGCACGGCGAAAGCGACTACAACGTGGCACAGCGGATACAGGGTCAGCTTGACTCGCAGTTGACCGCAACTGGCCTCGACCAGGCTCGCCGTGCGGCCCGTTCGCTCGCGGAGCTGAAGCCGGAGGTGCTCATGACCTCTGACCTGTCCCGCGCCGGGGACACCGCAGCAGCGCTTGCCGCTGAGACCGGGACGCCGCTGTGGGTCGACAGGCGGCTTCGGGAAACTCATCTCGGGACGTGGCAGGGCCTGACCCACGCTGAGGTGGAGGAGCTCTGGCCGGGGGGCATCGTGACTTGGCGGGGGAACCCGGAATGGGCCCCGCCGGGTGGCGAGACCCGGGTGGAAGTGGCCGGGCGGGCTGTGCACGTGGTCACTGAGCTCGATGCGGCCGGCCACTGTAGCGCGGTGCTGTGCACCCACGGCGGGCTGATCGCCGGTCTGACACCGCTGCTGCTCGATTTGCCTGTATCAGGCTGGTCGGTATTCGGAGGGATCAGTAACTGCCACTGGACGGTGCTTGTCCGCCGCAGTTCTGGCTGGCGGCTATTCTCCTATAACACTGCCGCTCCCGTCTGAGCGACTTTTCCGGCTGTGGTAGTGACAGGTGGTTCTGCTCCTGGGCTGGTAAGGCAACCTACGCCGATGTTCAGTGCCCTCGCTGTTGTCACCGACTCAACCGCCTATTTCCCGGACGGGCTCGCCGAGCGCCGTGGTATCCGGCAGGTTCAACTGCACGTTCTGAGGCCTTCTCAACCGAACTCGGGGCAGCTGTCCAGACTCGCACAAACCCTGGACACCAACCGCGGTGCAGGTGCGGATAATCCTGACTTGTCCCCACCCGCCCCTGTAGTCCACAGTTGAGGAGTTCGGCCATCGAGGTGCGCGGGGAAATCTCCTAGCGTCGCCTTGTGGCCTTGCTTCCCAGCTTCCCGTCCCTCGACACCGGTGGACCGCAGCGTGTCCGAACGCGGCTTGTGGCCCTGGGTGGTGCTCCTGATCCGCCGCCGGATCCCGGTGATCCAGACGCCGGACACGCTGTGGCCGTCGACGCCATGCAGGGTGGGCCGCACAGGACCCCCTCGGACAATGCGGATGGCTTACTCACCGCATCGCGAGGAGGCCGGCTGGTCCAGCGTTGGGTGCCCGGACCGCTGCGGGACGCTCGGTGGGAACCTGGACGACCAGGAGCCCTGATTCTGTCATTGGTTGCGACTCTGGCTGCGGTCGTGGCTGCGGTCGGGGTGTGGCGGGAGCGCCCGGTGCCCGAACCAGCCCCGGTCCTGCCGCTGGTCACCGCCACCGCGGTGAGGGCTTCGTCGGCGCCATCACCGCCCGGCGCAGCCCATGAGGTAGTGGTCAGTGTGGTAGGCCGGGTGCTCCATCCTGGTCTGATCCGGCTACCCGACGGCACCCGGGTGGCTGACGCGCTGGCCGCGGTCGGCGGCGCGCTGCCCGGCACCGACCTGATGAGCCTCAACATCGCCCAGCGGTTGTCCGATGGCGAGCAACTTCTGGTCGGTGTAACACCACCGCCAGGGCAACCGGCCGGCAACGTGGCGTCGGATACTCCCGGCGCGTCCCGGGCGGTTGATCTCAACACGGCGACTCTTGAGCAGCTTGACGGGCTACCCGGTGTGGGCACGGTGACCGCTCATCGGATTCTCGATTGGCGCGCCGCGCACGGACGCTTCACGTCGGTGGATCAGCTCCGCGAAGTAAGCGGCATCGGACAGGCGCGGTTGGCCCATCTGAAAGGTCTGGTGCGGGTGTGACCGCCGACGCACTCCGTCGCGTGGAGACGGCGGGATGACCGCCGACGGTGCAGCGCGGCATGACCTGCGCCTTGCGCCCGCCGCTCTCGTCGGCTGGGCTGTGGCGCTCTCCGGGCTGTATCTCGGGTCCTTGGTCGCTGCTGCACTGGGCATGGGGGGCCTACTCGTTGCCGTGGCTGCCGCGCTGCGCGGCCGTTCGGCAGCGGTGATCGCGGTGGGCGGGGTGGCAGCCGCTGTGGCACTCGTGGTCGGCACGCAGGCTTGGCAGGTTGAGCATCATCCGGTGCGGGTGGCTGCCGAGCGTGGTTCGCTGGCGACAGTGGTGGCGCACTTGCGCGATGACCCGCGGGCGGTCGCCTCCCCGGGCTACGGTGGCCAGCAACCGCACCCTCAGCGGGTGGTAGTACACGCGGAGCTCGAGGCTGCGGAAGTGGCTGGGCACCAGTGGCGGACCGGCGGTCGGGTAGTTCTCCTGGCACCAGCGCAGGGCTGGATTGGACTGCTGCCCGGTCAGCGAGTGCGGGCCACCGGGCTGCTCGCCGCATCTGACCGATCCGACCTGACGGTGGCCGTGCTGCGGGTGCGAGGTGGCCCGGACGTACTGGCGGCGCCAACCGCAGTCCAACGGATTGCCGAGAGGCTTCGGTCCGGGCTGCGGCTGGCGGCCGGGGTCCTTGATCCGGAGCCGGCCGGACTTCTCCCCGCACTGGTGGTGGGGGACACGTCGGCGATGGTGCCTACTGTCGACGCGGAGTTCCGCGTTGCTGGCCTTACTCACCTCATCGCGGTGTCCGG
>Ga0213881_10000683_pt1 | contig 19438 bp, 18 predicted proteins | sample BarmaccoBMER_R08_FD_160104 | JGI IMG/M metagenome (GOLD analysis project Ga0213881, IMG submission 160104) | Barbacenia macrantha exposed rock microbial communities from rupestrian grasslands, the National Park of Serra do Cipo, Brazil - ER_R08 ... | reverse complement strand
TCCACAGTCGCACGGTCTGGTCGGCGCTCCCGGTGGCGAGGGTGTGCCCATCGGGACTGAACGCTACCGAGAAGACGGCGTTGGTGTGGCCGCTCAGGGGTGGGCCGAGCGCGGTGGGGTGGGCCGGGTCGGTGACGTTCCATAGCCGCACGGTCTGATCGTCGCTGGTGGTGGCCAAGGTGTGACCATCAGGGCTGAACGCCACCGTACCGACGGTTCTGGTGTGGCCGGTTAGGGGTGGGCTCAGCGCGGTGGGGTGTCCCGGGTCGGTGATGTTCCATAGCCGCACGGTCCGGTCGGCGCTGGTGGTGGCCAAGGTGTGACCATCAGGGCTGAACGCCACCCCTCTGACCGAGTCGGTGTGACCGGTCAGAAGGGTGGACAAGGCGGCGTTCGAATCGGTGACCAGGGTCGTGTAGAGGTCCGGGGTCGGTTGCATGCGGTAGGCGGTGAGGTCGAGTTGCGCTGCGAGAGACATGTCCGTGTTACGCATTCGATCCGCTTCGGCAGTGATCCGGTTGAAGATAGCGGTGTCGCGTTCTCGTTGTGCAGTGGCGCGTTGTTGGAAGGCGATGACCGCGGCCACCAACGCTGCGATCAACAGCACCGCCAGGGCGGTGATGGCACCACAAACCAGCTGCCTGGTGTGGCGGCGCTGGCGGATGTGCTCACCTATCAGCTCGTCCTTGGGGACTTCGCGCACGGCGGCGGCGATGTCGGCCACGCAGTCCCGCAAGCGGGGATTGGACTGGTCCACCTGGTCCACGTCATGTAGCCAGCGCAGGTCCACCCAGTGAGGTTCTTCGCGGAACGCGCCGCGCAGGGCGGGCGGCAGGGCCGCGCTCGCCCTGCCATCGCCTCCGGCGTCGTCGGCCCAGGCGAACTCCCCCTTGGTGAGCACCACGAGCAACCGTTGCGGAGACTTATTCGCTAGCCACCAGGCGATCTCGCGGTTGACCCACTTGGACTGTGCCGCGGTCGGTGAAGCCATCAGCACCAGCCACGCCGAGGCGGCTAGCGCTTCCTCGATGGATGTCCACAGGCCTGGGTTGGCGGCCAGGTTTGTGGTGTCCCGGAAAACCCGCAGGACCCGGGATCGATACCAAGGTTTGGCGAACCGCTCCAACCCGGTCTGCAGCGCCGGGGCGAGGGCACCGTCCAGGGCGTGGCTGTAGGAAATGAACGCGTCATACCCCGACGCCGCACCAGCGCCATCCCAATAGCGCAGGTCTTGGTCGACGCGGGCCTGGCCAGAAGCGGGTGCTTCCCGGCGAACAGAGTCCACCGCAGGCTGCGGCGGCGTCGGCAGGTCCGGAAGCTGCTCCCTGGAGGACCCCACCGATCACTCCCCGATACTGACCCGCAGATTACGACCGGCTTGACCCACCCGGCTGTTGCCGAACGCCGTGGACGTCAACGCCGTCAGTTCCAGATCCACATGCCCTCCTGCAATCTCACGTACGGGTGATCTTACTCCGCGTACCCGGACATCGACTGTCCAGCGGCGCGACGTTAGCAGTCGATCGCGGATGAACGCCGCCGATTTCTCTGGTGGCCGCTGGTTGCAATCCGCGCACAGCACATCGAAACCGGCTTGGATCAAGCAGTCAGTCGCTTGGCGGTAGAAATGAACTTCGGCATGGCTACTACCTGGCATGAGCTGGAAGCGGTTATGTGGTCCGCGTTCCGTCAGTCGTTCCGAGATGATTTCGTGTGCCAGGTGTCGGACGACGTTGGACTTACCCACACCACTCGGGCCGTCAACACTGACGAATATGCCTCGCTCATGGCTAGAAAAGGGACGGAACTTCATTGCTGTCACCTCTCGGCTTTTGATCGTGGAGTTCTTGCGGCGACCGCGGGGTTCCGTCGTCGCGGGAGGCAAGCCGCACGAACAGCCGTGCCGTAACTAGCACGTCATAGGTCGCCCGATGGGGCAAGAGAGCGTCAGGCAAGCCGTCGGCGAGTGAAAAAGAAGTGACCGACGCGCCGAGCTGGTAGCTCATCTGGTTTGGCAGAAGGCGCTTGGCGAGCTTGAGCGTGTCGAAGACCTCGGGACACTTCCACTCGTCCAGGTGGCGCTGCAACACGCCGACATCGACGTGTGCTTTATGGGCAACAAGCACCGAGTCATCAATGCGGCGGCGTACCTCATCTTCGATATCGGCGAACGCAGGCGCATCGGCAACGTCGTCATTCGTCAGGCCGTGAATGCGCGTCGCGAAGTACTTGATGGGACGCTCAGGCTTCACGAGCCAGCTCTTCGGCTCACCGATCACGCCACCGACAATCGGCACGACGGCCATCTCTACCAGGTCGGGCGGTTGTTGGCCGTTGCTCTCGACATCAACTACGGCGTAGCACAGGCTCGTCCAGTCACTCATCGGTTCGCGTACCCTTCCATCCAATGTAGGCACGACTTTCAACTCAGCAGCTTCCGGCAACACGCGAGCGACCTCATGTATCTGTTCGGCAGTCGGTACGCGGTGTGCGCGCTGGCATAAGTCAAGCTGACTCACATCCAGACGTGTTGCCCCCTGGGCGGTGCCCGGCCGGGTGGGGCTTGCGGTGCAGGGAGGACAGCATGGCGCCGGTGTGGTTGACGGTGCTGGCTTGGTGCGCGCTCGCGGTGGCTTTCGTCAGCGCCGGGTGGATCGACTACGACCTCTTCGGCCGCGGCTACCGGCAGCGGATGCGGGTGATGGAGACGGTGTGGCCGGTCACCGCGTTGTATTCGCGTTGTATTTCGGTCCGGTGGCAGTGTGGGCCTACCGACGCTTCGGGCAACCCAGCTCGTCGCGGTGGCTGCAAGAACACGGGATGTCGCAACCGCCGGACAGACCGGGCTGGGCCAGCACCGCGGTCGGGGTCAGTCACTGCGGCGCCGGCTGCACGCTCGGTGACACCCTCGCCGAGTTCACTGTCTTCGGCTTGGCCGCGATTAGTCTCGGAATTGTGTTTCAGTACCTGGCTATGGCGCCCATGCGCGGGCTGTCGTTGGGCAAGGGTCTGGTTGAGGCGGCCAAGGCCGAGGTGCTGTCCCTAACCGCTTTCGAGGTCGGTCTGTTCGGCTGGATGGCCTTGATGGCTTTCGTGTTCTTTCCCCATGCCCACCCGCACCCCGATAGTCCCGTCTACTGGTTCCTCATGCAACTCGGCATGATCATCGGGTTCATCACCGCCTGGCCTGCCAACGTCTGGTTGATCCGCCGCGGCATCAAAGAAGCCATATAATATATACCCCGTACCCGTATAGTGTATCATAGATATGGGTGGGCGAGGCCATCCAACACCACCACGAGGGGACGACAGCGGTGAGCGTCCTGGGCGCTATCGGGAACAGCCTGTACGAGGCCTTCTCGATGTTCTGGGAGACGCTGTGGGCGCTCGTGCTCGGCTTCGGGCTCTCCGGTGCGGTGCAGGCCTTCGTCTCCCGCGGCCAGATGCAGCGTGTCCTGGGTGATCACCGGCCGGCCACTGTCGGCAAGGCCGGATTCCTCGGGATGGTCTCCTCGTCGTGCTCCTATGCGGCGGCGGCGCCATCATGATCGTGCTGTAGGCGGTGGTGCTGCCCCGGGTGATCCCGACAAGCTGGATGCAGGACACCCGGGCCCGGCTCAACACCGGGACGGTCGAATCGGACGCGCACGCCTACTACGGCCACCCCGCCGAGAATTTCGACGGCGCGGGAGGCCAGTCGCTGGCGAAGCGGATCCGCAGCCTGGCGGGCTGGTCGGACGCCGCCGGTTATACGATCAGCGATCTGACCATGCTCCGCAAGGAACTGCTGATCGGGTCCCTCGCCGCTGGGTTCGCCACCGTGCTGGTCCCGACCTGGGTGTGGCAGTCACTGTTCCTCACTGGCCACGGCGTCACCTCCAGCGTCGAGAACGTCGCCCTGGGTCCGCTGCTGGCGATCCTCGCCTTCGTCTGCTCGATCGGCAACGTCCCCTTGGCCGCAGCGTTGTGGGTTGGCGGGATCTCCTTTGGCGGGTGATCTCCTTCATCTTCGCCGACCTGATCACCCTACCGCTGCTGTTGATCTACCGCCGCTACTACGGCACCCGGCTCACCCTGCGGCTGCTCGCGGTGTTCTGGGTCGTGATGAGCGTGGCCGGGCTCGCCGTAGAGTACCTGTTCACCGGCCTGGGCCTGGTCCCCGCCACGCATGCTGCGGTGGTGGCCCCCGACGGGGTGTGCTGGAACGACACCACCATCCTCAACATCCTCGCCCTGATTGCCTTCGCCGCCCTGTACGGGCTCTACCGCAACCGCGAGCATTTCGATGGCGGCGCCGACTACGCCAAAGACCCCATCTGCGGCATGCAGATCGACAAAGCCACCGCACCAATTACCATCATCCACCACGGGCAGACCTACTACTTCTGCTCCGAGGGCTGCGGGCAGCGATTCCTCGCCGACCCGGACCGTTGCATCACCGCAGGCTCCCGCGACGCCGCGGACTAGCGGCCCACGATGGTGGACCCGGTGTGCTAACCGGGCACACCCGGGCCAGGGAGCCCGGGTGTCGCTCGCAGCCATCGCCAGTGGCGGCGGGGGTCGAGCATGAGCTGTGCACCCGTTGGCACGCGATGGATGACCTTTGGTACTCCGAGGGGGGCCGCAGCGGGTCGGGCAGCACTTTCAACGATCAAGCTATGGCTACAAAGCGCGACCTGCCAGCCCAGATGATCGGCCAGTGCGCGGCCCGGAGATGCCAAGGGGGCCAGGCTGCTGACCCGTACACTCGGGCGAACGGCGGTGCGGGATCGTGGCGAGGGAGCGGGATGGTCAGGCGGGCGGGCTCCAGGGACAACGATGCGGACGTGATCGTGGTGGGGGCGGGGCCTGCGGGCTCGACGGCGGCCGCGTACCTGGCCCGCGCCGGGCTGGACGTGCTGCTGCTGGAGAAGTCTGCATTCCCCCGGGACAAGGTGTGCGGGGATGGGCTGACACCCCGTGGCGTCAAGCAGCTGATTGACCTGGGCATCGATACCAGCACCGAGGCCGGCTGGTTGCACAACCAGGGCCTGCGTGTGGTGGGCGGGGGAGTGACGATCGAGCTGCCGTGGCCCGACCTGACCAGTTTCCCGCCCTACGGCGCGGTCCGCCAACGGCGGGATTTCGATGAGATACTGGCGCGCCACGCCGAGCGGGCCGGCGCCCGGCTCCACGAGCTCAGCATGGTCACCGAGGCGATCACCGACGAGCGCACCGGGCGCGTCGTCGGCGTGCGGGGACGGCAGGGCCCGGACAAGCAGCCGATGGCCTACCGCGCCCCGCTAACGCTGGCCTGTGACGGGGTCAGCGCCCGGCTGGCGCTCAGCCTGGGGATAGACAAGCGCGAGGATCGGCCGATGGGTGTCGGGGTGCGTCGCTACTACACCAGCCCCCGCACGAACGACGACTTCCTGGAAAGCCATGTGGAGATCTGGGACCACACCACCCCGCAGCAGCCTAAGCTGCTGCCCGGCTACGGCTGGATCTTCGGCATGGGTGACGGGACGTCCAATGTGGGCCTGGGCATCTTGTCGACGTCCAGCGCGTACGGGAAGACCGATTACCGGGCGCTGCTGCGGTCCTGGTTGGACGGCACGCCGCAGGAGTGGGGCTTTCGCGAGCGCAATGCCACCGGCAAGATCGCCGGAGCGGCCCTGCCGATGAGCTTCAACCGCACCCCCCACTACGAGGGCGGCCTGCTGCTGGTCGGGGATGCCGGCGGCATGGTCAACCCGTTCAACGGTGAGGGCATTGCTTATGCCATGCAGTCCGCCCGGTTTGCCGCCGAGTGCACGGTTCAGGCCCTGGCCCAGCCGGAGGGGCTGGCCCGGGAGCGTGCACTGCGGCGTTACCCCACTGCGTTGCGCGAAGAACTGGGGGGGTATTTCCGGCTGGGGAACGTGTTCAGTCGGTTGATCGGCCACCCGGCCGTGATGCGCGCGGGCATCCGCCACGCCCTGCCGCGCCAGACGCTGATGCGTTTCATGCTCAAGCTGCTGGCTAACCTCTACGACAGCCGGGAGGGCGACGCGATGGACCGGGTGATCACAGCGATGACCCGGCTGACGCCCAGCGTGTGATCAACAGGCCTTCCGGTCAGGATAACGCCTGATCGGGGCCAGATTTAGGTTAGCCTCAAGGCACCGCGTGACCGGCCCGCACGTAGGGTAGACGTAGGACGTTCACGAGACGGGAAGGAAGGGACGCGACGTGCTGCAGTCCTACGTTCCCTTGGTGCTGATGCTGCTGCTGGCGGGGGGTTTTGCGGTCTTCTCCGTCGCCGTTGCCCCCTACATCGGGCCTCGCCGGTACAACAGGGCCAAGCTCGACGGCTACGAGTGCGGGATCGAACCGTCCCCACAACCGGTCGCGGGAGCCGGGCGGATGCCGGTGGCGTACTACCTCACCGCGATGCTGTTCATCCTGTTCGACATCGAGATGGTGTTCTTGTACCCGTTCGCGGTGGCTGCGGACTCGCTGGGCATCTTCGGTCTGGTGGAGATCGCCCTGTTCATCGTGACGCTCGGCTTCGCCTACGCCTACGTATGGCGACGCGGCGGGCTGGACTGGAACTGATCATGGGTCTGGAAGAGAAGCTTCCCAGCGGAATCCTGTTGACCAATGTGGAGAAGCTGGTCAACTGGACGCGGAAGTCGTCGCTGTGGCCGGCCACGTTCGGGCTGGCCTGCTGCGCGATCGAGATGATGACCACCGGGGCACCCCGCTATGATCTGGCCCGATTCGGCATGGAGGTGTTCCGGGCCTCGCCACGCCAGGCTGATCTGATGATCGTGGCGGGCCGGGTGAGCAACAAGATGGCCCCGGTGCTGCGGCAGATCTACGATCAGATGCCCGAGCCGCGCTGGGTGCTCGCGATGGGCGTCTGTGCCTCCACCGGAGGGATGTTCAACAATTACGCGATCGTGCAGGGCGTGGATCACATCGTTCCGGTGGATATGTACCTGCCGGGTTGCCCGCCACGTCCGGAGATGCTCATCGACGCGATCCTCAAACTGCACGCCAAGATCATGGATGAGCCGCTCGGGCCGAAGCGGGCCGCGTTGAAAGCGGGCCAGCGCACTGAGATGCTGCCCTCCTCGGTGCGATACGGCCCGCAGAAGGAACCCAGACCTTCAGGAAGTGGCCGGTCCCAGGTCGTCGAAGCTCGGAAGCAGTGAGCGGAATGGCGGATCAGGACCTCGAACCCGGCCAGCACAGTTCGGCCGCGATGACCAGCGTCGAGCAGGACGAGCACGAAGCTCCTGGCGGGGTGGTCGCCGGCCGGGCCCGGCAGGGCATGTTCGGTGTTCGCGGCTGGGGGGACACCTCCGGGTACGGCGGGCTGACGCTCCCGGCTTACGTGCCGGCTCCGGCGCAACGGCCCTACGGCGGGTGGTTCGACGAGCTCACCGACGAATTGCTGGCCGCGATGGCCGAGCGCGGGGTGCCCACCGCAGCCATCCAGCAGGTCACCCTGGATCGCGGGGAGATCACCTATTACGTGCGCCGGGAGCACCTGGTGGCGCTGTGTCGCGCCCTGCGAGACGATCCAGCACTGCGCTTCGAGCTATGCAGCTCGGTATCCGGCGTGGACTACGGCGCCGAAGTCGCGCAACGGCTGCACGCCGTCTACCACCTCACCTCGATGACCTACCGGCGCCGGATCCGACTCGAAGTCGCCGTCAACGTCGATGACGCCCACGTGCCCAGCGTGGTCGAGGTCTACCCGACCGCCGACTGGCACGAGCGGGAGACCTGGGACATGTACGGCATCGTTTTCGACGGCCATCCGGCGCTGACCCGCATCCTCATGCCCGACGACTGGGACGGCCACCCGCAGCGCAAGGACTACCCGCTCGGGGGGATCCCGGTGGAATACAAGGGCGCCGAGATCCCTCCGCCGGACCAGCGGAGGGTGTACTCCTGATGACCACGCGACAGCACACCGGGCAACAGCACACCGGGCAACAGCACAGCGAGACCGAACCTGCGCACACCATCGCCAGCGGAACAACCGACACGGCGAGCGATACCGGCCCAGACCCCTATGCCGCCACGGCGCGGGAAACCACCGAGGGTCGGGTGTACACCGTCACCGGCGGCGACTGGGACAGCCTGATTGAGGACTGGCGCCACGACGAACGCATCGTCGTCAACATGGGGCCGCAGCATCCCTCCACGCACGGCGTGTTGCGGCTGGTCCTGGAACTGGAGGGGGAAGTCGTCACCCAGGCTCGCTCGGTGATCGGCTACCTGCACACGGGCATTGAGAAGAACTGCGAATACCGGACCTGGACCCAGGGCGTCACCTTCGTCACCCGGGCGGACTACTTGTCGCCGCTGTTCAACGAGGCGGCCTATTGCCTGGCCACCGAGAAGTTGCTGGGGATCACCGCGCCGCGGCGCGCCCAGGTGATCCGGGTGCTGCTCATGGAGCTCAACCGGGTCGGCTCGCACCTGGTGGCAATAGCCACCGGCGGGATGGAGCTCGGGGCGCTGACCGGGATGACCGCTGGGTTCCGCGAGCGCGAGGAGGTGCTGCACCTGCTGGAGTTCCTCACCGGCCTGCGGATGAACCACGCGTTCATCCGGCCCGGCGGCGTCGCGCAGGATCTGCCCGAGGGCTACGACACCAAGATCCGGGACTTCCTGAAGGTGATGGATTCCCGGCTGCCGGATTACGACAAGCTGCTCACCGGCCAGCCGATCTGGAAGCAGCGGTTGCAGCAGGTGGGCTACCTGCCGTTGGACGGATGCCTGCAGCTGGGTGTCACGGGCCCCATCCTGCGCTGCGCCGGTCTGGAGTGGGACCTGCGTAAGGTCGAGCCTTATTGCGGCTACGAGGAGTACGAGTTCGAAGTCCCCACCTCCACCGACGCGGACTGCTACGCCCGCTACGTCCTGCGTGTCGAGGAGATCCACCAGTCGCTCAAGATCGTGGCCCAGTGCCTGGACAAGCTCGAGCCCGGCCCGGTGATGGTGGCGGACCCCAAGATCGCGTGGCCAGCCCAGCTGTCCCTCGGCTCCGACGGGATGGGCAACTCGCTGGAACACGTCCGTAAGATCATGGGACAGTCGATGGAGGCGTTGATCCACCACTTCAAGCTTGTCACCGAGGGGTTCGCCGTGCCACCGGGGCAGGTCTACTCCGTGGTGGAGTCGCCGCGCGGTGAACTGGGTTACCACCTGGTCTCCGATGGCGGAACCCGGCCGCTGCGGGTGCACGTCCGGGATCCCAGCTTCGTCAACCTGCAGTCCCTGCCGGCGATGAGCGAGGGCGGCCTCATCGCCGACGTCATCGCTGCGGTGGCATCGATCGATCCGGTGATGGGAGGCGTGGACCGGTGAGCTCCGCCCATAACCCAGCCGATAATCCGGCATTCACCGCGCGGCCCGCGACGGCGTTGGAGGCCGCGGACCAGGCCGCGCCGACGAGCCTGTCCACTGTGCAAGACGTGCCGGTGGAGCAGCCCCTGCGGGTGGACACCAGCGTGTTCGACGAACAGACCTGGCAGCGGGCGCAGGAGATCATCGCGCGCTACCCGCAGTCCCGATCGGCGCTGCTGCCGATGCTGCACCTGGTGCAGAGCGTGCAGGGGTATATCAGTCAGGCCGGTATCGTGTTCTGCGCGCAGCAGCTGGGGATCACTACTGCCGAAGTGAGCGCGGTGGTCAGCTTCTACACCATGTACAAGCGCACACCCGGTGGTGAGCACCTGGTCAGCGTGTGCACCAACACGCTGTGCGCAGCATTGGGCGGCGACGAGATCTACGCCCGGCTGTGCGAGCGGCTCGGGGTCGGCCACGAGGAGACCGCGGGGGCGCCGGGCTCGAAGGGCTCGATCACTCTCGAGCACGCTGAATGCCTGGCCGCCTGCGACTTGGCTCCGGTGCTGCAAGTGAACTACGAGTTCTACGACAACCAGACTCCGGAGTCAGCCCTGGCGTTGGTGGACGCGCTGCGTCGCGGGGATCGGCCAGCGCCGACCCGCGGTGCGCCGTTGACCGACTGGCGCAGCGCCGAGCTGCAGCTCGCTGGCTTCTTCGGTGAACCCCAGCAGCTGCGCAACGCGGTGGACGCGCCGTCGGCGGCGCCCGAGACGCTGGCCGGTAACCGGCTCGCCGAGGAGAAGGGCTGGCAGGCACCGGCGATGCCGGACAAGGCCCCACCGCTACCCACCGTGGCCGAGAAGAAGTGACCAGCCCAAAAGTGACCGCAGGAGGAGCCGTGACCGAGCGGACGCTCACGCCGGTGCTGACCCGGCGGTGGTGCTCGCCGAAGTCTTGGACTCTCGACACCTACACTCAGCTCGAGGGCTACACCGCGCTGCGCACCGCACTGGCCGCTCATCCCGATCAGCTGATCCAGCTGCTCAAGGACTCGGGCCTGCGGGGACGGGGCGGGGCCGGCTTCCCCACCGGCATGAAGTGGGGCTTCATCCCGCAAGCCAAACCGGGCGAGCAGCCCACCGGCCCGGCGGCCAAGCCCACGTACCTGGTGGTCAACGCGGACGAGGGCGAGCCGGGCACCTGCAAGGACGTGCCGCTGATGATGGCCGACCCGCACTCGCTGATCGAAGGCTGCATCATCACCAGCTACGCGATCCGTGCCCACCAGTGCTTCATTTACGTCCGTGGCGAGATGTTGCATTGCATCCGCCGGGTGCGCAGCGCGGTCAACGAGGCCTATGCCGCCGGCTATCTCGGCCGGAATATCCTCGGCTCCGGGTTCGACCTGGACATCGTGGTGCACGCGGGCGCCGGGGCATACGAGGCTGGTGAGGAGACCGCGCTGCTGAACTCGTTAGAGGGCCGTCGGGCGGAGCCCCGGCTCAAGCCGCCGTTCCCAGCCACCTCCGGACTTTATTCCGCACCGACCGTGGTGAACAACGTCGAAACCATCTGCAGCGTGTCCTACATCGTCAACGGCGGGTCGGACTGGTTCCGCGCGATGGGTACCGAGAAATCTCCCGGCCCCAAGATCTACTCGATCTCCGGGCACGTGCGCCAACCGGGGCAGTACGAGGCCCCAATGGGTATCACGCTGCGCGAGTTGTTGGACATGGCCGGTGGGATGAAGGGCGGACCGCTGAAGTTCTGGACGCCGGGCGGGTCGTCCACTCCGTTGCTGACCGCCCAGCACCAGGACATCCCGCTGGACTTCGAGGGTGCCGCGGAGGCCGGCTCCATGCTGGGCACCACCGCGATCATGGTGTTCAACAACACGGTGAGCGTGCCCTGGGCGGTGATGAAGTGGACTGAGTTCTACAAGCACGAGTCCTGCGGTAAGTGCACCCCGTGCCGGGAAGGAACCTACTGGTTGACCCAGATCCTGCAGCGGATGGTGCGCCGCGAGGGCACCCCGGCTGATGTGGAAACGATGCTGGACGTCTGCGACAACATCCTGGGCCGGTCGTTCTGCGCCCTCGGGGACGGCGCCGCCAGTCCGATCATGAGTGGCATCAAGTACTTCCGGCAGGAATTTCTGGACCTGTGCACTGAGCAACCTGAGTACGGGCGCCCTGCTCAGCAGGGGAAGTGGGCCCAAAAAACCACGATAGCGGAGGCTGCGCGATGACGCTGGCAGCGCAGCAGGCTGGCAATTCTCCCAGCCCAGGCCGGCCTATCCCGGAGGGGCACGTCCGGCTGACCATCGATGGCCGCGAGGTCGACGCGCCCAAGGGTGAGCTGGTGATCCGAACCTGCGAGCGGCTGGGCATTATCGTGCCGCGGTTCTGTGACCACCCATTGCTCGAGCCGGCCGGCGCGTGCCGGCAGTGCCTGGTCGAGGTGGAGATGGGCGGGCGCCCGATGCCTAAGCCGCAGGCCAGCTGCACCCTGACGGTGGCCCAGGACATGGTCGTGAAGACCCAGCACACCTCGGCGGTGGCGGACAAGGCGCAGCAGGGCGTGATGGAGCTGCTACTGATCAACCACCCGCTGGACTGCCCAATCTGCGACAAGGGCGGCGAGTGTCCGCTGCAGAACCAGGCGTTGTCCAACGGCCGGGCGGACTCCCGGTTCACCGAGACCAAACGCACCTTCGCCAAACCGATCCCGATTTCCACCCAGGTGCTGCTGGACCGGGAGCGCTGCGTGCTCTGCGCGCGCTGCACCCGGTTCTCCGAGCAGATCGCCGGGGATGAGTTCATCGAGATGCTCGAGCGCGGCGCCGACCAGCAGGTCGGGGTGGCCGCCGACAAGCCCTTCCAGTCCTATTTCTCCGGCAACACCATCCAGATCTGTCCGGTCGGAGCGCTGACCAGCACCGCCTACCGGTTCCGGTCCCGACCTTTTGACCTGGTGTCCACCCGCGGGGTGTGTGAACACTGCGCGAGCGGCTGCGCGCTGCGCACCGACTGGCGGCGCGGCATCGTGCTGCGCCGCCTGGCCGGTCATGACCCGCAGGTCAACGAGGAGTGGAACTGCGACAAGGGCCGCTTCGCCTTCGCCTACGCCAGCGCCGAGGACCGGATCATCCGGCCGCTGGTCCGGGAGTCCTCCGGTGAGCTGACGCCGGCGTCGTGGACCGAGGCGCTGCAGGCAGCGGCCAAGGGGCTGCTGGCGACCAGGGATTCTGGCGTCGGGGTACTTCCCGGCGGCCGGCTGACCGTCGAGGACGCCTACGCCTACGCGAAGTTCGCCCGGGTCGCGTTGGCCACCAACGACATCGACTTCCGTGCCCGGCCGCACTCGGCCGAGGAGCTGGACTTCCTCGCCGCGCACGTGGTCGGCGTCACCCCGGACACCGGTGGGGTGACCTACGACGACCTCAGCGCTGCCCCCGCGGTGCTCTGCGTGGCTTTCGAGCCCGAAGAGGAGTCGCCGATCGTGTACCTACGGCTGCGGCGCGCCGCCCGCGCGCGCCGCATGCCGGTCTGGCACCTCGGCCAGTTCACCACTCCCGCGGTGCGCCGGACCTTCGGCACGCTGGTGCGGGTATTGCCCGGCAGTGAGCCCGACGCCCTGGATACGCTGGACGTCTCCATCCGCGACGCGTTGTGCGCGTCAGGAGCGGTGCTCCTGGTCGGCGAACGCGCCGCCGAGGTACCCGGGCTGTACTCCGCGGTGGCCCGGCTGGCCGCGAGTACCGGTGCCCGGATGGCCTGGATTCCGCGGCGGGCCGGCGAGCGGGGGGCCCTGGAAGCCGGGGCGCTGCCGACGCTTCTCCCCGGCGGCCGGCCGGTCATCGACCCGGCGGCCCGGGCCGAGGTCGAGAGTGCGTGGGGCGTGACGCTGTCCAGCCGGCCCGGCCGGGACACCGCTGGGATCATCACTGCCGCGGCAGCCGGGCAGGTGGGCGGGCTGGTCATCGGCGGCGTGGATCCCTCCGACCTGCCGGACCCGCGGTTGGCCGAGCAAGCGCTGAGCCGGGCCAGGTTCGTGGTGAGCTTGGAGCTGCGACCCTCGGCGGTGACCAGGGCGGCCGACGTCGTGCTGCCGATTGCGTCCGCGCTTGAGAAGGCCGGCAGCTACCTCGACTGGGAGGGCCGCCGCCGAGAGTTCGGCACCACGATCAGCTCCGGTATGGGTCATGCTCAGGCGGTCCTCCCGGACTGCCGCGTGCTGGACAGTCTCGCCGTGGAGATGGACGTCGATCTGTTCATCCAGACCCCCGCCGTGGCGTGGACGGGTTTCGCCGCGCTCGGCGCATACCGGGACATCAGCCGGGAGTTCCCGCACGTTGCTGCGGCGCCGGTCCCGGAGACCGGCGAGGGGGAGGCCTTACTGGCCACTTGGCGCCGGCTGTTGGACAACGGGTCGATGCAGGACGGTGAGCCGCACCTGGCCGGTACCGCCCGGGCTACCGTCGCGCTGCTGTCCGCGGCCACCGCTGCTGATCTGGGGGTGCACATCGGTGGCAAGGTCACGGTGTCCACCCGGCGGGGCTCGGTGACGCTGCCAGCTGCGGCCGCCGACCTGCCCCCGGGCGTGGTGTGGCTCCCGGGTAACTCGGGACCCGCTACCGTCCGGAGCAGTCTCGGCGCCGGGCACGGCACTGTGGTCGCCGTGCGCAGCGGGGACGGTACGGCGGCCAGCGCGGCTTCTCAGACGACACGGGGAGGCACGTCATGACGCCTACCGGGGCACTGCTCGCCGGCAACCCGCTGTGGCTCACCGTGCTGAAGGTTGTTGTGATCTTCGCGTTCCTCATGGTCATGACGTTGTTCATGGTCTGGGTGGAGCGCCGGGTGGTCGGCCGCATGCAGCACCGGCTGGGTCCCAACCGGGTCGGGCCCTTCGGGCTGTTGCAGTCCCTGGCCGACGGGCTGAAGTTGGCGTTCAAGGAAGACATCAAGCCGGTGCTGGCTGACCGCTGGGTGTACCTGCTGGCTCCGGTCATTTCGACGGTTACCGCGTTCACGGCGTTCACCGTGATCCCGCTCGGCGGCCAGGTGTCGATCTTCGGGGAACAGACCGTGCTGCAGGTCGCCGACCTGCCGGTCGGAGTGCTTGTGGTACTGGCCTGCTCGTCGCTGGGCGTCTACGGGATTGTGCTGTCCGGCTGGTCCTCGGGTTCGCCTTACCCGCTGCTGGGCTCGCTGCGCTCAGCCGCCCAGGTGATCTCCTACGAGATCGCCCTGGGGATGTCGATCGTCGCGGTGATCCTGTACTCGGGTTCGCTGTCCACGGCCGACATCGTGGCGGCCCAGTCGCGGCAGTGGTGGTTTGTGTTCCTGCTGTTCCCCAGCTTTGTGGTGTTCTGCGTGTCGATGGTCGGTGAGACCAACCGCGCGCCTTTCGACCTGCCCGAGGCGGAATCGGAGCTGGTCGGTGGTTTTCATACCGAGTACTCATCACTGAAGTTCGCGCTGTTCTTGCTCGCCGAATACGTCAACATGGTCACCGTCTCGGCCATGGCGACCACGCTGTTCCTCGGTGGTTGGCACGCTCCCTGGCCGCTGGCCGGTGGGCCGGCTGATCGCGGCTGGTGGGGCCCACTGTGGTTCATCGGCAAGCTGCTGGTCTTCCTGTTCGTGTTTGTCTGGCTGCGCGGTACCCTGCCTCGGCTGCGTTACGACCAGTTCATGACGTTGGGCTGGAAGGTGCTGGTGCCGGGCAGCCTGGTCTGGATCGTGCTGGTTTCCGGTGCCAGGGCGTTGCGTAGCGCTGCCGTCACTCCCAGCGAGGTCCTCGTGGTGGGTGGCATCATGCTGGTCATGTTGCTGGTCGTCGCTTTCCTGCTGCCCCAGAACACTCCGGCGCAGCGGGAGGCGCTCGATCGCACTCGTGGGGTACCCACCGCTGGCTCGGACTATCCGTTGCCCCCGCTGGACCTGGTGGTGCCGCCACCGCCGCCCCGGCGCGCTGCAGTGAGCGCTGCCGTCTCGGGCAATGGTGACCAGGCGACGAGGCAGGAGGACGGCCATGGGACTGTTTGATCCGGTCAAGGGTTTCGGGGTCACCTTCTCCACGATGTTCCGCAAAGTCGTGACCGAGGAGTATCCCGAAGTCAAAAAGATTCCCGCACCGCGTTTCCACGGCCGCCACCAGCTCAACCGGCACCCGGACGGGCTGGAGAAATGCGTGGGATGCGAGCTGTGCGCCTGGGCCTGCCCGGCGGACGCGATCTACGTCGAGGGCGCGGACAACACCGATGCGGCCCGCTACTCACCCGGAGAGCGCTACGGCACGATCTACCAGATCAACTACCTGCGTTGCATCGGCTGCGGCCTGTGCATCGAGGCCTGCCCGACCCGTGCATTGACCATGACCAACGAGTACGAGGTGGCCGACGACAACCGCCGGGACCTCATCTACACCAAAGAGGACCTGCTGGCGCCGCTGTTGGCGGGAATGGAGCAACCCCCGCACCCGATGCGGCTGGGCGACACCGAGCAGGACTACTACGTGCAGGGCCCGACCCTGGAGCGGCGTTCCGGTGCGGTGGGCGAGGAAGAGCTGTGAACACTGTTGGTATCGGGGAAACCGTCGCGTTCTGGATCCTGGGTCCGCTCGCGCTGGCCGGTGGGCTGGGCATGGTGTTCGCCCGCAACGCGGTGCACTCGGCACTGTGGTTGGCGCAGGCCATGCTGTGCCTGGGCGCGCTGTACATGGTCCAACAAGCGCCGTTCCTGGGTTTCGTGCAGATCATTGTCTACACCGGCGCGATCATGATGCTGTTTCTGTTCGTGCTGATGCTGGTGGGTAAGGAAAGCGCTGACTCGGTCGTCGAGGTGCTGCGCGGACAGCGGGTCGCGGCTGCCCTGGGCGGGATTGGTCTGGCCGTGCTGCTGGTGGCGATGTTGGGCCGGGCCTTCGTCGGGGTCACCGCAGCGGGGCTGGTCAGGGTCAACAGCACTGGCGGCGGCAACGTCGCCAATCTCGGCCGGATTCTCTACACCGACTATCTGTTCCCCTTCGAGCTCACCTCGGCGCTGCTGATCACCGCCGCGGTCGGCGCGATGGTGTTGGCCTTCACCGAGCGCGGCAAGGCGGGCAGGCTGACCCAGCGCGAGCGGGTGGAGGCCCGGCTTCGTGGTGCGCGTCCCTCCCCGCTGCCCGGTCCGGGCGTGTTCGCCACCATCAACTCGGTGGCCACTCCGGCCCTGCTGCCGGATGGGGCGGTGGCCCCCGAGTCGCTGTCCAGGCTGCTCGAGTCCACCGCCCGCGACCGGGTGGACGACGACGTCCGCAGCGTTGCTGGCGCTGGCGCAGATCCTGCTAGACGCGCGCTGCCCGGGCCGGTGTCCCCTCCCTCAGCTGATCAGCAGGAGCACTGAGATGATGGCTCGACCCTGCAAGCAGGTCTCGCGATGACCCTGACGTACTATCTGCTGCTGTCGGCGCTGCTGTTCACCATCGGCGCGACGGGTGTGCTGGTGCGCCGCAACGCGGTCGTGGTGTTCATGTGCATCGAGCTGATGCTCAACGCGGTGAACCTGACCCTGATCACTTTCTCCAGGATCAACGGCACGCTGGACGGTCAGATCATGGCGTTCTTCGTGATGGTCGTGGCCGCCGCCGAGGTGGTGGTGGGCCTGGCCATCATCATGGCAATCTTCAAGACGCGCCGCTCCGCCTCAGTCGACGACGCGAACCTGCTCAAGTACTGAGGCGGGGCCGTGTGACAACTCCGCTACCTGCACCCGGCTGCTGTCAGATTTTCGGTGGGCACTCCACATGGCACAGGCTCAGCCCATTGGTCAGCACCAGCTGGGCGGCACGGGTGATCATCAGCCGAGACTTGTTCGCCGTGCCCCTCTCCAATACGGGAGCACTCGCGTAGTAGGAATTGTAGACCCCAGCGATATCGAGCAGATGACGGACCAGGATCGACGGGTTGTCCTCGTCCGCCGCCTTGATCACCTTATCCGGGAATTCGAGGATCCTGGAGATCAGCAGTGCCTCTTGGTCGCTGAGTTCGAAGGGGCCGATCTCGGAGAGATGCGGCACCGGCTTACCGTACTTGCGCAGAATCGCCCGGGCTCGGCAAGCGGAATAGACGACGTACGGACCGCCCGACTTCTCGAAATCGGCGATGATAGGTGCCAGGTCACCGCGGGCGATGCTGACCGACCCCTTCATGTCGCGTTTGAGATCATTGAACACGACCGAGCCGACCGCCAGTTGCTGGGCGGCCTCGTCAAGCTCCTGTTCGGTCATGGCGCCGCCCTCGGCGGAGCGCGCCCGGAAGTGCCTGACCGCGGCCGCCAGCAGCTCGGTGACCCCCGCCACGCTCTCCCGGCTGGAGAGCTTCCTGCCGGTGTCGGCGTCGACGTAGAAGCCAAAATAGATGTGTTTGAACGTGGGCATCGTCGCGGTGGCGAGGCCCAGCACCCGGGCAGCCTGGAACAGCCGGGTGAAGTGGACGCGCTGCTCCTGTCCCACCACGTAGGTGATGTCGGTCGGATCGAAGATCTCCCGCCGGAGTTTGATCGCCCCGATGTCGCGGGTGGCGTAGATGCTGCGGCCGTCGGACCGGCGGACCACGAACCGTTCACCATCGGGCAAGGGAACCACGATTGCCCCGATGTCCTTCTCCAGTAGGGCGACGGACTTGTCCCGCACCTGTGCGGTGATCTCCTCAGCGGCCACGGCGCGGTCGAGCTCCGCGACCTCCTCGCAGACCTGTTGCTTGGTCAGCTCAAAGGCGATGCCGTTGCCGATTGCCTCATCCACCACGAAGTTGCCCGCGTCGAGATAGAAGCTCTCCCCGATGACGAAATCGATGTCGATGTCGAGCGCCTGATAGAAGGACTGGAAATCGGCCAGGCTCCACTCCACCATGCGCCGCCACAAGGCTACCTCATCGGCATCGCCCTCCTCCAGCTTCTGGAAGCGCTCGTCGGCGGCGCCGACGAATTTTTCATAGGCCGCACGTAACTCGTCCGCCGTGCTCGCCCCCGGAAAATAGCGCGCGAGGATTTCGCGTTCCCCCTCGTCGACGGCGGCCAAGCTCTCGCCCGCCGCCACGGCCCGTTCCATGGTCCGCCGAATGGCATAGATCTCCAGGAGTAGTCCATTGTCACCCAGCGACCCGGGGAAATACGGCCCGAACCGCCGGAAACCTTCCAGTATAAAACCGAAGCCACCGAAGTCGTTGATATGATTGACTCGGTAGACGATGGCTCCGCAGGCTTCGTAGAGATTGCCGAGGACGTGACCGATCATCGTCGAGCGGAAATGGCCCGCGTGTAGGACCTTGGCCACGTTGGGCGAGGAGTAGTCCACGATCTGAGCCCGACCGCAGCGCGTGTCGTTCTGCCCGAACCGCTCGGCCAAGTCGATGACCGACTGGACGCCCGCCAGGAACCAGTGGTCAACGAGTCGTACATTGACATAGATGCCCTTGTAGGTGACCTCGGCCACCAGATCCGCGAGCTCCGGACCCGCCAAGGCCTCGGCGATCCAGGGAACATGCGATCCGATGTATTCCTTGGCTCCGTACTCCTGCAGCAGGCCAGTCAGTCGCACAGCGACGTCGGCGCCGAACTTCGAGCGATCGAGGAAATCAACCTCCCACGTCACGTCAGCCCGCCCAGAATGCCTGCGCAAGACCTGGGTAATCCGCTCTCGCAGCCGAGTCAGCGGATAATCGCCGAAACTTGGGACCGGCGATTCCGCGCGCTGCTTCCGGATGATATCGCGCAGTCTCATCACTTCGTGACGGCGAGCTTCGTTGTGCGTGGCCAGCTCATTCATGAGGTGATCCTAGCCTGCCGCGGGAACGCCCTGGCTTGCGACGAAGCCGGTCGCACGCTATGCGGCCGCGTGTCCCCAGCCATCGGCGAGCATTTCGCGCCGATGGGTGGGGACGCCGATGGGTGGGGACGCCGATGGGTGGGGACGCCGATGGGTGGGGACTCTGGGGCGGCTGCCCTAGATGGCAGTGCGCCAACGCTGGAGGCGCACAGAGTGTTAAGCCCGCTCTGGGATACCGCAGCGGCGGCGCAGGCTGTCCAGTTTCCACACCGGGCGCCGGGCTCGCTGGTCC
>Ga0213881_10000682_pt1 | contig 19455 bp, 13 predicted proteins | sample BarmaccoBMER_R08_FD_160104 | JGI IMG/M metagenome (GOLD analysis project Ga0213881, IMG submission 160104) | Barbacenia macrantha exposed rock microbial communities from rupestrian grasslands, the National Park of Serra do Cipo, Brazil - ER_R08 ... | reverse complement strand
CTTCGCTGGATCAAACTTTACGAACAAACAGGCAACGCTGGTCTTGTCTGCTTGAGGTGTGGGATCTCCAGACCCACCTTGAGGAAATGGTGGCGTCGCTACCAGCAACAGGGAATTCCGGGTCTTCAAAGCCAAAGCCGAAGACCTAAAACCTCTCCCGCGCAGAAGATACATCCCCAACAAGCACAGTGGATTCTAGAGCTCCGACAGCAGCGACGGCTAGGAGTCCGACGACTAAAGAACGAACTGGTGCGTCTTTATCAATTTTCAGTTTCAGTCGCCACGTTGCATAAAGCCCTGAAGCGGCTGAATCAAGCTCCACTAAGAGCCAGTCGCTTGTTACGGAAAACACGGAAGCGTTATGAGCGACCAATTCCTGGGGACCGGGTGCAAATGGATATCTGTCAAATTGCCCCCAGGCTATATCAATACACAGCGATTGATGATTGCACCCGGATTAAAGTCTTGCGGCTCTATCCGACGAAAAGTGCGGCTAACTCTTTAGATTTTCTGGAACAAGTCATCGAAGAATTTCCCTTTCCCCTGCAACGTCTACAAACTGATCGGGGTCGAGAGTTCTTTGCTTATGCCTTTCAGGAACGATTAATGTCTTATGGGATTAAGTTCCGCCCGATTCGGCCTCGCTCTCCCCACCTGAATGGCAAAGTGGAACGTTCTCAGAGAACGGACTTAGAGGAATTCTACAGTTGTGTTGACCTCAAGAGCGAGAACTTACATCAGCAGTTGCAGCAATGGCAGGACTACTACAACCACGAACGGGTGCATAGCTCACTCAAGGATGCAACGCCATGGGAGCGGTGGTTATCCCTGGCACACAAAACTCCGATTTGGGAAGAAGTTGAAGCACTTTATGACCACTCCCAGGAGCGGATTCGAGAGCAGAACTACCGGGCAGATCTGCAACAACAGACATTGAAACGATGTCTATAGATCGCACATCTTATGCAGAAAGGAGTTGTATCATCCTTATCGGTTTCTTATTTTTCATGTCTACGCTTAGTTAATGCGATCAACATCTTGATGTATGCAATTAACGACAAAATATAAACTGGGGTTTGCACTATGGTCGATACAGTGTTAACTCCTCCTGTGGCAGAATCATTGACACAGCAGGTCTTCGACTATCAAAAGACAATCCCAGCACGACTAGATGTCCTATGGCAAATTGAACGAGGCATGGTTCGGACTTCAACCTGGAATGAAGATGGCACAACTGTGGTTTTGGGCTACTGGGGACCAGGTGACGTTGTAGGGTCAGCCCTATCAAGGATAGTACCCTACCAAATCGACTGTATAACTGTTGTTGAAACCACAGTTTTTCCTTATGAGTCGTGGCATAAGGTGTTAGGAGCAATGCTCCTGCACATGCAACAAATAGAGGAAGTTATGAGAATTGTGCAAGTAAAAACTGTCGAGCAGCGACTAGGGCAATTCCTTGTGTGGTTGGCTCAGAAATTTGGACGGCAGGTAGATGAAGGCTTGTTGCTCGACATGCCCTTAACTCATCAGGAACTTGCAGGGGCGATAGGGACAACGCGAGTTTCTGTGATACGGATGCTGATGCAACTAGAAACTCAAGGATTGCTATTACGTCATAAGCGAAAGTTAGTTCTTGTCAAAAATGTTGAGATTGCCAATTATGCTCCATCTCCTACTGAAGCCTCAGTTTTAGCGCCATCAAGATGAACAAGGCGAATGTTCTTGTAGCCCAACTTGATCTCAAATTCATCCCCTGGCTTCAAACCCATAGCTTCGGTGTAGGCTTTGCCAATCACAATTTGCCCGTTTTGGTGAACCGATGCTCTGTAGGAAGCTTCTCTACCACGCCCATCAGTAGGTGATTCATCCCCTAACTCAATACCTTTTGCTGCTAAAACAGCATTGTAGAAGTCAGCTAAGTTGACGCGGGTTTCACCATCTTTGCTAATTGAATAATAGCCGCACTCTTTTGCCAATTCTCGTTTGGATAAGTTGTTACCTTTTATCTTTTGCAGGAGCGCTTTTCCGGTTAACGGAGCAGTTGCAGACTTTGCCATCGTAAACTTTTGTGTCTAATATCTCTACAGATTACTATAGAATAGCTCAAAGAACTAATTAGACAAAACACTTTTGTTGACATAGTTTTGCCAAAGCTCTGCTAGTTCTGTTGCTCTTGTTTGCCACTGAGGAACTAGCTTATACATTCGCCGTGGTCGTCCTCGCCCCTCTACTCTCTGCCAGTAATCAGTGATTGCTCGTTCACGTTCCAAAAACCTAATAACAGTGTAGAGAACTGTATCAGAGAGTTGAAGATTTGGGTAGGCAGTTTCTAGATGCGAAATTAATTCGGTAGCGTAGGTATCCCTTTGTAATAAGATGGAGAAAAGATAACAGACCGCAGGCTCTGGACCGATGAAAATCGGAGGTGGATTTTGGAAATAATTATAAATATCTTCTAGCTTCATAACCATAGGATGGCAATTGTTAATATACTTAACATTGCTAATCTATGAAGGATTTTGACTTTTTTCTATGAATGTCGCTAGCTAGTGCATAAATTTTGTATGAGTAGAAAAAAGTAACAGTATCAGAATCAGTAACAGGCTTCGGATGCTCACAATCTTATGTAGAGCGCAGAGCTGCTATTCAAGCACAGTTCAGATATTTAGCTTCTCTGCTCTTTGAGCTTTTCCGCAAAAGCCCCTAGATAAAATCTCTAAGCAGTCAAATTCTGGTAGTTTTACTAATAGCTAACCCTATCAACCCGCAGCTAATATTTAAGGCTCTTTATGGATTCCAGGGATCTAGAGTTCTAGTGGCAGGTAGGAGGGTATAATACCTACTCTGACTAGCTTTGAGAACTTTCCTGCCTGTGACTATTCCTGTGCTGATTAACCTTCAAACCTTGATCGACGAACAAAAATGCTATGAAACCATACGCCAACTGCGATGGCCAGAAGGCTTGGTCTGTAGCAAATGTGGGGCAAAATCTGTAGTCAAAAGAGGTTTCGATGAAACTCAGTCATATCGGCAGCGCTATCAGTGCCAGACTTGTCGCGCCCGGTTTGATGACCTAAGCGATACAATTTTAGCTGGGCACCATCAACCCTTGCAGACATGGATTTTCTGTCTGTACTTGATGGGATTGAATCTCTCAACACACCAAATTGCGGCTGAACTGGAGCTGAACAAGGATGACGCACAGCAGATGACAAGCCAACTGCGTGCAGGTATTGTGGAGAAAAAACCTGAGGTTGTCTTGTCAGGGGAAGTGAAATTGGACGAACTCTACTTGATAGCTGGGTTTAAAGGTCAACCAGATGAGGTGAGAAAAAGGGGCGACTTGGTCGTTCAAGGCGGTTAAAAGCCAAGCCAGGGCGAGGAACATTAGCCAAGGAAAAGCCTCCGATTTTCGGTATGATTCAGCGCTCTGGAGAAGTCGTGCTCAAAATGTTGGCTAACGTCAAGCAAGCAACTATTGCACCAGTGATTCAGAAGATGGTCTCACCAGGGACGCTAATTTACACTGACGAGTACAACATCTATGCTCGCCTTCTGGAGTGGGGATACAGTCATAAGACCGTGAATCATGGACAAGGAGAATATGCTCGAGACGACGATGGGGACGGGTTTTACGAAGTTCATGTCAATACGATGGAAGGCTTTTGGTCATTGTTACGCTCTTGGTTGAGACCACATCGAGGAATCTCCCAAGCTAAACTGCCGCTCTATTTAGAGTTTTTTGAGTTCGTTCACAATGTCAGAAAACGGGGTAAAACCCTGTTGCCAACTCTATTAGAGTGCCTTCTCAACTAGATCTCTGGAATCCATAAAGAGCCTCGTTTAATTCATTTTAAAGGTTATTATTGAGGTTATCAATCTTCTCACTCATAATTTTTCCTAACTTAGTTTGTAGAAACTTACTCAGAAACTTTAGTAAGAGACCTTGCAAGATTTATCTTTAATTGATGCGCAGCAGCTTGCAATCAATTTTACTTGGTCTTTCGCAACTAATTAAAAACGAGTATAGTTCCAAGTGTGATTCCGGTAAAGCTATAAATAAAAGACGCTCTCCTGGAAAAACAATGCGCTCGCAAATACATTTTGTTTCGTTCATCATTCGAATAACTTGAACGTTAGAAGTGCTATTTATGTAATAACATAAGGCTTGATCTGCCTCCTCACTCGGTGATTCAGCTCCTAAACAGGAAAATAAATAAGGCATACTTATAAATTAAAATTAAACTGAATAGCTGGTTCAACTCTTTAATTAAGCTACTAAAATAAAGTAGAACAACTTATGTTACAGTAACTTTAGTTCCTAACTAACTTTGCTACATCTGGTCAGGACTTGGCTCTTAGGCAAGGATAATAAATTATGCCATTTTGTTCCACTCGGTAACGATAGCTGTTCCAGTAACTTTAATCTCGTAGCAAAATTAGTTAATTAATCTCAATAATTTGATAACTCTTCTACTTAATAGTTCTTTCAAATAATGCTTATGGTGATAACTCAACATACTTAACATGGCAATTTGTTGGTTGTAGCTAAGAAGTATAGCTTCCTGAATCAACTTTGAGAATCAGTGCAATGTTAGAAGAAAGTTAGATGGAGGTTAGAAGAAAGTTAGATGAAAGTTAAAAGCATTGCCATCTAGAAGCATAACAGGTTTCCCGCATTTCTCACACCACTGGAAAAACGAGTTGAAAAATCGGCTAAAATGTAGTCATAGCAATAGTTTCAGCGTTTTAGCCCCATGATTCCAAGTGCCACAGATTGTATCCCGCATCAATTCAATTCAACCTGTAAATTTTTCGGTGATCGGGCAAACCAACCAGGAACCACAATTGCTGCCGTTCTTTCTCTTCATCCCCCATCACCACTTCTACCCTGGCTTTCATCCCTGACTCGCTCTTGACTCTCTCTTCCGTGATGGGGTACATCTCCCGTAGTTGACCGGATGAGCACTGAAAAATTTACAAGAGGAAAATTTTTATCTCAAATACCGTAGTCAGACTAGCAATAGTATTGGGGGCTAACTTATGAATCCTACTACAAGGTGATGTATGAATGAACATTTAGATAAAGCAGCTGGCAGTTGCTCTGGAATTAGTGCTAGTTTTTAAGGACCAAGTATTGCACGAGAGCTATACATTATGTCGTCTACAGCCATCACCACTATTGTCAAGATGTTAGAGTCTTTGCCTATTGAGGTACAAGACAGAGTTGCAGAGCATCTTCGAGAATATATAGACGATATACAGGATGAAATGACGTGGAATAAGTTATTCCAGCAAACACAATCAAAACTGATTAGTGCTGCACAACGAGCCAAGCAGGAGATTGCTGAAGGGCAAGCAACTGCAATGGACTACGATCAGTTATGAAGTCAGCAGTTCTTCCATCCTTCTGGGCTGAATATCGACAGTTAAGTAACGAAGTTAGGCAAAGTGCAAGGAAAGCATATCGGTTGTGGGAAGAGAATCCTTTTCATCCATCTTTGCATTTCAAATGCATCAATACTGATGAGGGAATTTGGTCCGTGAGGTTAACGCGAAGCTACCGAGCACTTGGGGTTTTGGAAGGGGACACAGTGACATGGTTTTGGATTGGTAGTCATGACGACTATGAGCGTTTCTTCTCGTAAGTTGCAGTAACTAGCAGACTGGGCGCTAGTGCCCATAGAGTAGTTTACGCTCTTTAGCTATTACCAGCACTAGAAAGCTTTGGCATCAAAACCTGATTTAGCTTCCCGCTGCGATAGCCCTCTAAATCCAAAGTGATGTATATAAAACCGTAGGATTGGAAGACAGACACCAAAGTTGGCAAATCTGTGGTTAAAACAAACTCTTTAATTTGTTCTGGTGGCAGCTCAATCCTGGCAGTATCACCCTCAGAACGCACGCGAAGATTCTTTAATCCCAACTTGCGCAGATAAATTTCAGCCCTACCCACCCGTTGCAACTTGCCTACAGTAATTTCTTCGCCGTAGGGGAAGCGAGAGCTGAGACAGGGCTGTGCAGGTTTGTCCCACCCAGATAAACCTAGATGCTGTGAAAGCTGACGGACTTCTGCTTTTGTAATGCCTAATTCTGCCAATGGCGATCGCACACCTCTTTCCTTAGCTGCCTGAATCCCTGGTCGATAGTCCCGCAAATCATCAGCATTCACTCCATCTACAACATATGGATAGCCCAACTGCATTGCCAACGGTTTTAGTGTATCGTGCAACTCGCTCTTGCAGAAATAGCACCGATTGACCGGATTTTCTGTGTAATTGGGGTTATCCATTTCATGCGTCTGGATAACCTGATGCAGAATCCCAATCTCGGCTGCTTGGACCTTTGCATCTTCCAACTCTTCTGGCAGCAGCGAAGGCGAAACAGCTGTTACTGCCACGGCGCAATCTCCCAAGACATCATAGGCAATCTTGGCAACCAGAGTACTATCAACACCACCAGAGTAGGCAATCAAAGCCCGCTCCATTTCAGCAAATAAAGTTTTCAATTGCGCCAATTTTTGCTCTATCATCATTTCCCAGTCCGCCCAAGTCTCACTACTCCTATTTTAGAGATGGACGGAGGGAGGAAAAAGCAAAGCGGCAATATCTACCAACTGGTTGCGGGTTTTCTCGCTTAAGGGAATTTGTCTGAAAGCTCCTATCAGCCTGATTCCAAAGATTACCACTAAAATAACTCAAGTCTTTTTAGTTTCACAGTCGAGGTAGTGATACGGAAGTAGTGGTGAGGCTCAAGCCCTGTTCAGCGCTGCATTGTACCCATGAATGAAGTACCAGATTGGAGCCAACAGTGCCAGATGGGGCACAATGAGGTAGACTCTTATACAAGACAAGAGCTATGATGCGCTCCCAGGAATAGTAAAATCAATTCATTGGTTGAAATCCTTGTATTAGGTATTATCCCGCCTTAAATGGTAGCCTGTGAAAGGTCAAGGCCATGGCTAGAAAACGAATTGATTGGGAAACACTTGAGCCTGCACTCCGCAAGCGGAAGAAAGAAGAGCTGCTGAAGGTGCTTCGTGATGCCTACCAGGCGCTGTCTGCCTCTGATGTGGTGTCCGTTTTTGGCGCGTATGTGGACTTCACAACGCTTGACTTACAGTCTCCCAGAAGCCAGGGCATGGCACCAAATCGGCTGCTTGCCGCCGTACAGAACTTCCACAATCAGAGTCTGGCGGGTCAATACTACGAGTCCTTTCAGGTCAACTCCCAGAACTTCATGGAGAAGTCTGAGGGCACCGAACTCTGGATCAGCGAGTGCAATCAGCTGTTTGACAAATGTGTTGAGTTCAGTGCTCAGGGACATCATGCGGAAGTTCATGCCGCCATGGACCTTCTGTTTGAGTTGCTGGCACAGCTGGATATCGGTAACGACGAGATAATTTTCTTTGCCGACGAGGCAGGCTCCTGGCAGGTCGGGCTCAATGATGAGAAAGTCCTGCCCGCCTATTTTACCAGCCTGGCTGCTGTAGCCAAGCCGGAAGATTACGCCCTAAGGGTGATGGAGATCATCGAACAACACGGTTCCTACGCCTCGGAAAACTTTTTCGAGGTGGCTCGAAAAGTTGCGAATGAAGCGCAGCAAGAAGCTCTTGCCAAGAAACGAGGTCTTATCTAGTGGGGGCTTATGCCTTCCAAACCTCCACTAGACGATAGAAGCCGCACCAGAAACATCAAAGCCGTAACCTGGAAAACACCAACCCTGGTATCTCAGCAACCTCTCTAACAGACAGTGCTAGTTTTCTAGCAATATGACACACACCATGGGGCTGAGGACATGCCATCTTTGTCGGCACAGCATAGGCGATAATTACCACCCAGAAAATCAGCATCGGATTCCACACTAGGCAGAACAAGGTCGTCTTGTTCATCAGCTTGTACAAGTTGCCTGCTGTCCAGCCCAGCAACTTTTGTCCTTCACTGCGGAGGGTATCGCCTGTCTGCTTGATTGCTCTAGCTTTCCTTTCCTCCGCTGCTGCCCAGGTCAAGCTAGCATTCAGCTTCTCCCTGGCTAACTGCTCGGCTTTGGCATCCGATGCTTGCTCTATCCTGACGTTGATTGTCTGCCGTTCCTCTTCTAACTCTTGCTCAAGCAATCGTTTCACTCTTCGCTCGTTCCATTCTCGGAGCCTTCGGGCAAGCTCATCGGCTTGGGCGACGAGAGCGGTAGTGAATTCGGCTCCCAGTCCCAAGTCTCCGGTAGGGAACGAGCTTGGCGCTTTCCCTCAATTTGCACCATCACTCGCTCTTCTAGTTCAGCAAAAAACAGTTCTGTATTCTCCTTACCTTGAGCGAGTTTTCGAGCAGCGTGTTTCAAGTAGAAGCGGTTGATCATTCCTGGAATCTTATCGGTCTGTCGGTCTGTCACTTTGTCAACCAAGCGTTCTAACCCAGCTTCAGTAATTAGGGTTGAGTCACTGACTAGTCCGGTAATCTGCTCAACCGGAGATATTTCTGTAGCCCCCAGCTGCACTGCTATTTCCTCATATGCTCTGCCTTGATTCTTCATGAGGTCGCAGGCTTCCAGGAAGCGATCGCACTCCTGTTGGTTGTACTGTTCAGCATCACTTGATAGGCCACAAGCCTGAAGAAGTTTGAGGGCCTCCTTGGGAGAGACACTACAGCTAAGTTCTTTAGCCAAGGAGAGGAGTTCAGAGAAGTCTAGGGGTTTTGCTGCTGGTTTCTTGCCATTCTTCGGCTTCTTAGACTTGGCTGAAGACTCTGGTTCAGTCGGTTGAGGTTCATTGCTTAGGAGCAAGCCATTTTGCTGAAACATTTGAGATATTTCATCATAGGATTTACCCTGTTCCCTTAAAACGAGACATTCTCGCAATCTATCTCCTTCATCATCGGTATATTCCTCCTTTTCAGGCAACGCACAAGTATTCAGGGTCAGTGTCATCTCTTCTGGGGAAACAGTGGCAAACAGTTCTTGACGTTGGTACATAATCTTCTCCTATTAAGCATGAACAAACTTTAAACCTAGTGGTCTTTATACGGGTCCCAGACTTCCTCATTATCTGGACTCTCGTCTTTAGTTGCTACGATCGCTAATTCTGGAACAACTTCAGGAATCACATTCGGAACTAAATTGCCACTGATCTCCGGCGAGTTTGTGGTCAGTATCTCCTGTAAATACTGTTCCTGTAACTTCAAGCGATCAATACTGTCTCGCAGCACCTTTTCCTTCTCCTCCTGTGAAACCAAGACCATGTCTCGATAGGCCAGAGGTAACCAGTAACCCTTTAATGCTGTTAGCGTCATATCGTTAAAAGGGTAGGGCTTATGCTCGGAGACAAGGTAATTCAGTAAAACGGTTTCCCAACTATCATCCTGAACTTGTACTTGAAATCTCAGTTGGTACTTCTTGATAGCAACTGTTCTAGCTGCCATCTCCGGCTGAGAGATAGTATCCTCTGCCTTCAAGTCTAAACTTTGGTAGAATTCATCTTCCTTTGCCTTTTCGCTCATCTCCAAAAATGTTTGCATTTGCAGTTTGAGGCGATAGATACTATCCCGCACTACCTTATCTTTTTCTTCCAGCGCTATCAAACTATTGTCTCTATATGCTAGAGGCAACCAGTAACTTCTCAGTGCAATCATTGCCATGTCCTTGAGTGGATAAAGGGTATCCTTAGAATTCAGGTAGTTGACTAGCATGGCCTCTGGACTATCATCTCTAACTCTGAGTTGCAACCAGATCTGAAACTTTCTCCCCATGGGCCCTCCTAATCTTGCCTACCGACATCAACCAGGCTAGGAAACACTTGCCGTTGTAAACATCGGTATATGCCATATACATCCGTTAATCGTAATGACAAATGATCGTCTTCAGGTGGAATGTTAAAAGCGCGACGCACATCCTCTTGTAAATCTGCTGCCCAAGAGATCGGGACTCCGGCAAAATAAGCTTGCAATTCCGGTTTGAGATACTCTGCTGTCCCACCGCCAATGATTACTTCATCAATCTTACTGGGAATGACACTGCGTAACCAGCTCGATATCCGATTCCAGTACTCCAACCGCGATAGCCTCACAGCTTCGGCAATTTGAACCTCTTCCTTTGCCCTGTTTTCTGCCCCCGTACTTCTGACTAAATGTCTAAACTTCTTCGGCTTAATTGTATTACCTGCTTGATGCAAAGCCTCCAGTAATGGCTGCAATTCCTGATCGGAAGTTCGACTAATAATCCGACTCAGCAACCAATACAACCCTAGTTTCTGAGTTTCTCCGCTCGTTATCCCTCGCTCCAACAGCTCGATTGATAGATCTCGATAACCAAACATCAAGGTCGGTACTGTCATGCGTTTGTAAGCCGCTCCCACTCTTCGGCTACGTGAATACGAAAGCCCTGCTCCTTCTGGCCGACATTGAAACAATTGCAAATTGACTGAGAATGGGCGATCGCAGAAGGCAAAGTCTGCTAGGGCCTCGGTTAGCCCTTCTTGAAATGCACTACGGTTTTCCCACTCCCGACGTGGCAGCAAAGAGGCCACTCCCACACCAAATTTACTGGGTAGTCCCTTAATAACCGCGATCGCTCCTATTACTGCCAAAATCTTACGAATAGCATTTTCATATTTCACCTGCTTTACATCAATGCTTGCACCTAATTCTTTCTCTGCCAAAAAACCCACAAAGTAAGCTTGACCCGCCACCTCAATCCATGCCTCATCACTAGGGTCAGGATAAGATAACCGCCGTGACTTATAGTTATCAATCGAATCCCTGCTGACTTCTATGAGAGCTGGTGACATCACTAATAGCTCTGCTTTACCTTTGTTCACCGAAAACACATTCTTATTTGATGATGTACCACAGTCGTTAGCCAAAATCAGATCGACCATGTTCCCCTACATACTCCTTCGAGTAACTTGGAATGAATTAGTTATTGACAAAATTCTCAACAAGTCGGCAGACCAACTTCTTACGACTTTCTTACAAAATACTACCACTTATTTCAAATTCTCGCGAGAATTTGACAACTTAATGCGACTTATTACTACAAATTTTTCTCCCTCAATTTTTCTATGAAATCCTGCGGGTTTTTGCAATTCGCTGCGAGTTTTTTACAACCTACTACAAGTTTTTGCGATTTTTCGCGACAACATTAGTCTAGATTATAGACTTATTGACGCTATTCTCAATAAGTCTATAAGATTTTTGGGTCAATGCAACTTACTACGAGTTTTTGCGACTTACTACGACTTATTGCAACTTTTTGAAAGAGTCGGGAAGGAGAGCCTTCCCGAACCCATCCCGGAAAATCCTTCCCTTCGGTCAGGGCACATTACTCTAATTCTTAGGTTAAGATAGCATACAGTTAAAACCCCAATTTTTAGAGGAAAACAAAAAAGTGTATTTGGGTGAATAGAAATTTCCGAAGTCAATCAAGGCTCAGTTTCTCTTCAACTTTGTAATCGTCATTGCTCATGCACGCACTTAAGCAGTCTCTCTTAAACAGAGAGGCAAGAAATTTAATGGACAGTTGTTTTTGGTCGAGTAGTTGTTACTGGACAACAAGACAGGCCACTCTGAAGCGAGACAGAACCAAAACCGGAATTAAGATCGCTCACTCATCTAGAACTGGATGGTTTGTCTTTATCTTCAGTAAGTTCCATCGGGGGGCGATAGAAATTTTTCGCTCACTGGACAAAAGGGAGGCGTGGTTTTATCAGGAGCCGATTAACCAGTATCGAAGTTTCAGTGCTTGGTGCATAGTTGCTAAACACTTTGAGTCGGTGCTAAAGCGATTACAAGCGTTGTCTGATATTGAGTTGGAGTTTGTTATTCCCCAAACCAATCAGGGATTGCAGATACCTGCACCCTTTGAGGCATTGAAATTGCAGTTCTTTGAGGTGGGTTCGGTTCGCCATGATGACCCCGAAGAATATCAAGGCTAAGACAGCTATTGAATATTTCAAGAAAGGCTACTACGCACAGGGCGAGTGGCTGGGTCAGGGTGCAAAGACGCTGGGTTTAAAGGGGGAGATTAAGGAGCAACAAGTCTATGAGAACGTGGTCAAAGGGTTTAGTCCTGACGGGAGCCAGCGTTTAAACCAACGAGGAGTTGACGAGAATAAGCGCAAAGCCGCAGTCGATTGCACGTTTAACGCTCCCAAAAGTCTGAGCATAACGGCTCTGATTGGAGGTGACGAGCGCCTGCTGGAAGCGCACAATCAAGCTGTAGAAGAAGTTTTACGAATTCTAGAAGAGCGCTATGCCCAGACCCGGATTATGGTGGACGGCAAGACTCAAGAGGTCGTGAAAACGGGAAACTTGATCATCGCCAAACATGACCACATCGAAACCAGGAAGCTAGACCCTCACATCCACAGCCATTGTTTAGTGATGAATGCCACTCAAGCACCAAATCAGGAGTGGTACAGCCATTTGAACGATGCCATCTTTAGAAATCAGAAGCTGTTGGGGATGATGTACCAGCACCATCTAGCAGCAAAGGTTGAAAAATTGGGATACGAGATTGAGTGGAAAGACCATGGTCAATTTGACATCAAGGGTTACTCCGAGAAAGATTTAATGGAGTTCTCCAAGCGACGGAAGCAGATTTTAGCCGTTGCTGGTCCGCATTCAACTTGGGCAGAGAGAGAAAGAGCCTGGAAGAAAACCCGTGACAACAAAGAATATGTCCCTCCTGACGAACTCAAAGCTAGATGGCGGGAGGAAGCGAAAGCATTATTGATTGAGATTGTTAGACCCAGGGAGCCAAGACCAGAGTTAGAACCAGCACCAATTGGTCAAGAACTGTTCAACGATGCCATCAAACATTGCTCAGAGAAGCGGGTTGCTTTCAAAGTGGAGGATATTGAGAAGTTCATCCTCAGCCACAGTTACCAAACTGTCAATCTGCACAACCTTCAGTCCTTGATTGACAGTAGCAACGAGTTGATTCGGTTAGAGTACAACAATCAGCTGCGCTACACGACTCAAAGAGCTGTGCAGATGGAGTTAGCAACCATTCGCCTGATGCAGGAGGGACAGAAAACAGTTGCCGCAATTACCCATCCCGAAGTCATTGAACACTACCTAGAAGAAATTCGGCTTAAGCAAGAGCAAGAGCTGAATCATGGGCAGCGGCAAGCGGTGATATTGAGTTTGACGACAAATGATCAGTTTGTTGCATGGCAGGGAGTAGCAGGAGCTGGCAAAACCTTTGCCCTGGAACCTCTAAAAGCACTGGCTGAGGCACAAGGATATGTGGTTAAGGGGTTCGCTCCCAGTGCTAAAGCAGCACGAGTCTTAGCCAAAGATATTAAGTCGGAGACTCAGACAGTTGCTCAACTGTTATGTTCCAAGATGCCAGAGGAGGTGCAATCCAACCAAATTTGGGTGGTAGACGAAGCGGGACTACTCAGTACTAAAGATGCTCATGCTCTGCTACAACGAGCCAAGGCAGAACAAGCTAGGGTAATTCTAGTCGGGGATACCAAACAGCTATCAGCAGTAGAAGCTGGGAACCCGTTCAAGTCTTTGCAGCAAAGGGGAATAGAGACAGCATATTTAAACGAATCGAAACGGCAGAAAGACCCGAACCTCAAGCTGGCAGTGGACCTACTGGCTGATGGTTGCATTGAAGATGGATTTAGAAGATTAGTAACGGATGGTCGCATTAAAACAGTAGATGCAGGCACCCTAGTGCATGAGATGGTGCAAGCCTATGTGAAGCTCACGCCAGAGGAACGCAGAGAAACTCTACTACTGGCTGGCACTAACGAACAACGACGCATTATCACCGCCGAACTACGGAAGGAGTTGAAAGCTGAGGGCAGCTTGGGTGAAGATGTTACACTGACTCAGCTCAAAGCTAAGGATTTATCCGAAGTTGAGAAGCAGAGTTACCTGAGCCATTTTGCCGTGGGCGATGTGGTCATACCTCTAAGAGACTACAAGCGCAAAGATCTGGTCAAGGGTGAGCAATATGAAATCGTGGGTAAGACGGCAGACAAACTCCAACTGCAAGGCACTGATGGGACGCAGTTAGCGGTTGACCTGAACTTCAAAAAGGCAGTATTTGAGCGCGAACAGATTCAAATTGCTGTGGGCGATCGCCTGATGTGGAAAAAGAACAACCAGGCACTAGAGCAGGTGAATGGAGAAGAGGTACTTGTCAAAGCGATCAATGGCAACCAAGTTGAGCTGGAACAGCAGGATGGAAAAACACGCACGATTGACCTATCTCAGCCTCATCACCTAGATCACGCACTTGTCAGAACGACTTATTCTTCTCAGGGAGAAACAGCAGATCGAGTGCTGATAGCGGCAGATGCAGCCATTGGTCAGGAGAGCTTCTACGTAGCGGCTAGTCGAGCCAGACACGAACTCTGCTTCTTCACACAAAATCCCAAAGAGCTATTGAGGTGGGCGTTGGAGTCAAGGGCGCAGGAAAATGCCTTAGACCTACTGCGACAGCAATTAGAGAGGCAGATGCAACTGGAAGTAGCTAAAGCTAGTCAGTCATCTGCCTCAGATGCAGTGGTGGAAAGACCACAGCCTAAGCAAAATTCACGAGTCTTAGCTACTAATAGTGCATCTCAATCAACAGTAGCACCACCGATTAAACGCACCGATAAAACTCCTAAGCCCACTGTCGCTGCTCCAGTTAAACGGAGTAATCAACCTCCACATCTGCAACCAGCTCCCACTCACCTCATTGCTCAACCAAAGCAATCTCCTCATCGTCGCATTGCTCAACCACCTGTTAAACATTCAGAAATAGAAGCCTTCTGGACTCCAGGCAACGTTGGGGAAGCCCCCATTCACATTGAACCGCAGCACTGGAAAGAGCGAGTAGAGGGCAGCGCTATTCATCCCGACTTAGCCCAGAGCAATGTTCAAAGCGTCTCAGGCAGGGGTGTTTATGAACGACTACTTTCTACCAAGCTGGAGCAGATCGGCGGCAGTGGTCAATACGTTACCCAGCCTGTTGCTAAACTGATGCGAAGCTATGAAGGGGTGGCGCAGGGCGGCTGGTGGGCAGAAGCAGGGATAGATGCCCGTTCGCTGCTACAAATCCAACCTGGCGAGCAACCTGAAAACAAGCTTTGGGGAAGCTTTAAAGCAGACCATCCTCGTCTAGATGCTGCTAAGAGTCAACACAAGGGTAAGACAGAGTTTATCAAGTATGAACACCCACTGGCTGAGGAGAGGCAGCTCTTCCTATTTAAGGTTCCAGATGCTCTAGCTGAGCGAATTTACAGTAAGCACAATATCACACCCACTGAAGCAGAAAAGCAAAGTGGTTTTTGGCATGTGGTCCACAAATACAATCTGCCCATCACATTAACCGAGGGAGCCAAGAAGACCCTTTCTAGCCTCAGTCAGGGAGAGATTACTATTGGACTTTCTGGTGTGAATGGCGGCTATACCTCTAGAGATCGGGATAAGAATCGCTTAGAACAACGAGTACTGCATCCTGAACTGCAAGTCTTTGCCACTCCCAGTCGAGATTTTCGCTTTGCCTTTGACCAGGATACAAAGCTGTCCACGATCTTTAACGTGAGACGAGAATTAGTTCATACTGGAGAGCTGCTGGAGCAAGCAGGTTGCAATGTGCGAGTAGTGCAGTGGCAAGGGGACAAAGGGTTGGATGACCTGATTGTGAATCAAGGTCCACTTGCCTATGCCCAGGCACACTCCAAATCTATTCCTCTAGAGTGGGAAACTAAGAAACACTACCGCAGCGAGTATACACGCCTAGCAAGGCAAGTCAGGAACTCTCAACCTGCCTTACCTGGTGAAGCAGTAGATGTTGAGGTCTACAAACTTGCGGTATCAAAAGGTGATATTCGAGATGGTGCTAGGGTGATTGCTCAAAGTGACCAAGCACGGGCATTCAAAACAGAGCTACTTCCTCAAGAGGCTAATGCTAGAACACTTGGCTACATTCAGCAGATCGAACAGCAACTCTATCAATCACTAACCAAGAAGGCAGAGAGTAGCCAAGTAGCAGAGCAAGTCGGCAGCCAGCCTGCGCCTATCTCTGTCACTCCCCCAAGCAAGTTGTCCAGTGAACTCGATACTCAACCACAGGAGATTTCTCATGAGCGAATTAACCCCCAACCATCAGGAACAAGCCAATTCCAGCAACCACGAACAACTGAACCCCAGCAACGAGGAACAACCGAACCTGAGCGATCGCGAACAGCTGAACCTCAACAACCACGAACAGCTGATGACGGAGAAATTAGACCTGATTTTGCAAGGGATAGAGGAATTGAAGACCAGTCACCAGAACTTGCATCAGGAAGTCGAGCTGGTCAAGACCAATCAGAGCAGTTGGCAGCAGGAGTTGGAGCAAACCAAGTCGAGCCTTATCAGTTTGCAATTGGGGCTGGAGAACTTTATGCAGCAATTGTTCGAGCGACTGACCTCGAAGAAATCGAGCAATATGCAGGACATTTTGCAGAGTTTGGTCGAGTCCTTGAACAATGTCAACACACGCTTGGAGGGTCTACAGAACTCAGAGCAGCAATTGCTGGACTCTATGAGCGAATTGAAGCAGGACTTAAACCACAAGCTCCCTCTACTACCCCAGCCCATGAGCCAGTCAGAGGAGAACGGCAATCACAATCAGACTCAATCTATGGAGGAGCTAGAGCAGAGTCAGAGCAGTACACAAGCGGAAAAGTCTTGAATGCGATTGTTGAGTACATTGAGCAGTCGGCCCTTGAGTCCGAAGAGGTGATTCAAGAGCTAGAAGCTCTAAGGGAAAGCCTCGCCAAGTTACAAACCTTGCCTTTAACTCAAGCAATTCAGCAACTTAGCGAGGTAATCTCTAGTTCCGATCTGAGTTATCTTACTCAAGATCATAGCTTCCCTCCTCCTCAGATAAGGGAAGCAAATATTGAACCGTATCAATTCTCAATCAACCCTGAAGAGCTATCGGAAGTAATCATTGAAGCGTCTGAACAAGAGGAACTTCAGCAGCCTGGTAGTGCTTTTGCTGAATTGGAGCAGCGTTTGAGAACAATTCAGATCCCTACAGCAAGCATTGAAAATCTTAGAGCAACTGTTGAACAGTTCAACACTGGGGTCAATGCAGAGATTGAAGGGCAGACAGATAAGGAGCTGGTAACAGCAATTATTAACTATGTGGAACAAACTGCCATAGAGGAGTCTGCATCAATTGCCCAAGCTCTCGCAGAGTTGACGGGGCAACTGGACAAATTCCCGACAGGTCAGTTTGAGCAGGCAGTTACCGCACTCAATACTACAGTTGCCAAAGGCTTAGAGCAATTAAGAGCCTCGTCTGTAGAAACTACAAGTCCAGAAGAAATTAGGCAGCAGTTGATTGCAGCGATCGCAGGCCATGTTGAACTCACTGCTCTTGAATCTGAACCGTTTACTCAAGCACTGGGCTCTTTGGCTGAGCGATTGAGCCAGTTCCCAGATAGGAATCTTACTGGGTCTATCGAGCAGCTTAATGCGGTAATTTCAAATCACTTAAAGGAGAACACAAACCCTGTAATCCAAGTTGCTCCGGTCGATGAAAGCATTAGCCCGGCTCAGCTAACTAAACCAAGTGAGATTAAGCCCTACCAGTTTGCCATAGGAGCTGAGGAGTTAACACAAACTATCAACGAGGCAGTTGAACAAGAGGCATTGCAGCAGCTTGCACAGCCTGTCATTGAGCTGACTCAAACGCTAAGAAACCAGCAATTCTCCACAGTTAAGATAGACGATTTCAAAGCAGCTGTCGAACAAGTCCGGGCAAGAGTTCAACAAGAGAGTAAGCAAACAACACCAGAAGAGTGCCTAGATGTGATCGCTAACTACATTGAAGAGGAAGCTCTGAACTCTGAAGCGCTCGCTCAAGCGTTGACAGCTCTAACGCACAACCTGACACAGTTCAGAGCAGGTGAAACAGTGAGTGTTGTTGAGGAGCTTAACACAGTTATCTCTCACTACCTACCACAATCGGCAGTTTCATCTCTTGAACTGGATCAAGAAACATGTGAACAACTGGCAACAGCGATTGAAGATTATCTCGCATCTTCAGCTTTGGAGTCTGAAGAAGTGACTGCTGGTCTGGAGCAACTCAACAGCAGTCTGAACCAATTATGCACTGATGACACAGTTCAGGCAATCGAGGAGCTGAACTCAACCATCTCAAACTACAAGGCAATGAACATTCCAGGACTGGATCGCAGCCTGGTTGATGGCAACTGGGTGAGGAGCGATAAGCTTTCCCCAGAACAGTTTGACCAACTTTTTAACGTCATAGAGGAGAAAACACTTGAACAACCCAACTCCCAACAGTCCCAGTCAACTGATGGCTCATACCAAGTTGCGCTCGGACGTAGAATTCCCAAATCACGTAGCGGGTCACCGAGGGCAATGCGAAGATTGTCGTTAGATTGCAACTTGGTATCAGATATTGGAGGACGCGCTCGTACTCAGCTTGAGTCCGTTAGCGATCAGGCTCGACCGCATCGAAGCCATGATGAGTCAACAGCCATCACAGGAGCAGTTAGAAGTGGTGAGCCAGCAGATGCAAGCCCAACGACTGGATTTGAGGCACTTGGCAGTGTTACCCAACGTGCTGAACAAAGTGATAGACCGCATCGAACAGATGGAGCAGCAAGTCAGCAGTCAGAGCGACCACAACCAACAACAGAGCCAATACATTACCCGTCTGGAGCAGAGGTTGAACAGCCAACAACAGAGCTTCAACACCTTGACCAAGACGCTCATGCTTTTGTCAGACGGACTCAATCAACTCCCGAATCACATACAGCAATGGCACCAACAACTACATCAGGAATCACTCAACCACCACCAGGTTCTCAATCAACGGCTGGACAGGCAAGATCAGGAATTAGAGCTAACCTCGAAAGCGTTGAGCAGCTTAGCCAAGCAGTTAATCAATCACCAGCTGTCTCTCAATCAAAACCGGAAAAGCCAAGACCAGGAGTTAAAGCAGATCTCGCAGGCTCTGAGCAAGTTAATTCAACAATCACTCAACCACAACCAATCACTCGACCAACATCTGCACAACCAAGACCAGGAATTAGAACAACTGTCAAGCGCTGTCAGGAAGCTAGCAGAAGACTTAACAGCGCTCGTCAAAGTCTTGCCGCCTTAACTCAACAGTTACGAGACACCCCACTGGTTGAACTAGCGCCCCACTTGGGATTAGAACCTGACCGCCACGACAAGCATAAATGGCGCACTGAAGGACAGATCCTCAGTATCAACGGTCAGAAATTCTACGACCACCTGGCGCAAAAAGGTGGCTATGGTGCGATTGATTTCGTGATGCACGTCAACCAGCTGCCCTTCAAAGAAGCAGTTCAATGGTTGTCCCAAGGCTCTAGTTCGGGAAACCGAACCACTGCTATCCGGCAAACCGAACCAAAAACACCAGCTGTCGCTAAGCACACCCCATTCCAACCACCCACTCCTGATGAGTCAA
>Ga0213881_10000681_pt1 | contig 19458 bp, 22 predicted proteins | sample BarmaccoBMER_R08_FD_160104 | JGI IMG/M metagenome (GOLD analysis project Ga0213881, IMG submission 160104) | Barbacenia macrantha exposed rock microbial communities from rupestrian grasslands, the National Park of Serra do Cipo, Brazil - ER_R08 ... | reverse complement strand
ATAGTTCGGCCGGAGCAAATCCGACGCAGCAATTTACGGGCGGTTATACAGCGTATGTAAATCCCTCGGGACCGAATGCGGTGCAAGTCGTAATCTGGAACCAAACAAGCTTACAATCGCTGATGGGAGATTGGAAAGCTATCCAGTACTATTCTCGATCAACCTTCCCTTTTGGTGGCAATATGTACCAAACGACCTCATTCACTTTACCATATCCGTCGTTAACGTGTTGATCTAGCGCAACGATGTTCATAGCAATCGCAGGTTTTGTCGCACTCAGCACGTTGTTCTGCTTGTTGGGCGCGGCGATCTTTTTTGTCGCGCGAAGACCGAGGCTAACTCCTTTAAATCTGCTAATCTTTGTGTTGTCGGCGTACGTCGGAATGTGTTCGTTTCTTGCAACATGTGGATGGTTATCCGGTGCTTCGAAGGAAATTACATCGCGATCGGCAGTGGTTTTGCTTTTGACCGGCGGCGTTGTGATCGCTTGTACGGTCGGGTGGGCTGCTACGTTGCTCACGCAACGTTTTCTCCGTCTTGTGTTTGGGGCAAAGGCAGAATAGCCGTCGCCTCGCCCGTGTATACGCGATAACTCGATTTAGCGGCCGGGTCGAAGGTTCACTGAACCGCTACCTAAGCATCTCGATCATCGTTTTCACGCACAATACAACACCACCGGCATGTTCCCGGGCGCTGCGCTATCATCTTCAGGAGGTTCGCTCAGTGGCGGCTACGCCGACTTTGGGGGCTATGGTCTTGGCTCGATCTATGCGCAAACAGCAGTCTGGACCGAGAACTCCGCAGATCCACCGTCACAGACCGTCGCGACGCAGCAGGTGGGAAGCGTTGCGATGTCACTTTCAGACATCAAACCGCCATGAACGAATTCGCCTCAACAATGAATGCAAGCCACATTGCCTATGTGCCATGGGGGCCGAACAGTAACTCGTACGCATTCACATTTGTGCAAAGCCTGGGATTCACGCAACCGCAGCCGATATTATCCGCTCCAGGGTGGAACGTGAACCCGAATACGGCTCCCATCGTCGTATGGGGTGGCGGGCCGTAAACGGGAGGTATGAAAAGGTTCTCCAAAGTGATCACGAGGCTCATTGTGCTGGCTCCTTTGTTATTCTTCGGCGTTTGTTGCGCTGCTCGCGCGAACGACACAACTGTGCAAAAGCTCCAACTATTAATCAATCAGTCTTTGCACCCTGGCGACTCTACGCAAAAAATTGAAGCGTTTCTCCGCGAGTACAAATTACCTTTCGACTTCGATCCCTTCAACTCACGATACCAGAGCCGCGTTCCTAACTCAGAGACCAAGAGCATCATCGGCGTCGAGGGCGTAGTTATCGTATATATCTACGTGGCCAAGGATCGTTCCTTTCAAAAAGCCGAAGTACGGAGGATATACACATACCTGTAGAATGCTCTTAGGTCATAGACCAGCGGCAGCGCCTAGGAAACTCCACTTCCGCCTACGGACCGTACGACGCGCTCAACCGTTGCACCAGCATTTCCCACGCGCTCAACGGCACAACGCGGATCTTTGCCTATCATTACGATGGAAACACCGTGGGCGATCTGGACTGGGTGCAACGCGACGGAGCAAATCGGGACGTTTACAACTATGATCTGGCCGACCAGGTTACCACCACGCAGCTGAACGTCGGCAGACCGACCACGACCGCGCCCGGCACACCGAACATCATCTACGATGCCAATGGCAACCGCACAGCTTCAACGTCGCGGGAGCGAACCAAAGCTACGCCGGCGGTCAATACCCTGAACCAGGCTGCGGCGTTGACCCTTCATCCATGAGGTATTTGCGCGTCTGCCTGCTGCTGGCGGCAAGCCTGGCCCTGTTAGCTTGCCAGCAAAACCGGGATGCACGTGTTCACATCCGTATCTGGCATCAGAAAATCGCCGGCGAACGTGACCTGTTCAACGAGGAGATTGGAGAATTCAATGCGCATCATCCGGATGTTGTAGTTGAAGCTCTTTACAAGGAAAACGAAGAGCTGCGGAATCTGTTTGTGATCGCCGCCGTCGCCGGGCAGGGGCCCGACGTTGTTTATGGTCCGGCTGACAACATCGGTGTGATGGTCACGACAAAAACAATCCTGCCCCTGGAGAAAATCTTCGCGGAGTCGTTCTTCGCCAGGTTTTCGGCTGGGGGTGTGATCCAGTGGCAAGGCTCCCGCTGGCTCGTGGCCGATCAGATCGGGAATCACCTCACCTTGATCTACAATACCACCCTGGTATCTCGCCCACCTGAAACGCTTGACGAACTAATCGCGATGGGTCGGCTACTAACCAAACACGCCAGCCACGACCGGAAGATAGAACAGTACGGGCTTACCTGGAACTATCGCGAGCCCTTTTTCTTTATCCCGTTCCTGACCGGCTTTGGCGGCTGGGTCATGGATAAGGATGCTCGTCCTACACTCGACACGCCAGAAATGGTTCGCGCCTTGCAGTTCGTTATCGATCTACGCGACAAGTACCAGATAATTCCCAAGGAAGGCGACTACGATGTCGCCGATATGCTGTTCAAGGAGAACCGCACCGCGATGATCATTAACGGACCATGGTCGTGGAGCAGCTACCATGTCCCGGACCGCGCCAAGGTTGCGCCGCTGCCCAAAAATACCGAGACTGGCTACTGGTGCGAGCCAATGGTCTCGGCAAAAGGATACTCGGTGAATGCCGCGGCGGCGGGGCGCAAATTACCCGCGATTCGGGAGCTGATCGATTTTCTTACCAGCGACGAAGTACAAAGGAAAATGGCAGCCGAATTATCTACCAGTCCGGTTAGTCTGGCGGCGATTGACTCGCCGGAGGTCCGTCAAAACCCCACACTGATTGCCTCGATGGCACAAATCGAGCACGGGCGTGCGATGCCGATCGTGCCGCAAATGCGGGCAATCTGGGAGGCAATGCGCGGTCCGTATCAACTTCTGATGAATGGTGCGATTACGCCGCAAGAAGCGGCGCGCCGGATGCAAAGAGAAGCTGAGAAAAATATCGCGGAGAGTAGCCTGTAATCCCGTTACGTCGCAGTTTATGGCTTACCGGGACGACTCTGCGCGTAACTCGAGATGATTACTTCGGGCGAGATTGTATGAGCGAGCATTTTAGGACGAAGCTCTTTATCGCCGTACTTATCGCACCGGCGCTTATTGTGGTAATCGCGGTGGTAGCGTTCCCGTTTCTTTACAACGTCGCGCTCGCCTTCTCGAACGCGAACATCTATCACATTCGTGACTGGCGATTCATTGGCATCGGCCAGTTTTTGTCCGTTGTTCGGGAGCAGCTATTCTGGAGCATTTTGCTCAAGACAGTTATCTGGACTGCTGCCAATATTTTCTTCCACGTTACCATCGGGGTATTCCTCGCCGTCGTCTTACACCAGCGATTTATTCGTGGACGGTCGATCTGGCGATTATTGCTTATTCTACCGTGGGCCCTTCCGCAGTACATCACAGCCTTAACATGGCGCGGCATGTTCAACTACGAATTCGGAGCGGTTAACCTTCTGCTCGTTAAATATCTCCATCTTTCTCCGATACAGTGGCTGACTTCGCCGTTCGAAGCCTTCGTGGCGGTAATCATCGCGAACGTGTGGCTTGGCTTCCCTTTTATGATGGTTATCGCGCTAGGCGGTCTGCAATCGATTCCGCAAGACCTTTACCACGCCGCCGAAGTAGATGGCGCATCGCAGTGGTTCCAGTTCTGGAACATCACCGCGCCTTTGCTGAAGCCAGTAATGATTCCGGCGATAACGCTCGGCATCGTGTGGACCTTCAATAACATCAACGTCGTCTGGCTTGTTTCAAATGGCGGCGAGCCGGCTGACTCGACGCACATCCTCGTGTCCTACGTCTATAAAGCGGCATTTAACTTCTATCGCTTCGGCTGGGCGGCTGCGCTCTCCGTCGTGATTTTCGTGATTCTTTTCACCTTCTCACAGGTGTTTCTGAAACGAACCCGTGCCGCTGAAACAGTTTATTAGTCGGGCAGCCTGAATTGGAAGTAGCGCGCAGTAAGTGCAGGCAGCTTCTCGATCATAATCGCGCCTCGAGAAAAGTGGCCGGCTACTTCGGATGAATTCGAAGCGAGGCTATCGTCAAGGTCATTGCCTTTGGCTTTCCCCCACGGCCTGATGACGCGAAGTGGTTCAGGCAGGAGGATCTTGACGTTCAGCATGGCTTGGGTGCTGTGGAGATTGACGGCGGCGACAATAGCGCTGCGCGAAGCGTAATCGACGCGAGCAAAGCAGTAGAGCCAGTGACCGCTTACCTGTTCGCCAGCGAGCCTGCCGTACTCAGGATTGTCATGGTTAAATCCGTTCAGAGGAACAAATGTGCCCTGGCGGAATGCCGGTATATCGATTGCATGAAGTAGAGTTGAATAGCGCTCCCGCAGCTCCTTCTGCGCGGTACTTAGACCTGCTCCGTCGTACTTATGTTTATCTACCCACTTCACCAGCTCAGGCATAGACCAATAATCGAAAATGCTTGTCCGTCCGTCATCGCCGCCGAAGCCTTCAGCGCCCGCGGCGGGCTCGCCCACCTCCTGCCCGTTGTAAAGCATGACTGGCCCGGCGGATAAGCCGTAAAGTACGGCGCAGATGGCCGGGCCGGCTTTCATCCCTGCTCCGGCCCACTGATGGGCGGCGGCGAGCCGTACTTCGTCGTGGTTTTCCGCGTAACGCAAAGAGCGATCGGAAACAAGGCCGTTTGCCGCGCAGTGATCGATATCGTTGGCCCAACCACCGCCATCATAAATCTTCTTCATCGTCTTGTAAGCACGGTCGTCATAGACGGCGTTGAAGCCGCACTTAAGGAGGGTGACGGTTACGTTTTCACCGCTGGAGGTTGCGGCCGGGACTCGAGCCGGATCGTCCTCGTAGGCTTCGGCAACAAACATCGTGTCACGATTACGCGCTCGGGCCTGCGAAATGGCCCAGGACCAAAACTCCGGTGGCACCATGTGAGCCATATCGCACCGGAAACCATCAACCCCGAAGCTTTGCCAATAAGCAAGCACCTGGTCCATCTTCTTCCAGGTATCCGGCAGCGGTTTGTCCGGGGCGTTCGCATTCGGGTACTCACGCACATCTTTTCCGGCCACGGTAAAGTCGAATCCGTAGTTAAGTTTCACCGTCTCGTACCAATCGTCCAAGGACGGGCTCCAGCTCACCTTGTTGTTGCCGGTCACACGGCCGTACTTTTGTTCGGATGGGAAAAGCCCATCGCAGGGCATGCCTGGCAGCTTGCAGGTGGCGCTAACTGGCCTGCCGTCCTTGACCGTGGGAAAATGCAACGGAGGACCACCGTTTCCGGGGTGTAGGTAAAAGAAGTTATTTCGCGGGTCGAAGAACCTCGATTTGTCGTCATCGCGCCCAAAGTCGAGTTCCGGCCTGACGACCGAGCCGTAGCTGCGCGCGACATGATTTGGGACGAAGTCAATCAGGGCTCGCAGTTGATGCTGATGAATGCGCGTGAGTAGTTGTTTAAATTCATCGAGCCTCTTTTCCGGGGTAACGGCATAGTCGGGGCAAACATCATAATAGTCCCTGATGGCATAGGGACTGCCGGCAATGCCCTTGAGAAGATCCGGATCGTCAGCGGGTTTACCTATGCTGGAATAATCCGTTCCGGTAGCTTGTTGCAACACACCGGTGAGCCAGACGTGCGTGAATCCCATCGCGCGCAGGTTGGAGAGCGCGGCATCATTGATATCATTGAATTTACCTGCGCCATTTTCCGCTAGCGTGCCGTTTGCTTTGCGCGTCTCGTTTACGCTGCCGAAAAGCCTGACGAACATCTGATAGATACGAACTCGCTCACGCCCGAGTGCGACTGCCGGGCATGAAGGGGAAGGCACAAGGCAGACGAGCGCCAGTGCCGCGACTAGCCGCAATTTCACGCTAACGGATTTTTTGAAGCCGTTGCTGTCGGGATCATTGCGTCATCCGATGTAATCCGTCCAAGCTTCCGTCGTACTATCGGCTTGGCCGGGATAAATAATGTGAGGAAGCTTGCGGCGAGCATGCAAACGCCCCCAAAAACAACTGCGCTCAGCCGGTTCACTTGCGGGAAATGTTCCATCACGCGGCCGATGATCACGGCAACAAGAATTTGCGGAATGACGATGAAGAAGTTGAAGATGCCCATGTAAACACCCATGCGTTGCTCCGGCAGCGCGCTCGAGAGCATGGCGTATGGCATGCACAGGATTGATGCCCAGGCAATGCCGACACCGACGAAAGCAACGAGCAGCATCGAAGGCTGCCGAATGACGGCGACACTGACGAGGCCGATTCCGCCAAGCAAAAGCGACACGAGGTGAATCCACTTCGCGGAAATAAAGCGGCCGAGCCAAAGGAAGAACATGGCTGCGAAAAAAGCGACCAAGTTGTACTCGGCGAAACAATCGCGCGCCAGATCCAGGCCGCGCTCGTAGAGGGGCGAGCCGGGACTAGTCGCGCCCATGATGTTTCTTGCCACCGCCACGGTAAAAAAAATCCACATGCAGAAGAGTGCCATCCAGGTAAAAAACTGGACGGCAGCCAATTGCTTCATCTGGGCCGGCATTTCGCGGAAGGCGACGAGAATGTCGCCGAAGCCTTCGCGCTGTTTGCGCCGAAAACCAGCCAGGTCTTGCGGCGGATACTCCGCAGTGCTCAGTACGGTCCATAACACAGATATGAAGAAAACGACTGCGCCGATGGTGAAGGCGGTGACCACCGTCGCTGGGATAGGATGCGCCTTATTCGTCACGATACTTATCCCACCTGCCTGCAACCAGCCGGGTAGTTTGGAAGCGATGACGGCGCCCGCGCCGATGAAGACCGATTGCATGGCGTAGCCCACCGTGCGCTGCTCATCGGGCAGTAGATCAGCGACAAAGGCGCGAAATGGTTCCATGCTGATGTTCACCGAAGCGTCTAGTACCCAAAGAAGGCCGGCGGCCATCCATAAGGTCGCACTGTGCGGCATTAAGAGAAGGGCGATCGATGACAGCACCGCGCCGGAGAAAAAGTACGGCTTGCGCCGGCCGAACGCCCCCCAGGTACGATCACTCATGTGCCCGATGATAGGTTGAACGAGAAGACCGGTAAGGGGAGCGGCAAGCCAGAGCAGGGGAAGCTGGCTTTCGTTTGCGCCGAGGTACTCGTATATGGCCGACATGTTTCCCATTTGCAGGCCCCAGCCGAACTGGATGCCGAAAAACCCAAAGCTCATGTTCCAGATCTGCCAGAAACTAAGGCGCGGTTTCGCGGCGGCCATACGTCAAGAATGGCGGGAGCGAGCAGGCGAAAGCAAGCCGGAAGTAAGCGCCAGGGGAAAGAATACTGCGATTGGGGAATCTGGCCATAAGCGTGACGCCAGTCTCTGGTAGGTAATTAGAAGAATGTTAAAAACAACTGTGTCGTTGTGAACCTGCCTGTAGGGCGACGATTCCTTGTTGCCAACCTGCAACGCCTCGCCAACCAGGAATGGTTGGCCTACAGAAGACACGGAGAGAAGCATCTCTGGTGACAAATGGCTGATGGGGCGCGACCAAACCTGAGTACGACGTCGCACCGGGACGCTGTAGGGCAACGATTCCTCGTTGCCGAATCTGTCAGCCCTCGCCAACCAGGAATGGTTGGCCTACAGAAAACGCTGCGCTCAAGACGACAGACTGAGACAAATTTACGAGACGGATTTTAGATAAATACCTGCTCGCCGGCAAAGTCAGCCGATCGGCTATTTGTTCTCGCGAGCTACCTGGAACTGGTTGAAGTAAGCGTCGTACTTCTCGCCATTACGGTCAAAAATCGCCATGCTCTGGATCGGAGCAGATGATTTGAGCTTTCGTCCAGGTAGTTTCGTAACCTTCTTGTCGGCCATCGTCTGGATCTCGAGGTCGTAGGTATCGGCGCCGGTGAGCGTGACCGTGACTGATATTCCCGAGTCAACGAAAGCAACGCCAGAATCTGGATTATCGCTGCCATCGTAGATCTGGTAGTTCGCCTTACCCTGGTAGTAACCGAACTCAAATGTCGCGTCCTTATTGTAGTCGGCCACGGAAGAGTTCGCATTACCAGTACGAAGGACTAAGCCAATCGATCCAGGGGTAGGATCATCCTTATCGAACTTCTTCTCGAATGTGCCGTTTTCCATCATGAAGGAGAAGGAATCACCTACCTGAAGCGGCTTATCGAAGGCACGATAAGCGACGGCTTGCTCGAAGCCCGAGCCGTTGGCGAAAAGACCAAAGGCTTTATCGTTCTTTTGTATCCCATTCAGGTCAGGGTTATTCTTTGGATCGGCAATGTAGAAACCGGAATGCCGGTTTTCGTCGTTGCCTTCTGTGGTAAGCGTCCAGGCACTAAAACCGGTCCCGCCATTTTTACTGTTGTCCCATTGGCCAGCGTAGGCGCTCTGGCTGGCATCATCTTCCGCAATGTTAGTGGCATCGGCCAGCACGAGAAGCGAACCCAGCACGGTGAGGATAATAGCGAGAGGAATGTGGGATTTCATAGCGGTAAATCTAACCTTTAACAGCGCCTGAACTCAAACCCGAAACAAGGTACCGGCTCAGACAAAGAAAAACGATGATAACGGGCACGGCAACGCAAAGCGCACCGGACGCATAAAGGCCCCATTGTGTACTCATGTTCGCCTGAAACATGCGAAGGCCAAGGGGCAGAGTAAATTTTTCTACATCTTGGAGAATGAGGGCAGCGACGATGTATTCGTTCCATGCCGTCATGAACGAGAAAAGCGCGGTGATGACGAGCGCAGGCGCGGCCAGGGGCAGGATCACGCGCACGAAGGATTGCCAGCGGGAGCAGCCATCGATTCCAGCAGCCTCTTCCAGTGAGAATGGGATAGTATCGTAGTAGCCTTTGAGCTGCCAGATGCAAAATGGCAGAGCTGTAGCGGCATAGATAATAATCACGCCCAGGTACGAGTTGATAAGCTCAAGTTTGATCATGATCAGGTAAAGAGGCAGAAGCAACATCGTGGCGGGAAACATTTGCGTAACTAACAAGCCGTTGAGCATGCTGCTTCTGCCGAGAAAGCGGAACCGGGACAAAGCGTAACCGGCGGTAGAACCCAACGCTACCCCGGTGACGGTAACGGCGAGCGCCACAGCGGTCGAATTCGCAAGCCAGCGCAGAAATGGAGTTCCGGTAAAGAGAATGCGAAAATTCGCCAAAGTCGCGCCCGCCGGAATTAATGCCAATGATGTAGAAAGCAGCTGATCACCTGGCCTAAGCGCGATGGTGATGATGCGCGTGACCGGGTAGACGGCGAAGAGGGAGAAAAGAACCAGCACCGCATAACTCGCCGAAACTTGTACCAATCTCTGGCGCGAATCAGGTAATCGCTGCTTCACGTGTAACATTTACGATGGTGTGCCGACGAATCACCAGCTTCACCCCGCGGGCGATGGGAAAACTGATGAACAAGCCGTCTGCACCGATCAAACGATGGGCATGCTTGACTGCTCGGGGCGGGACTTGAACCCGCATGCCTTTCGGCATACGCCCCTCAAACGTACGTGTCTGCCATTCCACCACCCGAGCAAGTACCGGGTAAATGGTAGATAGTGCGCCCGTTCTGGCAAGTCTTTGTCTTGCTCCTGCCGCGCTGCGCGCCATCAGTATGCCACATGGCAACGAGCTCGATGAACACTGAAGACGCGGCGGAATGGATGAAAGTGGACCTTCATATCCATACACTTGATGATCCCAAGGACCGGCTTGATTATTCCGCGCGCGAACTGCTGGCTCGAGCACGGCGGCTTGGTTTTTCGGTGCTGGCAATCACGTTGCACGACAAGGTCTGGCACGACGATGATGTCTTCGCTGCCGCGCAACGCATGGGCATACTGCTCATTCCCGCCGCCGAAATGCGGATCGAAGGAGCGGATATTATTTTGCTCAACGTCAGCGCGGATGATGTCTCTGCGCTAGAGACATTCGCCGATGTGCGGGAACTGCGGAAGCGGCTTGGCGAGTCACTGTTTAGCATTGCGCCGCATCCGTTTTATCTGTTGGGGGGCTCGATCGGAGCGCGGCTAATGGAGGAGCTAGATTGCTTCGATGCGATCGAGTTCTGCCATTTTCACAAGAGTATCTTTAACCCGAATCGGCGCGCAGTTTCCCTCGCGGCAAAGTTTGGCAAGCCGGTGGTTGCCACGTCAGACGCGCACCAGCTGCGCGCTTTCGGCCAGCACTACACGATGCTGCCACGGCCGACAAACCTGACACCGACGGAGGTGTTTGCCCAGTTGCGCTCCGGTCGCATCCGCATTCACAGCCCGGCCGCGACCTTTAGCGAGCTGCTGAGCACGTTCTATTTCGTGTTTATTAAACATCCACTTCGCGCTGCATTCGTGCGCGACGCGGTGTAATTGCGTTCTTGCCAGCGCAACGACAACCTGTAAGAGCTATGGCCATGAAGAAAGTCGCTTTCGTGAATGCACTGGTCATCACTGCAATCGCGTTCGCCGGCTGCCAGAGCCAGGCGAAGAGAAATGAGCAGGCGCGAAAGGCGGCGCTAAAGAAGCAGGCCAAAGTGGCCGCGCGCCAGGAAAACACGGACGTTGATTTGGACGCATTTGTCTCTCGGTTGCGCAAAGTAGTAGCGGCGCATGACCTCAAGACGCTCGCGTCGATGATGGTGCCTGATTTCGCCTATGTCTTGGGAGCAACGCCTGACCAGGACCGGAAAGGTGACGGCGTATTTCAGTACTGGGACGAGAATGACATATGGCCCGAGTTACAAGGAATTCTTTCCGAGAAGTTCGTGAAGAAAGGTGAGTACATGGTCGCTCCGCCGCAGTTCGCGGATCCTTCTTTGAGCTATGATGGGTATCGGGCCGGGATTCGCCGAATCAACGGCAGCTGGAAGTTTGTTTATTTTGTTAACGGCTGACGCGTGTAGCCGTCCAGCAACCTACCTGCCGAAGTCGTAGATAGCTCCCCAGTTACCCTTGGCGACAAGAGGCAGCTTCTTCTCCCACGGCCTGGAGCTTGTCGCGTAGTATGTACTCTCCTCTTTGCCCCAGAAGAGGTAGCGAACATGCAACTCATGCGCCGTACTCATCCAGTCGCCCTGGCCAAGCATGAGTGTCTTGAGCTTGCTTTCGATAGCGGTGTAGTCGATTCCCTGGGTCCAGAGATGCCCTTCATAACCGCATACGACCTTGCGGCCATTGAGTAGCAAAGGATGATTGTAAGTAGGGTAGGCGGCGAAGCGCGCCTCAACCGGGAGCCGGCGGGTAGCATCTGCTACAGAATCAACTTCGGCGCGATTCGCGAAGCCGTATCCCGGCATTCCTGCCGCTAATCCGCCGATCAGGCTGACGAAGCCCGACACAAAAAGGACAAAGCAGGCAGCGGCGCGCATAGAAAACGAGCCATGCTTAAGCAGACGATTCCACATCACGGGCAGGACGAGGAAATAGGCCCAGATCAGTATCTTTGTGTTATCCCATTCCCACGGCGCGGTTTTTACCAGGCAGGTGATGACGAAAATAATCACGGCTGCGATGAGGAGGAGGAAATCAATTGATAGATGAAAATTGCCTGCCTGTACTCCCTTCAACTGCTCACGCCCAAGTATGATGACGAGCAGAATCGCGAGTAGGAGAAAGAGGCCGAAGTTGACCAGCCAGAACTGGAGGAAGGGCATGGCGAAGTCGCCGACGCGCTGCGTCCAACCGGGCTGCCATTGCAGGACAGAGCCGGCGTGGAAATGATCGGTGATCAACCAGACAAAGAAGCTGGCAGGTATGAGGGACAAGCCGACGAGCTGAAGAAGGGGGCGACGCGCCGCGGGGCGACCGAGAAAGATGATGATGGCGACGACGTTCAGCGCGAGAAACGTATGGACATGGAACAACGGCATGGTCGCATAGAGTACATACTCAATCCAGAAAGGGAGACGCTGCTGAGCGGACTTCGTCTCGTCTGCGTACTTCGCCCGCCATTGCCACAAAAGAACGAGCCCGGCCGGGATGGCGTAGAGCAGCCCGCGTTGGGTCACAAACATGGATAAGGCGATGCTTTTCCAAGAGATGTTCGGGCCGCCCTGGTAATCCAGGAACTGCCACGTCCGAAAGAATTGGTAACCGATGAGACCGCCGTTGAATAAGAAGCCAGCAACCCCAAATGTGCCGCTCCAGCGATAGAACGCATAGAAGGTTGCTGCCGATGCAAGCAAGCCGGTGAAAGCTAACTGGTGACGCAGATCAAAACCGAGTATGGCGAAGATGGCATTGAATAGGTCAACGCCGGCTGGGTACCTTAGTTTGCTGTAAACGTAAAGCGGGCTGTCCGGCCACAGCGCGACACCGTTCGCGAATGTCTTGATGTACGTAATATGCAGGCCGAGGTCGCCGAGGTTATTAGGCGATTGAATCCGGACGTCGTTGCCGTCGTAGTAATAGAGCCAGCAAAAGGAGCGCAAGGCGAACATGGCAAAAACGAAACCGACCAGCCAGAGCCAGATGTAGGAATATCGCCGGCGCTGATCTTCAGCAGCAACGGTCGCATCAGGCGAAACGGTGAAGAACGTCGCGATGGCAGCGGCGGTGCCGAAAAGCAACGCCACAAGAGAGATGCCAAAGTACAAACCACCGCCGTCCATCCCAAGAAGCAGCGCTGCGACAGTAGATACCGCCACGTAAATGAGCCCGGCGGACAAGTAGCGCATGTTTTGTCCTAGCGATGACCGACAAACGAAGGCGGCTGGCCAGGGAAGAACTCTTTGAAGACGCTGGCCCGCAAGTACAGCTTGGAAGTATCCTGATACGGCCGAATGGTAAGTGGCTCAGTGTAGTAGCTATCGTGAAGCTTCGATTCCACTTCCTGGATTCTGCTCTCCTCAACGAGCAGAAAGTCGGCGTCGATCTGCGGCGGACTGTTGCCCTGTTCGTAGTAGCCGACGTTTGGGAAATCACCGAGAATCCAGGGCAGAGGGTAAGGGCTGGGGCGAATTATATGGCCAACGAGCTGGTAATGGATCGGATCGCGGTGAGCCAAAGTCAGGACGGGCGTAGTGAGCTTGTAGATATCGTTGTAGGTCTGTACGTAAACGTACGGCTCACTGCGAAAGAAGGCAGCAAGGTTCCTGACAACGCCTTTGCTCGTGTCCCAGGTGAGGTCGGTAAATGTGCTGCACCGATAGTAGTTCAGGACAATGCTGCTGAGCAGGGATGCGGCCAAAAGTACGGCTGCCACGACGCTCGCCAGATAAAGACGCCGCGCCGGGACGATGAGGACGAACGCGCCGAAGAGAAAGAGCAGAGGCCAGACGACGCTAATGATGCACCAGGGCGTTTTGTAGTGAATGATACTATAGGCGAGCAGCGTTCCTGCTCCGGTAATCGCGAGATAGCGGATACTTAATTCTCGAAACCGGAGGCAGGCAGCCCCAAGGAATAACCCGGCGCAGATTGGCCATTCGTATCGGGCGATCAGTATAAGCCAATAGAAGAATGTCTTTTCATGACCATTCCCGTTATGACCGGTGTGAAACCAGGCGTGAAAAGTTTCGTAGAGTCCTCTTAGACCTTCCCAGTGAAAGAAAGTACCTGAGTAGAAGAAAATGATTGCCGCCACGCCGGTGGCGGAGACGACAGTTAAGTCAATCCATTGCCATCGTTGCTCGGCCGGTTCAGCCTGATCCACTGGCGCAAGTGTTCTGGAGAACCAGGCGAGTGGTAACGCCAGGAGCGCGCATCCTACGTGAATAATGTAGGTTTCCTTGGTGAGTATCATTCCGGTCAATCCCATCCCGGCGAACCAGAGATAGTAGGTCGTGCCTTTCATCCATAAGCCGATCACGCCCAGGATGAACATCATCGAGAATAGAAGCAGCCAGACTTCGTGGATAGAGTACCGGCCATAGAAGACGAAGCCGGGCGATACCGCCATGGCCAGCGCGGCCAGGCGCGCCACTGGCCGCGGCAGGACGCGGTCGTAGTTTAAAGCGAGCCACACCGAGCCGATGCTCGCCAGGACTACCGGCATGCGCAGGGCGAGAAGGTTACGGCCGAAAAGCGTCTGGGATAAGAACAGAATGTAGAAGTGGAGCGGCCCGTGGTAGTTGGTAGGATCGTATTGGTAGAAGCCGTTCTTGACCATCTGGTCCACAAACCATCCATTTATTCCCTCGTCGAAATGCGGCGGTTTGATCCCGAGCAGGAAAAGGCGAAGGAAAGCAGCGATCACGAGGATGGCCCAGAACATCCAGTCACTCTCAAGGACATCGAACAGGCCCTGGCCTGGCCGGGGTGAAAAATCCGCTCGCGCAGCCTGACGAGCCCTGCTAGTACGCGCAGCAATGCGCATCTTGGTGACGGGAGGCTGTGGTTTCATCGGCAGCAACTTTATTCGCTACATTCTGAAACATTACAAGCCGGCGTACGCGACGAATGTGGATGCGCTCACTTACGCCGGCAACCTGGAGAATCTGGCCGGAGTAGCGGAGGAAAATGGCGACCGCTACGAGTTCTTCAAGTCAGACATTGGTGATCCCGACCAGATGGATGCCCTGATGACAGATCATCAGTTTTACGCGGTGGTGAACTTCGCCGCCGAGTCGCATGTCGATCGGAGCATCAACTCGCCGCAGAACTTTATCCACACCAACGTGGTTGGCACGGGAGTGCTGCTGGATACGGCCCGGCGCCACGGCGTGCAACGTTTTGTGCAGGTGTCCACTGACGAGGTTTATGGCTCGCTCGGCGCGACGGGCAAGTTCACGGAAAAGTCGCCGCTTGAGCCGAGTTCGCCCTATTCGGCGAGTAAAGCGGCAGCCGACTTGCTGGCGCTGGCGTACTTCAAGACTTTTGGAGTAGATGTTGTGGTAACTCGTTGCTCAAACAACTACGGCCCATACCAATTCCCGGAGAAGCTGATTCCATTAATGATCATCAAGGCAATGCGAAACGAACAGCTACCCGTCTATGGAGACGGGCTTAATGTGCGGGACTGGATTCACGTGAACGATCATTGCGCAGCGATTGTGGCGGCGTTGTTTCAAGGCAAAGCTGGGCAGGTTTATAACTTCGGAGGTGATGGAGAGCTAACGAACATCGAGCTAGTAAAGCTTATTCTGCAAAAGCTCGGCAAACCGGAGAGCTTAATCTCGTTTGTCACTGACCGGCTGGGGCACGACCGCCGTTATGCCATCGACTCGAGCTTCGCCGCCGCGCAATTGGACTGGAAACCGCGGCGCGATTTCGCCACTGGTCTGGAGGAAACGATCAGGTGGTACATGGATAATCGAAGCTGGTGGGAGCCGCTGCTCGAGCGGACAGGAAGATATTGATTATTCGGCGCATTCTCGTACTTGGCGCGGGCGGGCGGCTGGGCAAAGCGCTGCTGCGTGAGTACAGCGGGGAGTTTGAAGTTCATGGAATTACTCACGCCGAGCTTGATTTGGCGAAGGTCGACGAAATCGAGCGGGTAATATCCGCGGCGGAGTTCGACCTGCTAATCAACTGCGCTGCTCTCACCGCGGTCGATTATTGTGAATCGCATCGAGATGAAGCTTTCGCTGTAAATGCGCGCGCGCCGGGCATGCTAGCCGAGCTATGCCAGAGCAGACGCGCGAAACTCATTCATCTGAGTACGGACTACGTTTTCGACGGTGCGGGCGAGCTACCGTATTCCGAGGACGATCCTGCGAGGCCGGTAAGCGTCTATGGTGAATCGAAGCTCGCGGGCGAGAATGCGGTACTCAGCGTTTCGCCGGACTTCATCGTCATGCGCGTCTCGTGGGTTTTCGGGCCCGACCGGCCGAGTTTTGTCGATCAGCTGATCAACCGCGCGCGCGAGACGGCGCACGTGAGCGCGGTCGCGGATAAAGTTTCGACGCCTACTTACACCGTGGACACCGCATCGTGGCTCAAGCTGGCATGGGAAAACGGTGCCACCGGGGTGCTGCACCTGGCGAACACGGGCCAGTGTAGCTGGCAGGAGTACGGCCAGTATGCCATCGATTGTTGCCAGAGAGCGGGCATGGAATTGCGGGCGAGAAAAGTCGAGCCGCTGAAGCTTGCGCAGATGAGTAATTTCATCGCGCGCCGGCCGGTTTACACGGTATTATCAACGGAGAAGTTCACGCAGCTCACCGGTGTGACGCCGCGAAGTTGGCGTGAAGCGGTTGCTGAATATATTGGAGAACACGTCGCGAAAAGATGAACACGAAGATCAATACTCTCGCAATTATTGTTGCCCTCCTCGCCGGAAGTCATGCTGCCCTGGCAAACCTGAAGTGGGAACAGACACAAATCGAGCTGCATCCCGCCCTCGGTGAGACGAAGGCCGTCGGCAGCTTTAAGTACCACAATGATGGTTCGCAACCTGTTTACATTAAGTCGGTGCGAACGTCGTGCGGCTGCACTACGACCAGCCCGCACAAGGAAGTAATTCAGCCGGGCGAGAGCGGGGAAATCACCGCGACATTCAACATCGGCTCGAGTACAGGCCTGCAACAGAAAACGGTCGAAGTACAGACTGATGATCCGAAGACGCCCGCCACCGTACTTACCCTGCGGGCGATCATTCCACAAGCGGTAGAGTTGCGACCCACGTTTGTTTACTGGCAAAATGGCGACCCGGCCAAGCCGAAAACAATCACGGTAAAGCTGGCGAAGGAAACAGGCGCGAAGAACTTGAAAGTCACAAGCTCGAGTCCTGATTTCACGGCAAAGGTGACATCGATCGGCGCGAACGAGTTTTCGGTAGAAGTGGCGCCGCGCGATACTTCGCACGCGGCGAGCTCGACGCTGACGATCCAGCCGGAGAATGGCGGCAAACCAGTTTTCGCCACCGCGCGCGTGGTGGGTCCGGGAACAACGAGCCGGTGACGCGCCGGGCAGCCAGGCAAGTACTTCTGATCCTAAGCCTGGCGTTGCTCCCGGCGGTTGTGCAGGCGGTTTACATGCGAAACCGGCTGTCGTGGCGGCAGCCGGCCACCGCGGATGAGGTCAGCGTGCAAGAGGCGAAAAGCTGGGGAAGGGAAGCGATGTGGATCGATGCGAGGCCGGGCACTGAGTACGAGAAGGAGCATGTGCCTGGTGCGCTGCCGCTAAGTACCGACGAGTGGGATAATTTACTGCCGGCCGTGCTGAATAGCTGGTCTCCCGAGCGGAAGCTTGTCGTCTATTGCAGCAAACAAACCTGCGGCGCTAGCCGTGAAGTAGCGCGCAGGCTGCGGGAAGAAGCGGGCTTGAAAAATGTGTTTGTCCTGACCGGCGGCTGGGAAGCATGGAAGAGCAGCGAAAAGTGAACAGGGCAGGAGTGGCGAAGTTACTTGTGCTCGTACTCAGGGTGCTGGTCAGCCTTGTATTTATCTACACCGGAGTGATGAAGGTTTTTACACCGGTGCGATTTGCCACTGACATCAGCAACTACCATCTACTTCCCTGGACAGGCGCGGCGGTGCTCGCCTTCTACCTGCCCTGGCTGGAGATCGTTAGCGCGCTTGCGCTTTGGTGGTCCCGGCTTTGCGCGGGCGCATCATTTCTCCTGCTCGCGATGGTACTGGTGTTCATAGCCGCGAGTGTGACAGCGAGATTGCGCGGGATCGATGTGAGCTGTGGCTGCTTTGGCAATGCCGGCCGGAACCTGACTTTCACCTCTCACCTTCTCATCGACCTCGCCCTGTTTTTAGTACTTCTGATTCTCTCCGGGTTTGAGATCAGACAAAGCCGCCTGCGCCAGGCCGGCTCGGTTACTCCCATTCTATCGTGCTAGGCGGCTTGGTCGAGATATCGTAAACGACGCGATTCACTCCCTTAACTTCGTTGACGATGCGGTTGGAGATTCGCGCGAGCAGATCATACGGCACACGCACCCAGTCGGCAGTCATGCCATCCTGGCTTTCGACAATCCGGAGCGCGATGGTGTAGTCATAGGTGCGCTGGTCACCCATCACTCCCACACTTTGCACCGGCAAAAGAACGGCAAAGGATTGCCAGACGCGATAGTACCAGTTGCTCGCTTCCATTTCACTTTGCACAACAGTGTCAGCATGCCGGATAATTCGGAGCCGCTCCGGAGTTACTTCGCCCAGGATGCGAACGGCGAGACCGGGCCCGGGGAAAGGCTGGCGATAGACTATTTCACGGGGAAGACCAAGCTGGAGACCAGCCTGGCGCACTTCGTCCTTGAATAGCTCACGCACGGGCTCGACGAGCTCGAAGTGCATTTTCTCGGGAAGTCCGCCGACGTTGTGGTGACTCTTAATAACGTGCGCAGGGTTGCCGCCGATAGCGACACTCTCAATCACGTCGGGATAAAGTGTGCCTTGCGCGAGAAACTTGTAGCCGCCATGGCCAGCACGGCCATTTTGTTCGTCTTCGGCGAGTAGCTCCTCAGTCGCTCCCTGGAAGACGGCGACGAACTCGTTACCGATGATCTTTCGTTTCTTCTCAGGATCAGTGACTCCGTGCAAGGCAGCCAGGAACCGCTCGGAGGCGTCAACGTACTTAAGCTTCACGTGAAAGTTTTCGCCGAACACGCGCTGAACTACTTCTTCTTCGCCCGCGCGAAGTAGCCCATTGTTGACAAAAACGCCCGTAAGCTGGTCACCGATTGCCTTGTGCAGGAGCGCGGCTACTACGGAAGAATCTACTCCACCGCTAAGTCCGAGTACGACCTTGTTGTCGCCTACCTGCGCCCGCACCCGCCTGCACGCATCCTCGATAAAGGAACTCATCGTCCAATCCATCGTGCAATGGCATATCTGATAGACGAAGTTCTGAAGGATTTCGCGCCCCCGTGGAGTATGGGCGACTTCGGGATGGAACTGGAGTCCGTAGAGTCGGCGTTGCGGATCTTCGATCGCGGCGAAAGGCGAGCCGGTCGTTCGTGCGGCGACGCGAAAGCCGGAGGGCAAGCCTGTCACTTCATCGCCGTGACTATTCCAGACATCAATCTCGTTGCCGAGCCCGTGGAAGAGCTGCGAGCCGTCGCTGACCTGTAGCGTTCCCGCTCCGTACTCTCGCCGCCCCGTGAAACGGACTTCCCCGCCAAGATGATGGGCCATGAGCATCAGCCCATAGCAGATGCCCAGAATCGGAATGCCGAGCGTGAAAATTTGCGGATCGATCTGCGGTGCGCCTCGATCATAGACGCTGGCGGGACCGCCCGAGAGGATGATGCCATTCGGCCGGTCGCGCGCGATGGCATCGGCCGGCATATCGAACGGCACGATCTCTGAGTACACTTGCATCTCGCGAATGCGCCGCCCGATGACCTGGGTGTACTGTGAGCCGAAGTCGAGGATAAGGATCTTCGAATGCTGACCGACAGCGTCTGTGTTCACGCGATCAGGGATGATCTTGCGGGACAGCGTGCTGCGCAGCCGGATCATCCGGCGTGCGCGGCTCGGGACCGAGCTGGCCCTGGCCAGTCACACCGCGCTGGAG
>Ga0213881_10000680_pt1 | contig 19500 bp, 19 predicted proteins | sample BarmaccoBMER_R08_FD_160104 | JGI IMG/M metagenome (GOLD analysis project Ga0213881, IMG submission 160104) | Barbacenia macrantha exposed rock microbial communities from rupestrian grasslands, the National Park of Serra do Cipo, Brazil - ER_R08 ... | reverse complement strand
GCTGTCTTATCTGACGCTGTCTTATCTGACGCTGTCTTATCTGACGCTGTCTTATCTGACGCTGTCTTATCTGACGCTGTCTTATCTGACGCTGTCTTATCTGACGCTGTCTTATCTGACGCTGTCTTATCTGACGCTGTCTTATCTGACGGTCGCCGCATTGTCCACCTGATATCCCTTCCTCTCGCGGTAAGGAGTAAATAAGATGAACCAGGCAAGAGTAGACATCGCCCCGATGACCAACGAGCGTCTGTTCGACGCGACCTATAAGGTGGTTGCCGGAGGGAGCAGCAGCAACATGCGCAACCTCGGTCTCCAGACTCCGCTGGTGGTGGACCGATCGGCCGGTTGCCGCATATGGGACGTCGAGGATAATGAGCTCATAGACGTGAACATGGGGTATGGGCCGCACCTGTTCGGATACGGCGACCCGGACGTCTTAGGTGTTGTGGCAGAGCGGCTGAGGTTAGGGGCGGTCACCGGGATTCCTCACAGGCTCGACCACGAGGCGGGTGAGCTGATCGCCGCGTCGGTGCCCACAATCGAGCAGGTGCGGTTCGCCAACTCAGGGACTGAGGCGATCGCTTCTGCGCTCCGGTTGGCCAGGCTTATCACCGGCCGAACCCTTGTTGTTACCTTCGAGGGGCATTACCACGGGTGGAGTGAGACCGTGCTTCGCAAAGCGGCCATCACCAACAGCGGTGAAGCCCCGACGGGTGCGGTTGCCGGAGCACCGGGGATGATCCCCGAGGCGCTGGCGCACACCCTACAACTGCCCTGGAATGATCCCACCTTGTTGGATGAGGCGTTCGCTGCGTACGGTGACCGGATCGCAGCGGTGATCCTCGAGCCGGTTTGCGGGAACGCGGGAGTGGTCCATGCGCAGCCAGGGTTCCTGGAGCAGGTCGCCGATCTGACATCGCGCAACGGTGCATTGCTGGTTTTCGATGAGGTGATTACCGGCTTCCGAGTGGCGCTGGGCGGTGCTCAGGAGCTCTTCTCCATGCGACCGGATTTGACGGTCATCTCCAAGGTTCTCGGCGGCGGATTTCCTGTTGCGGCGTTTGGAGGCAGTACGGAGATCATGGCACCGCTTGCTCGAAACGAAGCGTTCCACGCCGGCGTCTTCTCGGGCAACCACGCCGCAGTCAATGCCGCGGTCGCCATGCTCGGCAAGCTCCGGCGGAATCTGCCGGTGTACAACGCCCTTGAGGTTAACGGCAGCTATCTGGAACAGCGACTGGCGGAGGTCTTCGGCGCGGCTGGACGCGCCGTACGCATCGCACGCTGCGGCTCGATAATGTCGGTAGCCCTCCTCACCCGTCCACAATGCTCGAACGCGGCCTTTGACCCGGCCGTACCGCTCATCGACTTCGCAGCCCATCGTGGGCTGCAGTTGCTGTGCCAGGAGGCGGGCCTCTACTTCCACCCCAACCCGCTGGAACCGTGGTTCCTCAGCACGGCGCACACTCGGGACGAACTGGACATAGTGGTGAGCACGATCGAACAGTCTCTTGCCCGACTATAGCTGTCCTCGGGTGCGAAGAAAATATTACAACCCGCCAGCCGGTACCTGCCTCAACCTAAACAATAGGAAGCCACCATGTCCCGAGATGTACTGAGTCCTACCGAGTCTGTACTGAGCCCAATGGAGCCGAGCCCAATGGAGCCGACTGTCGTCGACCCGCCCCTGAGCGCTATTGAACGGTGGCGCTCGCTACCGGCGGCGCAACAGCCCGACTGGCCCGACCCGGTGTCGGCCCGTGACATAATGGCGGAACTCGCCAACTGCCCACCTTTGGTCGCTGCACGGGAATGCGATCTTCTCAAGCACAGGCTGGCCGCGGTAGCGCGAGGTGAGGCGTTCCTGCTCCAGGGCGGGGACTGCGCGGAGCGGTTCGACGGCGTGACCGCCGACACCGTGCACAACAAGTTGCAGGCCCTGCTGCAAATGTCGGCCGTGCTGACCTACGCTGCCTCGATTCCGGTGATAAAGGTTGGTCGTATTGCCGGACAGTACGCCAAACCTCGCTCGAAGGCGACCGAGACCCGCGACGGCATCACCCTGCTCTCGTACCGGGGTGATGCGATCAACGGGCACGAGTTCACCTCGGCAGCGCGCATTCCCGACCCACGCCGGCTCCGGCGGATGTACGAGTTGTCGGCGGTCACGCTGAACCTCATCCGGACGTTCGCCACGGGCGGCTCCGCCGCACTGAGCGAAGTGCACGCCTGGAACCAGGCCTTCATCGCCCGTTCGCCGACTGGTCGCCGCTACCGCCGGCTCACCGGTGAGATCGACCGCGCGCTGCGCTTCATGCGCGCCTGCGGCGTCGATCCCGCCGCGGTTCACACCACCGAGCTGTTCACCAGCCACGAAGGTCTGCTCCTGGATTACGAGACCGCGCTGACCCGAATCGACACGCACACCGGACGTCCGTACGCGACGAGCGGGCATATGCTGTGGATCGGTCACCGGACCCGCGACCTTGGCGGTGCACACGTCGACTACTTCTCCCGCATCGCCAATCCGATCGAGGTCAAGCTCGGCCCGAATGTCACCCCAGACACCGCGCTCGGGCTCATCGACAAGCTTGACCCGCACCGTGAGCCGGGCAGACTCACCTGCATCATCCGCATGGGTACCGAGGCGATCTGGGACAGGCTGCCCGACCTCGTGCACAAGGTCACCGCCTCGGGTGCACAGGTGGTATGGGTGTGCGATCCCATGCACGGCAACACCTTCGAATCACCCAGCGGGCACAAGACGCGACGCTTCACCGACATCCTGTGTGAGGTGGAGAGTTTCTTCGCCGTGCACAGGGCGTTGGGCACGCACGCCGGCGGCATCCACGTCGAACTCACCGGAGAAAACGTCACTGAATGCGTAGGTGGCGGCGCCGACATCACCTTCGGGGATCTCCACCACCGCTACGAAACGAGCTGCGATCCCCGACTCAACCGGAGCCAATCACTCGACCTCGCTTTCCTGGTAGCCGAAATGATAATGACCCCGGAACGCTCGAATCCCGGCACGGCACCACGAGGCCGCCCTGGCCCAGTGGAGCACTCACCCCGCCCGCCTAACGGGCCACGGTCATGAGAAGTTATCGATCCTACGGTGGTAGGCATGCCAACAGCACAGCCTGGGTAAGGTCATCATCGAAGTAAGGGAGCATGCTGGTAAAATCCGGACAAGAGTTCACCTCAAGCACGAGCGGACCATATGCCGTTTGCAAAATGTCGATTCCGGCGTGGCCGAGCCCGAGGGCGCGGGCCGCGTTTTCGGCCAACGTGCTCTCGCGCGGTGTCAAGTCGACAGGACGTTGCGTTGCTCCGCGCCCGATGTTGCTGCGCCACTCGTTTCCAGTGGCTGTCCGTAGCGTCGCCGCCAGTAAACGCCCGCCCGTGACGACGGCCCTTGTGCTGCACCCACGGAATTCCGTGACCTCCGGTTGCACGATCAGAGCTCCAGGCCCTTCGGCGTGGAGCTCACGAAAGGCCTGCGCCAGGGAGGCGGCGTGCCCCGCGCGACGGACCCATCGGCCCTGCGCTCCGTGAGGGCGCTTGATAACCACCGGGTACTGAATTTCTTCGGCCACAGAGAGTGCACGTTCCAAGTCCAGCGAGCAGATAGTGCTCGGCACCTGGGGGACTGCGGCGTGTGACAGTTGGACCGCCGTCGCCGCCTTATCGTCCGCCGTCAACACGCTGTCTACCGGGTTCTGCGTGTATGCGCGCCGCGAGAGTATGCGCAGCGCATGTACCGTCACCGGGTACCCGAAAAGCATATAAGGAGCAAGGCTGGTGATGTCAATAGCACCCGCCGCGTCACGGACCACCGTTGCTCCGTTGAAGCTGATGTCGACGGTGAGCGTCGGAAGGTCGATAACCCGGACGGGAATATCAAGTTCGGCGGCCCCTTCGGCAAGTCGGGCAGGCACGTTCGTAGCATAGGGATTGCGCACGACGCCAAGCATCATGTGACGGTGTCCCCTCCTCGGCGCGCCCCTCTCCGGCGCATCAGGGCGAGTTGGAGTATGGCGCCCGCGACGTCCTGGCCGGTCACGGCAGAAATACCCGCGAAGCCAGCCCAAGCGTCGACCTCGAGAACCCGAACGGTTCCGTCGTCGTCCTCGATCAGATCGACACCTCCATAGTCAAGGCGGCAGGCTTCCAATGCCGCCACCGCCGTGGATGCCGCCGGGTGCTCGGAGGGAAGCCGGGTGGGGGTTGCGCCAAGCGTGAGATTAGCCCTGACTTCACCGGGAGCCGCTTGGCGCTGCATTAATGCCACGCAAGTACCATTCACCACGAAAGCACGAACGTCGCGGCCGCCTCCCCCCACTAAAGGCTGAGCGACGTAGTGCTCTCTGGCGAGTGGCACCAGAGACCCGAATGGCACCAGGGACCGTTGCCCGAAGTCGTCCTCCCAAGCCGCCAGGAGCTCACCCGTCGACCCAAAAACGCGGATCCCCTCACCCCGAACCCCATGAGCCGGCTTCAGGATCACTGCTCGATGATGCGCAAGGCACTGCATGGCCTCTTCGCTCGGCTCAACGAAAGCGATCGTGTGGACAATCGGTACCCGAGCGCGACGCAACGTGAGATAAGTCAACAACTTGTCTCGCGAACGGTATGCGGCGTCCGGTTCATTCAAGACGATGGCTCCTTCGGATGTCCACAGTTTTAATACAGGAGTCACGATTCCTTGGAATGCCGAGACCGTACGGTGCAGAATGATTCCTGGCCGCTCCGGCCGGCCGTCATAACAGCCCAGGATCCCCCCGTCCCTGCAGTGAACCTGAAGCCGGTGAGGTTCCCATGTCACCAGCCGGATACCGCGGGTCCGGGCGGCCTCACATAACAACGTCCAGTTAGAAGTTCGCACAGTGGGATAGTGCAGCACCACGATATCCTCCATCATGTAGATTGTACATGCTCTAAACTGTCGCTACGATGGCGCTCGCGACTTTAGGGGCTACTTTAGCAACACTGTTCCCCTGATTCCGGCGGGACGCCCGCTCGCGACGGGCGCTATGACCCGCGTGCTCCCTACGGTTGTGACACACCCAGGAACCGTCGCCTTGGGCGATCCAGGTTTCGGTAGGGCCGCCGTTGTTGGGCAGGAAGGTGAGGTGGTTCCATCCCCCGCCGGAAAGGGGGAGAGCGGCGAAGAGCTCAAAAGGGCTGGCCTTGTCGGCGGTAGGGCACCCGCCGCACGGATGGTCAACTCATCCAGTGCAGCGCCGCCCGCAGGTCGGCCACGATGTGCAGGCGCATCCTGGCCGGCGCAGCATCACCGCCTGTGGCATTGCGCGGACCGCTTTCTGGGCCGTTTTCTGTGCCGTTTTTTGGGGGCACCAGCGCGTGCCGAAAACCCAGCCGGGCGGCCTCGGCCAGGCGTCGGCGCAGCCCGGTCACCTGCCGGACCTCTCCGGCTAACCCAACCTCCCCGATCGCCACCGTGTGCGGAGGCAACAGCAGGTCCCCGGCAGCCGACGCGACGGCGAGCGCGACAGCGAGGTCGGCCGCCGGCTCCACCACGCGCATCCCCCCCACCGTCGCGGTGTACACGTCTGATCCCGCCAGCCGCACCCCCCCGCGGCGCTCGAGGACGGCCAGGATCATCGCCACCCGTGATGAGTCCAGGCCGCTCACCGCACGGCGGGGGTTGGTCAGCGCGGATTCAGCGACCAACGCTTGGACCTCGCCCAGCAGCGGCCGTTTGCCCTCCACCGCCACCGTCACCGCCGTGCCCGGCACCGCGCCATCGCGGTGGGTCAGGAAAAGTCCGGACGGGTCGGGTAAGCCGGTGATGCCCTCGTCGGTGAGCTCGAAGCAGCCGACCTCGTCGGTGGCCCCGAACCGGTTCTTGATCCCACGAACCATCCGCAGCGCGGAGTGCCGGTCGCCATCGAACTGCAGCACCACGTCGACCAGATGCTCCAGCACCCGGGGCCCGGCCACCGTCCCGTCTTTGGTGACGTGCCCCACCAGCACCACCGGCAGTCCGCGCTGCTTAGCGGTGCTGATCAGCGCGCTGGCCACCGCGCGGACCTGGGACACCCCGCCCGGGCTACCCTCGACGGCGGCGCAGGACAGGGTCTGCACCGAGTCGACGATCAGCAGGCCAGGATCGAGGGCGTCGAGGTGCCCGAGCACCGCGGCGAGGTCGGACTCGGCGGCGAGGAACAGCTCGTCGTGCAGCGCTCCGGTGCGCTGCGCCCGCAGCCGAACCTGGCCGGTGGACTCCTCGCCGGTCACGTAGAGCGCGCGCCGGCCGGCCATTGCGCAGCGGTGCGCCACCTCCAGCAGCAGGGTGGACTTGCCCACCCCGGGCTCGCCGGCCAGCAGCACCACCGCGCCGGGCACCAGGCCGCCGCCGAGTACCCGATCGAGTTCGGCCACGCCGGTGGCGGTGGCCTGCGCGGAACACAGCTCGATCTGGGAGATGGGGCGGGCCGGGGCCGAGGGCGCACCGGGGGCGACCGCCAGCACTGGCCGCGGGCCGGTCGGTGCCACGCTGCCCCAGGCCTGGCACTCCGGGCACCGCCCCACCCACTTGGCGACCTCGTGGCCGCAATCAGCACAGCGGTGGGTGGCCCGGCTGGTAGCGACTGATCTGCCCATAGTCACAGACGCTAGCCGCCCACCCTGACAAGTTCGGGGGCACCGACGCCGGGGCCTGGAGCTAAGCGACCGAACTGGCCGCGTTAGACGGAGTACCCATCGGGACGAGCAAGGTGACTGTGCCGGCGTTACGGAACTGGAAGCTCACCGGGGTGTTCAGCCCCGTATACAGCGGCCGGCTGGTGGTGAGCACGATGCGCAGCTCACCGGCCACCAGCGGGCTGGCTGGCCGGCCGGTTGCGGGCAGGACACCAGAAGTGCCGATGACCATGCTACCGGGCGGGATCTGCGTGGTGCCCGACACCAACACCTGGCTGGCCGCTGGGCTGGTCACCGCGATCAGCTGCTCAGGGCCGCGTGCCTGGTTGATGATGGTGAGCACCACCGGGACGGCCGACCCGGCCGGGTAGACGCCCTGCTGGTTAGGGGGGTAAGGGATCAACGCGTTGCGTAGTGCGATGGTGTTTCCGACATCGCCAAAAGTTCCATTGACGGCGGAGGCCTGGCTGTCAGTTTGGGTGATCTGGCCCGCCGCACAGCCGACCAGCGCTAGCGCGGCGGCTGCGCCGCAGGCCACGATGCGAGCTGCGACGGTGAAGGGAACCCGCATCGGCACAGCGTATCCGACAGGCCCATCCCCTCGACCCATGCCTCGGCGCCGTGGCCCGTCGATGCGGCCCGATCGATGCAGGTCCACAGTGGAGTGACGGTGAGCTGCGCGGTACCGAAGTTAGCTGATGGGGGCCGGTCGTCGGATCCTCTGACCTGCGACGACGCTCCAGGTGGGACCTATCCCCGCGCAGCGCGATTTCCGGACGTGGTAGCCTGGAGTCAGCGAAAGGGGCAGAGGACACTATGGGCTTTAAGGTCGGAGAGACCGTCGTCTACCCGCATCACGGTGCCGCTCTCATCGAGGCCATTGAGACTCGAGTGATCAAGGGGGAGGAGAAGAAGTACCTCGTCCTCAAGGTCGCTCAGGGTGATCTGACCGTCCGGGTCCCCGCTGCCAACGCCGAATTTGTCGGCGTCCGGGACGTGGTGGGCCAAGAGGGTCTCGATCGAGTTTTCGAGGTGCTGCGTGCACCCCACACCGAGGAGCCGACGAACTGGTCGCGGCGGTACAAGGCCAACTTGGAGAAGCTCGCCTCTGGCGACGTCAACAAAGTGGCGGAAGTGGTCCGCGATCTCTGGCGGCGCGAGCGCGATCGCGGTTTGTCGGCCGGTGAGAAGCGCATGCTCGCGAAGGCCCGCCAGATCCTGGTGAGCGAGCTTGCCCTTGCTGAGGGCACCAATGAGGACAACGCCGAGGTGCTGCTCGACGAGGTCCTCGCCGCAGCCTCCTGACGACATCGACAACCTGCGTGCCGGCTCCCCGGGTCGTGGCATTGGTGCCGGCGGCCGGGCAGGGCGTGCGGTTGGCGGCCGGGATGCCGAAGGCCTTTGTGTCACTGTGCGGCCGGCCGTTGCTCTGGCACTGTGTGCACGGGTTGCTGGAGTCCGGTTGCGTCGAGGTGGTGGTGGTTGCGGTCGGTGAGCAACACCGTGACCAGGCCCGAGCAGTCGTCGCCGAGGCTGGCGAGCGGGTGCGGATCGTCACCGGCGGGGTGCACCGCTGCGACTCGGTCCGGGCGGCCCTGCACGCCGTGCCCGATGCCGAGGTGGTGCTGGTGCACGATGCCGCTCGCTGCCTGACCCCGGTCAGCGTGATCCAGGCGGTGGTGCAGGCGGTCCTCGCCGGGCAGCCGGCTGTGGTACCAGTCCTGTCGGTGGTCGACACGATCAAACAGGTGAGCCCCGACGGCCGGGTCGTGGACACGCTGGATCGGGCGGCCTTGCGGGTGGCGCAGACCCCGCAGGGGTTCGCCGCCGACCTGCTTCGGCGGGCGCACCAGGGAGCATCCGCTCTGGTAACCGACGACGCGGGGCTCGTGGAGGCCCTGGGGGAAACCGTGGCCACAGTGCCGGGCCACCCGTACGCCTTGAAGATCACCACCCCGTTCGACCTCGTCGTCGCTGAGGTGCTAGCCGGCGCGAAAGCCACCGGTCAGGCATGAGGGTCGGGATCGGCACCGACGTGCACGCGGTGGACGGCGGCCGGGACTGCTGGATCGCCGGGTTGCATTGGCCTGGACTGGCGGGGTGCGTCGGGCACTCCGACGGTGACGTCGCCGCGCACGCGTTGTGCGACGCTGCGCTGTCCGCTGCTGGCTTGGGTGATCTGGGTGCGGTGTTCGGCACCGACGAGCAGCGGTGGGCCGGGGCACACGGCGCCGAACTGCTCACCGAAGTGCGCCGCAGGTTGGCCATCCACGGCTGGGCGGTGGGCAACGGTGCGGTGCAGGTGATCGGCAATGCGCCGCGGGTGGGCAGCCGCCGTGCCGAGGCGCAGCAAGTGCTCTCCGACGCCTTGGGCGGGCCCGTTTCGGTATCCGGCACCACCACCGACGGTCTCGGGCTGACCGGACGCGGCGAGGGCATCGCCGCCGTAGCCGCAGTACTCCTGGTCCGTGCGTAACGGTTGATCTGCTCACCGCAACTCAAAGACTTCGAGCCACCGCCTCCACCACCGGCCGCCACGAGAAGTGCACTACTGGTTTGTCGTCTCCCTCCCGAATCACTTCGTTCGGTAGCACGTCCACACCCCACTCGGTAAGCTTTTTTAGGTTTCTGCCAAATTCAGGATGCGCCGCCAAGCTCGGCTTGACATAGGGTACGACAATGATAGGCAATGTGAGCCCGATTGCCTCGTTGAGGATGCCCAGCGCGAACGTGTCACTGATGCCGGCTGCCCATTTATTGATGGTATTGAAGGTGGCGGGCACCACGGCGATGGCGTCAGCTCGCGGCAATGAGTCCGGATCATCAGGCAGCCGGTGATCGTGCCGGATCGGGTAGCCTGTCTGCTGGGCGAGTACCGGGCAATCGATCCAACTCGCCGCGTGTGGGGTAGGGATAACGCAGATGCACCAACCTGCTTGGTGCAGTAGCTCGACCAGTTGGTCGATGTGTCGCGCCGGTGGCGCGGCACAGACCACGAGGTAGAGCAGCGGTCTCGGCTGATCTTCGCTCATGGCAGCAATCCGGCCCGGGCCGCCAGTCCCCGCAAGCCTGGCGTGTCACCCCGGCGTTCCCGCCCCATCAGGATGCTGATCAATGTTCTGGCTGACGCGTTGCATGATACGGTCTGTTCAGCGACCCGCTCCGCCTCGAGTAGGTGCAGCACCGCCACGGCATCATCGGCTTGCCCAGCGGCGACCCAGCCCATTTCCAAGTGTACCTGCGAGCGGCGACCGCGCAACACGGCAGGCAAAGCCTGGGTGTTAATGCTCTCCGCAATGTGGGCCGCTTCCTTGGCGTTGCCAAGGATGGGAATGTACGGACAACTGATGGATAGCGACGTTGGTGGGACCAAAGGCCGTCCAGAACCAGTTGCCGTCACATCCGAGCTGCTCAGCAAGCTGGCCCGCTTCGCGCAGAACGTCCTGCGCCGCGTTATAGTCACCGCGCCGCGCGGCGATGATGGCGCGCAGCAACAGCAAAGAACCTCGTACCGAGAGCGCTTCCTCCTGCCGGCAGTTCAGGTGCGGAGTCGCCGCGACGCTGGCGATATTCTCTGTACCAAGGGTGAGAATCTGTTCGGCATTGGCTAGTTCACCAGCCAGCAGGAGGGCGCATGCTACCTGGTAGGTTGCGGAACCGACCAGCGCCGGGTGCTCGATTTCGTTGGCTGCCGTCATGGCGCGATCCGCAGCCACTGACGCCAAAACGATGTCGCCTAACTTCGTGGCGAGCTTGGCTATGGCGAGGTAGGCGGCGGCCTTGCTCACGCTCATCGGTACCGGTAGCGGCGGGCCGAGCACGGCATTGCGCAGATCGTGCAGCACGCGGGCAAGCGGATCCGGTGCGACGGCGGAACTGCCGCGCTCGACCCTCACGTGTGATGTGCGCGAGCCCAGCGCGACAGCGGCAAGGAAGCGGTCGCGTTGGGCGTCGGAGGCATTCTCCAGCGCCTGGTCCAGGGCGCGGCGCATCCGGGCCGGGGTCCATTCCATCCCCGGAGCGTAACGCGGGGCCTGCGACGGCATTGCCCTACGATCGCGTCGTGACCCTGCACCTTCATGACACCGCGACGCGCAGCCTGCGGGAGTTCGTCCCGCTCCGCCCTCGCACGGCGTCGATTTACGTGTGTGGGGCCACCGTGCAGGGTGTCCCGCACATCGGGCACGTGCGCTCGGTGGTGAACTACGACGTGCTGCGTCGCTGGCTGATGGCCACCGGCTACGACGTGCTGTTGGTGCGCAACGTCACCGATATCGACGACAAGATCCTCGCCAGGTCCGCCGAGGCGGGCCGGCCGTGGTGGGAGTGGGCGTACACGCACGAACGGGCGTTTGAGGACGCCTACACCGCGCTGGGCTGCCTGCCGCCCTCGGCGCTGCCGCGCGCCACCGGCCACGTTCCGCAGATGGTCGAGCTGATGGCGCGGCTGATCGAGACGGGGCACGCCTACGCCGCGGGTGGTGATGTCTACTTCGCGGTGGCCACGATGCCCGACTACGGCTCGCTGTCGGGGCAGCATCCCGACGAGGTCTGTCAAGGTGAGTCCGCCGCGTCGGGCAAGCGCGATCCCCGGGACTTCACCCTGTGGAAGGGTGCCAGGCCCGGTGAGCCATCCTGGCCGACGCCGTGGGGGCCGGGCCGCCCCGGATGGCACCTGGAGTGCTCGGCGATGGCCACCACCTACTTGGGCCCGGAGTTCGACATCCACGGCGGCGGGGTGGATCTGGTCTTCCCGCACCACGAAAACGAACGGGCCCAGTCCCGGGCGGCCGGCGACCCCTTCGCCCGGTACTGGTTGCACAACGGCTGGGTGACGTTGTCGGGTGAGAAGATGTCCAAGTCCTTGGGCAACACGCTGTCCATCCCGGCCACCCTGCGCCGGGTCCGTGCCGTCGAGCTGCGCTATTACCTGATCGCCGCGCATTACCGGTCGGCTGTCGAGTATTCGGACGGGGCGCTGAATGAGGCGGTGGTCGCCTACCGGCGGATCGAGTCGTTCGTGCACCGGGTCCGGGAGCGCTGCGGGCTGCCCGAGCCACGCACCTGGTGCGCGCAGTTCGCTGCGGCGATGGACGATGACCTCGGCACCCCGGCCGCGTTGGCCGCCATCCACGCAAGCGTGCGCGAGGGGAACACGGCGCTGGACGCCGGGGAGCACCTGGCGGCGCTGGAGGCAGCCGGGTCGGTGCGCGCGATGACCGGCGTGCTGGGGCTGGACCCGCTGGCTGAGCAGTGGCGCTCGACGTCGGGGGCCGACGCCGCATCGGCGACGCTGGCCGCTCTGGTGGACCGGTTGCTGGCCGAGCGCACCGAGGCTCGCAACCGCCGTGACTACGCAACCGCCGACGCGGTGCGGGATCAGCTGCTGGCGGCCGGGATCGCCGTCGAGGACACTCCTGATGGACCGGTGTGGACAGGTAAGGGTCATGGCGGGTAACTCTCAGCGCAGGGGTGCCCTGCGGAAGCCGGGCACCAAGAAGGGCCCCCTCATCGGTTCCGGCGGGCGCAAGCCCAAGGGGCTGCGTGCTCGCGGCGCCACACCGCCCGCCGAGCTGCGCCCGGGGCACCCAGCCCAACGCCACGCCGCCCAGCCCCAGGGCACCCCACGTCAGGGCGCCCCGCGGCATCCAGCTCAGCGCGAGGCTAGCCCGGCCACGGCGGGGCGCCGTCGCAGCGGCAGCGAGCCGGGCGAGACGGTGCTCGGCCGCAACGCGGTGCTGGAATGCCTGCGTGCCGGAGTGCCGGCTAGCGCGCTGCAGGTGGCTATCGGGGTGGATACCGACGAGCGGGTCAGCGAGTCCCTACGGTTGGCTGCCGATGCCGGTCTGTCCATTCTCGAGGTGCCCAGGGCTGAGCTCGATCGGCTGGCCGGGGGTGCCCCGCACCAGGGGGTGGCGCTGCAGGTGCCGCCCTATCAGTACGCGCTTGCCGAACAGGTGCTGGTTACCGCGTGGGAGTCCGGGACGCCACCGTTGCTGGTCGCGCTGGACGGGGTGACCGACCCGCGCAACCTCGGCGCCGTGGTGCGCAGTGCCGCCGCGTTTGGTGCACACGGACTGGTGCTCCCGCAGCGGCGCTCGGCGGGGATGACCGCGGTGGCGTGGCGGACCTCGGCGGGGGCGGCCGCGCATCTGCCGGTGGCTCGGGTTACCAACCTGGTGCGCACGCTCAAGGACTTCGCCTCCTCCGGCGTGATGGTTGTCGGTTTGGATGTCGGCGGTGCCATGCCAGTGGATTCTTTCCCGCTGGCCACCGGACCGTTAGTGCTCGTCCTGGGTTCAGAGGGGCGGGGGCTGTCCCGGCTGGTCCGCGAAACCTGTGACCTCACGGTGTCGATACCCATGGTGGGATCGGTCGAGTCGCTCAACGCGTCGGTCGCCGCCGGTATCGTGCTCGCCGAAGTGGCGCGCTTACGTCGCGCCAGCTGAGGAGGCGCGGGAGAAGACACAGCGGGGCGAAACAGGCGCTCGGCATGCCGCGGACTCGCAAACGCCACACAGTGTGTATCTTGTCGCGGTCAGTGTTCACGATCCGGCAGTCCCGCCCATACCGCTGCCGCGTTCCTTCCGATAAGGAGAATCTGTACCTGTGGCCCAGAAGACCATCGTCACCCTCATCGACGACCTCACCGGCGAGGAAGCTGAAGACATTTCAACCGTTGAGTTCGCACTCGAGGGCGTCACGTACGAGATCGACCTGGCGAACGACAACGCCACCAAACTCCGTGACAACATGGCCCGTTACGTCGCGGCTGCTCGCAAAATCAGTGCGCGGCGCGCGAACGGTCGCGGCGCTGAGCGTTCAGCGGGCCGCGGGAGCGGCAGCGGCGGCGTGGCCCGCAGCGGCTATAACCGTGACACGCTCAAAGCCATCCGTGAGTGGGCCAAGCAGAACGGCCACACCGTCAGCGAGCGTGGCCGACTGCCGCTCACCGTACTGGACGCCTGGGAGACACATCACCAGACGGTGAAGAACAGCAAGATTCCCGCCTTCTCGGGCTAGGGGGTGCTGTGGAGACCGAGGGACCACCGTGGTTAATGATCACCATTGCCGGGGTTTCCCTGGTAGGGGTGGTGCTCACCGCCATAGTTGGTCCGCTGGTTGTGGCCCGGTTCACCGCACGCCGGGCCACACCAGAGTCGCTGGAGTCCCTGGCGATCATCCAACGGGTCAGCGACGCCATGACGTTAATCCAGTCCGCGATCGCCGACTTGCAGACCCGCATCGGACGGCTTGAAGTGATGCAGATGACGGATGCCCATGACCACCGTGGATGAGCTCACCCAGGGTTTGGACCAACTGCGGGATTCCATCACGCGAACGGCCCGCATTGCCCCGCACCTCGCGCGGCAAGAGGTCCACCGTGAAGGACGGGCCTACTTCCGGGGGGCGGTGGTGGCCTCGGTGATCACCTCCCTGCTGATCAGCCTGCCGCTGGCACTGCTCGCCGACTACCTCACGCAGCACGCGAACGCCGACCAAGTGCGTGCCGCCCAATTCCAGTCTGAGGTGCAGAACGTTCAGCGGCTCGCGCGGAACGCCCACGATCTCGGGGTCCAAGCCAACGCCGAACTCACCCGCCGTGGCTTGACACCGGTCCTGATCCCCGCACCGGGGAGCGCCCCGGATTCCCAGGTGCTCGCCGCGGCGTCTCTCGCCCAGGTCGCGGCGAGCATCGCCAGTCAGTCCCCGGCGGTACCCACCGTGGCGCAGATCCAGGCTGCGGTCGCGCTAGCGCTGGCCAAGCTGCCCCCGCCACCCGTGGGACCCACCGCCCAGCAGCTCACTCAGGCGGTGCAGGCCTATATCGCGGCCAACGCCGAGGGGCTGCGGGGAGCGGGGGCGGAGCGGGGAGCACCGGGGCAGGGCCTGCCGGGAACGCCGCCGGTGGGTTGGACAGTCCGGGAGTCCGACGGGTCCCTCACCACCTGCGAACGCGTTGCGGCATTCGATCCGGCTGCACCCCGCTACCAGTGCTCGCGTGGCGCATCACCGCAACGTCCCACGCCTCGGTGAGACTCCCGAACCGATTCACCGTGGCTCACGAATGCTCAGATGCTCGTCGGCGACTCGCGAGCAACCCGGTGGGCGGTTGGAGGCCCCTCACCCCTGACCTGCTCACCGGGCTTTTAAGTTCCGCACGCCGGGCCGCCCCGGCCTTACCTGCCGCGGCCGAACCTGCGGGCTACCGAGAACCCGATCAGCGCTCCCCCGACGACCAAAACGATGATCACGACGAGGGTAGCTTTCCCGATGCCCGCGAGGAAACCCCGGGCCTCGAGTTCGGCGGCGAGCAGGCTGGCGTGAGCCGTGATGAGGTGCATGGCCCAAATCGTACTCACCGGCGAATATCCTTGAGGCACAGCACCTGGGATCGCCACTGATCGGTCGCGTGCACGCACGGCTTCTGCCACACCAGCTCGAACTCCGCTGGCTTCGGCGATGCCGGGACACGGTGGGTGTAGTTGAGCTTGAGTAGCTGGCGCATCAGCGGGCCGGACTGGTGCGCATGGAGGGCGATGTCGTGCTCGGTGCGTCCCGGATCGGAGATGAAATCGACCATCTCACAGTTGCAGAAATAGGCCAATGTGCCGACCTCGCTGGGACTCACCACCGTCGCACCAGGCCTTATCTTGGAAATGTCCTCGGCGACGCGCTGGTACTCAGCGCGGGTGGCCCAGTTGGTGTACATCGGCGCCTTCTCCCACGGCACACCCCGCACCACCTCGTAACCAGCCGCGGCCAGCACCACCAGGGACACCACCCCGAGCGCGGCCACACCATACGGGCGGGCAAGGAGATCGGATTGCACCACGGCCAGCGCTGTCACCGCCGCGCACAGGCTAAGACCAGCGACGGCGGGTCCGTAATACCAGTGCGACGGCGGAGTGGCCAAGGTGGCGAAAACCGCCGCGTGGGAAATCCCGCCGAGCCCGAACGCGGTTGCGGCCTGACCCACACCCCTCGTGACCGAGCCACCTCGCCACCCGGCGAGCACCCCCCAGCCGAGCAGCGCAACCAGACCACATCCCGCGGCCAGCACGGTCAGACCGGCCGGCAGCGGCATATACCTCAGGTACCACAGCGGTCCGGTGGCGAAGTGGTATCCTATCCACCCCTGGCGGTTGTGGGTCTTCAGGAAAAACGTGTCGGGCAGCGCAGAGCCCAACACAAACCAGCTGGCCACATACCAGGGCGCCGCGACCGTCACCGCGACCAGCCCGCTGCGCAACGCCCGGCGCCGGGCCGCAGCCACGGTAAGCACGACGACGACATCGACTACCGCGAGGTCGGGCCGGCCCAGGACTAGCAGACCAGCAACAATCCCGATGGCGCACCACCGCCCCGCAAGCGTGTAGCGCACCAGGCCAATGAACAACGCAACGCACAGATAGGTCTCCAGACCAACCGTGGAGGCCAGCAGCGGGCTGGACAGCAGCAGCCCTACCCCGAGTGGGGGCAGCAGCCGCCGGGACAGCCCGGTCAGCTCCGCGATGCGCAGCAGCCACACCGCGGAGGCGGCCATCGTGGCCATCAACAGCAGCCCCACCGCCAGCACCGGAGCACGCACCACCGCTATGATCGCCGCCAGCAAGATCACATTCAGCGGCGAGGTCGCGGTGTTCGCCGTCAGCGAGGGGATTACCCCCCAATGCCCGTGGAACGCCAGGTTCCGCGCGTAGTCCAGCGTGATGTAGGCGTCGTCCGTCAATCCGCGGTAAGCCACCAGGAACAGCAGGCCTCCCGCCAGAGCACCGGCACCGCCGCAGGCCACCAGCGACGTCACCCCGCGGGACGCCGCAGGGCTCCGCTGAGGCAACACCAGATCCGTAGTCGTGGCCACCGCGGCATGGTGCCAGAGGACATCAGCTCCCCGCTGAGCAGGGCGGTTACATCTCAGTAGGATCCCACCGTGGACCCGCTGACCGCGCTGTCGGCGCAGTTTGACCCGTTGCGCCCGCTGGAGGCGAACGAAACCGACCTGTACGTGGACTGGCAGGATCAGCTTGATACCGCTGATGACGTCAAGGTGCGGTTGGCCAACTCGATCGCCCGCAGCTCGGTGCCGGTCACGCGCCTGTTTACCGGGCATCGCGGTGCCGGCAAGACGACCGAGCTGAACCGGGTGCGCCAGCGTCTTCAGGACGGCGTCGGCGGTCGCCGGGTGTTCGTGTCGATGCTGTTCGCCGAGCGCTGGGTCCATCTCAATGACGTCCAGCCCGAGGATCTAGTTTACCAGATCGTTCGCCAGTTGGTTGATGACCTCACGAAGGCCGGTTTCTCGTTTGCGGAGACGAAATTCCGCACCGCGCTGGGAAGTGTGCGTGACTTCTTCAAGAGCCACGTTGCCTTGGACAAGGCCGATGTGGGGATCGACCCGGTGAAGCTCAGCCTGCGGTTCGAGGCGTTCCCGACCGCTCGCAAGGAGTTCCGCAAGCTGCTGCAAGGCCTACTGCCGACAATTTACGACCTGACCAACGACAAGATCCTGCGCCAGGCGCGAGAGTGGCTAGCGCAGCCGGAGCACGGCGGCTACGCCGACATCGCGATTATCGTTGATCAGCTTGACCGCATTCCGCGCAAGCAGCTCAACGGTTACACCAATCACGAGAACCTCTTCCTCGACCACGTGGGAGCCCTGCGGGCGTTGAACTGCGATGTGCTCTACACCATTCCGATCGAGCTGGCTTACAGTCGGGCGCATGCCCGGCTGCAGGACGCCTACGGCAGCGAGATCCTGGCACTGCCCGCGGTCCCGGTCGCCACTCGTGACGGTGGCGAGTTCCCCGCGGGCGTGGCGGCGCTGCGCGAGATCGTCCGGCGGCGCGTGGACAAGGCGGGTGTCGCTCTCGATGAGGTGTTCGCCGAACGGGACCTGCTAGAGGACGTCTTGCGGTACTCGGGTGGGCACATTCGGGGGCTATTCGTGATGCTGCAGTCGATCCTGCACCGCGCCGCGGAGCTGCCGATTAGCCGAGCAATCACCCAGCGGGGGCTGCGGCGCGCCGCGGCGGACCTGGCCGTGCCGTTGCGCCCGCCAGACTGGGAGCTGCTGGCGTGCGTCCATGAGTCTCATGACAAGGTGGGAGAGGATCACGATGTCTGGAACGAGCTGCTGCGTGACCGGTTCGTGCTGGCCTACGAGGACGAAGACGGTCACTGGTATGACCGGAATCCGTTGCTAGGACTGCGTGGGTCGGGTAGACATCGATGAACGCGGCGGCCACGACACCGGCGGAGGAGAATAGCCAGGAGCTAGCGGCACTATGCCGGATGCTGACCCGAGCCAGCGGTTTCCGGTTGGGATTCGTCGTCGCGAACCACCCGTCATTGCGTAGCCGGATTGCGCGGGACTGTGCGCGGACCTGTGGCGTGCGTCCCCGGGAGCTCACGCTCGATGGGCGTGCGCCGGAGGGGATCGTCACGCAGTTAGAGCAAGCGGTCGGCGAGGATCAGCCGACCGCGCTGTTCGTCTACGGGCTGGAATCCCTGCTCGACTTACGCCTGCGCCAGTCTCCGGCAATGGACCTGCTCAACCTCAACCGGGATTATTGCTGGCAGCGTTTCCCGTGGCCGGTCGTCTTCGTGGCGCCGCTGTTCGCCGTGCGCGAGTTCGCTCGTCAGGCTCCCGACTTCTGGTCGGGACGAACGGGCGTGTATCGCTTCACCGGGGACCGCGACGACATCCACGAAACCCTGGCCGGACTGGGAATCGACTACGACTGGTCGTTGGAGGCTTCATCCAAGCTTGAGCGAGGTGAAATTCTCGACCACGTCCAGGCCGAACTCGCCGGCCGGTCGGATGAGGACCCTGAAATCAGGGTGGAGTTGCTGTCGTTGCTGGCCCGAGCCGCTTCCTTTGCGCACGACTGGCCAAGAGAGCAGCAGCTGCTGGCACAAGCACTCCCGATCTACCGCCACATCGGCGACCGCCACGGCGAAGCGAATACGATCAAAACGCTGGGGGACGTAGCGCTCCAGCAGGACCGCTACCAGGAGGCCACGGAGCACTACGAGCAGACACTCCCAATCTACCGCCAGAGCGGCGACCGGCGCGGCGAAGCATATGCGATCAAAGCGCTCGGGGACGTAGCACTGCGGCAGTCCCGCTTCCAGGAGGCCACGGAGCACTACGAGCAGGCACTCCCAATCTACCGCCAGAGCGGCGACCGGCGCGGCGAAGCATATGCGATCCAGGCCCTGGGGGACGTAGCACTGCGGCAGGCCTGCTATACGCAGGCTACCGAGCACTACGAGCAGGCACTCCCAATCTACCGCCACATCGGCGACCGCCACAGCGAAGCGAATACGATCAAAACGCTGGGGGACGTAGCACTGCAGCAGTCCCGCTACCAGGAGGCCACGGAGCACTACGAGCAGGCACTACGGATCTACCGCCAGATCAGCGCCCGGCGCGGCGAAGCATATGCGATCCAGGCCCTGGGGGACGTAGCACTGCGGCAGGCCCGCTATGCACAGGCCACAGAGCACTACGAGCAGGCACTGCCGATCTACCGCCAGATCGGCGCCCGCCACAGCGAAGCAAACACGATCAAGGCACTGGGAGACGCGGCGCGGATGCAGGCCCGCTATGCACAGGCCACGGAGCACTACGAGCAGGCACTACGGATCTACCGCCAGATCGGCGCCCGGCGCGGCGAAGCATATGCGATCCAGGCCCTGGGGGACGTAGCACTGCGACAGAACCGCTACCAAGAGGCCACCGAGCACTACGAGCAGGCACTCCCGATCTACCGCCAGATCGGCGCCCGGCACGGCGAAGCTAATGTGATCCAAGGACTGGGT
>Ga0213881_10000678_pt1 | contig 19531 bp, 23 predicted proteins | sample BarmaccoBMER_R08_FD_160104 | JGI IMG/M metagenome (GOLD analysis project Ga0213881, IMG submission 160104) | Barbacenia macrantha exposed rock microbial communities from rupestrian grasslands, the National Park of Serra do Cipo, Brazil - ER_R08 ... | reverse complement strand
ATCTACACCTCGATGATGGACTACGGCGCGGATGCCGCGCTCGCGGTCGCCCTGGCGAACACTCTGTTCTTCTCCGCGGCCGCCGCTGAGAGCAGAGCAAAGGTCGCGTTGTACCTGCTCGTGACGGTGGCGCCGTTCGCCCTGGTGACACCAGTCATCGGACCGCTGCTGGACCGGCTGCAACGGGGCCGCCGACTGGCACTAGCGCTCTCGTTCGTCGGGCGGGCGGTGTTAGCGATCGTGATGGCGTTGCATTTCCACGACTGGGCTCTCTACCCAGCCGCGTTGGGTGTGCTGGTGCTGTCTAAATCGTTCACCGTGCTACGCGCCGCCGTCACGCCCCGGGTACTGCCCACAGCCATCACGCTGGTCACCACCAACTCCCGGCTGACCGTGTTCGGGCTGCTAGCGAGCGGGGTCTCCGGCGCATTCTCGGTCGGCTTCGCGAAGCTTTTCGGTTCCGCTGGCGCGCTGTGCCACTCGGCCCTGCTGTGCTGCCTTGGCAGCTGGCTATGTACCCGCATCCCGCGCTGGGTGGAGATTACGGTGGGTGAAGTGCCAGCCTCGCTGCGCGGCGGTCATCGGCGGAACGGTGAGCGTGATCGCCGGCCGGATCTTCGGGGTGTCCAGCCCATGGGCCGGCACGTCGTGATCTCGCTGTGGGCCAACGGCACCGTCCGAGTGCTCAGCGGGTTCCTCACATTGTTCACGGCGTTCGTAGTCAAAGCACAGACCGAGCACGACCCGGTACGCCAATTGATGCTGCTCGGGGTGGTCGGCGCCGCCGCCGGAGCAGGCAGCATCTCAGGCAACGCGATCGGCGCCCGGCAGCGCTTCGATCGCCCAGACCGCCTGGTGCTGGGCTGCGCCGGAACCTGCGTAGTCAGCGCCGCTACCGCGGCCCTGTTCCCGGGAATAGTGACTGTCGGCATATGCGCGCTGGTGACCTCGATCGTCGGCGCGCTAGCCAAGGTATGCCTAGACGCGGTGATCCAGCGGGACCTGCCGGAGCGTTCGCGAGCCTCGGCGTTCGGACGCTCCGAGTCGGTGCTGCAGCTGGCATGGGTGGCCGGTGGCGCATTCGGAGTCCTGCTCCCACCGGTTTACTGGATCGGGTTCACCTCGATCGCGGTGGTCGTGGCCATCGGGGCCGTCCAAGCTGGCTTGATCGCGGGCGGCCGCTCGCTGGTGCCCTGGATCCGACACCGAGAGCGAGCGCCCGCTAGCGCCTCGAGTTACCAATAACCTCAGCGGTTACCGACCGCCTCAGCCGTCAAGGTCACGAGCGACCGCGCGAAACATCTCAGCGGCAAGCTTGGCGTTGCGGCGGTCAGGATAGCGGCCTCGGCGCAGGTCGGGCTGCACCTTGCCCTCCAGCAACTTAATCATGTCCTCAATCACACCGTGCAACTCCTCGGCCGGCCGGCGCCGTGCCTCGACCACCGAAGGAGGGGAATCAACCAGCCGGACGGACAGCGCCTGCGGGCCTCGGCGACCTTCGGCCATCCCGAACTCGACTCGTTGGCCAGATTTGAGGCCCTGAACGCCTGCTGGCAGGGCCGCCTTACGGACGTAGACGTCCGCGCCCCCATCCTGGGACAGAAAACCGAAGCCCTTCTCGGCGTCATACCACTTGACCCTGCCGGTCGGCACCTTGCTCACCGCTCCTCGTTCTTACTTCGGTCGGCGACCGCAGAGCCCCGCGTGCTCTGCGTCGACGCACCACAAGTCGACGCACCACATAACGAACGCGCCCCGAGCCACGTCGGGACGCGGTCCGCCAGCCTACCCGCGATCATTACCCGATGACTAAGGTCACGGCTTAGATTTGCGTTCGTTCCTCTCATCGCGCACTTACGCATACTGGATCTGCGCCACGGCGGTCAGAGTGGTCTTCGGATCAGTGGTCTTCGGGTCAAAGGCCGGAGCTGTCGCGCCGGAGACGCCACACGCACGGGACGGGACCGGTGGGGCTACCGAGCACACAAGCGCACTCCTCGGACATTCAGCCGGGTCGACGGCGCTGCGCCGCGTCGCGCCATCTTCTCGCTCCAACGGGCCGACCGCCAGCACCAACCTGGGTGCTACCTCAAGGATGATCGGCGCGCGGTTCCCGAATGGCTGGCACCACAGCCAGGCTAATCAGCCCGACCACGATCAGGTACGCCGAGATGGACAGCGAAGTGCCGGTGCGCTCCCGCAGCACGGTGGCAATAAACGGAGCGACCCCAGCTCCGAGCATCGCACCCATCGCGAAGCTCAGCGACACCCCGCTGTACCGGAACTTTGGCTCAAACATCCCGGCGAACAGCGCTGGCTGCGGACCATGGGTAGCACCCAGCCCGATGCCCAGCACGATCACCGCCACTATTAACAGCACGGGCACGCGAGTGTCCACCAGCAGGAACAATGGCACCGCCCAAGCCACCAGCACGACCAATCCGGCGAGATAAACCACCTTACCCCGGAATCGATCCGACCAGGCGCCGCTGCCCAAGATGGCGAACAGCCACGTCATGGCACCAACGACCAGGACCACCAACATCAGGTTGGGGCTGAGCTTGAGCACCTCTGTGCCGTAGGGCATCAGATACACCATAAATACACAACCCACGGTCGCGTTCGCCATGAAGCTCAACGAGGCCAGCACCAGCTCACGCCCCCGGTGACGACACAGCTCATCCAGGGGCGCCAAGCTCAGTGCCCGACTATCCGAGAGTGCGCGGAATACCGGGCTCTCCGGGACCCGCAGCCAAATCAGCGAACCGACCACCACCAGCATGATGCTGGCCAGGAACGGTATCCGCCAGCCCCAGGCCACGAACTGCGCTGAGCTAAGCAAACCGCGACCGACAAAGAACGCAAGTTGAGCCAGGATAAACCCAGCGGGAGCGCCGACAGCAACGAAGGAAGTGTACCAACCGCGCCTAGCCGCCGGGGTGTGCTCCACCACGAGCAGCACCGCGCCACTCCATAGACCACCGACGGACAGGCCCTGCACCAGCCGCAACATCACCAGCACCACCGGCGCCCACAAGCCGATACTGGCATACCCTGGCAGCAAGCCAATCCCCACGGTAGCCGCTCCCATGAGCAGCAACGAAGGTACCAGCACTGCCCTGCGGCCCAGTTGATCACCGAAATGGCCCCAGATCCCGGCGCCGACCGGCCTGGCCAGGAAGCCCACACCAAACGTGGCAAGGGCTGCCATCTTGCCAGCGGCCGGGCTCAGCTCGGCAAAAAACTGTCGCCCGAAGATCAATTCAGCACCCAGGCCATAAATGAAGAAGTCATACCAATCAATGGTGGAACCGAGCGCGCAGACCATTGCCACCCGCCGGAGTCGCGCGCCGACATCGCGGCGCACGATCCTCGGCGACCCGTCTACGCCTTCGGCCACGCCTGGGGTCCTCATGCTCACCTCACCGGATCCCGGTCACGCTTAGTCGGCGACGCACAGTCCAAGTGACGCACAGTCCAAGTATGGCCAGCACCGCTACGAACTTTAATTAGGCTGCCCACTATTATATAGGCCACTACCGATAACGAGTTAAAAGTAGACCCTAACGAGGTAACGCGGACCCTGGCGACCATCGTCTGGCGGGATCTGGGCAGGCCGAACACGTGGCACGCGGGCTAATCACGCGCTAATGAGCTAATGAACGGACGGGTGAGCGAGCACCTCGGTTGCCTTGACCGCGAACCACAGCACATCACCCAGCGCGTCCCCAATGCCTAGGTCGGCCACCGCCGCCGGGCTTATGTCGGCGGCCAGACCATCCAACCAATCCGGACCGCCTGGCGGGGCGCTAACGCGCAACCGAACCACCTCCGCGTGTGGCTCTAGCGCCGCTAGACGCACCGCGAACACGTTGCGCGGACTGCCATCCGGTCGCTGTCGGAACACCGACACCGCCGAGGGCGCGAACACCGCCACCGCCGGCGCGCCGTCCCAGCTGTCCGACTCGCCGGCATCGAGCAGCCCAGAGACCCCGGCATCGAGCAGCCCAGAGACCAGGGTGCCGTCGTGGGTGCGCAGTCCCTCGGCGCACCCGGTGCCGGGAATCAGGTTGAGCCCAGCGATCCGCGCCGCGAAGGGGCTGCGTGGCCGGGTCAGTACCTCGCGGGCCGGCCCATCCTCGACCACTCGGCCCTCCGCAAGGACCACCACCCTGTTGGCCAGCACCACGGCGTCCAACAGATGGTGGGTGACCAGCAGCGCGGTCCGGGCACCAACAGCGTTACCACCGCGGTCGCCGCCACCGCGGTCGCCACGCAGCACGCGCCGCAACAATGAGCGCATGGCCGGCGCGACGTCGATGTCCAGTGACGCCAACGGCTCGTCCAACAACAGCAGCTCGGGTTCCCCGGCCAGGGCGCGAGCCAGCGCGACCCGCTGGGCTTGTCCGCCGGACAGCTGCCCGGGACGCCGCCGGGCCAGCTCCAGGGCGTCCACCTCGGCCAGCCAGCCCCGGGCCTGCTCATTCGCCGCTGCCCTACCCACCCCGGCGCAGCGGGGCCCGAACGCGACGTTGGCGGCCACGCTCAGGTGCGGGAACAACAGGGCCTGCTGGGCGAGCAGGCTGACCCGGCGACGGTGCGCGGGCACGTGCACCCCAGCGGTGGTGTCGGTGAGCACTCGCCCATCCAGCTCGATCCGACCGGTGTCCGGGCGCAGCAACCCGGCCAGTGCGCCGAGCAGGGTCGACTTGCCGGAGCCGTTGGGCCCGAGCACCGCCACCAGCTCACCGGCCGCCACCTCAAGCGAGACGTCCAAGGTGAACGACGGGCGGCGGACGGTCAGCTCAGCGATCAGCCGGCCACCAGCCACCTCGATCACTGCGCACCCTCAGCGACCCTCGGTCGGGCCACCGCGACCACCACCACCGCGACCACCACCAGCACCAGTGACAGTGCGATCGCCCCATCGGTATCGACTTCCCGCTGCTGGTACACCAGCAGCGGGAGGGTGCGGGTGGTGCCCTCCAGGCTGCCGGCGAAGGCCACCGTGGCGCCGAACTCGCCGAGCGAACGAGCGAACGCGAGTACCAGACCGGACCCCAAGCCGGGCAGCACCAGTGGCAGGGTGACCCGGCGGAACACGGTGGCTGGGGCGGCCCCGAGTGTCGCGGCCACGCGCTCGTAACGCTCGCCCGCTGTGCGGAGCGCGCCCTCGAGACTGACCACCAGAAACGGCATGGAGACGAACGTCTGCGCGAGCACGACCGCAGCCGTGGTGAACGGCACCGTCACCCCGAACCACAACTCCAGCAGCCGTCCGCCGGGTCCAGTGCGGCCCAGGGTATATAGCAGAGCCAACCCGCCCACCACGGGCGGCAGCACCAGCGGCAGCAGCACCACCGGCCGCGCCAGCCGCACGGCGGCCGACCGCGAGCGAGCCAATACCGCCGCCAGCGGACCCCCGAGCAGCGCTGTCAGCAGGGTGGACACGGCCGCCGTAAACAACGAAAGCTTCAGCGCGGTGAGCGCCTCCTCGCTGGTCATCAACTCCGGCAACCGGACCAGGTCAGCTCGCAGCACCAAACCGACGACCGGCAGCGCGACTAGAGCGAATCCGAGTACGGCCGGCGCCCACAGCACGACCGGCAGGCCGACCCCGACCACGTGCGGATCACCGCCGTCGGCTGTCCTCGGCGCACCCCGCGCACCGGCAAGCGAGCGATGGGACCGGATCGTGGCCGACCATCGGGCCAGCCACGTGGTCACGGCGTGGTCACGGCGTGCCGAAGCCCGCCGCTTGCAGCACCTGATGCCCGTCCGGGCCGCGCACCAGCTCAACCCACTTCGCCGCCAGGTCGGGCTTGGAGGCGTTCTTCAGCACCGCGATCGGGTAGTCGTTGATTGCCTGGTCGGCCTGCGGAAAGTCGATCCCGGTGACTTTGCCCGCCGTTGACTTCACATCGGTCACATAGACCAATCCGGCGTCGGCATCTCCCGTGCTGACCTTGCTCAGCACCGAGCGCACGTCCGGTTCCTCACTGACCGGCTTGAGCGTCGTACCGGTGTCCTTCTCTATTTGCTTTTCCGCCGAACCGCAAGGCACCTGGGGTGCGCAGACCACCAGCTTCAGGCCCGGCTTGGTGAGATCAGCGAAGCTGGTCACGTGTTTAGGGTTACCCGGCGCGACGGCGATCTCCAGCTTGTTGGTGACGAACACCTGTGGCTGCCCGGCGACCAGACCAGCCTTGCTGACGGTGTCCATGGTGGCGGTATTGGCCGCCGCGAAGACGTCCACCGGGGCACCATTGACGATCTGCTGAGCCAGATCCGACGAGGCACCGTAGTTCAGCTTGACCGTGACCCCGGGGTTCGCCGCCTCGAACTGCTTCTCTAACTGGTTGAACACGTCGGTCAGCGAAGCGGCGGCCGACACCGTCAGCGTCCCGGCCGACCCTGGAGCCACGGTCGGCGAACCCGGTTGCGACGATCCCCCGCCCCCGCAGCCAGCTACCAACGCCACCGCGAGAACCGCCGCCGATACCATCACCAGCGCGCGCGCACGCAGCATCACGATCCGCACAATCCCCCTCCGGGAGTCTCGATAACCACGTGGGTGGACTTGACCACCGCGACCGCGAGCGATCCCGGCTGCAGCCCGAGCTCTTCGACCGCTTCGGTGGTCATCAGCGACACCACGCGGTGCGAGCCGCACTGCAGCTCCACCTGGGACATCACGCGGTCAGACACAATCTCGGTAACCAACCCGACGAAACGGTTGCGCGCCGAGCGCCCCACGGTGGACGGATCTGGCACCGCATGCGCCTGCGAGCGGGCGAACTCGGCAAGCAGAGCTCCGTCAATCACCTTCCGATTCGAACTATCAGCCTGAACCGGGAGGCTGCCGGCATCGACCCACCGGCGCACGGTGTCATCGCTGACACCGAGTAAACGGGCAGCCTCAGCGATCCGGAACTGCGGCATACCTACGATCTTACGTGCGCGAATGCGGAACCCGCCAACTGGCGCTGGGCGCGCCCCGTGAGTGCTGAGTATGACTAGAACCATACTCAGCATTTACGGGCACGCGTAGCGTGCATACATGGATTTCTCGCCGAGCGACACCGCCCTCGACTACAGTAACCGGATGCGCGCCTTCCTGCGCGAGGCGGTGCTGCCGGCCGAGCCGGTGTACGACGCATGGCGGGCGCAGCGACGGGGCACCCCGCGGGAGTGGGACACCCCGCCGGTGCTCGAGGAGTTGAAAACCGAAGCGCGCTCCCGAGGGCTGTGGAACCTGTTCCTGCCGGACATCTCCAAGCTGTCCAACCTGGAGTACGCCCCGGTCGCGGAGGTGTCCGGGTGGTCACCGGTGATCGCGCCGGAGGCGATCAACTGCCAGGCGCCGGACACCGGCAACATGGAGATCCTGCACATGTTCGGCACGCCCGAGCAGAAGCAGCGGTGGCTGGCTCCGCTGCTGGATGGTGAGATCCGCTCGGCGTTCGCGATGACCGAGCCGGACGTCGCCTCGTCGGATGCCACGAACGTGCGGACCTCGATCCGACTGTCCGCCTCCGGTAGCGAGTACGTGATCAACGGCCGGAAGTGGTGGATTTCCGGGACGGCCGACCCGCGATGCGTGATCTTCATTGTGATGGGCCAGACCGACCCTGACGCGCCCGCGCACCGCCAACAGTCCATGGTGCTGGTCCCCCGTGACACCCCAGGCGTGGAAATCAAGCGGCATCTGCCGGTGTTCGGCTATCAGGACCAACACGGGCACTCCGAGATCGAGTTCCATGACGTGCGGGTGCCGGTGTCGAACCTACTCGGCGAGCGGGGCGGCGGGTTCGCGATCGCCCAGGCCCGCCTCGGGCCGGGGCGCATCCACCACTGTATGCGGCTGATCGGGATGGCCGAACGAGCCATTGAGGCGATGGTGCGGCGCGCGTCCAGCCGGGCGGCGTTCGGACGGACGCTGTCCGAGCAGGGCGTGGTCCGCGAGCAGATCGCGCAGAGCCGCCTGGAAGTCGAGCAGGCTCGGCTGTTGGCGCTCAAGACCGCCTGGCTGATCGACCGGCATGGCGCGCGCGGAGCGCGGACGGAGATCGCCGGGATCAAGGTAGTGGTACCCAGGATCGCCTGCGCGATCGTGGACCGGGCCATCCAGATCCACGGCGCGGGTGGGTTCAGTGACGACTTCCCACTGGCCTACTTCTACGCGTGGGCCCGCGCGCTGCGGATGGCCGACGGACCGGATGAGGTACACCTGGGCGTCGTGGCCCGCGAGGAGCTCAAGAAGATCGAGTAACGCCCAGACCCACTCCCGCAACCGCGGCAGTTGTGACGGTGATCGCTCAGCAACCGCGGATCAGACCATCATTGCTGGTCGGCGAGCTGATCGAGCCACGTGTAGTCCAACCGTCAGCCGGCTACTCTCGTGGGGTGACAGTGACCGATCTCGGCCTACCTCGCCTGCGGGGCACCTTAGCACACGCTCCGGCACCCGTTTCCGACCGTCCCGACGACCCCCGGCTAGTAGACCGGTTCGGCCGGGTCGCAACCGACCTGCGGGTGTCGCTGACCGACCGGTGCAACCTGCGCTGCACGTACTGCATGCCAGCTAAGGGGCTGGACTGGACGCCAACTCAGCAGTTACTCACCGACGATGAGATCGTCCGGCTGGTGCGCATCGGGGTGGGTCAGCTCGGCATCACCGTGATCCGTTTTACCGGGGGTGAGCCGACCCTGCGCAAGAGTTTGACCGCGATCGTCCGCCGAGTGGCTGGGTTGCTGCCGCGCCCGGAGATCTCGCTGACCACTAACGGGATCGGCCTGGCCCGGCAGGCTCGCGCCCTGGCGGCCGCCGGGGTAGACCGGCTGAACGTCTCGCTCGACACCTTGATCCCCAAGCGGTTCGAGCGCATCACCCGCCGCAACCGGCTAACTGACGTGCTGGACGGGATGGCCGCCGCCCGCGCCGCCGGGCTGACCCCGGTGAAGGTGAACGCCGTGCTGCTACGCGGGGTGAACGACGACGAGGCGGTCCCGCTGTTGCGCTACTGCCTGGGCGCCGGCTACGAGCTGCGGTTTATCGAGCAGATGCCGTTGGACGCCCAGCACGGCTGGCAGCGCGACGAAATGATCACTGCCGCCGAGATCCTGGAGCGGCTGCAGACCGCGTTCAGGCTGACACCTGATCCAGCTGAGCGAGGTGGCGCGCCGGCGGAGCGCTGGTTAGTCGACGGCGGCCCGGAGACTGTCGGGGTGATTGCCTCGGTGACCAGGCCGTTCTGCGGTGATTGCGACCGCACCCGGCTCACCGGGGACGGCCAGCTGCGCACGTGCCTGTTCGCCCGGGGCGAAACCGACCTGCGCGCCCTACTGCGCGGTGGCGCTTCGGACGACGAGATCGCCGACGTGTGGCGTGGCGCGATGTGGGTGAAGGCCGCGGGTCACGGCATTGACGAACCAGGGTTCCTCCAGCCGGAGCGCCCGATGAGCGCGATCGGAGGATGAGTCGTTGACCGTAACCGTACGGTACTTCGCCGGGGCCAGGGCGGCCGCTGGGCTGGACGCCGAACCCGTGGAACTCTCGCCCGGAGACACTGTGCATGACGTGCTCGCCACCATCGCCAGCCGGCACGGTGAGCGTCTGACCAAGATCCTCGCCGCATCGAGCCTGCTGCTCGACGAGGTAGCCATCCGAGACCGCTCCATGCCGCTGCGCGTCGGCGCCGTGCTGGACGTACTGCCCCCATTCGCCGGCGGCTGAACGCCGACCAACTTGCGCGGCTGTGTCCACATGAGCACGCAGGACGAACTGGACCGGGCGTTCGATGCCGCCGAGCAGGAGCTGTTTCGCCTGGAGACCTGCCAACCTATGATGCGCCTGGGGACGCTGCTCGGAACGTCGGCGACTACTGGATGTTCGACTCAACTACTGTAGCGCTGATGCGCTACGACCAGACCGGCAAGTTTCTCGGCACCGACACCGTGCGCGAGCCGGGCAAGGTCGCGTACTACGTCGACCTACGGGACCGACTGTTGGCTGCGGCCGAGCCGTTCCAGCGGTGGCTGGCTGGGTGGCGACAACGCGTCCGATAAGCGACGCTGCCGGCCCGGAACAAGCCCGGCGGGAGTTCGGCGGCCAGCTGCGTGCGCTGCGCCGCAAGGCAGGGTTGACCGGCGACCAACTGGCCATGCGATTGGGCTGGAGCCAAGCGAAAGTCTCCAAGACCGAGACCGGCAAGACCATGCCCACTGTTGCCGATGTGCGGGCGTTCGCCGAAGCCGTCGGCGCCACCCAGGGTGAGACTGCCTCCCTGGTCAAGCGGTTCGAGGGTTTGGCTACCGAGGTCACCGGCTGGCGGACTCTGCTGCGCAGCGGCATCCTCGGCAGCCAACAGCGCGTCGCTGATCAGGAAGCTGCCACCACAACAACTCGCCAATTGGCGTCCGCCATCGTGCCCAGTCTGCTACAGACCGCCGACTACGCCCGGATCATGTTGACCGACGGCCCTGACCCGACCGTTGACGTCGCGGTCGGCGTCCAGGCCCGGCTGCGACGCCAAGAGGCGCTCTACGCGCTGGGCAAGACCTTCCATTTCGTGATCTTGGAGGACGTACTTCGCCGCCGGGTCGCCCCAGTGGCCACTCTCGCTGTGCAGATGGACCGGATCGGTCAGCTGTCCACCTTGCCGAATGTGCACATCGCCCTGGTACCGACCGACCGCAGGCTGCCGGTGCCACCACTGCACGGCTTCCGCATCCTGGATGACCGACAGGTAACCATCGAGCTGGAGACGGGCGCGGTGCACGCGCACAGCGAGACGGACATCGCTTACTACCGGCGGATCTTCGATGCCCTCGACGCGGTATCCGAGCATGACGACGCGCTTCGACGCCGGCTAAATGCACTGGCTGAGCACTTCCATTCGCTGACTGACTGATCGGCTATGGCGCGTTTTGTGGGTTCGTGCGGCGTCAAGGAGCACGCCGACGGCGGCACCACCGCCTGCGCGGACTACGGAACACCAATGGGAGAGTGTCGATCAGTTGGGTGGCGTGGTCGAGCTCCCGGTCGGCGACCGACGGGGTCCAGGTGAGCGCGGCGGCAACCTCGCCGGAGACCCACGTGTAGCCGTCGGTGGCCCGGCCCGCGCGATAATCCACCGACGGTGTGCACCGTGACACCCGCCGCAAAGAGGCGAACACCTGGGCCTGGGTGTGCGCCAGCTGCCGACAATATGCTTGGAGCACGTCGACGGCCGACCCCTTCGGCACCGCGTCGAAATCCAGTCCTTCCAGGACAGCGGCCAGCCCGGCACCGGGCGCGCCAGCTCACCCAGCCCCTCAGCACCACCACCAATCGTCTCCACGACAACGACCGTACGTTCGACCACCGACAATTTCGGCCATCTAAGACCGGCCAACCCCCCAACCCGCAGAGATGTGACACAGTCCCCGGTCGCTGGATCGACCGCCGAACCGGCCGCGTTGAGCACCCGCCCGAGATCGAATACCACCGCGGCCGGCACGATCGGCACAATCTGGTGCCTATGGGAATCCACTGGATAGCCAATACCGGCCGCTTCCAGCCGGGACATCACCCGTCGCCAGCACCACGGTGGCTCCGGTCAGCGCGCCGGGACCCCGTCACGTCTCCTACCCGGAGGCCGGACATGTCCGTTACCCCATTGGTGACCCGAAACCTACGGCGCCGAGGCTCACGCTCAGTCGTTGCGGTGCTTGATCCGGCGCAACACCACGAAGAGCACCAGCAGGGCGACAAACACCACCGGGATAAGCCGTTTAAGCACTGGAACACCAGCCGATCCGAGCAGATCAATTGCCTCAACGTCGCCTCGGACCGGCTCCGGCGATGAAACCAGCGTCGGTACCGCGCCGTTCGATGACCACAGGGCCGACTCGCCTACGGCTGGCCCAGCGGCGCGGACCGACAAAACTGAAGTCGACCCGGCGGCGCCAGCAAGCTCGACTGAAAGCGAAGCGTTGGCTGTCCCCTCGGATTCCTCGACCGGGCCGAGTGTCTTCGCCAGACACGACGAGAACTGGTCGACAAGCTTGTCACTGACCTCGGCCATCATGCCGCGGCCGAATTGCGCCGGCCGGCCGGTGATCGTCATGTTGGTGATCATCGTCACCGTTGTCTGTGTGTCGCCGTCCGCGACGAGCGTGCCGACCACCTTCGCGCTAGCGGTGCCGTTGCCCCGTGAGTCGCGCCCGATTGCGTCGATCACTACCCGGTGCGCCGCCTCGTCCCGCTCGACGAACGTGCCCTTGCCCTTGTAAGTCAGCGAGATTGGACCCAACTTGACCTTCACTGTTCCGGTGAACGAGTCGTCCTCGTACGAATCAAGGGTGGCTCCGGGAAAGCAGGGCGCTACCCGGGTCGGATCGTTGAACGCCGCCCATGCCTCATCGATCCCGGTCGGGACCGTGAAGGTGTTTTCCAGCTGCATCGCAGTTCGTCTCCGTCCTTTCTCTCACCCGAAAACGTGTGGACGCCCACCCCTGCGCCAGGGCGGGCGTCCACAGTCAACGGATTGTGGATTGTGGTCAGCCGGCCGCCGCAAGCACCGCACGACCGGTGAGCACCCTGGCCAGGTGTTCACGGTAGTCCGAGGCGGCATCGGCGTCACTCGGAGCCGCGGTACCCTCGCTCGCGTGCTCGGCGGCCGCTCGAGCGACGTCTTCGCTCACCGGCTGCCCGACCAGCGCCCACTCCACACCGGACGCTCGGATCGGCGTGGTGCCCATGTTCGTCAGCCCGATCCTCGCCTCGGAAATAGTGCCACCGGCTGCCTCGAGAGCCACCATAGACCACAGACCACGCCTGCGCGGTGCGGTCGAACTTCTCGCAGTGATGCTTCCACCCCGTATAACGCGGAAAACGGACCTCGGCGAGCACCTCGTCCTCGGCCAGCGCGGTGGTGAAGTAGTCGATGAAGAACTCGCCCGCTGGCACCGTGCGCTTCCCGCCAGCACCCACGATCACGAACTCGGCATCCAACGAAAGCGCCACCGCGCCAAGATCGCCCGCCGGGTCGGCGTGCGCGAGTGCACCCCCGAAGGTGCCCCGGTGCCGCACCTGGGGGTCGGTGATCGCCCAGCGGCGGCCGTGCACCGCGCACACGACGCAGATAGCAAAACTGTCGGCTATCAGTTCCTCAGCCGCGGTGGCAGCCACCCGGCAAATCCGCTATCGCGGGACGCAGATCGGGTGGATTCTACCCATTCGGGCTAACCCGGTTGGTCGGGCGAGACCGGCTGATCACTCCCTGCACGACTCGAGTCGGCCCAGGAAAACTGGTTGGCCCGCCCGATATCCCGGCTGCGCACGTCCCACTCATCAGGAGTCTCTGGCCCGCGCAGCGGCACGATTGCCCAGCCAGACCGAACAGGTTCGCCTCGGATCTCGACAAGCGAACCTGGCTCGGTTACTAGCGGGTGTGTCGGGCGAAACGCTGGATCCGGAGGTCGGCAAGGACATCGGTCGGCTGCTCAGTCGAAGCAGTACCAGCGACGTCCCTAATGCGCACGTCGTTAGTACTGGCCCAGTCGGCGAACGTGATCTCGATCAGCAACCCTGATGATCTCGAACACTTGCTCGCGGCCAAGGGTGTGAAGGCTGCCACCCGTCGCGTCTAGCCGCCTTCACCGTCAGATCCTTAACCGGTTCGGGGGTTCGAATCCCTCCGCTTCCGCCAACCCAACCAACACTGGCGCTGGGCATGATGACCGTCTCTCGGTGATCTGTACGCAGGTTGAGCGGTCGACCTAAGACACCTCGTCAGCCGAACAGATCGTCGACAGTTTTAGCGTGAACCGCGCGGCGTAACCACATGTCAAGCTGACCGAGGTCACAGCAGCTGGTAATCCGAGCGCGAGCCTGATCTGAAACCTCGACGGCGGCGGCGTCAAGCACCATGAGCACAGCCGCAACCTTCGTCATCACCCTGCCCCGAGCCTCACCCCGCGCCTCACCCTCGGCGCGGAGCTCGTCGAACAGCTCACTCTCGTACTCGTATGTCCCGGTCCTCATCAGTGCCTCCAGATGACAGCCGCCAACCCAACCAACACTGGCGCTGGACATGATGACCGTCTCTCGGTGATCCGTACGCAGGTCGAGCGGTCGACCTAAGACACCTCGTCAGCCGAACAGATCGTCAACAGATTTAGCGTGAACCGCGCGACGTAACCACATGTCAAGCTGACCGAGGTCACAGCAGCTGGTAATCCGAGCGCGAGCCTGATCTGAAACCTCGACGGCGGCGGCGTCAAGCACCATGAGCACGGCCTCAACCTTCGTCATCACCCTGCCCCGAGCCTCACCCCGCGCCTCACCCCGCGCCTCGCCCCGCGCCTCGCCCCGCGCCTCGCCCTCGGCGCGGAGCTCGTCGAACAGCTCGCTCTCGTACTCGTATGTCCCGGTCCTCATCAGTGCCTCCAGATGACGGCGCGCGACCCGCGGCAACGCGGCATGCACCAATCGAAGATACAGCCTGGCCCGCGACGTCTCGACGGTCGCGAGGGCATCAACCAACACATCGAGCACCTCGTAATGATCCGGGTCCCCGCCATGCGCCAACGCCGCGAGCACCGAGCGCTCCGCCACCCCGGGCCCAGCGCCCGGCTCGCGCACCACCGGGATCCGATCAGGCCCAACCACCAACGGGGTCACCTGCGAAGCGGAAATACCCAAACGGATCACCCCAGCGCACTCCCGCGAGACCGCGGCGTCGGGACACACAACCAGCAACTCGGTCGGGCACCGCAACCGAGACCGCAAAGTGCCAACATAGGCCGGCCAGCTCCACCGCTTCCGGGAGTCGACACGCAGCTGAACCTCCACCACCACCGCCAGCACCGGAATGTCGCCAGACCGCAACACCACCACCGCATCGGCCCGGAACTCGGTGGGCAACGGGTCGCTACCCTCCGCCGGGTCAAGCCGCGCCACTTCGTAATCGGGCACGTCCAACCCGAGGACCTCGCCAAGCAACTCGGCGGCCAACACCGGCCGATGCCGAAAAAGCTCAACCAACGTCTCGTGCATCACCGAAGGCATAACGGCGACCCTATCGACGAACCCCGACAAGACCTCCGGACCGCCACGAAGCCAGCTCAACTAGCACCCAACAACCCACCCAGGCTCGTTCCACGCAACGGTCCCAGGACCATACCGACTGTCACTCGCGGATTGCGGATGCACGGCACGCCGCCCATTCGCCTGGGGTCAGCGGTGATCCGATCAAATACCATTCTGCGATGGTGCCACTTCGGCATCCGCCTGATGGCCGCTGGCCGATGTCGGGGCTGCCTGAATCACCGGACGTCGTGGAGCGGCGGTTTAACTTCCTCCGGATGATCCGAGTCTGGACGAGGCCTCATGTCTCTTCGTCCAGCGCCGCATCGACCTCTGTTCGGGAGGCAACGGCGAGGCCGAGGTGTCCGGCGATTCGCCCGAGCGTGATCCGGATGCTGATCGATTCTCGGCGCAGCCGATAGAGCGTGTCGCCATAGCTGCCTTCGACCTCAGCCAATCGGGCTTCCACAGCCCGGAGCGGGACCTCCAGGGATTGCAGGGATGGCATCGTGATCGCGCCTTTCTGGATCGGGTCGGCCCCAGTCCTGAGATCAAATACCGTATCCTCGGCATGATCACGGGTGCACGGTCGGAGGGCGTACCACGGCTCCGGACCTCCGCGGGCTGATCCCTGGAACAACCTGGCTAATTGGCCAGTCTGGCGGCGGTTGTTGCCCCACGTCCTGGCTGTCACCGATCCCACCCACCCCACAGACCCCGGCACGCTGGAGGTCGCGTGGCTGCTTGACCGTGCCGCGACCTATCTGCACGCCCGGGGTGAGCCCCGAGCGGCCCGCAGACTGTTCGAGCGCGCCCACCAGCCGCGCCGTGACTCGCTCGGCGAGGACCACCCCGACACTCTGGCCTCGGCCAACAACCTCGCCCGCGACCTGTATGCGCTGGGTGAGTACCAGCAGGCCCGTGAACTGGAGGAGTGGGCCCAACGCCGACGCCGCCGGTAGCTTCATGGGTGCCCCACCGCAAACCACTCCGCAACCGCAGCCTGGCTGGTCACCCTCCGTCGCCGAACCCGATCACTAGGGAGTGACGTAGCAGATCGCCGGGATCAGATTCCCGTGCCCGTCGTCGTGCTGAGCGGTGCCGATGCGCAGCAGGCCGAGTTTTTCGTACAGACCGATCGCTACCTGGTCTTTCTCCATGACATCCAGCGCCACCCGCAGACCCGTGTCCTCGGCGTAGGCGAAGGCGGCCTGCATGAGGCGTCTGCCGAGGGAATGCCCTCGGCCTTCAGGGTGGACAAACAGACGACCGGCGACGGCGAGCTGTGCGTGTTCGCCGGGGTGATCGGTGAGCCACATCACGGCGGCCGCGTCGGTGGCGGTGGGTTCGGTGAGCAGGACATGACCGACCACGTGTCCGTCCAGCTCAGCGACCCAGGCCTGAATGATGGTGGAGGGACGCAGCCAGGCCTGCGGGTCCGCGACACCTTCGACGGGGTAGCCATCGACGGCGTGCACGGCGACGAGGGCGTCGGCGCAGCAGGGGATGTCGGCCTCGGTGCGTTCGCGGACCAGCAGCGTGGTCATCAGTCCTCCACCGGGACGTCGTAGTCGACCGCCATGTGGTCAGCCCGCATCGCGAAGTGGCTGACCTCGAACGGTCGGCCGTTCTGATCGATGCTGACGTGCCGGAGGTCAAGCACCGGGACTCCCGGCGGGATTGCGAGGATCGCCAGCTCTTCGGGGATCGGCATGCGTGCGGAGAGCTCGTCGCGGGCACGGGTGACGGAGTGGCCGAGGTCATCGAAACGGGCGTAGATGCCGCCCGGACCGAGCGTGGTCGAGTGGCTGATCACGGAATGCTCGACGATGCTCCAGGGCGCGTAGGTGATTCCGATCTGCATGGGCGATTCGTCGGCGAAGTAGTGGTTCTCCCTACGGACCACCGTCTCGTCGCGCGAGCTGATCTCCAGGCGCTCAGCGACCTCCGCTGGCGGTTCGATGCGGGTGATTGACGTGCAGACCACGCGCGGGGTGCGGCCCTGTCGGGTGACTTCCGCGCCGAAAGGTGAAAGTCCGCTGGCGCGGAGATTGCGGGCGTAGCGGCCGGCACCGAGTCGGATGAGCCGGGGCGTGGCGCGGACGTAGGCCCCGCTTCCCTGGTGAGTATCGACCAGACCCTCGCCGGCCAGGATACGGATAGCGGCCGCCGCGGTGTTGCGGGCGACGCCGTGCTGCTGGGCGAGCGCGCGCTCGGTCGGCAGCTTGTCTCCGGGGGCATAGCCGCCGGAGATGATCTTTTCGCGGAGCAGTGCCGCGATGCGCCGGCTCGGGGGTATGGGCTCTGCGGCTGGGCGGTCGCCGGGCGTGGTCATGGCACCGGAGCGTAATGACAGGATTTGGCCTAGGCCAAATCCTTGACGGTCGTGCCGGCTGGTGCTTAACTGGCTTAAGCCAGTTTGTCGAGTGAGTCACGGGACGCGGGAGATGACCAAGAGAGCAGCCAGCGGCCCGACGATCGTGACGCAGGCGATGACCTGCGTCACGGACGGACGTGAGCATCTCGTCGACGAGCAGGCCTGGCTTGCCGGCAACCGTATGGGCCGCTACGAGGCGTTGTGTGAGCACGAGGTGTTGCCGCAGTCTTTGATGTCACCACCCGGACCGGTGTGTAGAGGCTGCAGCGCCGAGAGCGCCCGCGGAGCGGCGGCGATCAAGGCCTTGGGTGAATCGCTCACCGATCGCGGGTGGAATCACGCGGATGAGTGGACATGCAACCGGCGGGCGGTCAACGCGGCGATAGGGCTGTTCGTGCCCGAAGACGTGATAGGCGGCTGCTATCGCCGGATCCTGCTCTAACACCCTCGCGCACCCCGGCGGATCACCGGCCACTATGTGGTGGCGATGCCGACCCAGCGTGAAAGGTTCGTCAGGCTGGCGGTGCGGCGTCGGTCGGTTTCGGCGATTGCGGCGACGATCTCTCGGGCTTGTGGGTGGTAGCGCGTCTGTTCCGGGGTGAGTTGGCGGGCTCGCTGCAGGTGGGAGAGGGCCTGGTCGCGGTTGCCGTGCAGCATCCAGGCCCCCGCCGTGTCGATGTGGTGGTGTCCCCGGCGGGAGCGCATCACGGTCTCGGGGATGTCCAGCGCCGCGCCACGGCTGATCGCGAGCGTGCCGTCGCCTACCTCGACGGCGGCGGCGACCGCGTGGAAGCCGACATTGGTGGCGGAGAACCCGGTGTCGTAGTAGTCGGCGTCGGGGCCAAGCTCAGGAACGTGTCGCGCAAGGTCGGCCGCCTCGGCCAGATGGGAGTCGGCGAGCTGGGAGTCGCCGCGTCGGGCCGCGACGATGGCGCTTTGCAGGTGCATCGATCCTCGTACGGCCAGCGCCGAGGGGCGAGGTTCCTCGGTTTCGGCCGCGGCCCGGGCTTGGTTGATGATTCGGTCGGCCACCGCGTAAGAACCTCGGTAGAGCAGTGGCACGGCCCGACCTGCCTGGCTGAACGCGGCCAGCAGTGGATCGCCGGACAGCGCGGCGACCGAGGCGCCGCGCTCGGCGGCCTGCCCGGTGACCGGTGAGCCCAGTCGATGTAAGCAGTACAACGCGCAGCTGTAAGCCTTTGCCAGTAGCTCGTGCGCACGCTCACCGGCGCAACCGGCCGGAGCGGCCGCCGCAGCGACGTGCAGCTGGCGTAATAGTTCCGGAAGGATTGCGGAAGCTTGCTGGTAGCGCGACCGACGCTGTAACACCGCCACCTGCTCCAGCGCGGTAGCCAGAACGTCAATCGGCGATAACGGCCGGTCGTGGGCTATCGAGTCCGGGCCTTCCATGACGGCGGTCTCCAGCTCACCGATGTGCTGGCGTTCGCTTCCGTAAATCGCCGGTGGCTGATTCCACAATTCCGCAACCGTGACACCGAGCGTCCCAGCCGCAGCGGCAACGAACCCGGCCGATGCCGGTACCACCCCGCGCTCGACCTGGCTGACCAGGCTGGCTGACACATGCATTCGCCTCGCGAGCGCTACCTGGCCTTGCGAGCGCTACCTGGGTGAGCCCGCGGATTTTGCGGACCGCGGCCACTCGGGTACCCACCCGCCCGCTGTTCTCGACCATGTTTGCGAATCCCTTGCGAGTCGCGCGCTGGCCGCTCGGCCACGCTGGCGATGATCAACCTGATAGTCGCTACTTACCGCTGAGGGACACGATGCCAGGAAACTCGCCCCGCGTTGGCGTCACCCGCTTCATCCTCGACCAGCTCGGCACCCGCACCGCCGCCGCACTCTACGTCCAGGGAATCGAGCAGGCTGTGCCGTACATCAGCGACTGCCGCCGGTTTGGCGCCTAGCCACGTACCGACAGCACCGATGGAGCAAGGTGATCACCATGCCGGATCGCTGCTATCTCACCCGTGACATGTCTACATTGCTGGTCTTACGCCACGTGATCATCGGCAGCAACGGGGCGACGATACGCCGACGGTAGGCCCCCCACCACAGCCCGG